>Ga0134093_1001509_pt1 | contig 21968 bp, 15 predicted proteins | sample 4_1taG_FD_94452 | JGI IMG/M metagenome (GOLD analysis project Ga0134093, IMG submission 94452) | Switchgrass degrading microbial communities from high solid loading bioreactors in New Hampshire, USA - 4_13_20_68_A1 metaG | ecosystem: Engineered > Bioreactor > Semi-continuous > Anaerobic >...
AAAAAGTAATGATATGAAAAAATAATTATATTTTCAGAAAGACTAAATGCAACCGGTAATTCGGAAAGACTAAATGAGACCACTTATTGCCCTGGGGGTTGCATTTACTTTGACAATTGACTGTGCAGTCAGAAAAAATTGCAAAAAGAAAAAAAGAGGTTGACAACTGGATCTGTATATGTTAAAATCGTATACTGCATCATCATATTGTGTCCATGCGTACCTCTGCCCGGGAAATATGGAACGGTGATATTATAACATATATATGCTTAGGGTACAATATAGTTTATGGAAATTACAACTAAATGATAGATTGGGAGAATGATAGCGTTTGAACTGTAATGATGTTATTCAATAACCGCATGATAAGAGATTAGGTTCATGTATTTAAGATACGCGATTTTCCTAATCTATTTTTGTTGTTTATGAGAGAATATATGAATTCTTTTTTTACATGTACATATAAAATTTTCTTTTTTTATTGTTTTCTGATACTTGCTGATTTATACAAGTGTCTGCCAAAAGAATAGATAACAGTATGAGGTGATTTTGGATGGTACATCCTGTTAAATTGGGTAGAGTAACCCGCATGAGCTATTCTAAAATTAATGAAGTCCTTGAAATGCCAAATCTGATCGAGGTCCAGAAAAATTCCTACCAGTGGTTTTTAGATGAGGGTTTAAGAGAGGTTTTAAGGGATGTCTCTCCCATAACTGATTATACAGGAAACCTGGTTATGGAGTTTATTGATTACTCCCTGGATCTGGATAATATAAAGTATTCCATTGAAGAATGCAAGGAAAGAGATGCCACCTATTCAGCACCTCTGAAAGTAAAAGTACGTCTTATCAACAAGGAAACCGGTGAAGTAAAAGAGCAGGAAATATTCATGGGGGATTTCCCGCTGATGACCGAAACAGGAACCTTTGTAATAAACGGGGCTGAACGTGTAATTGTCAGCCAGCTGGTTCGTTCTCCCGGTATTTATTATTCAATGGATCGCGACAAAACCGGTAAAAAGCTGTATGCCAATACGGTCATACCCAACAGGGGCGCATGGCTTGAATACGAAACCGATTCCAACAACGTAGTTTATGTAAGGATCGACAGAACAAGAAAACTTCCAATTACGGTACTGTTAAGGGCGCTGGGATATGGTACCGATGCCCAGCTTTTGCAGCTTTTCGGCGAAGATGAGAAACTTCTGGCCACCATTCAGAAGGATAACACGAAAACTGAAGAAGAAGGCCTGCTCGAAGTATACAAACGCCTTCGTCCGGGCGAACCCCCCACGGTTGAAAGCGCAAGTTCGCTTTTGACCAGCCTGTTTTTTGACCCGAGAAGATATGATCTGTCCAAGGTCGGACGTTATAAGTTCAACAAGAAACTTGCCCTTGCAGTGAGACTGCGCAACCATTTTGCCGCGGATGATATAGTTGATCCGCAGACCGGCGAGCTGCTTGTTGAGAAAGGGCACGTTATATCTTCTGAAGCTGCATGGAAGATTCAGAACTCGGGAATTAATGTTGTTAATATAGATGTAAACGGAAAAATATTTAAAGTAATAGGCAACAACACTGTTGATATCCAGCCCTTCATTAACTTTGACGCGTCCGAGGTTGAAATTAACGAGAAGGTCAGGTTCGACGTTCTCCAGGAGATCCTTAAGGAGTACAGCAATGATGAGGACATTAAAAAAGCAATCATTGCGAACAGGGATCTGCTGATACCGAAGACCATTACAATAGAGGATATTGTGTCCTCTGTTAACTATATTTTCGGTCTTGATTACGGAATCGGAACCCTTGACGATATAGATCACCTTGGCAACAGGAGACTGCGTTCGGTGGGCGAACTGCTTCAGAACCAGTTCCGTATCGGTCTGGCAAGGATGGAGCGGGTTGTCCGCGAAAGGATGACAATACAGGATATCGACATTGTAACACCGCAGGCGCTGATTAACATACGTCCTGTTGCTGCTGCAATCAAGGAGTTCTTTGGAAGCTCACAGCTTTCACAGTTCATGGACCAGACAAACCCGTTGTCGGAGCTTACCCATAAGCGCCGCCTGAGTGCTCTCGGCCCCGGTGGATTGTCCCGTGAAAGGGCAGGGTTCGAGGTTCGTGACGTTCACCATTCCCACTATGGAAGAATGTGTCCGATAGAAACTCCTGAAGGCCCGAATATCGGTCTTATCAGCTCACTCAGCACATATGCCAGGATTAACGAGTATGGCTTTATCGAGGCTCCGTACAGGAAAGTTGACAAGGAAACCGGTCGTGTAACGGATGAAGTATACTATATGACGGCTGATGAGGAAGACGGGTACATTGTTGCAGAGGCGAACGAGCCCCTGGATGAAGAGGGACGTTTCCTGAGCAAGAGAATAGGATGCCGTTACCAGGATGAAATAATAGAAGTTTCGCCCGATGTGGTTGACTACATGGATGTTTCGCCGAAACAGCTGGTTTCCGTTGCCACATCAATGATCCCGTTCCTCGAAAACGACGACGCGAACCGTGCATTGATGGGTTCCAACATGCAGCGCCAGGCAGTTCCGCTTATCCGTACCGAGGCTCCTATTATTGCAACCGGTATAGAGCACAAGGCCGCAAAGGATTCCGGCGTTGTAGTTATAGCCAAGAATGACGGAATTGTTGAAAATGTAACTGCGAATGAGATTGTTATCCGTCTTGACGACGGTAAAAAGGATATATATAAGTTGCTGAAATACAAGAGGTCCAACCAGGGAACATGCATAAACCAGCGTCCTATCGTAAAAAGGGGCGACGTTGTGAAAAAAGGCGATGTTATTGCAGACGGACCCTCCACAGACCAGGGCGAGATTGCTCTTGGCAAAAACGTACTTATAGGGTTTATGACCTGGGAAGGATATAACTACGAGGACGCGGTTCTTATCAGCGAAGAACTGGTCCGGGATGACGTATATACATCAATCCATATAGAAGAGTACGAGTCGGAAGCCCGCGACACCAAGCTGGGTCCTGAAGAGATAACCAGGGATATTCCGAACGTAAGCGAAGATTCTCTGAAGGATCTTGATGAACGCGGAATTATCCGTATTGGTGCCGAGGTACGTGCAGGAGACATACTTGTCGGTAAGGTTACTCCGAAGGGAGAAACCGAGCTTACCGCGGAAGAAAGGCTGCTTCGTGCGATCTTCGGTGAAAAAGCGAGGGAGGTAAGGGATACATCCCTGAGAATTCCTCACGGGGAATCGGGTATTGTTGTTGACGTAAAGGTATTCTCCCGTGAAATGGGCGACGAACTCCCGCCCGGAGTAAACCAGCTGGTGCGTGTTTACGTTGCACAGAAAAGAAAGGTTTCTGTCGGCGATAAGATGGCCGGCCGTCACGGAAACAAGGGTGTTATCTCCAGGATTCTCCCGGTGGAAGATATGCCTTTCCTGCCCGACGGAACTCCCCTGCAGGTTGTTCTTAATCCCCTGGGCGTTCCTTCCCGTATGAATATCGGACAGGTACTGGAAGTGCACCTGGGCTATGCAGCAAAGGCACTGGGCTGGAAGATTGCTACGCCTGTATTTGACGGTGCATCCGAGATAGATGTTATTGAAACTCTGAAAGAGGCAGGACTGCCCGAGGACGGAAAGACAGTCCTGTATGACGGCCGTACCGGTGAGCCTTTTGACAGCAGGGTAACCGTAGGTTACATGTATTACCTGAAACTTGCCCACCTTGTTGACGACAAGATACATGCCCGTTCAACAGGACCGTACTCCCTTGTTACGCAGCAGCCTCTCGGCGGTAAAGCCCAGTTCGGCGGACAGCGTTTCGGAGAAATGGAAGTATGGGCACTGGAAGCCTACGGCGCTGCATACAGTCTGCAGGAACTGCTTACCGTTAAATCCGACGACGTGGTTGGCCGTGTGAAAACCTATGAAGCCATTGTAAAAGGCGAAAACGTACCCGAACCGGGCATACCCGAGTCATTCAAGGTTTTGATCAAGGAACTGCAAAGTCTTGCTCTCGATGTAAAGGTATACTCTGAAGAACAGGCCGAAATCGAGATTAAGGAGTCTGTGGACGACGACTATGACGACCTGGATGTAAATCTTGAAGGCCGCGAAGACGAAGAAATTCTTCCGCCCGAAGACGGTTATGATTCAGATGAATTTATCGATGATGAATTTAGCATAGAGGATGATATCGACAGCTTTGAAAATGCCGAGGAACTTAATGAAGATGCTGTTGACAGATTGTTTGCGGTAGATGATGACGATGATCTCCTCGACGATGATGATGACATATAGGAGGGTGACGGAGCGTGTTTGAATTAAGAGATTTTGAAGCTATACGAATTGGCCTGGCTTCTCCCGAGAAGATTCGTGAATGGTCCCGCGGCGAAGTCAAGAAGCCCGAGACAATAAACTACAGAACACTCAAGCCCGAAAGGGACGGTTTGTTCTGCGAAAGAATATTCGGCCCTACAAGGGACTGGGAGTGCCACTGCGGTAAGTATAAACGCATACGTTATAAAGGAATTGTATGTGATCGATGCGGCGTTGAAGTTACACGATCCAAAGTACGCCGTGAAAGAATGGGTCATATTGAACTTGCTGCTCCTGTTTCTCATATATGGTATTTCAAAGGCATTCCGAGCCGCATGGGTCTGTTGCTTGATATGTCTCCAAGAGCTCTGGAAAAGGTATTGTATTTTGCCTCTTATGTTGTTATTGATCCGGGTCAGACTCCGCTGTCCAAGAAACAGATCCTGAGCGAGCGGGAATACAGGGACAGTCTCGAAAAGTTCGGAAATAACTTCAAGGCCGGAATGGGAGCTGAGTCTATAAAGGAATTGCTGGAGGAAATAGATCTTGATGCTCTGGCCAACGAGCTTCGGGCTGAAGTTGAAGAGAGCACCGGCCAGAAACGAATCAGGGCTATCAAGAGGCTTGAAGTTGTGGAGGCATTCCGTTCATCCGGAAACAAGCCCGAATGGATGATACTTGACGTTATACCCGTTATACCGCCTGAACTGCGCCCGATGGTCCAGCTCGACGGCGGACGTTTTGCAACATCGGATTTGAACGATTTATACCGTCGCGTTATAAACAGGAACAACAGGTTAAAGAGACTCCTCGATCTGGGCGCTCCTGAGATCATAGTACGCAATGAAAAGAGAATGCTCCAGGAAGCGGTTGACGCTTTGATAGATAACGGCCGCCGCGGCCGTCCTGTAACAGGACCCGGCAACAGGCCGCTTAAATCGCTGTCTGATATGCTGAAAGGAAAACAGGGACGCTTCCGTCAGAATCTCCTTGGAAAACGTGTTGACTATTCAGGAAGATCTGTTATTGTCGTCGGTCCCGAGCTTAAAATCTGGCAGTGCGGACTGCCGAAAGAAATGGCCCTTGAACTGTTTAAGCCTTTTGTCATGAAGAAACTTGTGGAAAAAGGGCTTGCTCATAATATAAAGAGTGCGAAGAGAATGGTTGAACGTGTCCGTACCGAAGTATGGGACGTTCTTGAAGAGGTAATCAAGGGGCATCCTGTGCTCCTGAACCGTGCACCAACGCTTCACCGTCTCGGAATCCAGGCCTTTGAACCCGTTCTTGTAGAAGGCCGTGCCATTCAGCTGCATCCGCTGGTATGTACCGCATATAACGCAGACTTTGACGGTGACCAGATGGCCGTTCACGTTCCGTTGTCGGCAGAAGCCCAGGCTGAGGCAAGATTTTTGATGCTTTCTGCAAACAACCTGCTGAAGCCCCAGGACGGAAAACCTGTAACCGTACCGACGCAGGATATGGTGCTCGGCAGTTACTACCTGACGCTTGACAGGGACAATGACCTTGGCGAGGGAAGGGTATTTGCTTCTCCTGAAGAGGCAAGAATGGCATATGACAATGGATACGTGTCCCTGCATGCGAAAATAAAGGTCAGGATGTCAAGGATCGTAGACGGAGAGAAAAAGACAAAGCTGATAGAAACAACAGTTGGAAAACTGATATTCAATGAAGCCATACCTCAAAACCTTGGCTTTGTTGACAGGACCAATCCGGAAACCATGTTCAACCTTGAGGTTGATTTCCTTGTTGGAAAGAAGGAACTGGGTAGAATTATTGAACGCTGTATTAGCGTTAACGGTGCAAACAAGACTGCAACTGTACTGGACGAAATCAAGAAACTCGGGTTCAAGTATTCAACCAAGGGTGCGATTACAATTGGTGTTTCCGATATGATTATTCCGGAAATCAAGCAGAGATACCTTGAGGAGACCGACAAGAAGGTTGAAATGATTACGAGGCAGTATCGCCGCGGCCTTATAACCGAAGATGAAAGGAAAAACGCGGTTGTTAATGCCTGGAACAAGACAACCGAAGATGTTAAGAATGCGTTAATCGAGAGCATGGATAAGTTCAACCCGGTATTCATGATGTCGAACTCGGGTGCGCGCGGTAACATTAACCAGATAAGACAGCTTGCAGGTATGCGCGGACTAATGGCAGATACATCGGGTCATACAATTGAGATTCCTATCCGTTAGAACTTCCGTGAAGGCCTTAACGTTCTGGAGTACTTCATCTCCACCCACGGCGCAAGAAAGGGTCTGGCCGATACGGCATTGAGAACTGCAGACTCGGGTTACCTGACACGCCGTCTTGTAGACGTAAGCCAGGATGTTATAGTGCGTGAGGAAGACTGCGGAACTGAAGAAGGAATCACCGTAACCGATATTATAAGCAGCGGCGAGAAGATTGAAGGTCTCGACGAACGTATTGCCGGCAGATACGCCGCCGAGGATATAATCGATCCGGAGACAAAAGAGGTTCTTGTAAAGCATCACGAGCTGATCGACGGCGACATGGCGCAGAAGATAGTTTCGAAAGGCATAAAGGAAGTAAAGATTCGTTCTGTGCTGACATGCCACACAAGAAACGGTGTATGCTCCAAGTGCTATGGTATCAACCTTGCAACCGGCGGTAAATGTAATGTAGGTGAGGCTGTAGGTATTATTGCAGCCCAGTCGATAGGCGAGCCCGGTACACAGCTTACAATGCGTACCTTCCACACCGGTGGTGTTGCCGGAGATGATATTACGCAGGGTCTGCCCCGCGTTGAAGAGTTGTTTGAAGCAAGAAAACCGAAAGGACTTGCCATTATATCCGAGATTTCAGGTACCGTAGCAATCCGTGAAACAAAGAAGAAACGTGAAGTTGTTGTAACAAACGAGTCGGGCGAAGCTCAGACATACCTGATCCCGTATGGTTCAAGGCTTAAGGTTACCGACGGTGAAACCATTGAAGCCGGTGACGAGCTGACAGAAGGTTCGGTTAACCCGCACGACATCCTGAAAATCAAGGGTATACAGGCCGTACAGTCTTACCTGCTGCGTGAAGTACAGAAGGTTTACAGGCTGCAGGGTGTTGACATAAACGATAAGCACATTGAAGTTATCATAAGGCAGATGATGAAGAAGGTCAAGGTTGATGAGGCAGGGGATACAAAACTGCTGCCTGGCAGCCTTGTGGATATGTTCGAGTTTGAAGACGCAAATGCGAAGGCAGAGGAAGAGGGAGTGAGACCTGCGGAAGGAAAGAGGGCACTCCTTGGTATAACAAAGGCGGCGCTTGCGACAGATTCATTCCTTTCTGCGGCATCGTTCCAGGAAACAACAAGAGTACTGACCGAAGCCGCTATCAAAGGAAAGACAGATCCGCTGCTTGGGCTTAAGGAAAACGTGATTATAGGTAAACTTATACCCGCAGGTACCGGAATGAATATTTACAGGGATATAGAAGTTGAGGCAGGGGTACCTGAAGCCGAAGAAAGCAGCGAAGAAACCGACCTTGAAAAACTGTAACCCGATTATCATATCCTGAAATAAAAAAGGGGTTGTCCGGACGGTTCTGAATCTGAAGGACACCCCTTAATTTATGCAAAAAAACGGCAGCGGGTTTAACCGCTGCTATGCTGATCTTTTCCCCTTTTTTTTGAACTTCGAGCATGCTTTCTTTTCACTTCCGTCAACCTTCCGCACCGAGAACATGCTGCACACCCCGTAATTGCTGTTCCTTAAATCGGGCATAAAGGTGAAGTGAATGCAGTCGGAGCACCTATACCCCAAGTGTTTCTGCAGGGTTTCGGGTTCGAAACCCATAAACCGGGAACAACAGAAATCAGGCGATACTATGCCCTTTTCACGGCACAGTATTTCGTTTCTGATTCCCACATGAATTCCCTTTATGCAGTTTTTGCAGCATTTTATATTACCATCGTTCTTCCTCATTTGCACCATTACCTGAAAAAATACTGGGACAGGCTTATTATAACATATAAACGGCATAATAACAAAAAATGGGAAATAGCAAGGCCTGAAAAATCATTGCACAGTTATTTACCGCCGTTTCCCGGAGTAAATTGTATGGATTTTTATATAAATTTCCTGTAAAATGAAATATGTCAGTATTCCATGTGGTCAGGCAGAAGAGTGAGGTTGTATGAAAAAAGGATTAAACGGTTTTCAGCTGAAAATTATCGCTTGCATAGCAATGGTGATTGACCATGTGGGCGCTGTTTTCTATCCGCACATGGAAATTTTCCGAATTATCGGGCGGCTTGCGTTTCCGATTTTTGCGTTTTTTATAGCTGAAGGCTTTTTCCATACACGTTCGGTGAAAAAGTACCTGGCAAGGCTTGGGGCATGTGCCGTGGTTTTTCAAATCCCCGACTGGTTTTCACGAATTTATTCAGCAGTGTTTAATGTACCGGGGTTTGGAGTTAATTACAAGTTCAATATTTTTGCAACGCTCTTTTTTGGTCTTCTGGCCATATTACTTTATGACAGGTTTAAAGCAAAAAGTGTATGGCTTTCCTGGGCGCTGGCCGCAGCGGTCGCGGTAACAGCCGAAATTACAGGAACCGATTATGGGGCATATGGTGTACTGTATATCACGGTTTTTTATCTCACAAGGGAAAATGTAAATAAAATGATATCCGGCGTATTGACGCTTCACGTTGTGTTTACCGTGTACGATTTTGCCATAAGGCTGTCACACGCGCGCGCCGTGTTTTTTTACAATCCCCTACAGCTTTATTCGCTTCTGGCAGTTCCGCTTATAGCCCTGTATAACAGGGAAAGGGGATATAAATTGAAATACTTTTTCTATGTTTTCTATCCGCTGCATTTAATCATTATATACGTCATATACTGGTTAGTGCAGCTAAAATAGATTACTTACCGTAAAGCGACAGGCATCGTATAATGACGGGAAACAGTTGCTTTATTTGCATTGGCTTGCAGGCATCGGCCCTGGCAGGCCGCCGCTTGCAAAAATGGCTGAATTGATACTCAGGCTTTGCTTGAATTAATAACGGGAAAAGTTATAATTATTATATGGAATCGGTTCAAAGCATAAACTTATCTCCGGCTGCTATGCAGTTATAAATCTATGTTGGGCAGGTGCCTTGTATGAGAACATTGCAGGATATTTACAGGTCGGCAAGACGGTTGGGGCTGAGGGAGTACTCAAGCTATATTTCTCAGGGAAGAAACGGATATTTGCCTTTTCTGGACGGTATACTCAAAAATATTGATATAATATCCGAGGTTGATTTGGGGGTAGTTGAAATACCCATCAGGAAAATAAAGGGCACCTATACATACATGAGAAGCACGTCCTTTGCCAGGAATTACATGCCGCTTATGGACGAAGAAAGCGAGTTTGCGTCCAAGTGGATGGCGGTTTATCAGGCACAGGTAAACGAAGGGCTCAGGGATCCCATAAAGGTTTATGAATATCTGAACTGGTTCTATGTTATAGAAGGGAATAAGCGCGTAAGCGTGCTGAAATACCTTGATGTATACAGTTATAATGCCCATGTGCTGAGGATGATACCGAAGTACGACGAACAGAACAAGGACATACGTATATATTACTCATTCCTTAAGTTCTACAAAAACACCGGCATAAACGGAATATGGTTTTCGGATGAAAAAGGTTTTGACGAACTGTGGAATCTCATCCGGAACTATGAGCCACCCCATATCATGCTCAGAGGGAAGGACAGGTTCAAATTCTTCGAAAATGCTGTGTACGGCGTGTTCAGAAAGGTTTACCATGAACTGGGCGGACAGAGGCTCCCGATAACCACCGGTGATGCTTTCCTGGACTACCTGAAACTTAACGGTGTCCCCGACCAGTTTTTTGAAGACGACCTGCGGCCTTCCCTGGAACGGTTCATTTTAGAGCTTGACTATTACAAGCACAGTTCCAGCATCCAGATAGAAACCCAGCCGATCCTGAAGGATGAAAGGGGATTTTTCAGCAGGCTGACAACAATTAAGCGGCATGATGAAAAAATAAAGGTTGGCTTTGCCCTTGCGAAGGACATCAGAACATCAAGCTGGTCGTATGCGCATGAACTTGGCAGGATGCACCTTGAAAAGGTCATGCAGGACCAGGTTGAGACAATCAGTATAGATAATGTCCCTGAAACGCCGGAGGCGTACCATCATTTGAAGAGCCTCGTTGAACAGGGGTGCGAAGTCATCTTTTCAACAAGCCCTGAAATGATTAACGCCACGCTGAAACTGGCGATGGAATACCCTGACCTGATATTCCTGAACTGTTCGAATATGTACTCTTTTAAGCATGTAAGAACCTATTTCGGCCGGATATATGAACCCCGCTTCCTGGCGGGAATAACCGCCGGAACTTATACAAAGACGGGCAAAATCGGATATATTGCAACATGTCCGACAGCGGAAGTGATAGGCGGTGTAAATGCATTTGCGATTGGGGTCAAAATGGTGAACCCGAATGCGGATATTTTCGTTGAATGGACATGTGACTGGGACAATGAACAGAGTACATATTCAGCAGGTCTACGACTTGCCGCGAAAGGCGTGGATGTGATATCCCATCATAACACCCTTGCAAACAGGAAGTTTTCAAAGGAGTATGGTGTTTACAGCATACATTATAACAGCGGGGAGGATTCCTATTCACCCGAAAACTACCTGTCCGTGCCCGTATGGAACTGGGGCATATTTTACGAAAAAATGGTACGCAGCATCCTCGAGGGCGGAATCCGTTCCTCGGTTGAAGGAACAGGAAAGGGGATTATCAGGAACTACTGGTGGGGTATGGACTCGGGCATCCTGGACTTTTTCTATTCAAGAAAGCTGATTCCCGCAGAAACGCAGAAACTGATTAACTTTATGAAAGAGTCGATCATAGAAGGCAGGTTCAATGTTTTCTCAGGCCCGTTGTATGACCATGAACACAGGCTAAGAATTCCCGCGGGAAAAGCTGCAACACGGGAAGAGATTTTCGGTATGGACTGGCTCGTGGACTTCATTAACGGTGAAATACCTGAATTTAAAACGAAGGATAAACTTTCGGATCTGTCAACGGGAAAAATGACCTAAATATCAATGATATAATGATCATAGCAATTGATTATGGTCGTATTTTTATACTGCTGAACCCGGTTCAGCCGTGCATAATTCAGATGCATATGCCCGTGGAACATGTACCGCGGGCTGTATTCATCCATAAGGGTAAGGAAACTCCTGAACCCCGTATGGCATAAATCCTTTCCGTCTCCGATGCCATATGCCGGGGCATGCGTTACAAGTATGTCGAAGCCGTTGTTTTTCCTGATCTGCCGTCTGAGTTTGCGAATTCTTTTTTCCATCTCCTTCTCGGTATACTGATGGGGACGACCGCTGTATTTCATTGTTCCGCCAAGGCCGAGGATCCTTAAGCCCTTGTAGGTTACAATCGTGTCCTCGATTGAATCGCATCCTTCCGGGGGATGATGGGTGTAGATTGTATCATGGTTGCCATGAACGTAAAAAAGAGGCACGTTAACCATTGTAACCAGGAATGACAGGTAACTCGGCTGCAGATCCCCGCAGGAGATTATCAGTTCTATATCCTTGAACCGTGCTGGTTCAAAATGGTCCCATATGTAGTCGTTTTCCTTGTCGGAAACCAGTAAAATTTTCATTGATACCTCCGGTACCGGATAACTGAAATAAGTCAGTATTTAATCGGCTTTCACTAATTGTACCAAAAGTACGGTTTTCTTTCAAACATATCATATATGGAACTTTTTCTGCAGATATATCCGAAAATCCTCGTTCTTTCGCACAAAAAACAGGAAAATTGCTGCGGGCAGCAGAACACCGGCCACTATAAGCGACCAGAACAATGAAAAACCGTTTCCGAACACAAAGCGGTTTACAACAAACTCGGTACCGATGCAGAAAATGCTTATGGAGCAGAAAATCAGCCCGAACAACGCGGTACCTTTGAAAAGACTAAAACGCGACAGGGCAAGGGTAATCAATGTCAGAACCAGGATCAGGGTTATAATGGGCAGGGCAAGGTCAAAAAACCAGGCACTTCCTGTTGCCTGTTCAACCAGGTACAAGTATAATCCGGTGCTGATATAGGCCATAAATGCCAGGACGAACGGATGCCTTTTGCCAAGGAGAAATACCAGCAAAAAGTAGACCCAGATAAGGAGCAGCGAAGCCACGGGGTATACCGACCAGTTCAGCAGGTTCCCTGAATATGCATCCAGCGAAACAAGGAACAGCACGATTGAGTAAATGTCAATTGTAAGTACCTTTATAAAACTGTAGCGTTTCATAAGAGCCGGGTAGGCCATTAAAATCCAGGCAAGGATTATCGATGAGACCGGGTAAAAGGACCAGGTTATTGTACTGTTTCTGCGTATGTCAATCATCAGGCATACAATAAGGGGTATTATTAAAACAAATGTCATGAGATAAACAAATGCCTTACTGGGCACAAGGTTTACATAAAATGTCCGTCTCTTTTCTGTTCTTTCAGGGTAGGGTTTCTGCGAATCCCCGTCGGGTTCAGAAGGCAAATAAACGGGGGTATTGCAAAGGGGACAGGATTTTAGCTTATTTTCAAGTTCTACACCGCACATTACGCAATATGGCATTTAACCACCTTCTTTTTATACATTGCTTTCTATAGTTACGTGTATACCCATTTTTCTAAGCCTTGTAAAGAATATTCTTTCAAGCTCGGCCTCATGGGTAAGTCTTCCAAAGGTTATATACAGTTTGTCCTTGAAACCCGTAACAGAACAGCCGGTTTTGTTCACAGGTCCCGGTCCGGGGGTAAAGTCGATCCGTTCAATATACTGCGCCATTTCGTCAGGAACGGTTATAAGGCCAAGGTTTGAAATTGTTCCCGAAAACAGGTTCTCACCGAGCCTCCTGTATAAAACAGGAAAGAACAGCCTTTTTATGAACAGCGGTATAATGCGTACAAAGGGATTCCTCTGTCCGCCTACGTTCCTGCTTAACTGTCTGCTGATGGACTTCTCATTGATTTCAGTCATCATGCTGTAGTGGACAATTTTCAATATCTCTTCAAAGGAATAGTCGCCGAGGCGAGGATCTATTCTTGGCACTACAAACAGGGAGAAATTCCGCATTGTTTTCGAAGGATAGATATTTCTCATGTTAACGGGTACTGACACCGCGATAGGTTTCTTTTTCCTCGGGTTTGTCACATGCCTGTTCTGGATTTTCTGCATTGCATCGATATAAACAGCAGTGAGGAAAACAGTCAGGGACACATTGAATTCCTTTGCCTTGGCAAGAATATCCTTCATCGGGACAATACCGGTAATTACGTAGTAGATTCCTTTTCTCACAAGTTTGGCTTTTATATGATAGGCAGGCTCCCCTGTCTCCGGGAGCGGGAGAGAGGGTTTGTAAAAACGGTTGTATGAATCTTCAAATTCCTGTTCATCAGGTTCTTCGTCAATTGTTAATATTCCGGTTTTATCGGTCAGTTTCTTTCCTGCCTCCTTCAAATACTGGTAAACAAGGGACTTCAGAAAAGTAACGGCACCAGTTCCGTCGGTAAGGGCATGGCAGAACTCGACGGCTATCCTGCGGTTATAATACCTTACCCTGAACAGGAAATTACGGTTCAGCACGGGCGACAGCCGGCCGCAGGGGGTATTGCACGTCTTTTTCAACACGCGGTGTTTTCGGGTTGTGTTCAAGGTAATACCAGAACAGTCCCCTGCTTAGCTTAACCCTGTAATAAGGGAACCTGTCTATTATCTTGTTTAATGCCGCCTGCAGAACGGACGGATCCACATTTTCGGTCAATGTAGCCGACAGGCGGAACATTGTTGAAATCCTGTCCGACTGTATTGACGGATACAGTATTGCGGCATTATCCAGCCTGTACCATGTCCTGTCTTTTTTCCTGTGCTCAGTCCCAGTCATGTAAAGTCTCCTGACCTGATTTAAAATAAGGATTTGCAATTACAATATAGCATATACATCATCAGCTAACAACCTTTTTGGCACAGTATATTGACAGCAGTGACGACATTAACGCAATATCATATTATAGTTTTTACTGTTAATATTTAATAGAATTACATATGTATGACATAGAAAACTTATCGCAGAAAACCCCCAATATGTTCCGAAAATATTCTCACCAATAGTACAGGCAGCACCAAAATTAAAAGCGGGGATATTTTTCTTGGATTAAAACCTTTTTGGAGCCTGTTCTGTTGCATTTAGCATTTCTTGTGGTATAATATTGCAAACTGACACGGGCTTTTTGTGGGAGGAATTTTTATGCGGAGAATTCAAATAGGTTTCCTTGGTTTTGGCAATATCGGAACCGGAGTTTACAAAATTCTTCAAGAACACGGTTCGGAAATAACAGATACTCAAGACTGCCGGATTACCGTAAAGAAGATACTGGTCAGGGACATAACCAAAAAAAGGCCCATCGAAATAGACAGAAGTATTCTTACAGACAACCCCGATGATATCCTGAACGATCCTGAGATTTCAATAGTAGCGGAATTCATGGGCGGGGAGAATCCTGCGCTGAACTACCTGCTAAAGGCGTTGAACAATGGCAAAAGCGTTGTTACGGCAAACAAGGAGGTAATAGCAAGGCATTGGGAAAAGCTGGACGAAGCTGCAAGCGCAAGCGGTGCAGGCTTATACTACGAAGCCAGTGTCTGCGGCGGGATCCCTGTAATAAAGGCAATCCAGGAATCTCTTCAGGCAAACAGGATTGAGAGAATAATGGGAATTATAAACGGAACCACGAATTATATACTAACGAAGATGAGTGAGAACAATGAAAGTTTCTCCGATGCCTTGAGAAAGGCCCAGGAACTGGGGTATGCCGAACCTGACCCTACGGCTGACGTAGAGGGCTTTGACGCTGCCTTTAAGCTGTCAATCCTGTCAACGCTGTGCTTCCGTAAAAGAGTGCATCTTGAAAATATACTTCGTGAAGGTATAACAAACATTACCCTTGAGGATATATCATACGGCAGAGAGCTGGGTTATGCATTGAAACTGCTGGCCATTGCAAAGGACAATGCGGGAAGGGTGGAAGTAAGGGTTCACCCGACATTTATACCGCTGAACCATCCGCTGTCTTCGGTAAGGAGTTCCTTCAATGCTGTATATCTTAAAGGAGACTGCGTCGGAGACATGATGTTTTACGGGCGCGGGGCAGGAGATTTGCCAACCGGCAGCGCAGTTGTCTCCGATATACTTACTGCCTGCAAAAAGGAACACAGGTACATGAATTTTGGTGAAAAAACAGTTGATGCGGTGTATAACGACGACTGGCAGACAAAATACTACATCAGGCTTACAGTGAAGGATCAGCCCGGAGTTCTGGGCGCGATTGCAGGATATTTCGGTAAATACAAAGTCAGCATTGCATCGGTCATACAGAAGGGATACGGCAATACAACAGCACCGTTAATATTTGTAACGCATGAAGCCTCCGAAAAGTCCATACAAAAGGCCATATCCGAAATCCGTGAAAGCTCGTGCGTCGTAAGTGTTGATAATATAATCCGTGTTGAAGAATAACAGGGAAGCTATACAGCTTCCCTGCCTCCTTTAAGAATCTTATACTGGCTCATAAACAGCCGGTAGTAGTCGCCTTTCTGCTTCATCAGCTCATTGTGGCTGCCCTCTTCGTTTATTTGCCCGTCAGCTATATGGAATATCCGGTCGGCATTTACTATCGTGGATAACCTGTGGGCAATTATAAAGGAGGTACGGCCCTGAAGAAGCCTTTCCAGGGCAACCTGCAGGGCTTTTTCGGTTTTTGTGTCAATTGACGAAGTGGCCTCGTCAAGTATAAGCACCCTGGGATCTGAAAGCAGGGTCCTTGCAAAGGAGATTAACTGGCGCTGTCCTACCGAGAGCCTTGAACCCCTTTCATTAACCTCGGTATAGTACCCGTTTTCCATTTTCATTATAAATTCGTGGGCCATAACTTCTTTCGCGGCCTGAATTACCTCTTCATCCGTTGCGTCCGGCCTGCCGTACCGTATGTTGTCCATAACCGTTCCGGAAAAGATGAAGGTATCCTGCATCATTACACCAATCTGGTCTCTAAGCGATTCGAGAGTAACTTTTGAGATATCATGCCCGTCAATCAGTATCCTGCCGCCCTGGATGTCGTAAAACCGGCTGATCAGGTTAATGATGGTGGTTTTTCCCGAACCTGTCTCGCCTACGAGAGCAATCGTTTCGCCTGGTCTTACCCTGAAACTTATATTTTTAAGAACCGGAAAGCCGGGATCATAACCGAATACGACATTTTCAAATACAACCTCGCCCTTTATCGGAGGAAGCTCATAGGCGTCGGGTGCGTTCTTGATTACAACGGGCTCATCAAGGGTTTCAAAGATCCGTTCAAGGTATGCCGCTGCTACAATAATCTGGTTATAAAAGTTGCCAAGGTTCATAATAGGTGCCCAGAAATTGCTTATATACGCCGAGAATGCAACAAAGTCCCCTACTGCGATTCCGTCGCTTGCAATCCACATGACACCGGCAATATACATCAGTGATATTGTGAGAATTGAAATATTTTCGGTTATCGGCCATAACAGTATATTCGCCCTGACTGCCGAAATCCATGAAGAACGGCATTCTTCACTGGTTCTTTCATATATTTTCTCGTTCTCCTCTTCTCTTACGAAGGACTGGGTTACTTTAATCCCGTTCAGCGACTCATGCAGGTAAGCATTCATGTTTGACTGCTTGCGGCTGACTTTCTGCCAGCGGACCCTTTGCATATTTTTCAGGATATACAGAACCACGAGCAGTACCGGAACCCCGGCAAGGCTTACAAGGGTCAGCCGCACGTTAATTGACAGCATGAAACCTACTATCAGAACCAGGCTGAACAGGTCTGTCATCATGTTAATAATACCGTTTTGTAAAAGTTCATTCAGCGAGTTTACATAATTCACCACGCGGATGATTATCTTGCCGTGCGGTCTGCTGTCATAGTAGTTGAAGGAAAGTTTCTGCAGGTGGATGAACAAATCACGCCTGAGGCTCAGAATTACGTTCTGCGCTATCCTGGACATTGACCTGATCCTGTACTTCATGCAGATCATGCTTATCAGAACCGAGACAAGATAAGCAACGGCAACCAGGATCAGGCTTAACGTGTCCTTCGCCGGAATGATGTTGTTAATCGCATGCCTCAAAAGGTACGGGCCAAGCAGTACTGCAAGGTTTGAAAGGATCATCATGAAAAGTGTTATAAGGATGTCCTTACCATATGGCCTTATATATCCCCACAATCTTTTTATATGCTCTATATTAAATTCGGTTTCAAGGGATTCGTCAACATCAAATTTATTACGTGCCACTCAGCAAACCTCCTTGTTGTTTCCCAGGTTCATATCGAAGTCTCCCATCTGGTTCATATAAACTTCGTAGTAAAGCCCTTTCCTGTTAATGAGTTCCTGGTGGGTTCCTCTTTCGACAATCCTTCCCCTGTCCATGACAAAAATCTGGTCGGCGTTCATTATCGATGAAATCCTGTGTGTGATCATCAATGTGGTCCTTTTCCTGTTCAGTTTTTCAAGAGCCTGCTGGATCTTGAATTCGGTTTCCATGTCAAGGCTTGAGGTTGTATCGTCGAGTATCAGGATGTCGGGATCTTTTAACAGCGTCCGGGCAAGGGCAATCCTCTGCTTCTGTCCGCCTGAAAGGCCCACTCCCCTTTCACCTACAATGGTGTCGTAACTCTCGGGAAGTTCACGTATGAACTCGTCGGCCTCGGCGATTTCGGCTACCCTCTTTACATCTTCAAAACTTGCACCTGGTACACCATAGGATATATTTCCTTCGATGGTATCGGTGAAAAGGAAAACATCCTGCATCGCGATGGACACTTTAGTTCTGAGCGTTTTCAAATCAATGTTCTTGACGTTTATTCCGTCTATGAGAATAAGGCCGTCGTTAGGTTCATAGAACCTAAGAATAAGGTTCATTATCGTGCTTTTGCCCGACCCTGTCGCGCCGATAAAAGCGGCTGTCTGGCCGGGTTCAATGACAAAGTTTATGTTATGGAGCACGTGATTTTTCCGGTACCCGAAACTTACATCCCTGAACTCAATCTTTCCCTTAATATCCAGATCGCTGAGCCTTATGCCTTCATTCTTTATCCCCGGCTCTGCATACATTAATTCCTGTATTTTGCTGCTGCTTGCGTTAAAGCGCTGGAAGTCACTGGTAAGCCAGCCCAGCATCCTCATCGGGATATTGAACCTCTGCGCCAGGCCCTGGAAAACCACCAGTTCGCCGACGGTTATTGCGCCTTTTGAAACGAAAAATCCGCCGACAAGCAGAATAATAAACAGCACCATATTACACATGAAGTCCAGCGGAGGAATGTATTTTTCCCAGATTTTTGCGGTGTTAAGGTTGGCTTCCCGGAATTTATCATTTTCCTTGTCGAACTTCGATGTTTCAAAATCTTCCCTTGCAAATGCCTTTACCACCCTGTGGCCGCTGACGTTTTCCTGCACGGTGGTGTTAAGTCTTGAAAACTGCTGCCTGACCTCATGCAGTGCGGGGAGTATTTTATTCGCGAACTTGAATGTAATAAAACAGGTAATGGGCATGATTGAAAAAATGCACAGCGCAAACGGAACATTTATGCTAAGCATCATCCAGATAGCAAAAATCAGCGTTACAAATCCCTTTACAAACTGGGGAATAACATGGGCCATAAAATGCCTCACGGCGTCCATATCACCCGTCATCCTTGCCATGATGTCCCCGATCCTGTTTCTGTCGAAAAAGGGGAAGTCCTGGCTGTTTAGCCTGCGGTATGTACTGGTCCTGATATCATGAATCACGTTCTGCGAAGTCTTTTCCTGGAGCAGGGAGTGAAGATATGAAAGTGAAGTTCGGAAAAGAGTTACGCCGACAAGGGAAAGAAGAAGCGGTTTTAAAAGATCGGTCCTTCCTCCCTGTATTACTTCATCAACAAGCCTTCCCATTATTTTCGGAACATACAGGCTTAAAACCGAAAATGCGGCCAATAATAAAAGGCCGGTTCCGTACATCCAGCCATACTTTTTTAAATAGCCCCAAAGCCATTTAATATTTGTCATAAAAAACCTCCAAAGAAGCAGTTGTAGTTTTTTTAAAAGCCGTAACCACAACATGGATGCGTATTGCCCAAGTATAATTATAATGATTTGGTTAAATTGTTGAATGTAGAATCTTAATAAAAAAGATGTATTATATTGTCTAATAATCAGGTATTCCTCCATACTTGAGCGAAGCAGCAGGATATGATAAGATCAATAACTGATATGGCATATATTCCACGGAATTAAAACAACACTACGGGTGAGATAATGAAATCCAATACCATAATAAATCCCCACCATTTTAATCCAAGAGTTCTGTTCATCATGCGCAGGTTTTTCGATTCAACGGATAAGATAGAAAGCCATTCCCATGATTTCCTTTCCCTTATATATATACTGAACGGGGAAGGTAAGTATGAAATGGGAGGCAGGATGTATGACGTAAGCAGCGGTACTTTTTTTATCTGCAATCCGGATGTAACTCATCACAGGATTCTGACTGGAAACCAGAGAATAGAGGAATTCCACGTAGGTATTTCGGATTTACGCTTAAAAGGGCTGCCCGAAAACCATCTGATACCGAAAAATGAGGAACCGCTTTTTGATTTTAAGCATTACGGCCAGGCGTTTCTCAACAGCATCGGCGAGGTTATGGTTGAACAGCAGAAAAACGATGAAACCAGTATTTTAATGCTGAAGTGCATCATAATGAAAATGCTGGTATATATTATTAAGGAACGCTATATTTCGGTTTGCAAACCCAAAAAACCAGTGATCTCCCTTGAGCGGTATGAAAAAACAGAGATGGTGAATAATATCCGGGCATTTATAACCGAAAACTACATGAAACCGTTATCGCTTGCCCAGATTTCGGCGAATACGTACCTAAGCCCGATTTATGTTTCAAAGGTTTTCAAGGAGGCAGTAGGTGAATCACCGATAACATACCTTATCCGCATAAGGCTGTCAAAGGCCTGCGAACTGCTGGAAAACAGCGATATACCAATAAAGGATATAGCAGAGCAGGTGGGTTATCCCGATGCATACTACTTCAGTAAACTTTTTAAAAAGTATTTCGGCGTTTCACCGGCGCATTACCGGAGAGTAAAAGAAAAGCCTGTTTTCAGGGTACCTTCTTCCGAGGATTAGGAAATGGTTTATTTAAAGGCTTGTTGCCAATATCAATATTTAAGATTATAATTTTAGTAAAAAAAGGAGAGTTGTGTATGGCAAAAAGAGGAGGCTTCCCCATGGGCGGCATGGGCGGAGGCGCTATGAATAATATTATGAAGCAGGCAATGAAGCTGCAGAAGGATATGGAAAAGGCAAAGGAAGAGCTTGCTGAAAAAACCGTTGAAGCCTCGAGCGGAGGCGGCGCAGTTAAAGTTGTGGCCACCTGTGAAAAGGAGATTAAACAGATTGAAATATCACAGGATGTAGTTGATCCGGACGATGTGGAGATGCTGCAGGACCTTGTTTTGGCAGCGGTGAACGAGGCACTCAGGAAAGCCGACGAAGAAACACAGGCCGTTATGAGTAAGTTTACCGGAGGATTGGGAAATATACCCGGATTATTTTGATGGAGTGAATTATGAGTATGTATGCAGCACCGGTTGCCAAGCTTATAGATGAATTTGAAAAACTTCCGGGTATCGGGCACAAAACCGCACAGCGTCTGGCATTTTATATACTGAACATGCCTGAGGACAAGGCAATTGAATTTGCAAATGCAATAATAGATGCAAAGAAAAAAATACATTATTGTTCGGTATGCGGAGATTTGACTGATACAGATCCATGCAGGGTTTGCAGTTCTCAGAACAGGGACCGCTCCGTTATTTGTGTCGTTGAAAGCCCAAGAGACGTTATCGCCATGGAAAGGATACGTGAGTTTAAAGGGCTTTACCACGTACTTCATGGTGTAATATCTCCCCTTGAGGGCATAGGTCCCGAAGATATTAATATGAAGTCATTGATAAAACGTATCGGCGAAGGTGAGACAAGGGAGGTAATCCTTGCCACAAACCCGGATGTAGAAGGCGAAGCAACAGCGATGTACCTTGCAAAACTGATTAAACCGATGGGAATAAAAACAACCCGCATTGCTCACGGCCTGCCCGTAGGCGGCGATCTTGAATATGCCGATGAAGTAACACTGGCAAAATCCCTTGAAGGAAGACGGGAAATATAAGACATACTGACATATGTATAATGTATAACCTAAATAAACTCCTATCATTTTGCAAATGCCTGAAGTGAAGTAAATAAAGTAGTGCTAGGAAACATGGTTTATTAGGGAGAAGAAAAGCCCTGTAGGCCATGTTTTTTTATGTATTAGTTTTAAGGGATAAGGAACAAGGAATAAGGCTAAAAGCCAGAAAAATCAATGGATTGGAAGATTGAATGGAAAAGAAAATGGAATGAAAAATGGGTAAAATCTCTCCTTAACCCTTCCCCCTTAACCCTCAATCCTAAAAGCACTTTATTTTCATTTTTTGCCCTAAAAATTGAGGAATG
>Ga0134093_1001511_pt1 | contig 21964 bp, 18 predicted proteins | sample 4_1taG_FD_94452 | JGI IMG/M metagenome (GOLD analysis project Ga0134093, IMG submission 94452) | Switchgrass degrading microbial communities from high solid loading bioreactors in New Hampshire, USA - 4_13_20_68_A1 metaG | ecosystem: Engineered > Bioreactor > Semi-continuous > Anaerobic >...
GATGTGCACTTTGGGAATTACAGAGGTTTCCATCCCTCATAGGAAGTTCAAAAACATGCTTAGGCAGGTAAACGGGGCATTAGTTGACTCGTTTCCATCCCTCATAGGAAGTTCAAAAACTAGTTGGTTGGCCGGTTGGCTAGTTGGCCGGCATGGTGTTTCCATCCCTCATAGGAAGTTCAAAAACTCGTGTGCGAAAGGCGCATGGAAAATGTGAATGACGAGTTTCCATCCCTCATAGGAAGTTCAAAAACTTTGAGTTTTCCATGCCGAGACATCTGAATATTTTTGTTTCCATCCCTCATAGGAAGTTCAAAAACTCTTTTTTACCATGGTAGAGCTTGCTAAACCTAGATTGTTTCCATCCCTCATAGGAAGTTCAAAAACCTATCCCCCGCCTTTTTACATACTTCTACAATCTCTTGTTTCCATCCCTCATAGGAAGTTCAAAAACGGCATCCTTGTAACCGAGCTTATGTGGAAAAAAGAGGTTTCCATCCCTCATAGGAAGTTCAAAAACTGCTGATGGTCAAACTTTTCCCGTGCTGGTAACGTGTTTCCATCCCTCATAGGAAGTTCAAAAACACGCCTCAAAGCTTGCCGAGAAGTTTAGGTACAACGGTTTCCATCCCTCATAGGAAGTTCAAAAACAAAGAGGCGGTATTAAACTCAACTACACAGACGTGCTGTTTCCATCCCTCATAGGAAGTTCAAAAACTCATATCCAAGCGCTACGACGGGGACAACGACCTAGGTTTCCATCCCTCATAGGAAGTTCAAAAACATTTGAGGCCGGGGATTACGAGGCTACTGCTGCTGCGTTTCCATCCCTCATAGGAAGTTCAAAAACTTGTCTATATGATACTACGCCTATTGCGAATGTGTGTTTCCATCCCTCATAGGAAGTTCAAAAACCTCGCTGTTGTAGAAGGACCGGCCGAACAAGGGGGGATGTTTCCATCCCTCATAGGAAGTTCAAAAACTGGCACGACGTCTGGCGAGCGTGGAGGAGGGCGACTGGTTTCCATCCCTCATAGGAAGTTCAAAAACCAATGAAGCAGTTTGATGAATGTGGGGAGTCTTTTGGTTTCCATCCCTCATAGGAAGTTCAAAAACCAATCGCAATCATCGACCAAGATAAATCGATTCTCTTGTTTCCATCCCTCATAGGAAGTTCAAAAACAAGACTTAGCAATTTTGTACCCTTCAGTATCTTTACGTTTCCATCCCTCATAGGAAGTTCAAAAACTTATTTCCGAACGCCAGATAGTTTGTTGGCCAAAGAGTTTCCATCCCTCATAGGAAGTTCAAAAACCAGAGCATGAGGTACCCTTCGAGGAGGCGTTCCCAGACGGTTTCCATCCCTCATAGGAAGTTCAAAAACTTGATTTCAGCATCTCGAGAATCGGGGCTGCTTGGCGAGTTTCCATCCCTCATAGGAAGTTCAAAAACCACCTCGCCTGTTCCTCCTTCTTAAGTTCCCCGTATCGTTTCCATCCCTCATAGGAAGTTCAAAAACGTGGAGGGTATGATGGAACAAATCGCAAAGACACAGGTTTCCATCCCTCATAGGAAGTTCAAAAACGATGACTGGCACGCTTTGCAAAATAGTGGTGAAGCCGAGTTTCCATCCCTCATAGGAAGTTCAAAAACACGCAATTAATGGAGTGCCAGACTTGACCTACACGGGTTTCCATCCCTCATAGGAAGTTCAAAAACACCACCCTTGCGAACGCCAAGTTATTATCTTTTCTAGTTTCCATCCCTCATAGGAAGTTCAAAAACCGGCAGCGATTATTACTTTTTAGTGTTTTATCAAAGCAGTTTCCATCCCTCATAGGAAGTTCAAAAACACTAACACCACCCATATGACTTACAGTATTAAAGAGGTTTCCATCCCTCATAGGAAGTTCAAAAACTCGACGTTGACGGTAACCATCGCGACGGATGGTTCAGGTTTCCATCCCTCATAGGAAGTTCAAAAACTCTTCTCTTTTTTCTCATATAAATAACCGTTTTTTCGGTTTCCATCCCTCATAGGAAGTTCAAAAACCTCCATGCGGCGGCGTGGCATGACTCCAGAGGCCAGTTTCCATCCCTCATAGGAAGTTCAAAAACAAACTATTATGACTGCTGTTAGATTTCTGGATGATGGTTTCCATCCCTCATAGGAAGTTCAAAAACGTGATAAATAATGACTAGGTTAAGTAGGTTAAAAAAGTGTTTCCATCCCTCATAGGAAGTTCAAAAACAGGATACCTTAGCTAGGTATCCTATTTTTTTGTCTGGTTTCCATCCCTCATAGGAAGTTCAAAAACAAGATGATGATTTTCATATAGGTTGGGTAGTGGGCTTGTTTCCATCCCTCATAGGAAGTTCAAAAACCCTCGCCTTGGCGGCCGCTTGCCCGCGACCGGTAGCGGTTTCCATCCCTCATAGGAAGTTCAAAAACTGGTGTAAATTGCCAAAAGGTAGATGGAGAAGAAAGTTTCCATCCCTCATAGGAAGTTCAAAAACGATGGAATATAGGCGTGTTTATCCATTGTGAAGTTGGTTTCCATCCCTCATAGGAAGTTCAAAAACTATACTATTCTATGATAAGTTACAATTGTTTACTACGTTTCCATCCCTCATAGGAAGTTCAAAAACATTTCTGAAGCCGCCTTTGATGCCTCCTTCATGTCAGTTTCCATCCCTCATAGGAAGTTCAAAAACACAGGACACACAATGTATACAACCCTCCTCATACACGTTTCCATCCCTCATAGGAAGTTCAAAAACGTTGGACTAGACACAAAGGCGGGGCATTACCATGCCGTTTCCATCCCTCATAGGAAGTTCAAAAACCATATCGGCGGTTAAAGTCCTAGATGACATGGGCAGTTTCCATCCCTCATAGGAAGTTCAAAAACTCCTTGCCTGTTTCTTCATCTACTTCGCATTCAACGGTTTCCATCCCTCATAGGAAGTTCAAAAACCTATTCCTGCCCACACATGTTATATGGAGCAAAATGGTTTCCATCCCTCATAGGAAGTTCAAAAACTACACTTCCGCCTTCCACGCGTCCCAGCTGTACCCGGTTTCCATCCCTCATAGGAAGTTCAAAAACCGTATTCACGAATATCGCCTCCAAACTTTTCGTCAAGTTTCCATCCCTCATAGGAAGTTCAAAAACCCGTATATGCCGTGGCGTACTTCAAGGATCCCAATAGTTTCCATCCCTCATAGGAAGTTCAAAAACCACCATGCGCTCGATGGCCAGTTCCTCTTCTGGATAGTTTCCATCCCTCATAGGAAGTTCAAAAACATAGATGATGGGTAACTCCCCTGCGATCGTTACTATGTTTCCATCCCTCATAGGAAGTTCAAAAACGCCTCCGAACGGTGCGTTTTCCTTTTCCTTATTAAAAGTTTCCATCCCTCATAGGAAGTTCAAAAACTTAGGCGCCTTCTAGGCGCTCCTAGAGCGCTATTTTGTTTCCATCCCTCATAGGAAGTTCAAAAACCCCCGTTATTTATTATTCTACTACATTTTCACTTTGTGGCCATATTTGCTTTATTCGATTTTCAAGGTACCATAAACAGATACAATCTCAGGCAAGGACTGCAAATTGCTCATTTAGCCAATTGTGTCGATCCCCCGGGTTTCATGCACTACTGAAGGTCGACACAATTAAATAAATATTTCACTTGATCCTTTTTCTTTGCCTATAATTTCTCTTGAGGTATAATGTTCGGATCTCCAAATATAAAATATAATGCTGTCGTAATCATCTTTTATAACTTTACCAACTTCATGTTTAAGTGATGCAAATGTAGCAGGAGTAATTTCTCCTTCCAACACAGAATTCTGAATCCAACAAAGGTATTTACGACCAATTTTCAGCACTTTATTAACACGCTCTTCACCAACATCATAAATCATCAATACAAAGATAAAAGACACCGTCCCTTTTTAACAACAGCTACCATCGCATCAAGAAAGGCTCATACGCTTCGTCATCTAGTATATGCTTTTCTAATTTATAAGCTTCCATTCTAAGCAAACTGCGATAGCTTACGTTTCTCTTTAATTTAGGATGTTCTATTGTTGCCATCAATCGTTCTTCCCATGCTTGCAATACGATTTGCATTCCTTTTTCGGATAAAAATACACCTCCGTTATCTTGACCTGTGAAATGTTTTGACTGAATTTGTTTCTTATTTATTAATGAAAATATTATTCGGTCTACCAAAATAGGTTTGAATATCTCTGCAATGTCGAGATTCAAGCTAAAACGTCTAAAATTAGTCTCATGAAGGAACCCTATACGAGGATCCAGATGTGTTTTATATATTTGTGCCAGGGTCGTAACATAACATAATGAGTTTAAAAAACTTATAAGCGCATTCAATTTATTTTGAGGAGGCCTCCTGGTCCTGCTTTCCATCGTAAAAGCTCCTCCACCCGTTATCATGTCAAACGCGGAATAATACTTGTCCCGTGCATTTCCCTCTATGGCCATCAATTCAAGGATTCCGTTTTGCTTTTGACTTAATACGTCAAAATTATCTAAAGCTTCTATAGTCTGATCTACTTCTAGATTTCCTCGTCTTAAATAATACAACAATACCTTTTTCATATTATTTATGGCACCAGATACAAACTTTTTTGCCAAAACCAATCTTTTCTCAGGATCAAGGCAATGTCTTGCCTGGGCTAAAATAACAGCACCGGAGTTCATATGTTCTCTAGGATAATACGTTCCCTGATAGTAATGATGGTGATTAAAAAAGTGCAGCATAATCTCATTTGAAGTGCAAAATTCAAGAAAACGCTTATTTAAATCCACATCGCCGAATATCAGAATCTCATCGGTTACCTCTACCGGTACGAATTTCCTTTCATTTTCGCTTTCAATTACGATAGTATTGTCCTTTCGCTTAAGCACTCCGGAGGAGAGGATATAAATACATCTGCCCATCATCATCAGCTCCAACACAGTTCTTGATAAGCGCAATGCCTGCAATATTTGCAGTTTTGTACTTTGGGTGGACAAGATAATATCACTATTTCTTTAATCTCAGCATAAATCGCGTCAAGCTTAGATTGTAATTCTTCTGTCAAAGAGACATCCTCGCGCTTTCTTTCCTCGGGGAAAAGAAGCTCACCTCTTGCCGCAACTCCAAATTTTGCCAATTCATAAAGATAATGGGCTAGTTGTAGTCGAGCAGCTTCTATTGAACGACTGCTCTTTTTTATCTCGCCTATTACCAAAACACCATTTTCTTCTTTAAGCAGGTCAAACTTGCTGTCTCCAAAACTGATGCTATGACGAATCCTCTTGTAAGAGGATTCGTCAACCAACCTTCCAAGCTTTAGGAATTCATCCTCCTTGCCGGCTTCGACGCCATGGGACATCAGCCATACCTGACGTTTGCATATAAGACAATACCACACCAACGTTCCGCCTATCCTTGGCGCCTCAGAGAAAATAGGCACTTTCATCGTCCTCGCTGTCCATGGGTAGGTTAAACCCACTAATATGATCGTATACATATTTGCTGCCTTCCCTAGTAAGAAACCAACATTGAAACCTTGCATTAAAATCAAGGGGAGGTAATTCATCTTTAAATGCCACAGTAGCCAATTTGTTTCGCCACAATTCAAGTTCCTTACATGGCACTTCAATCAGGTACTGAAGCAATATGCGATGCAGATGTCTTTTCTCGCTTAAGTTTTCCAGCGTCCATTTAGTGCCTATAAGTTTTTCAAACATCGGACGTACTGTGTCGTTCTGTTCCACATAAACTTCAGCCAAAAAGGGGTCGGAATGCTTTTCTATGAGGTTTGGCTTATCTTGAGGTCCCCATCTTCCATCGCATAAGTTTTTCCATATGCCGCTATCATGCAATCTTTCCATAATATCCCTATAATACCTGTCAACCAGTATTGATACCGCTGATTCATCAAAAACGTTAATTCGATCTTTCAAACGAAGCGTAGATCGCGAGCTGTCCAAAAGTATGTCGTCGTAAATCATGTCGGAAAAAGATCTGCCCTGTTCGTTAACGAGTTCGGCGACCAGTACAGAACCACCCATTGCGGACCTGCTATGTCTGTTGCATCTTCCAGCCACCTGAACAACGCTGTCCAAAGGCCCCAAATCGCGGAATACCCAGTCGAAATCCAAATCTACTCCTGCTTCAACAACTTGAGTTGATACTAAATAATGTTTTATTTTTTTCTTTTCCAGATACTTTAAAAATCTCATCATTAAACGTCTATGATGTGGAGTCATCCAGGTTGACAAAAAATAAACAGGTGCGCCCATGTTATTTTTAATCATTGTGTAAACCTTAAGAGCGGATTTTTTGGTATTAAGGACGATAAGCCCGGATTTTTCGTATAAACCTTCTATATGTTCCTCAAGAAGACCGGGTAACTCATCTAATTGATATTTATGATGAAGTATTTTATATGTATGCCTATTACAAGGAAATGACAACCCCTCTGGCGATAGCTCTGTCCCCCTTATGATATAAGGTTGAGTTGCTGTCATGAGTATGAAACTGCTATTTAACTTACTGCTCAAGTATTGTAACGTTTCTCCGAAGCCGCGCCAATACCTCGGATTTATAGTCTGCGGTTCGTCCATAATTACGACTGCATTGCTCAAACGGTGAAAATCCATCGTATCGTTGGCCTTTGGACTGTAAATACTCTCCCAAAGCTGGACCATGGTAGTTAAAATTACAGGTGCATCCCAATATCTAAAAAGCGTCTTCATGCGTGACATGGGTTCTTGATTTTGTTCGCCCGTCTCTCTAAGTTCCGACAGGCTGTGATCTTCCTGGACATCTTCTTCTCCAAAAAGACCTCTTGCCACAGAGGAGTTTTGTTCGACTATGCTGATAAAGGGCAAAGCATAAATGATGGTTCTGCTGCCAAGCTTCTGTGTCATTCTGCGGGCAATATCCAGACCCGTGATTGTCTTGCCCGCTCCGGTAGGAAGGGTCAAAGTGTAAAGACCTGGACGTTCAATGCTATCCACCGATCTGATACAAGATTCGCGAGTTTGCTGCCTCCATGCATCCAAAGGGCTACCTTCTTGTCGAGAAAAATCCGGTTCCTTAAAAAGGGGCAATTGTCGCATCTTGAGTTTTCTTACACCTATTGCGTCCATACGATCTGCAGTTATAAGAAGAGAATAAAGCAACCGGTAAAATAACCAGGATTGCGCGTTGAGGATCTTTTTGCGTTTTATCATCAACTTTTCCGCGTAATCGTCCCATTCTTCTTCACTTAAGAAAATGTCCCAGGATGGGATCAACTTCCTCATTGCATCTTTTTGTTCCTTAAAAGCCCGTTTATCATGCTGCAGCCAAAAATCTAAGGCTTCGCCTCCATCAACCATATACGTATGATGTCGTCTTACCGCCTCGGCCAACCATACGGCAGACATGCCGTCTACATTTGGATTGCGTCCTGAAAGGTTAAGGGTAAACCAGGCAGAGGGCAATGCATGATCTACACCGCCTCCTCTGCCGCTAAGGTATTCTTGAAATAAAGGGTGTGCCTTTCCGAGATCATGAGTAATGCCCGCTATTTCCAAACTGACATCAGAAAGCATTTCATTCAGCCGATGAGCTTTAGCTATAGTGCTCATCAGGCAATACGTACCTTTTAGGTGGTCTTTGAGAGACCTGTCAGGATGGCTTTTAAGTTCACCATCGAGGAAACCAGGCGACCATATCGTTCCCGCACTTGGTAACATCCCCCGCTCCTTTTTTTATCAAAAGCTTTTTTTGTGGAGACGGAGCATATAGAACTTCGATACTTTCAACAAGTTTCCTCGTCGTATCCATCTTAAAAGGCATCTCTTCCTTAAAGGCTCCGCCGATATCTAAGATATTTAAGACCCTCACTTTTTCATTCCACGGCACAACGCTATCAACGGCGACCACATCATCTACTAAGGGTTCGCTTCTAAACTGGCCAATATAGATTACATCGGCTATCGCGTACGCCGTACCCAGATATGGAGTAAACTTAAAGCAATTCCCTTCCAACATGTACCGCAGCTTGTCCTCAATCTCACCATCAACGAAGATGCGATATTTGGGCTTAATCACAAACTGATGTTTTACCTGGATATGTGGACTTTTTTGCGGTTGTTTCACGTTCCAAAAATTTATGGCATGCCACATCCAGGATATATTACTCAGTAACGCCACTGATACCTTGGTACCGCTGAGAGCTTCCCAATATTTAGCGTTACAGCTGTCATCCTCGCTGCCATTAGATATTCCGACTATCCCAGAGATTAGACCAGCTATGGCCGTGGGCGGTGGAAAGGCAAAAGATATTGAAGACGTCGTAGTATACGGTTTTCGAAACATCGCCATTTGCCCCGAAACCTCGAATACAACTGCCATGCCTTTTCACCTGACCTCTATTTTCAATTTGCCTCCAAAAATATCCTCCAACTTATCTAGCGGTTCAAAGTTAACGGCTGCATCTCTAATGATTCTGACTGATTCTATTTTGTCCCTTATGAGAGACGCTTTATCTGCAATCTCGCTGATATCCAACTTAACATCGTCAATAGATCTCAAGGCCAACTGTTCGTCATCAGATAAGGGATCCCCCTTTAATGATTTGAGCACAACCTTTTCATCTAAAGACCCTAAGGCTCCGTCAAAACCTACAACGTATTTAAATTCGATGAGAAGTCTAGGGGTATGCCCTATTTTGCTTCTTGTTATCAAATTGGCCGTACCCTTCCAAAGAGCTTCAAATAGAGAATCCAGATCAGCATCGGACGCGTTGGTTTGGCCAGAAGCGTACTGATTGGCAATGCCATAAACAGCTATTAATGCAAATGGTACAATATATTCGTTTCGAAAGGAACGTTGCTCGCTGGCTTCCTTTGTAGCAAATGCCGCTGTACCCTGGACAAATTTTGCCTCAGCCCTATGCAGCGATCGACCCCACTTGAATTGTACTGGGCCAGTCCATGAAAATGCCTCTTTATTTCCAAGTGCGTATGTAACACCGAACAATCGCGTGTCTATGCAATTTGAAAGCATTTCTCTACTAGTACTACATTTAAACTTCTCTTTTAATTCTTTCATGCGACTCGCAAGCGTTTTGGCTTCTCCATCGACAAAAACGTCTCTGCCTTCCCTGAGCCATTGATCACGAACGGTGCGCTTAATCCTTACATCTGAAACCATTATTTGACCGGACTCTTCATCATATCTTGGATGATTGGCATCCAAAGGATCGCCGTTGGGATTGGCATCTTTGACCGAGTAAACAAACAAATACTCCCGTCTGTTTTCAAATGACATCTTGAGTTTCCTCCTCCATTGTAGGTTCTATCTCAGAAACATCTTTCTTACCAAAAATCGTCCAGAAGTACTTGCGAGCGTTCAAAAAGGCCACGGAGAACACGAAGTTGCCGTCCACGCCTAAGTCACGCCCTTTGTCATCTTTTTGCAAGATCAACTCTCCAGCCTTTGCACATAGAGATTCAATCATATCGGCATAATCGAGATGATAAGCCCTTACGAGCTCAGGGACCCTCGCTAAGTGCTTATACAGGTCTCTTTTGTTCATGCGACCAAAATTCAGCTGTTTAAAAAGCGGGGATGAGCCTATGTCTTCAGGCGAACCCTGCAAATCATCCTTAACTTGAGCTCTTGCTATAAAGCCCAACACAACTCCTGCTAAAAAAACACCCCTTCCGCTGTTGGTTTTTAGATAAGGATCCGTAAACTCATCGAAAAAATCAAGCTTCATAGATTAATTCACCTCCTGTTGTTCGCTCTATTCAAGAACTCCAACACTGCCATCATCTTCCTAAGTTCATTATGTCCAAACCTGACCCATTGAGAATTGGCAAAAAGCCCGGTGAACCGGGAAACCATCAGCTGTTTTATAAAGTCTACGTCAATTTTTTTGCCGCCCAGTAATCTGCCTATTATGGTTATAATGCGATTACGCATGATTTTTTTATCTGCATCGTCTTTTCCAGACAATGCAATTAAAGTAGAATAAATTGTCTTGAACGCTTGATCCAGATCGACACTCATATCCTTAGGTTCAAATACCGGACTTTTATCTTTATTCCACAATAATACTCTGAAAGCTTCTTGCCATAGTACTTCTAGATGCTTTAACCTTGACGGTGGAACGTCCTCTATCATAATGTGTAATTGTTCCTTCTCGCTGTTCATACTTACGCCTATAAAGAGGAAATGATACACTAAAGCTTCACTTTGGGCTGCAAGGTAGCAAAATAACTTTTCTGTTGTTCTAAGTCCGTTCTTTATGAAATTTGTTGTATTGTCAGAGATACTTTTTAAATCCTCCTTTCCAAAAATAAGTTCAGGAATCACGTATATATTTATACTTTCGTTGTCTATTACTGGAAACATGTGGGCATCGAGAAAATGATTGTTTAAAACCTCCCTTCCCAAGGAAAGAACAGAAATGCAGTCATCACATAGCGGAAATACCTTCTCGCGGACGCCTTTTTTATTCTTAATCCCCGGAAGAAAGCTCGGTTTATCAAATGTGGAAAATTTAAATACTTTATCCAAATTTGCACCTGATTTGGCTTTGTTGTGACATAAGCTACAGGTTGTGGACATTTTCCCTCCGATGTTCTGTTCTAACCTATATCTAAAATGATCGCGAAAAACCTCCAGATCACCTGGATACAGGAACCTGCCATTATCGTCAATCCCAAAGACTAAAATGTAAGACCTTTTCTTGTCTCTCCACAACTCAATGATCCTATCAACATTTTCAACGAGCTTTGACATTATTAAGTCAGCACTCTCTTTTGAAAAGACCCCGACTTCCTCTAGAGGTTTCAAGACAGTTTTATAAAGTTTATAATATCGAGAATCGCTGTCATCCTTCCACATTCCATTTTGCCCGAGTAAAGCGCTAGTTGGATTTGAGGTTGCCTTGCCTAATTTGTAAACCAGGGAGTAACTCCATTGAGTATTGCGGCCAGGTGGTTTTTTATAAAGGAATTTACGCTTTGTTTCATTGACTTTGTACGGATCATTGCTGTTTATGTAATCTTTTGAATTTATCTTCTCTATGCCGGTAACTTCTAGACATTTGGCATCCTTATCCCTTACGCTCAGCCATATCCTTATCTCTCTGCCCTGTCTTTGTTCATCTTCTACTACCGGCATAGGAAGTTGCAAGAAATTATCAATATCAGAAAAGTAAGATTGATCGTCTTTCGACCCCGACTCCATTTTGCCAAGCTCGTATAGGGCCTTCAGAAATCCCATGTTTTCACCTCCTTTCTCTTTCATTTAACACAAGCTCTATACATCCGAACCCTGCACTGTTTTTCGCGCCAAGTCCAGCATCCAGAGCAACTTGAAGTAAATCCTTAGGACCACAAAGTTTAAAGCTCCCGCTCCATCCCTTAATGGGACGATTATCGCAAGGACTGAAAAACCTAATCTCTTCTTTTACTCTACCCAAGCATTCAATTTTTATGACACCTTCCGGAATATTTTCTTGGAGAGCTATTAACTGAAATTTTTTTATCAAATTAGCGTAAATTTGCTCGCAAAATTCCTTTTCTTTAGGAGAATAATAGTAAGTAAAATTGCTGTTATCATATTTTTTTAGCGTAGAATAGCAAACAATAGGAGAAAGGGTACGAAATTCAATTTCTTCCTTATCAACACGAGGGTATTCGATTTTGACTTCTTTGCATGTAAGTAAATTGTTTCCCAACCTTATTTCACCTAATGACAATGCATTGGTAGCAAGTTGTTCTAAGATTGAGTTGACGGGAGATGTAATCACTAACTTTATTGGAGGTTGAAAAAATATTAGGTCATCTTTCAGTTTTATGGAGCCATTACCATAAAGCTTGGAGAAACTGAACATTTTAAAATGGCGCTTACCTTCATAAACAAACCCTTCATTATGGAGAAAATTAGCATATTCCGGATTTAATAAATTATAAACCATAGCTTGTAGTAAATATTGATTTTTTCTTCCTAAGACTAAATTGTCACTTGAATTTACATTAAATAAAAGTGTTAATTTCATATTATAAACCACATCCTGATATATTTTTCACAATTATAATGTATTAAATTTGATGTAGCAAATTACTAGCTAAAACACAAGATATTAATGCTATAACATAGCATATTCATTCGATATTAAATCGCGGTAAATTAACTGTATTTATATGGAATTCAGTAGTTAAATGATTATACTAAATAGCTACCATAATGTCAAGCACCATTTATGATTATGCGATAATCAAATAGGATCTCGATCTCGGTGCTCTATATGATCATATTTATATCTCGTTTTATGTGCTCTCTTAGGATACTATCCATTCGGCATTACAATAGAACACCTTGCCTTCCACATCTGAATCTTACAGTGCTCTTCCTATTTTTCTATCCCTAATTGTGTACCTCATATTAAAATACTATCATATTATATGAATGTCGATTTTTATTCATATTATCATATTTATTTTATGATACTAATTATTGATATAAGTATCTTAAAACATAATGTTCATTGACAAAGCAAACGCAAAAAAGTAACATGTTTCATATACCAAATACCGTATGGCCATATGGAGGTAATAAAGATGAAGAGAGCTGTGTATGTCGTAATTGCAATGCTTTTTATGTTTTTTCTAACAACATGCGATATTGTTTATGCTGCAGCGCAATATCATATTGGCATTGTAACTGGAACTGTATCGCAAGGTGAAGACGAGCTTCGCGGCGCAGAAAGAGTCATACAAGAGTACGGAGATGCATCATCTGGGGGCATGATAGTGCATGTGACCTATCCAGACAATTTTATGCAAGAAATGGAGACTGTAATAAGCCAGATCGTGGGCTTGGCCGATGATCCTCTGATGAAGGCTATTATTGTAAATCAATCGATCCCGGGAACGACCGAGGCCTTTAGGCGCGTAAAGGAAAGAAGACCAGACATTTTATGCTTTGCCGCTGAAGCTCAAGAGGATCCCGGTGTCATTAGTTCCGTGGCCGATCTGGTCACGAGTGTCAACGATATCTATAGGGGATATCTCATTCCCGTCGCTGCCAAAAAGATGGGTGCGACCGACTTCGTGCACATATCTTTCCCAAGGCACATGAGTTATGAGCTGCTCTCCAGAAGGCGCAATATAATGGAAGCCACATGCAAAGATATTGGTTTGAAATTCCACTTCGAAACGGCACCGGACCCGGTAAGCGATGTTGGAGTGGCTGGAGCTCAGCAGTTCATATTGGAAAAAGTGCCTGCATGGCTAGAGAAATACGGTCCAAAAACAGCCTTCTTTAATACCAATGTAGCTCATGTTGAGCCTCTCATCAGACAAATTGTGACTTACGGAGGATACTACGTGGAGTCATCCGTGCCATCACCATTAAGAGGTTATCCCGGAGCATTGGGATTAGATCTTACGGCTGAGAAGGGCAACTTCCCCGCAATAATGAAAAAAATTGAAAACGTGATTATACAAAAAGGAGCAAGCGGGAGGCTTGGTACCTGGGCCTATTCTTGCGGCTACGCAGAGTCTGCAGGTCTAGTCGAATTAGCCAAAAGGGTCATTGACGGCAAGGCAAAGACATCTATCGGAGATCTTATCAAGGCATATGAAAAGTACACGCCAGGATCAGAATGGAACGGCAGCTACTACGTCGATTTAAACACCGGCATTGAAAAGACTAATTACATCCTCGTATATCAGGATACCTATGTCTTTGGGAAGGGATATCTTGGTTTGACTAAGCTCCAGGTACCTCAAAAGTATCTTAAGATAAGATAAACTATTTTCAATATTTGTGTAGCTAAACCAATTTAAATTTGATATAATTTAGGCGTGGCTAATATACAGGTTTTAAAGGAGGGGATAGCTATGGCGATAAAAATCAGCCCGCAAGAGGCAAGACAAGCAGCCCAATCCGGGAAGGCCTTGTTGGTTTGCGCCTATGAGGATGACGAGCGTTTTAATAAGGTGCACCTCGAAGGCGCCATATCTTTCAGTGAGTTTCGCAGCAAGCAAAAGGACATAAACAAGGATCAGGAGATCATCTTCTACTGCGCCTGACACGATGACGCTACGTCTGCCCGTGTGGCAGCGTCGTATGAAAAAATGGGCTTCTCTAACGTAAAGGTTTTAGCCGGAGGTGTAAATGCCTGGAAACAGGCAGGATATCCGCTCCTTTAAACCGGATTAAACTGTGAAAGGAGGCATATTTATGCCAGAAGAAAAGAAGGTTGTCAATCCAATCGATAAAAAGAAAGAGCTTACCGACGAAGAAAAGGAAAAGCTTATGATGGATATTTTTGAGCAGCTGGATGGATGCGAGGGTTGTCCGGGCTGCTGCCACGAGTAGACATTAAGGCACATAAAAAAGAGGAGGAACCTTCCTCCTCTTTTTTTATTTTATGTTAAAGCTTCGCCCGTTGCTTCAGCTTTTGCAGTTATTCCCACTCTATTGTTGCAGGTGGCTTGCTGGTCACATCTAAAACTACCCTGTTGATACCAGGTACTTCATTGCATATACGTCGAGCGACCTTATCAAGCAGCTCGCGGTTAAGGTAAGCCCAGTCGGCCGTCATGCCGTCCAGGGATTCAACCGCCCGCAGCGCAACGGTATAACCATAGGTACGTTCATCTCCCATGACGCCAACGCTCCTTACGGGAAGCAAGACGCAAAAAGCCTGCCACACTTTCTCGTAAAATCCTGCCAAATCAAGCTCTTCAATGAATATGGCATCTGCCCGCCTCAAGAGGTCCAGCTTCTCCCGTGTCACCTCTCCCAGACATCGTACGGACAAGCCCGGCCCGGGAAAGGGATGACGCCGTAATATGCTTCGAGGAATTCCTAAAATTGCTCCGATGGCCCGAACTTCGTCCTTAAAGAGGTCTTTCAACGGCTCTAATAGTTTAAATTTCATCTTTTCAGGCAATCCGCCTACGTTGTGATGCGTCTTAATCACGGACGCTCCTCTACCCTTATGGCCGCTTTCTATCACGTCAGGATATAATGTGCCCTGCAGCAACCATTGGGCATCTCCAAACTTCTCCGCTTCTCTCTCGAAGACCTCTATAAACGTCTTGCCTACTGCCTTCCGCTTCTCCTCGGGCTCCGTTATGCCCCTTAATGCGGCCAAAAACTTGTCGGACGCATCTACGTAATGTACGTTGAGATTCAACATATCGCGGTAAACGGAAAGCACGCTTTCGGGCTCGTTCAGTCGCAAAAGGCCGTTATTTACAAAAACGCAATGAAGGTTATCGCCTATCGCTTTTTTGGTGAGCACGGCAGCAACAGTAGAATCCACGCCACCTGACACAGCAGAGATTACCTTGCCATCGCCAACTGTTCTGGCAATCTCTTTGATTTGCTCGTCGACCCAATCGCCTAAATTCCACGTGGGCTCACATTTGCATATATCGAACACGAAGTTTTTCAATATTTCGACTCCATGCTCCGTGTGGGCAACCTCAGGATGAAACTGCAGGCCAAATATTTGCTTGTCCTCGACCGCCATAGCTGCTATAAGACCGCATTCGCTTTTTGCTAAAACTTGCGCGTTCGGTGGAAGGTTTATGACCGTATCGCCATGACTCATCCATACGTTAAATTGCTTGGGAAGGCCCTTAAAGAGGCTTTGTCCCCCTTCTTGAATATCTATACAAGCACGTCCATATTCGGCCAGCCCAACCTTCCCAACCTGACCTCCCAAGAGATGGGACAGCAATTGCATTCCGTAGCAAATGCCTAACACAGGGATGCCTAAATCTAAAAGTTCCTCAGATATCACGGGAGACCCTGGCGACAGTATGCTTTTAGGGCTTCCGGATATTATTATCCCCTTGGGATTTTTTGAACGTATTTCTTCCAATGAAGCATCCCAGGGAAGAATCTCGCTGTAAACCTTAAGCTCCCTGACCCTTCTTGCTATTAACTGCGTATACTGAGAACCGCAATCCAAAATAACTATGACGTCTTTTGCCCTCAAATGATACACCTCCAGCTGCCTTTTCCAGTCTATAGACGCAGAGAAACGAAGAATGTCCGTCCGTCACGCCAAATAAGAAGAACGATCGTATCAGAACTTTTCTTCAGAGCCTTTTTCAGATCGTCAACAGTATTAACCGGCAATCCGTTAGCTTCTAAAATAACATCTCCTTCTTGAATTCCTATAGCATCTCCGGCAGAACCTGGTTTAACTCCAGTAACAACTACACCGCCACCTTGGGGTAAATTATACTTCTCCCTCAAGGCAGGAGTAACCGGAGAAACCTGGATACCTAAAGTATTTCCCAAATCGGTTACTTCGGCGCGAGGAGCCTCAACTTGTCCGGGCAATTCCTCAAGCGTCACTGTGATGCTCTTGCTGCCGCTTTGAGTTACCACTTCTAATTTTATCTTATCTCCTGCGCTATGCTTTCGGACCTGAAAAACTAAATCTTGCGGATCCTTAATGTCTGCACCCTCCACTTTCGTTATGACGTTGCCCCTCTTTATGCCTGCTTTATCGGCCGGAGAGTTGGGAACGACATCAGCCACGACAACGCCTTTCTTCACCTTTAAGCCGTATGCCTGTATGAAGTCCGGCGTGAGAGGCTGAGCATAAACTCCTAGCCAACCCCTCCGCACCTTGCCGTAGCTTAAAAGGTCATCTATGACACCTTTGGCCATATTGACCGGTATGGCAAAACCTATGCCCTGAGCGTAAGGTATGATGGCCGTGTTTATGCCCACCACTTTGCCATCAAGGTTTAAGAGCGGTCCGCCGCTGTTTCCCGGGTTAATAGCGGCATCCGTCTGCAAAAAACCGTCGAAGCTGAGGTTTCCTGCGCGAACATATCGATTTTTCGCTGATATTACACCCACCGTTACTGTGTGTTCCAAACCGAAGGGGTTTCCTATCGCCACAACCCACTCTCCCACTTGAACGGCATCGGAATCGCCCAACGCAAGGACCGGCAAATTGCTCGCCTTTACCTTGATAACAGCAAGGTCAAAGGTGGGATCTTTTCCAACGATATTGGCATCAAACTGTCTGCCATCTGCAAGGGTAACGGTTATCTTATCTGCACCTTCTATGACGTGATTATTGGTCAATATGTAACCATCCTTTGAAACGATGAATCCCGAGCCCTTACCTTTCATGGGAATTACCTGCGAAAACTGTCTTAGTTCATTGCCAAAAAACTGCTTAAAGAAGGGATCATCAGCAAAAGGAAAAAGAGGTTGCCTCACTAACGCTTCCGTATCAATATTTACCACTGCAGGAGAAGCATCTTGAGCGATTTTTACAATGGGATTTCCCGTAATAGGGTCATTGCTGCTAGCACTGCCGGCATTGCTGGATTTGGCAACCCTGGTTTCAAGAGGGAGGACTATTAAAAGCAATCCCAGCAAAACCAACACGAACACGTTAGAAAATTTTTTCAGCAACTTCATCACCTCCAAAATTCGTTATGCATAAAACCTTTACGCATAGACGATGTTGTATATATACTTACAAAAGGCCGGCTACATCGTAAATTATACCTAAGGTGACTTGTGTATATCATTTTCAATTCCATGCCCAAATTGTATCACAGTAGGCGTCAGGCTATGTTTTTTCTTTGAAATATATTTTTTGTATGTTATACTGATAGCAGTTTCGCTCACCATAATTACAAAAAGGGGGTAATGATATGGCTGATACTGCCACAGTTACTAAAATTGTAAACAGTTTCGCTAAGGCGCTTATAGATGTGTGCAAAAGCATGGGAATCGAAATCTCCTTGGATAAAACCACCATTTCATCCGATCCCCATTTTCCAAACAATCGAGCTGCAGCACTGATAGGTTTCGTCACTCCTACCGTAAAAGGGACAATAGGATTGCTCGTAGAGGAACCATCTTTTAATGAGATAGTTACGGCCATGTCCGGGGGTAGTATTAAACCAAGCCTCAGTGACTCTTTAGCCCTGAGCGCAATAGGCGAACTCGCAAACATGACAAGCGGTCAGGCTTTTATGCAATACAATACAAGCGATATATCCATTACGCCCCCACAGTTGTTGACTGGAGAGCTAATAATGGCCGTACCGTCGGCAGAAGATGCCGTTCGAAGCTTTACGCTTCCATTTACAATGCGCAGCGGAAATAAAATTTATCTGGTACTGACCATAAATGCATAAACAACTATATCCCCGAGGCGATTGCTTCGAGGATATAGTTAGCAAAAGATTAGATTATGCTTAAATATTTAATAGCTAGCTATTTAGTAAAATAGTTGATGAACCATACAATATTAGGAATGCCCACAAGGTCAATTAACACCGCACCGCACAAAGGAATAATGAGAAAGGCCTTATATGACATCACCTTATAATGCTCGCAAACGGCCCCCATATTGGCAACGGCATTGGGGGTAGCTCCCAGGCCGTGACCTACTAAGCCTGCACACATAACTGCCGCATCGTAATCTTTGCCTAACAAACGGAACAACAAGAAGACGGCCAACAACAATAATGCTATAGTTTGAAGTACAAGAATCACAACAAGAGGTACAGCAAGATCGTAAAGCTCCCATATACGCAAGCTCATCATGGCCATGGTTAAAAATATTCCCAAAGATACATCAGCTATGAGATCAATGGCCTTACTGCGAAGTTTTATCACGGGTATGTAGTCGTTTATATTGCGGAACACAACTGCAACGAACATCGCCGCCACATAACCTGGAAGGCTGAAATTGTACAATTCTTTAATTTTAGTTGTTATTAAACTACCCAAAGCCATTATGACGAGCACAAGCGCAAGCATCTTCATGAAATCAAAGTTGGAAAACGTTTCTTCGTTTTCTTCCTTGCCTTCCGTAAGATGCTTGGTATATAAATCGTCCTCGCTTGCTTTAATCGTAACCTTGTAATGTTCGATGAGCCAGCGTGCGACAGGACCTCCAAGAAGACCTCCGGCTATTAGACCGTATGTTGCTGAGGCAATGGCAACCACCTGTGCACCAACGACACCAAGCTCCTCCGCAACCGGACCGAAGGCAGCAGCAGCACCGTGACCTCCCTCCAAGGAAACTGCCCCCGCCATGACGCCCAAAACTGGATGTATGCCCAACAATCTTGCCAACGTAGTGCCAAAGGCATTCTGAAATACTGCCACTCCCCAACAAAAAACCAGATAAACTATAAGTGCCCTTCCGCCCCGTTTCAGTAATCCAAAACTGCCGCCTATTCCTACGGTAGTAAAAAAGGCAATCATCAAAGGAGATTGAAGAGCTGTATTGAATTTAATTGCACTTCCCCCTTGATGATGCAGGGCTAAAGCCAAAAGAGACATTAAAACTCCGCCAATGACTGGTGCTGGTATGCAAAAAGTTTCTAAGAAATTGACCCTTTTGCGTAACCCATATCCCAACAATAACAAAAGTGCCGCCAATGCTGTGGTCCATATTCCATCGAGACTAATAGTAAAGATACCGTTAGCAACTTCCCAGGACATTCGCTTAAACCTCCCTTGGTTTGTCTTTTTTAAAACAACCTCTGGTATCAACTATTCCATTCTTTTGCCAACACCCCCTAACCCCCTAATAATCTTCATCATGATTATATATATTAACCTGTGTGATGCCTACACTAAAACAGCACATATGGGTTACCGGTTCATTGACAATGGCACTGTTAACCTGTAAACTCATTTTGTTAAATTTGAACAAAAATATCTTATTTGTCAGTCTGAGGGTGGTGCACAAAATGACTCGAGAAGAGCTTGAATCCTTATTGCGGGATAAGATTCCGATATTGCCAAAAAAGGCCAGAAGGGTAGCAGAATATTTACTGTCGAACATGCGAGAAGTGGCATTTAACTCGATCGGACAGGTTGCTGAAGAGCTTCAGGTATCAAAGGCCCAATTGGTGCGTGTGGCTAGGATCCTGGGCTTTCAGGGGTATGCAGAGCTAAAATCAGCGTTCCAGAAAGCCATTTTGGAGCAGATCAACCCCGTCACAATGCTGGTCAAAGCAAAAGAAAGCGGCGAGGGATTGGCCCCAAACATATTGGACACGGAACATGCAAACTTGGATAACACCTGGAGAATGATCAGCAAAGAAAAAATTAATGCCTTTATTGAGCTTGTCAAAAAGGCAAATAACATTTATTGCATGGGGTGGGGCATATCCTCCCTCGTTGCGGAGACCTTCTACATGCGCTTGAGGGTCATGGGCCTTCCCGGACACCTCATCAAAAGAGGATCCCTTGCGATCGTAGAACAGGTTCGTTGCATCAAAGAAGGAGATATGGTAATAGTTTGCGAGCTGCCAAGTTATGTAGTTGAGGTAACGGAGGCAATCACAAAGTGTGCAGCTCAAAAGGCCAGCATAGTTACCATAACCGACACGGCCGCAGCTCCGGTTTGCCCCATGGCGACCCTTCAATTTTACGCCAGTGCTTTAAGCCCTACATTCGGCAGCAGCATTATAGGTCCGCTGTTTCTGACGCATATCCTAACCTCTATGCTCTCCGTAGAGCTTGGAGAGGCTGCCCAACGTGCTCTGGAAGATCAGGTGCAGTTCTTACATGATGAAAGGATATTTCATCCTGTCTTTGGTTTAAGATATTGAAATACTAACCAGCAGTTATAAATTTGGGGGTAATCAAAAGCACAAAATTAGAGCATATATAAAACATTAAGAGTTATAATAATAGTTATAATAGGAAAATATATAATAACAACACTTCAAAGGGCTGAAACCTTTAATAGTTTTACCGGGAAGGAAAATATATATGGTTGTTTCAGTTAGCCAAACAGCAGCTAGTTTTCTAAGCTAAATTGAAAACATTCTTAGAGGACTCGGTTAATACGCCTTCATGTTTTATATGAATTTTTTGATGCAAAGGTGGTATTTTAATATGAAAGTAGCTTTAATATCTCCAGGTAAGGACGATTACTACGCCAAAAGGTTAAAAAGCGCGTTAAAACTCCCTCCCTTAACCTTAAGCACCATAGCCGCTTTAATCAAACCAGGCATAGAGGTCGCATTAGTTGATGAACATATCGAACCCATAAACTATGATGACCCCTACGATCTAGTCGGCATAACAGTTATGACCTCCGTGGCCCCAAGGGCATACAAAATCGCCGACGAATTCAGAGCCCGAGGAGCTAAAGTCATATTGGGAGGCCCGCATCCTTCCGCGCTTCCTCAGGAAGCGATAAAACACTGCGATGCGGTAGTCATTGGAGAGGCCGAGGGTGCCTGGCAGAGGCTCATTGATGATTTTGAAAAGGGTGACCTAAAGCAATTTTATTCTAACGAACATCTTCCAAGCCTGGAAAATTTACCTGAACCACGAAGGGATCTGTACAAAAAGGGGGCCTACTACCTCGAAAACACAATCCAGATCAGTAGAGGTTGTCCCTTTGGATGCTCCTTTTGTTCTGTTTCAAACTTCTTTGGCAATACTTACCGCCACAGACCCATAAGAGATGTTGTTCGAGAGATAAGTCACATGAAGGGAAAATTGATCGCATTCATGGATGACAACATCATAGGTGATCCCAAGCATAGCAAGGAACTGTTCAAGGCCCTCATTCCTTACGGCAAAAAGTGGGTTGGACAAAGTTCCTTTAACATAGTCGAGGATAAAGAATTGCTGGAACTCGCACAAAAAAGCGGTTGCGTGGGGCTTTTTATCGGCCTTGAGAGCATTTCGGAAGCAAGCATGAAAGAGATAGGCAAACCTCAGAACAAAATTAAAAAATTTAAGGAAGGGCTAAAGATATTACATGATCACGGAATAATGGTTATGGGAGCCTTTATCTTTGGCTTCGACAGCGACGACAGGGACGTCTTTAAAAGGACACTGGATTTCGCACTTGATTCCAAGCTGGACTTAGCTCAATTCAGCGTCCTGACGCCCTTGCCCGGA
>Ga0134093_1001515_pt1 | contig 21931 bp, 37 predicted proteins | sample 4_1taG_FD_94452 | JGI IMG/M metagenome (GOLD analysis project Ga0134093, IMG submission 94452) | Switchgrass degrading microbial communities from high solid loading bioreactors in New Hampshire, USA - 4_13_20_68_A1 metaG | ecosystem: Engineered > Bioreactor > Semi-continuous > Anaerobic >...
CGAATACTGCTTGCATAGAAGATCTCACCTCAGAGTACTTGGTACTCGTCTCCGGCAGGGACGGTGGGATCTTCTTCTATTTGTCTTGGACAAACTCCTGTCCTACAGTTACTTTACACTAGCCGGCCGCGTGAGCCAGGTGCATGGAAGCCCTCCCCAAGGCAGATAATACCTCTGGAGGAGGCTGAAGGAAGTGAAAAGAAAGCTCCTGTTTTTTGGTTTTATCCTGCTGGTACTGCTCCTGCTGTTCGGCCTGGGTGCCGGCCTTTACTCCCAGGCCAGCCGGGCCGCGGCCGAGTTCGAGGAGCAGAGGCCCAAACCCGGAGCCGCGCTGTATGATCAGGAAGGGCGGATCATCAAGCGCCTGGGCACCGGCTCCGTCTATGTCCCACTGGATTCGGCTCCCCGCGATCTGCAGAGAGCGGTGCAGTCGACCAACGACGCCCGTTCCGTCGGGGTCTACCTGGCACGGCAGATCATCGAACCCAAGGGTCTGTGGAGCCGCCTCCAGCTTGCCCTGCTGCCCAGTGTGATCCAGCGGCGCTACTCGGAACGGGAACGCTGGGAGCTGTTCCTGAACCAAGCCTATTTCGGTGAAGGTGCTGTTGGTATGGAGGCAGCCTCCCAAACCTACTTCCAAAAGCCTGTGCAGGAGATCAGCCTGGCCGAAAGCGCCCTCCTCGCCGCCCTGATCCAGGAGCCTGAAGCAGCTTCGCCCTTCCGCAATCCAGATAAGGCCCGGGAAATGCGGGCTTCAGTCTTAGCGGCCATGCGGGAAATGGGGCACATCAATTCGGATCAGGAACGAGAAGCGAATCAAGCTGAACTAAATGTGGAGCGCCGTGAGCCCGGGTACGCACATCACTTCTCTGACTATGTTGGCAGCCTCCTTGCCGATCAGCTCGGCCGGGATAGGGTCCTCCAGGGCGGCCTGCGCATCGCCACCACCATCGAGCGGGAGCTGCAGCTGTTGGCTGAAGAGATCATCGGGAGGTCCCCGACCGACGGAGCCCTGGTGGCGCTCAGCCCTGATGGGCGCATCCTCGCCCTGGTCGGCGGGCGCGAGTACAAACCAGAAAGCACCAATTTAGCCCTCAGCCGGGAGAACCAGGTGGGGAGCACCCTCCGCCCCCTGATCTACGCCGCCGGCCTGCAGGAAGACTGGGCCGTTAACCATCTCGTAGAGGACATCCAGCGCAAGTTCGACGAGCTGGAGGTGGAAAACGCGGGCGACCGCTACTGGGGCACCGTTACCATGAAGCACGCCCTGGTCATGGACCTGCACAACGCCGCGATCTGGACCCTGAACGAACTGGGACTGGACAAATTCGCTGAGCTGGCTCAGGCGGTTGGCCTTAAGCTCCAGCCTGAGAAGGAAAGCCTCGCCCTGGCCATGGGCGAGGTGCGGGATGGCCTTTCCCTGCTCCAGCTCACCGCCGCCTTCCTGCCTGCCGTGAACGAAGGTACGTACCAGTCCGTAAAGGCGTTCAACGAGGTGAAGGACAGCTCAGGAAGGACTGTTCTCAAACCCGAGGAACAGCCGCCTGTCCAGGTCCTCACTCCCCAGCAGGCCTACCTGCTCACGGACATGCTCCTCCCGGCCACGGTCTATGGGAGTATCAGCGGGCTGGAAGTAGACTTCCCGGCCGCGTTAACCGCCAGCGCATCACGGGATGGCGGCAGCCATTGGGCCGTGGGCTACACGCCTGAACTCTTGGTCGGGGTTCTGCTCCGGACACCGGAAGAGACCGAAGAAGATGCCGAGTCCCGCCTCCTCGCCGGAGAGGTATGGCTCCAGTTTGTGCAGGGAGCGCGGGAGCTGATGAGCGCCGAAACCCAGGATAACGAAGAGGGCTCCCCAGAACAGCCTGCAGAAGAGTTCACGGTTCCAAAACATGTGGAGACCGGTGTTGCCATCGATGTCTTCACCGGCCTTCTGGCAAACGAGCGCTGCCCCCAGGTGGAAGTGGACGCCTTCATCGCGGGCACCAAGCCCACCCGCTGGGCGCCCTGCGCCCTGCCGCCTGAGCCCGAGCCGGAGCCTGCACCTGTCAGGCCCCGAGCACCGCAGCAGCAGGTTCCGGCTCCAGAGCCTGAACCGCAGCCTGAGCCGAAACCTGAACCGGTGCCTGAGCCAGAGCCTGAACAGCCCGAGGAACCCGTAGAACCGGTGCCAGAACCGGAGCCTGAGCAGCCCGAAGAACCCACAGAACCGGTGACCGAGCCTGAGCCTGCGCAGCCTGAAGAGCCCCTGCAGCCCGTGGAGCCGGAAGAACCCGAAGAAAACCAAGGTGGGAATGGCGGTTCACCTTGAATATAGAAAAACCCCAGACACAAGGCCTGGGGACCGCTTTTGAGTCTAGCGCTTGGAGAACTGAGGTGCTCTCCGGGCTTTCTTCAAGCCGTACTTCCTTCTTTCCTTCATCCGCGGGTCTCTGGTCAGGTAACCAGCCTGCTTCAGAGGTGTGCGCAGCTCTTGATCAACCGTGAGCAGAGCGCGGGCGATGCCGTGGCGGATGGCGCCTGCCTGACCGGTGATTCCACCGCCGTCGACGTTTACGACCACGTCGTATTTCCCATCGGTGTTGGTGAGCACCAGCGGCTGACGGACAATGGTGCGCAGCACTTCGCGGGGGAAGTACTCTTCAAGGGTCCTGCCATTTATGATCATCTTGCCGTTGCCCGGAAATAGTCTAACGCGGGCTACCGCTTCTTTTCTGCGTCCTGTTCCGCAGTAACTTTCCACCTTGCGAGCGACGTTCATTCTGACTGCCTCCCTTCATCTAGGGTTCTTGGCCAAGTGCCTAGTACTTCAGTTCGAGCTTCTCAGGCTGCTGAGCTTCATGGGGATGCTCGGGGCCAGCGTAGATCTTCAGCTTTCTGATCATCTGGCGGCCCAGCCGGTTGTGGGGAATCATGCCCCAAACCGCTGCCTTGATCACCCTTTCGGGATTGCGGTTCAACAGCTCGCCTGCAGTTGAGGACTTCAACCCACCGGGATATCCGCCGTAGCGGTAATACCGCTTGTTCAACAGCTTCTTGCCTGTGAGTTGAATCTTCTCAGCGTTGATCACGATGACGTGATCTCCGGTATCCACATGGGGAGTATAGATCGGCTTGTGCTTGCCCTTGAGGATGGCAGCGACCTGGGAAGCCAGACGTCCCAGGGTCTGTCCCTCGGCATCAACGACATACCATTTTCTTACCACTTCTTGTGGCTTTGCTGCATAGGTTTTCATGTCGGGATTTCCCCCCTTTATGTCCAACAATGATCTTATATGCAAACCTGCTCTACCAGCGTACGGGGCTGGACGCTGTTAAAACGGGCTCCCAAAAAGCAAAATCGCCAACTTTTATCTTACAACACTCGCGGCTGCGTGTCAATATCCTATGCTCTCCAGGAACAGGCCGTGGGCAGGAGCGGTAGCACTGGCCAGACGCCTGTCCCGGTTGTGAAGGATATCTGCCGCATCCTCTCTGCTCAATCTGCCTAGACCGACATCTAGAAGAGTCCCCACCAGGTTGCGGACCATCTTGTAGAGAAACCCATCGGCGGTGAAGCGGATCAGAACCAGAGGCGGCGCCTGTTCCACTGTGACACTGTACATGGTGCGCACCGTCGTCTTGACGCTGCTGCCGCTGGCAGTAAAGGCAGCAAAATCAAGTTTTCCCACAAACAGCTTGGCGCATTCCTCCACTGCCTGCCAGTCGATGGGTTCCCGCACCCAGCAGGCGTAGCGGCGGAGGAACACGCTGGGAAACTCACCCTGGTATATCTGGTAGCGGTACGTCTTGCGTACGGCGCTGTAACGGGCGTGAAAGCCTTCTTGAGCCAGCCAGCTCTTCACCACCCGGATGTCCGGAGGAAGCAGGGCATTGAGCGCATAGGGCAGGCGTTCCACGGGAACGGTCAGCTGATCATCGCGGAAGCTTACCGTCTGCCCTTCGCTGTGCACCCCGGCATCGGTCCGGCCCGCCCCAGCGATGCGGATTTTGCCTCGCCTAAGCTTGGCAAGGGCATCCTCCAGTTCGCCCTGGATCGTGCGCTGGCCGACCTGTACCTGAAAACCGGCGTACTCCGTGCCGTCGTACTGCACAACTAAAGCATAGGTCTTCATAACCTGCTCCTCAGAAGAAGACTCCAACCACCACGGTGAAGGCAACCGCCACGCTCAGGGCAACCGCATCGATGCGCCCAAAGCGCAGCTCCCGGAACTTAGTTCGGCCCTGGCCCCCGCGGTAACCTCTGGCCTCCATCGCGATGGCCAGCTCATCGGCTCGGCGGAAGGCGCTGACAAAGAGGGGGACCAGTAGCGGGACGAGATTCTTCGCCCGCTGCATGAGGCCGCCGCTTTGAAAATCGGCGCCGCGGGCCATCTGCGCCTTCATGATCTTCTCCGTCTCGTCGAGAAGCGTGGGGATGAAGCGCAGGGCAATCGTCATCATCATTGCCAGCTCATGGGCTGGGACCCCGATCCGGCGGAAGGGGCCGAGCAGGCTCTCAATACCATCTGTGAGCTGGATAGGTGAAGTGGTCAGCGTAAGGAGCGAAGTGCCCACGATCAAAAGCACCAGCCTGGTGCCCATCATCAAGCCCCTGGCAATACCTTCCCTGGTCACAGTGAGGAACAGGAAGCGGAACACCACTTCGCCTTCGGTGAGGAAGATGTTCAAACCAACGGTCAACAGGAGGATCATCAACAGAGGGCGCAGTCCCCTGAGGACAAAGCGCCAGGGCAGTTCCGAAAGGTGGATCACCGCGGCAATGGCCAGTGCGGCAAGGAGGTACCCGAGAAATCCATCAACGGTGAATAAGAGCGTGATCAAGAGCGCCGTACCGATGATCTTTGTGCGGGGATCAAGGCGGTGCACAACCGAATCACCCGGAATGTGCTGGCCGATGGTCAGGTCCCGGAATCTCATCTCTGTCCCCCCATTACCCGCAGGATCTCTTCTTCAGCTTCCTCCACTGTGAGGATGTCAGTGTTCACAGCCCAACCCTTGGATTTCAGCTCATGCATAAGTTCGGTTACCTGCGGCAGTCCAAGCCCCAGTTCTTTTAAGGTTTCGGCCTGCCGGAACACTTCCACGGGAGTTCCATCCAGAGCTATCCTCCCCCGGTTCAAAACGATCAAGCGTTCAGCCAGGCGAGCCGCATCCTCCATGCTGTGGGTGACCAGGATCACGGTGATGCCCCGCTCCCGTTTTATGGCGCAGATCTCGTCGAGGATGTCCTCCCGCCCTTTTGGATCGAGGCCGGCCGTGGGTTCATCGAGAATCAAGGTCCCGGGTTCCATAGCCAGAACTCCGGCGATGGCCACTCTCCGCTTCTGGCCGCCGCTCAGTTCGAAGGGTGACTGGTCCTTCAGCTCCTCAAAGTCCAAGCCAACATACGCCAAAGCGCGACGCACACGCTCCACAACTTCCTCTTCGGGCAGGCCGGCGTTGCGGGGGCCAAACCCCACGTCTTCCAGCACGGTCTCACCGAAGAGCTGGTGCTCTGGATACTGAAACACCATCCCAACCTTCTGGCGGATAGCGCGCAGCTGGGTTCCCTTGGCCGTCAGGTCTACCCCATCAACCCAGACCCTCCCCGATGTGGGCAGCAGCAGGCCGTTAAAATGCTGGATCAAGGTGGATTTCCCCGAACCGGTGGCACCGATGATAGCTACGAACTCGCCATCCTGGATCTCCAGACTTACGTCCGTGAGAGCGGTCGTCTCCATGGGAGTCCCTTCCAGGTAGCGGTAGAAAACGTTCTCTAATCGGATGGACATAGCTGCATCACCATTTCCTTGACTGTTAGAACGCCCTCGGGAATGGCCAGGCCGCGGTTTTTCAGGCGGCGGGCCAGGTCAGTGACCTGGGGAACGTCCAGGTTCAGCCCGCGCAGAAGCTCCGCCTGGCTGAACACTTCCCTCGGGCTTCCCTCGAGGACAATGCGTCCTTGATCCATGACCACCACCCGATCGGCGGCGATCACCTCGTCCATGTGATGGGTGATGTGCAGAACCGTGATGCCCTCCTCCTGGTTCAAGCGCTGAATGGTGCGCATCACTTCCCGCCGCCCAGCCGGATCGAGCATGGCGGTGGGTTCGTCCAGCACAATGCACTTGGGGCGCATGCTGATCATGCCGGCGATGGCTACTCTCTGCTTCTGCCCGCCCGACAAGCGGTGTGGTGGATGAAGGCGGTAAGGCAGCATGTCCACAGCTTCCAGAGCCTCCGTGACCCGGCTGCGGATCTCTGCGGACGGGATGCCCAGATTCTCCGGTCCGAAGGCCACATCTTCTTCTACTGTGGTGGCCACCAGCTGGTTATCGGGGTTCTGAAAGACCATTCCCACTCTCTGCCTGATCTCCCAAACATGCTCGGGGTCACTGGTGTCCAAACCGTCCACCAAAACCCGGCCTGAGGTCGGAGTGAGCAGCGCATTGACATGCTTGGCCAGTGTGGACTTGCCCGAACCGTTGCGGCCCAGCACGGCGACGAACTCGTGCTCGTGAATTTCCAGGTTCACATCGGTCAAAGCCTGCCAGCCGGCGGCCTGACCGTGGGCATAAGTGAAGCTGACATTAGAAAAGCGGATCAATGGCTCCTTCATCCTACCACCCCAATTCCCAAAAAAAACGCAGAGGAGGCTCCTCTGCGACCTTGTCCGTATCCCCTAGACCCATTCGATAATCGCCATCGGTGCCGCATCACCACGACGAACACCGGTTTTGATGATCCTGGTGTATCCTCCGTTGCGATCAGCGTAGCGAGGAGCCACTTCGTCAAAGAGCTTCTTTACCGCAGCGGGATCCAGTAAGAACGCAGCTGCCTGCCTCCGGGCAGCGAGATCTCCCCTCTTCCCCAATGTTATCATTTTGTCTGCTAGGGGTTTGATGCTCTTGGCTTTCATTTCGGTAGTCTCAATGCGGCCGTGCAGCACCAGGCTCGTCACCTGGTTGCGGAGCAGTGCCTTCCGGTGGCCGCTCGTCCTCCCCAGTTTCCTGAGTCTCATCTTGCTCACCTACCTCATTCATCAGATTTGCGCAGGGAGAGCCCCAATTCGGCCAGCTTTTCCTTGATCTCGGCCAGGGACTTCTTGCCCAAGTTGCGCACCTTCATCATGTCTTCTTCTGTTTTGCGAATGAGCTCATCAACGGTGTTGATGCCAGCTCGCTTGAGACAGTTATAAGACCGCACGGAAAGATCGAGCTCCTCAACGGTCATCTCCATGAGGCGGTCGATGTTCTCCTCTTCTTTCTCCACCATGATCTCAACCTTGTCCACGTCATCAGCCAGATCTGTGAACAGCTTGAAATGCTCTATCAAGATCTGGGCCGCCAGGCTCACGGCGCTGTCTGGTGCGATGGTACGGTTGGTCCATACCTCCAGGACCAGGCGGTCGTAGTCCGTGATCTGCCCGACGCGGGTGTCTTCCACTGTGTAGACAGCCTTGGTGACGGGAGTGAAGATAGAATCTACGGGGATCAGGCCGATGGGGTGATCAGGGCGCTTGTTGCGCTCCGCGCTCACATAACCCCGGCCCCTGGCCACGGTAAGATCCATCTTCAGTTCAGCGCCTTCCTGCAGGGTAGCGATGACCAGATCAGGGTTGAGTATCTCCACTGACGGATCAGTGGAAATGTTCCCGGCCAGAAGCGGCCCGGGGCCTTTGGCTTCTACCCTGATGGTCACGGGATCCTCCCCGTGAAGCTTGACAAGGAGCTTCTTCAGGTTCAGCACTATATCGACAGTGTCTTCCACAACCCCTTCGATGGTGGAAAACTCATGCAAGACTCCATCTATGTGGACAGAAGTGACTGCGGTGCCCGGAAGCGACGAGAGCAGAATGCGGCGCAGGGCATTGCCCAGGGTTAGGCCGTACCCGCGCTCCAACGGTTCTACGACAAACTTGCCGTAGTCGTCCGTGAGCTCTACCTTCTCAATTCTTGGCTTTTCTATTTCAATCATAGTTCCTGCACCCTCCTTTACGACCGAACGCCGGGGTGGAACCTATTATACCCTGCGTCGTTTCGGTGGACGGCAACCGTTGTAGGGGATGGGAGTCACGTCCTTAATGGTAGTCACCTCAAGTCCTGCAGCTTGAAGAGAGCGAATGGCAGCCTCCCTTCCTGCACCAGGTCCTTTAACATATACGCTAACCTCGCGCACCCCGTGCTCCATGGCGGCTGCGGCTGCCTGCTCGGCGGCCAAGCCAGCGGCAAAGGGAGTGCCCTTGCGCGAGCCTTTGAAGCCGGCATTACCAGCACTTGCCCAGGAAATTACGTTGCCCTGGAGATCACTGATGGTGACGATGGTGTTGTTGAACGTCGAACGAATGTGAGCGATGCCAACAGGAATATTCTTCCGCTCCTTGCGGCGGGTCCGTTGGCCTCTGCGCGGTCTTGCCATTTAGCTTGCCTCCTTTCTTCTCAGGCTATTTCTTCTTGCCTGCTACGCGCTTGGGACCCTTGCGCGTCCTGGCATTGGTCTTGGTGCGCTGTCCACGCACGGGGAGACCCCGGCGGTGACGAATACCACGGTAGCAACCGATGTCGCGCAGCCGCTTGATGTTCATGTTCACTTCCCGGCGAAGGTCGCCTTCCACCAGGAACTGCTTCTCGATGATTTCACGGATCTGGTTGGCCTGTTCCTCACTCAGATCCCGCACGCGAGTATCGGGATCGATGCCGCACGCTTGGACGATCTTCTCCGCCGTGCTGCGGCCGATGCCGTAGATATAAGTGAGGCCGACGACTACCCGCTTGTCGCGCGGTAGATCCACACCTGCAATACGTGCCATCTATCTGGACACCCCCTCGTTAATTATCCCTGCTTCTGCTTATGCCTCGGGTTCTCGCAAATGACCATGACACGACCTTTGCGCCGGATGATCTTGCATTTCTCGCAAATCGGCTTGACAGAAGGTCTCACTTTCAAAACCTAGCGCCCCCTTTGCACGCCGCAGCAGTAACTGCCATGCCGCTGGCTATTTCTTGCGGTACGTGATTCTTCCCCTGGTCAGATCGTAGGGAGATAGCTCAACTGTTACTCTATCGCCTGGCAGAATCCGGATGAAGTTCATCCGCATCTTGCCGGAAATGTGAGCAAGAACTTTGTGCCCATTCTCTAATTCTACACGAAACATAGCATTTGGCAACGGTTCAATTACCGTACCCTCAACTTCAATGGCATCATCCTTGGCCATGAGCTGCATCCTCCTTTCTCTCTTCCTCCTCGCCGCTGTGCCGTTCAATGAATGCCCGAATGGCCTTGTCATCGAGCTTCCCGCCATCAAGCACCGCTTGGTGAATCACCAAGTGCCTGATGTTCTTTCTCTTCGGGCGGCTGACTCTGCGCACCAAGCCATCGGCTACACCCACGAAGCTGTCATCATAGAACTGAACCACCACATACCTGCGACCCAAGTCTCTTCCCTGTCTTGACGTCACCAATTGTCCGACTTGCAAGAGTCTCATTTCATCTCTCCTACAAAACCGTAAGAATCACGGGGCCATCCTCAGTAACAGCAACCGTGTGTTCGAAATGAGCTGACCAACACCTATCCCTTGTGACCACCGTCCAATGATCAGCCAAAACCTCCACTTGGTAGCCCCCCACGTTGACCATGGGCTCAATCGCCAGGGTCATGCCCGGCTTAAGGCGTGGGCCCCTCCCTGGAGGACCAAAATTCGGAATCTGTGGTGCTTCATGCATCTGCCGTCCAATTCCATGCCCGACAAAGTCGCGGACCACGGAGAACCCGTGTGACTCCACATGGCTCTGCACAGCGTGGGAAATGTCAGAAAGGCGGTTACCAACCTGCGCTTGTTCGATGCCGAGGAACAATGCTTCTTCTGTTACGGCGAGCAGTCTCTGAGTCTCGGGAGCCACTTCGCCCACAGGGTACGTCCAGGCGCTGTCGCCACAGAAGCCATCCACAAAAGCGCCAATGTCTACGCTGATGATCGATCCCTCTTCCAAGACCACATCCCTGCTGGGAATGCCGTGTACCACCACCTCGTTTACCGAGGCGCAGATGGAAGCGGGATACCCGTGATAACCTTTGAACGCTGGAACTGCATTGTGTCTGAGCAAAAACTCTTCGACGGCCCGGTCCAGGTCCCAGGTGGTGAGGCCGGGCTTGACCAGTTCCCTCACCAATGCGTGGGCTTCAGCCACCACCCGGCCAGCCCGCCGCATGGCTGCCAGTTCCTCAGCAGATTTTAGGATGATCACCGCGCTTCACCGACCCTGCGGGGGTTCACCAACCGCCGCAGGTACAGCTCTACATCGGCGAACACTTCACCGATAGGACGCTGCCCGTCGATGCTGTACAGGCGGCCGCCCTGGCTGTAATAGTGGACAACGGGATGAGTCTGACGCATGTAAACCAACATCCTGTTGCGTGCCGTCTCTTCCGTGTCGTCGACGCGGCGGTACAGCTTCCCGCCGCAGCTGCTGCAGGTCTCCTCTTGCGGCCCGCTGCCGTCAAACTGGTAGATCGCACCGCAGCTGCTGCACATCATCCGCCTGGCGATCCGAGCAATAGCTTCCTCAGGGTCGATGCGGATCTCCAAGGCCATCTGCACATCCAGATTGTTCTGGGCCAAGCGCTCATCCAAGGCGATGGCCTGACGCACAGTGCGGGGGAATCCATCAAGGATCCAGCCCTGAGCGCAGTCATCCCTGCTGAGGCGTTCCGAAACCATGTCAATGGTGAGTTCGTCTGGGACCAATTCTCCCCGGCGCATGTAGGACTCGATGGCCCGGCCCAACTCGCTTCCCGAGGCCACTGCGTCCCTGATCAAGCTTCCCGAGGCGATGTGGGGGATGCCGTATCGTTCTGCGATCAGATCCCCCTGAGTCCCTTTGCCTGCTCCTGGCAAGCCCAGCAACACCAAACGCATCCGCTTATCTCCTCCTTCTACTTCAAGAACCCCTCATAGTGTCTCATGAGCAGATGCGCTTCGAGCTGCTGCATGGTATCAAGCGCAACACCGACCATGATCAAGGTTCCGGTACCACCGAAGAAGAGGATATTGGAAGGGATCCGCGTCACTGCTGCAACCACAAACGGCAGTATCGCGATTACCGCCAAAAAGACGGCTCCAGGCAGAGTGATCCTGGAGAGGATCCTGTCCATGTAGTCGGCAGTGGGCTTGCCTGGGCGGAGTCCAGGTATGAACCCTCCGTTTTTCTTCATGTTCTCGGCAACCTCTGAAGCGTTGAAGGTTACCGCGGTATAAAAGTAGGTGAAGAAGAACACTAGAATCACAAAGATCAAGTTGTACCCAAAGGTGCCGTAGTCCAGATAGCGTTCGACGAAACCCTTCACACCCGGGATAAACTGAGCCAGGGTCAGGGGGAAGGTGAGCACCGAAGAGGCGAAAATGACGGGAATGACGCCCGCTTGGTTCACTTTCAGAGGAATGTGGGTGGACTGGCCACCATACATCCTGCGCCCAACAACCCGCTTGGAATACTGTACAGGCACCCTGCGTTCGCCCTGCGTGACCAAGACTACGGCGGCGATGACGCCGATGGTGATCAACAGGTAAGCGATGACGCTGATCACATGCAGCTCACCCGCTCCGACAGCGCGGAAAGCGTTGAGCCAAGTGGTGGGCATAGCAGCCACGATGTTCACGAAGATGAGCAGTGAGATGCCGTTGCCGATACCCTTCTCAGTAATCTTCTCGCCCAGCCACATGGTGAACATGGTGCCGGCGGTCAGGGTCAGCATGATCAGGGTCAACCCGAAGAAGCTCGGATTTGAGGTAACACCCCAGTTGCGCGCCATGACCGTGGTGCCGAAGGCCTGGATGAAAGCGAGGACGACGGTGGCATAGCGCGTGTACTGAGCAATGATCTTCCGGCCTTCAGGGCCTTCCTTCTGCAGTTCCTCCAGCTTGGGGATGACGATGGTGAGCAGGTTCAAGACGATGGAAGCCGTGATGTAGGGGCTGACGCCCTGCGCGAACACGGTGAACCTTTCCAGCGCTCCCCCGGTAAAGAGGTTCAAGAAGCCGAAGATGTTCCCTCCGTCAATACCCAACTGCCTGGCCAGTCCCACCGCATCCACTCCGGGAACAGGCACGAAGGCACCGATCCGGTAAACAGCCAGCAGAGCAGCGGTGTACAGGATTCTGCGCCGTAAATCGGGGATCTTGAAGGCATTTCTCAACGCACTCAGCAACTAGATCACCTCAACTTTGCCGCCAGCCTGTTCAATCTTGGCTGCTGCCGAATTTGTGAAACGATGGGCCTTCACCGTCAGCGCCTGTCTGAGCTCGCCGTTCCCGAGGATCTTGATCCCATCGAAGGCGTTTTTCACAAGGCCGGATTCAACGAGGAGTTCAGGAGTGACCACTGTTCCCGCTGCAAACCTGTTCAGGTCCTCCAGCTTCACCTCGGCGTACTCTTTTCTCAAGACATTATTGAAGCCGCGTTTCGGCAGCCTTCTGACCAGTGGCATCTGCCCACCTTCAAAGTACGGGCCCTTACCGCCGCCAGAGCGCTGCCCCTGTCCCTTATGACCCCGTCCAGAAGTCTTGCCCCAGCCGGAGGCCATGCCGCGGCCTACTCTCTTCCGCTTATGCGTGCTGCCTTCTGCGGGTTTAAGTTCATGAAGCCGCACACTTACACCCCCTCTTATTCTGCTACTTCTTCCACTTCCACCAAGTGCTGGACTTTGTGGATCATTCCCCGAATGGCGGGGGTATCGTCATGGACTACAGAGGCGCCCAGTTTCTTCAAACCGAGGGCTGCGACTGTGTCTTTCTGGTCTTGAGCGTAACCGATCGCGCTCTTTTTGTACGTGATCTTAAGCTTCGCCACAACTTTCGCCCCCTAACCTACGATTTCTCCAGGATTCCTGCCGCGGAGCCTGGCCACCTCTTCCACGGTTCGCAGGGCCTTCAAGCCCTCAATGGTAGCCCGGACAACGTTGATGGGGTTAGAGGAACCAAGAGACTTGGTCAGAACGTCCCGGATGCCCGCGGACTCCATCACAGCGCGCACGGCACCGCCGGCGATCACGCCAGTACCCTCAGAAGCTGGCTTGAGCAGCACTCTAGCACCGCCATAGGTCTGCACAACTTCGTGGGGGATCGTGGTACCCACGATGGGCACGTTGATCATGTTCCGCTTGGCGTCTTCTGTAGCCTTGCGGATGGCTTCCGGCACTTCCTTGGCCTTGCCCAGGCCTGCTCCTACCCGTCCGTTGCCGTCGCCCACAACGACCAGGGCGCTGAACGAGCGGGTCCGTCCGCCCTTGACCGTCTTCGATACAGGATTGATATTTACTAAGCGCTCCTGCAGCTCCGCGCCACTTGTTTCAGTTCTTTTTGACAAGTTCGTTTCCCTCCCTCGCACCTAGAATTCCAGGCCGCCTTCACGGGCACCTTCTGCCAGGGCAGCGATCCTGCCGTGGTAAATGTACCCGCCGCGATCAAAGACCACTTTCGTAATGCCTTTCTCCAAGGCACGCTGTGCTACAACCCGCCCGATCTCTTTGGCCGCTTCCGCATTTCCCGTGGACGCCAACTTGGCACGCAGCTCAGGCTCAACAGAGGAGGCGGACACGAGAGTATGTCCGATGCTGTCATCGATGATCTGGGCGTGAATGTGGTGCAGACTCCGGTACACATTGAGGCGCGGGCGCTCAGGCGTTCCAACAACGCGCTGCCTCAAGCGACGATGCCTTTTTTCCCTGGCTTCACGCCGACTGAGTTTGGCCATCTGTAACCCTCCTTTAAGCTCTAAGCTTTACCTGTTTTACCGGCCTTGCGGCGGACTTTTTCGCCTTCGTAGCGAATACCCTTGCCCAGATAAGGCTCGGGCCTTCTCACGTCGCGGATGTTGGCAGCCGTCTGGCCGACCAGTTCCTTGTCAATACCCTTGACGGTGATCTTGGTCGGTGCAGGCACCTCGATCTCAATGCCTGGAGCCGGTTCCATTTCTACTGGATGGGAGTAGCCCACGGTCAAGACCAGCTTATTGCCCTGCTTGGCCGCCCTGTAGCCTACCCCAACGATTTCTAAGTTGCGAGAAAATCCCTCCGTTACACCCTTAACCATGTTGGCAATCAGCGCACGCGTTAGGCCGTGGAGGGAGCGATGTTCTTTCTCGTCGCTGGGCCTGGTGACAACGATGGACCCGTCCAGAACTTGCACGTTCATCTCTGGATGGAGTTCCCTGCTCAGCTGCCCTTTGGGCCCTTTGACCTCGATCAAGCTGCCGTTGAGCGTCACTTCAACGCCAGCCGGAATCTTGATTGGAGCTCTTCCGATTCTGGACACCTAACTTCCCTCCTTTACCACACGTAGCAGATTACTTCTCCGCCGATGCCTTCCTTGCGAGCCTGCCGGTCAGTGACAATGCCCTTGGACGTGGAAAGAATGGCCACGCCAAGCCCGCCGAGGACCCGGGGTACCTCTTCCTTCGAAGCATAGACTCTGGACCCAGGCTTGCTGATGCGCTTGAGCCCTCTGATCACCGAACCCTGAACGGGGTCGTACTTCAGGAATACCCTGATCACACCCTGGTTGCTGTCTTCGATGACCTTGTAGTCTCTAATGAAACCCTCGTCCTTAAGGATGCGAGCCAGCTCTTCCTTAAGCTTGGAACGGGGAATATCGACCGATTCGTGCTTCACGGAACTTGCATTCCGGATCCGTGTGAGCATATCCGCAATTGGATCTGTCATTACCATTCAGGAAACCTCCTTTCGGATGCTGCATCCCTCAAATGGGCCATCCCTACCAGCTGGACTTGGTCACTCCTGGAATCTGCCCTTCGCTGGCCAGTTTCCGGAAGCAGACGCGGCACATTTGGAAGCGGCGCATGTAGCCACGGGGACGCCCGCAAATTCTGCAACGATTATGGCGGCGCACTTCAAACTTCGGATCGCGCTGCGCCTTGAGAATCATTGACTTCTTCGCCACATTATCTCTCCTCTCAGCTTCTAAACGGCATACCCATGAGCTTCAAGAGTTCGTAGGCTTCCTCGTCAGTCTCGGCTGAAGTCGCGATGGTTATCATCAATCCCCTGACCTTGTCGATCTTGTCGTAGTCGATTTCAGGGAAGACCAGCTGCTCGCGCAGGCCCAGACTGTAGTTGCCCCTCCCGTCGAAGGAGGACGGGGACACGCCGCGGAAGTCGCGAATGCGAGGCAGGGAGACACTGACCAGCCGGTCGAAGAACTCGAACATGCGGTCACCGCGCAGGGTAACCTTGCAGCCGATAGCTGTGCCTGCGCGCAGTTTGAAAGCGGCTACGGACTTCTTTGCATAGGTGATCAGCGGTTTCTGGCCGGAGATCGCTTCGAGGTCGCGTGCAGCTGCTTCCAGTGCCTTGGGATCCTGCGTGGCTTCGCCCACACCTATATTCAGGACTATCTTTTCAAACCGGGGTACCTCCATCACGTTCTTGTAGCCGAACCGCTCCATGAGCGCTGGTACCACTTCGGTCTGGTATTTTTCCTTCATTCGTACCAAGAGAACTTCCCCCCCTTTTCAATCAGCTGACAGTGCCTAGTTGATCGCTCTGCCGCATTTCTTGCAGAGGCGCTGCAGCTTCCCGTCTTCTGAACGCTCGCGCCTGATTCTTGTTGGACCCTTACAGCTGGGGCAAACCAGGGCAACATTCGAAGCATTGATTGGCCCGGGCTTGTCGATAATGCCCCCCTGCGGATTGGTCTGGGTAGGTTTGGTGTGCTTCTTCTGTATATTAACGCCGTCGACGATAACCCTGCCCGTTTTGGGGAAGACTTCCAGAACCTTGCCCCTCTTTCCCTTGTCATCGCCGGTAAGCACTGCTACGGTGTCACCGCGCTTGACATGCAATTTGGCCACTGCCCATCCTCCTTTCCCCTAGAGAACTTCAGGAGCCAGAGAGACGATCTTCATGAAATCCTTTTCCCGCAATTCTCTAGCCACAGGCCCAAAAATACGGGTCCCTCTCGGATTGCCCTGATCATTGATAATAACTGCTGCGTTTTCGTCGAAACGGATTAAAGAACCATCGGAGCGTCCGTACTGTTTGCGTGTCCTGACCACGACGGCCTTTACGACGTCACCTTTTTTGACAACGCCACCAGGAACCGCGGACTTGACGGTGGCAATGATCACATCGCCCACCTTGGCATACCGCCGTTTAGAGCCGCCAAGGACTCGGATGCATAGGATCTCTCTTGCACCGGTGTTGTCAGCGACTTTTAAACGACTCTCTTGCTGGATCATGGTAGCTCCTCCTTCCCTTGCCTGTTTTCTTCAACTAACGGGCCTTCTCGACAATCTCCACTACCCGCCAGCGCTTATCTCTGCTCAGGGGCCTGGTCTCCATGATGCGCACCCGATCGCCTACGGAGCACTCATTGGCCTCATCGTGCGCCTTAAACTTGATCGTCTGGCGCATAGTCTTGTTGTACAGAGGATGACGGACAGTCCGCTCTACAGACACGACAACGGTTTTGTCCATTTTATCGCTGACGACGACTCCTACTCGAGTCTTTCGCATTCTTCTCTCTTTATCCACCTGCGTTCCTCCCTTCTCAGACCTTGGGAACCCGAGCTTACCTGATGTTCAGTTCACGCTCGCGAATGATGGTCTTGACCCGCGCAATGTCTTTGCGCACAGCGCTGATGCGCATCGGGTTATCCAATTGACCAGTAGCCAGTTGAAACCTCAGGTTAAAGAGCTCTTCCTTCAACTCACCTAATCTCGCTTCCAACTCATTCGGGGAAAGCTTGCGGATATCTTTAGCCTTCACTTGCTTCACCACCTGCTACTGTTCGAGATACGAACTTGCACTTAATCGGCAGCTTGTGGGCGGCCAGGCGCATGGCCTCGCGGGCCAGCTCTTCGGGAACTCCGCCGATCTCGAACATAATTCGCCCTGGTTTCACCACCGCTACCCAAAACTCAGGAGCACCCTTACCGGAACCCATACGAGTTTCGGCAGGCTTCTTGGTTACCGGTTTGTCTGGGAAGATGCGGATCCAGACTTTCCCGCCCCTCTTGATGTGACGGGTCATAGCAACACGGGCTGCCTCAATCTGTGTATTCTTAATCCATCCGGGCTCCAGCGCCTGCAGGCCGTATTCACCGAAGGCAACCTCGCTGCCTCTGATGGCAACGCCGGTCATGCGGCCGCGGTGGACCCTGCGGTACTTAACTCTCTTTGGAATGAGCACCCTTACTCGCCCCCTTTGTCCTTCTTCTGGACATTGGATTCAGGCAGGATCTCTCCATGGTAGATCCAGACCTTGACCCCAATCTTGCCGAAGGTAGTGTTGGCTTCAGCAAATCCGTAGTCGATATCTGCTCTCAAGGTATGGAGGGGAATGGAACCTTCAGGACTCCACTCGGTGCGGGCAATTTCGGCACCGCCCAGGCGGCCGGACACTGCCACCTTAATACCCTTGGCGCCCAGACGAATGGCCCTCTGCTGGGCCTGGCGCATGGCGCGGCGGAAGGAAATGCGTCTCTCCAGAGCGAAGGCGATGCTTTCAGCCACCAACTGAGCATCCGTCTCCGGGGTCTTGATCTCAACGATGTTGACCTGCACCTGGCGGCCAGTCATCTGCTCCAGGTCTTTGCGCAGCTTATCCACTTCGGTACCGCCCCGGCCGATGATCATACCGGGCCTGCCAGTGTGAATAGTCACTTTGGCACGGTTAGCGGCGCGCTCGATCTCTATCCGCGATACGCCAGCCTGGTAGAAACGATCCTTAATCAGCTTCTTGATCTTCAGGTCTTCGTGCAGAAGATCAGCGTACTCCAGTTTGTTGGCGTACCATTTGCTGTCCCAATCCTTCACGATCTTCAGTCTTAACCCTATCGGGTGAACTTTTTGACCCACGCAATTATCCCTCCCTTTCCCGCAAGATCACAGTAATATGGCTGGTACGCTTGCGAATCCGATCGGCCATACCGCGAGCCCGCGGCCTGATCCTCTTCATAATCGGGCCGACATCAACATAGCACTCGGCCACGTACAGCGAATCTACATCCATCTCAAAGTTATTTTCAGCGTTTGCCATGGCACTGCGCAGAACCTTTTCCACGATGGGAGAAGCTCCCTTGGGCGTGAACTTCAAAATGGTCAACGCTGCGTCCACGTCTTTGCCGCGAATCAAGTCAATTACTTGGCGAGCTTTGCGTGGTGAAATCCTCACATGCCTAGCAACTGCTCTCGCTTCCATCCTTTATCACCCCGTTCTGCTTATCTGCCCGACGCTTTCTCACCGGCATGCCCCCGGAAAGTACGGGTCGGGGCAAATTCACCCAGTTTGTGACCGACCATTTCTTCGGTGATATAGATCGGGACGTGCCGGCGGCCATCATGAACGGCGATAGTGTGACCCACCATCTCCGGAAATATCGTGGAGCGTCTCGACCACGTCTTGATCACTCTTTTTTCACCCGTCTCGTTCATCTCCCGAACCTTCTTCAGAAGATGGTCATCGGCAAACGGGCCTTTCTTCAGCGATCTACCCATTACTACACCTCCCCGTAGAGAACCTCAATTACCTTTTCCGACGTCTCACGATCAAGCGATCGCTCGGCTTCTTCTTACGAGTACGTGTGCCAAGGGTCGGCTTGCCCCAAGGTGAAACAGGTGAAGGCATACCAACAGGCGACCTGCCCTCGCCACCGCCATGGGGATGGTCCACCGGGTTCATGGCTACGCCGCGTACATGGGGCTTCTTGCCCAAGTACCGGGTCCGCCCGGCTTTACCGATGACCATGTTCTCGTGTTCCACATTGCCGACCTGTCCGATCGTCGCCCGGCAGGACTGCATAACCATCCTGAACTCGCCCGAAGGAAGCCGCAGCGTGGCGTACTTGCCTTCTTTAGCCATCAGCTGGGCTGCGGCGCCTGCGGAGCGGACCATCTGGCCGCCTTTCCCCGGCTGCAGCTCGATGTTGTGGACGATCGCGCCCACAGGGATGTTCTCCAGGGGCAGAGCGTTGCCCGGTTTGATGTCAGCGTTGGGTCCAGACTCAACCATATCGCCCACCTGCAGGCCCACCGGAGCCAGGATGTAGCGCTTCTCGCCATCCACGTAGTGCAGCAGTGCGATGCGGGCAGAACGATTGGGATCGTACTCAATGGCAGCCACCTTGGCAGGGATGCCGTCTTTGTCGCGCTTGAAATCGATGATGCGGTACTTCCGCTTGTGTCCGCCACCTCTGTGCCGGGCGGTGATGCGCCCTTCAGCATTGCGTCCACCGGTTGATTTGAGAGAGACTACCAAGGATCTCTCCGGTTCCTTTTTGGTGACCTCCTCAAAGGTGTAACCGGTCATGGTGCGACGCCCCGGAGTGGTCGGCTTGAACTTCTTAATCGCCACTTGTCCGTCCCTCCTTAAAATCCTCCAAGTACCTCAATGCTGTAGCCCGGTTTCAGGGTGACCACAGCCTTCTTCCAGTCGGATGTGTAACCCTCATGGCGTCCCATCCGGCGCAGCTTCCCGCTGACACGAGAGGTGTTGACCTTCTCGACCTTCACTTTGAAGATCTCTTCAACGGCAGCTTTGATCTGCGGTTTGGTGGCCCGAATATCTACCTCAAAGGTGTACTTGTTCTGAGCCATCAAGTCGGTGCTTTTCTCAGTGATAACCGGCCGTTTAATGATGTCACGGGCATCCATCAGGCTAGCACCTCCTCTAACTTAGCAACCGCGTCTTTGGTAATAACCACTTTCTCGCTGTTCAGTACCTCGTAAACGTTCAGTCCGATGGACTTGGCAAGCACTGCACCTGGGATGTTGCGGACAGACAACTCGACGTTCCGGTTCCACTCCGCCGTCACCAAGAGCGGCTTCTTCACATCCAAAGCCTTGAACACGCCAGCCATAACCTTGGTCTTTGGTCCCTCAACAGTCAGCTTATCCAGCACTATGATCTGGCCAGCAGCTGCTTTGGCGCTGAGTGCAGACTTCAACGCAGCCCGGCGTGCTTTTTTGGGCAGATGGAAGGAGTAATCCCGAGGCGTCGGCCCGAAGACTACGCCGCCACCAACCCACTGAGGCGACCGGATGCTGCCCTGGCGTGCCCGCCCGGTTCCCTTCTGCCTCCAAGGTTTGCGTCCGCCGCCGCTGACTTCTCCACGATGCTTTACGGCGGCAGTCCCTACCCGTTGGTTAGCGAGATAGCTGAGTACAGCCTTGTGCATGAGGTCTTGGTTAACCCTGACCCCGAAAACAGCGTCGCTGAGCTCTAGCTCACCAACCTGCTTTCCTTCCATATTGTAAACGGCCACTTTCGGCATGATTGCAGCCTCCTCTCTTCCTCAAACTCTACGCCTTCACCGAGTTGCGTATGATCACAAGGCTTCCCTTGACCCCAGGCACCGACCCCTTGATAAGGAGCAGGTTGCGGTCGGGATCAACCTTGACGATTTCCAGATTCTGAATGGTCACGCGCTCGCCGCCCATCCGGCCCGGCATCGGGCGTCCCTTGAACACCCTGGCCGGCGCGATGGAACCATGAGAACCGACCCGGCGGTGATACTTCGAACCGTGGCTCATGCGTCCCCGGCCTTGATTATGGCGCTTGATGGAACCTTGAAAACCCTTACCCCTGCTGGTGGCTGTGACGTCAACTGTCTCACCTTCGTGGAAGATGCTCACGTCCACCGAATCGCCCACGTTCAGCTTGGCAAACTCCTCATCTGGGTTGAAGCGGACTTCCCGCAGAACACGCGTGGGCTTAACCTTTGCCTTGGCGAAATGTCCAGCTTCTGGCTTGTTGACCAGCCTTTCCCGCCGTTCACCAAAACCGAGCTGCACTGCCAGGTAACTGTCCTTTTCCAAAGTCTTCTTCTGCACTACCGTGCACGGGCCAGCTTCGATGACGGTCACGGGAATCAGCAGTCCTTCTGCATTGAAGATCTGGGTCATTCCCAATTTCTTACCTAAAATACCTTTGGCCATCTTTCACACCCCCTAATATTGCTCCCGCCTACGGCGCACTAATCCTGGATCTTGATCTCAATATCTACGCCAGCAGGCAGGTCTAGACGCATCAGCGCATCGACTGTCTTGGGATTGGGATCGAGGATATCGATCAGGCGCTTATGCGTTCTCATTTCGAACTGTTCACGAGAGTCCTTGTGCACGTGGACAGAACGCAAAACGGTGAAAATGTTCTTCTCAGTTGGTAAGGGGATGGGTCCCGAAACCGTCGCCCCGGTTCGCTTTGCAGTGTCAACAATCTTCGCTGCAGAGTTATCCAGGATTTTATGGTCAAACGCCTTGAGTCTAATTCGTACTTTCTGTCTTGCCATGTGAATCCGTCCTTTCGCTCGATTGACGAACATACTCTGTGAAAATTCCCTTAACCAATCAACGGATCAACCGACAAGGCAGGCTAGCCTTTGAGCGGAGTTGATCTGGCCGATTGATTAAGCAACCTTTCACATCATCGCAAAGGGGAAAAGCAATCCAGAGGATTACTTTTCCCGAAGATCCTAGTCCAAACCTCAGCCTACTGGAGGATCTTGGTCACGACGCCGGCGCCAACGGTGCGGCCGCCCTCGCGGATAGCGAAGCGCAGTCCCTCTTCCATGGCGATGGGTGTGATCAGCTCGGCAACCAGCCTTGTGTTGTCGCCAGGCATGATCATCTCGGTGCCTTCCTGCAGGCGGATGATGCCAGTTACGTCGGTCGTCCGGAAGTAGAACTGCGGACGGTAGCCCTCGAAGAACGGGGTGTGACGGCCGCCCTCTTCCTTGGACAGAACGTATACCTCGGCCTCAAACTTGGTGTGCGGAGTGATGGAGTTCGGCTTCGCCAGTACCTGTCCGCGCTCGATGGAGTCACGGTCAACGCCGCGCAGCAGTACGCCGATGTTGTCGCCAGCCTGGGCTTGGTCCAGAAGCTTGCGGAACATCTCTACGCCGGTGGCTACCGTCTTCCTCATCTCGTCG
>Ga0134093_1001527_pt1 | contig 21765 bp, 19 predicted proteins | sample 4_1taG_FD_94452 | JGI IMG/M metagenome (GOLD analysis project Ga0134093, IMG submission 94452) | Switchgrass degrading microbial communities from high solid loading bioreactors in New Hampshire, USA - 4_13_20_68_A1 metaG | ecosystem: Engineered > Bioreactor > Semi-continuous > Anaerobic >...
AGCTGCAGGCGGCGGTGGAGTTCGCCTCGCAGCCGCAGCCCTTCACCGAAAGCCTGCTGACGCTGGAGGCCGAGCTGACCCGCACGCCCACCCCGCCGCCCACGCCCGAGCCGCCGCCGGAGGAAACCGCCCCGCCGGAGCCGGCCGAGACGGAAGAGCCCACCGAACCGCCGGCCCCCAGCCCGACCGTGCCGGCCTATCCCCAGCAGTCTGACATGACCCCCACGGTGCCGGCCTATCCATAGACCGCCCGGCGCAGGGGAAAACACCCCTGGACGATGGTCCACAGGACGGGCGTCCGCAGACGGGTGTCATCCGCGCGGCGTGACGATTCCCTGCTCTTCCATCGGGTAGGGAAATCCCGGTATGCGGCATGGGAAGACTCCCTAGATTCAACCCCGCGCCTGTTCACTATAGTGGAAGCAGCCACCCTGTTTATCCACAGCGCCGCGGGTTTCGTTAACTGCCCGCGGAGACGGCAGAACGGCAGGTTGATCCACAGGGAGGATCGGGCCGGTATCCGGAGAGCACCCCCCGGAAAAGCCGGCGGATCTTCCCGCGGGGAGGGAGGCAGCGATGATGATGGCCGCCAGGACAGAGCTTCAGCAGCAGCTGCTGGATCAGGAGCGCCACCAGCACGCCCGAATCGATCCCCACGGGCGCACCGCGGGCCTGCCGGACGTGATTCTCGGCGGGCAGGACGGGCTGGTCAACGTGCTGGGGATCATACTGGGGGTGGCTGTAGCCTCGGGGGACCCGCGCCTGGTGCTCACCGCCGGGCTGGCGGCCGCGCTGGCCGAGTCGGTCTCCATGGGGGCGGTGGCCTACACCTCCACCCTGGCTCAGGCGGATTTCTACGAAAGCGAACGCAGCCGCGAGTTCCGCCACATCCAGCTCTACCCGAACCACGAGAAGGAAGAGGTGCGCCTGATCTACCAGGCGAAGGGGTTCGAGGGGGAGCTGCTGGACCAGATTGTCAGCAAGATCACCGCCGACCCGGAGACCTGGGTGACGGTGATGCTGGCGGAAAAGCACCACCTGTCACCGGTGGACCGCGGGAAGGCGGTGGTATCGGCGGTTGTCGTGGGCTTCTCGGCGCTGATCGGCTCGCTGATTCCGCTGGCGCCCTTCCTGGTGCTGGAACTTCCCGCCAGTGTGTGGGCGGCGCTGGCCGTCTCGGCGCTGACGCTGTTCGGCGTGGGCGTGTACAAGGCGCAGGTGACCACGGTCGGCCGCCCGGCACGCAGCGGATTGGAGATGGCAGTGATTGGCACCATCAGCGCGCTGATCGGGTACGCGATTGGGCTGCTGCTGAAGGTGTAAGCGGTGGCCGCCCGGCTGGCAGGCCAACCGTTTCGCTCCCCGGCGATGCAGGTATCCGCCGGGGAGCGATGGTGTATGGGGGGATGGGTGGACAGCGCCCTCCACCCCCGGGAGAGGCGCAGCCCCTTCCCTGTCCCAAAAAGGCTTATAATAAATCAGAGTTAATTAGGCTAAATCAATCACCAGGAGGTGTTTTCCATGGGTCTCTTCAGACCAGGATCAATCGGATTGCCCGAAGTACTGATCGTCCTCGCCATCGTCCTGCTCCTCTTCGGCCCGGGGAGGATCGCCAACATCGCCCGCGAGCTGGGCAGCAGCATCACCGCCTTCCGCGAAGGACTGGAAGGTGACAGGAAGAAAAAGGAAGAAGAAAATTCCGCCGGTGAGGATCAGACCCCGCCCGGCGCCTGATTATTCCGCTGAAAGCCAGGTATGAATATCTTTAACATTGGGATCCCGGAACTGCTTTTTATCCTGGTGATTATGCTGATTGTGATGGGTCCCGAGGAAATGGCCAAAAGCGCCCGAAGCCTGGCGCGCTGGGTGCGCAAGGTGAGCCAGACGCCCACCTGGCGGATGGTGCGCGAGACCTCCCAGGAGCTGCGCGAGCTGCCCACCCAGCTGCTGCGCGAGGCCGGGCTGGAGGAATGGAGCCAGCAAAACCCGCCCCAGCGCAGCAGCCTGCCCGTGCGCGGACCGGTCCCCTACAGCCCGCCGCCGCGGGATGAAAACCGCATCCAGCCGCCCGGCCTGACCGCGGACGCCGAAGCAGCCACTCCCGCTGGCGAACCCGACGGCGAGCCGCCCGCCGCTGATCCTTCCACCCCGACTGAAAGCGAATAGTACCCCCCTTGACGGCCCAGGCCCCCGTTCCCCCCGCTGTGAGCACCCCCGACCCGCCCGACGACCAGCCGATGACCGCGCGCGAGTTCCTCGAGGGCGTGGGCGAGCACGTCAACGAGCTGCGCCAGCGCCTGCTCAAAGCGGTGCTGGCCCTGGGCCTGACCACGGCGGCCAGCTTCTTCCTGGCCGAGCAGCTGCTCGAGCTGCTGGCCGGGCCCATCGGCGGGCTGCAGAACCTGCAGTCCATCGAGGTGACCGAGAACGTCTCGGTTTTCATGCGCGTTTCGCTGCTGAGCGGGTTCGTGCTGGCCTTCCCGGTGATCGCCTACCAGCTGCTGGCCTTCCTGATGCCCGGGCTGGAGCCAAACGAGCGGCGCTACGTGCTCTGGTTCGTTCCGGCGGCCACGCTGCTCTTTGCCTGCGGGGTGGCCTTCGCCTACTTCGTCATGCTGCCGGTCACCATCCCCTTCCTGCTGACCTTCCTGGGCATCCCCACCGAGGTGCGCCCGGCCAGCTACATCCACTTCGTCACCGGGCTGCTGTTCTGGATGGGGATGGTCTTCGAGACCCCGCTGGTGGTCTTCGGGCTGGCAAAGTTCCGCATCGTCTCGGCGGCGGCGCTGCTCAAGCACTGGCGCATCGCCGTGGTGATCAGCGCGATCCTGGCGGCAGTGATCACCCCCACGGTGGACCCGGTCAACATGGCCCTGATCATGGTGCCGCTGATGGTGCTCTACCTGCTGAGCGTGCTCTTCGCCCGCTTCGCGGCCCGCTGAGCGGTGACCGATCCCTGGCGCGCGGCGGGTTTGCGGCTATAATCCATCTGGATCACAACGACAGGTGGTATACAACGAATGAATTTAACGCTGCACACGAGCTTTGCCGAACTGGACGAGGCCGAGTGGAACGCGCTGCTGAGTGAGAGCATCACCCACGTGCCTTTCCTGCGCTGCGAATACCAGCGCGCCTGGTGGAACACCCGCGGGGGCGGGGAATGGCCCGAAAACGCCTCGCTGGCGCTGGTGGCCGCTCGCCGGGACGGCCGGCTGGTGGGCGTCGCGCCCCTCTTTCACGCCCCGGACCATCAGGGCCGGCCGGCGCTGATGCTGGTTGGCAGCGTGGAAATTTCGGATTATCTGGACCTGATCGCCCGGCCGGAGGACCTGGAAGCCTTCGTCGAGGCGCTGCTGCCCTTCCTGCGCCAGGCCGGGCTGCCGGACTGGCAGGCGCTGGATCTGTACAACCTGCTGGATTCCTCGCCCACCCGAGCCGTGCTGGAGAAGACCGCCGGAAAGCTGGGCTGGGGCTGCCAGACCGAAAAGCTGCAGCATTCGCCTTACATCCCCTTGCCCGGAGACTGGGACCAGTACCTGGCGGGCATCGACAAGAAGCAGCGCCACGAGATTCGCCGCAAGATGCGCCGCGCCGGTGACGGCATGTACCGGGTGGACTGGTACATCGTCGAGGACGCGGACCGGCTGGAGGAGGAGAGCGCGGCCTTCATCGAGATGATGGCCCAGGACCCGGCCAAGCAGGCTTTCCTCACCCCGGCCATGCGCGAGGCCATGCAAGAGATCATGCGCTGCGCCTTCGAAGCCGGCTGGCTGCACCTTGCCTTCCTGACCTTCGATGATATGCGCGCGGCCGGCTACCTGAGCTTCCGTTACCTGAACCGGCTGTGGGTCTACAACTCCGGCATGGACACCCGCTTTTCAGCCTATTCGCCCGGCTGGGTGCTGCTCGGCCTGCTGCTGCAGTGGGCCAACGAGAACGGGTTGAAGGAGTTCGACTTCCTGCGCGGTGATGAGGAGTACAAGTACCGCTTCGGCGCGGTCGACCGCTCGGTGATGCGGGTGACGCTGCGCCCGGACGGAGAGTAGGCCGGCACGTCTGCCGGGCTGGAATGAAGAATCGCCCCGGGTCATGACCCGGGGCTGTGCTTTGTTCTGTGAAATTCGGAGCAATTTGGTAGTATAATGGGGATTAACTCAACCCATGGATGTGAAATGATCTCTGAAAACGAAGCACTTCAAGCTCTGCGCGGGGTGATGGACCCTGAGCTGCACCGCAGTATTGTCGATCTCGGGATGGTCAAGGATCTGACTATCTCGGACGACGGCAAGGTGGCCTTCACCCTGGCGCTGACGATTCAGGGCTGCCCCATGCGCGAGAGCATGGCCAAGAACGCCCGCGCCGCACTGCTGGCCCTGCCCGGCGTGAACGAGGTCGAGGTGACCTTCGGGGTGATGGACCCCGAGCAGCGCAAGGCCATCTTCGGCGCGCAGGCCGGCCCGCTGCCCAGACTGAACGGTTTCAACCGCATCGGCAAGGTGATCGCGGTGATGAGCGGCAAGGGCGGGGTGGGCAAGTCCTCAGTGACTGCGCTGCTGGCGGCCGAGCTGGCCCGCCAGGGATACAAGGTGGGCGTGCTGGACGCCGACATCACCGGTCCGTCCATCCCCAAGCTGTTCGGGCTGCCGCCTGGCGGCCTGCGCGGCGGTGAGGCGGGGATGCTGCCGGCCGTCGCCCCGCTGGGCATCCGCGTGGTCTCCACCAACTTAATGGTGACAAAAGAAGACACGGCTGTGATCTGGCGCGGGCCGGTCATCAGCGCCACCATCCGCCAGTTCTGGGAGCAGACGCTGTGGGGCCGGCTGGACGTGCTGCTGGTGGACCTGCCGCCCGGCACCGGCGACGCCACGCTGACGGTGGTGCAGTCCCTGCCGCTGGACGGGGTGCTGCTGGTGACCTCGCCGCAGCAGCTGGCCGCCATGGTGGTGCGCAAGGCGGTGCGCATGCTGCAGCAGATGCGCATCCCCATCCTGGGCGTGGTGGAGAACATGAGCTACTTCACCTGCCCGGATACGGGTCACCGGCATGAGATCTTCGGCCCCAGCCACGCCGGGGAGATCGCCGAGGCGGCCGGGGTTGATGTGATCGCCCGGTTGCCCATCAACCCGGAGATCGCCACGCTGGGCGACGCGGGCAAGGCCGCCGAGGTGCGCCTGGAGACGCTGGCGGAGCTGGCCGGCGGGCTGCTGGAGCGTGTTCCGGAGCCGGCGGCGGCTTAGCCGGCCCAGACAGCCAGGGCGAAGGCGAAGACAATCACCCCGAAGAGCAGCGCGGCCAGCGCATTGGCCTGGCTCTGCAGGGCCTGGTAAAGCAGGAACGGCGCGGCCACGGCCAGCAAAGCGGCGGTCAGCTGCAGGCGGAATTTGCTGCGCTTGCGCCACCCGGCCAGGCGGGCGGAGGGGGATTCGGTCGAAGGCATACCCGCATTGTACCGGAGTTTTCGGCCGGCCGGAAAAAGTATGATTTATTTACTCCGAAAAAGGTGACAAACGACGAGCGCGCAATGTTGACACATTTGGTCGCATTGTGCTATTCTACGGGCGGCAATCCAAGCTTTCCAAAAGCATAAACTTTCGAAAGGATTTACTGACATGGCATACGTGATCAATGCGGATGAGTGCATCGCCTGCGGCGCGTGCGAAGCTGAGTGCCCCGAAGGCGCGATCTCGGAAAACGGCGGCGTTTACGTGATCGATGCGGAAAAGTGCCAGGACTGCGGTGCCTGCGCCGATGTGTGCCCGACCGGCGCTGCCGGCCCGGCCGCGTAAGACTTACCTGTAATTTATTACTTCGATCGAGCAGGCCGCTCCCGGCAGGGGGCGGCTTTTTTCTATTTTCCGGATGGAGCGGGGGAAACGGTTTAGATAATGGCTATTATCCAAACCGCTGAGGGAGGACGAGCGTACACACCATCCCGGGTGGACGGTCACCCGCTCGGCTGGCCACCCGCGAAGCGGGTGATCCCATAAGTATTGGGTGATGGTCACCAATCCCCCGCCTGCCACCGCTGGTGGAGCCAACAGGGATGTCTCCCTTCTCACACGGTGAAGGGGTAGTTGCCGACCCATCCTATGGGGCAGATGGGGGCCGGCCCTACACCTCAACACGCCGGGCGGTTGGAGGCTCACCCCGGCTGCCCGGCGTGTTTTAAGGTCTGCTCTTCCGGTATAATGAACGCAGCGCCTGCGCCCGTTCCTGCGACAGGCCGGGGGATACCCCATGACGGTACTATCCACCTTTGGGAGCCAGCCGATGAAAAAATACATCGCCGTCGCCGGAAACATCGGCGTGGGCAAGTCCACTCTTGTGCAGCTGCTGTGCGACCGCCTGGGTTGGCAGCCGTTTTTTGAGCCGGTCGCCGAAAACCCCTATCTGGCTGACTTTTACCGTGACATGCCAGCCTGGGGCTTTCACTCGCAGATCTACTTCTTAACCCACCGCCTGCGCATCCAGAAAGAGGTGGTGCGCTTCCCCGGCTCGGTCATCCAGGACCGCTCCATTTATGAAGACGCGGAGGTCTTCGCCGCCAACCTCTACCGCCAGGGCACGCTGGCCGAGCGGGACTACCAGACCTACCGCGCCCTGTACCTCACGCTGACCGAGTTCCTGCCCAATCCGGACCTGATGATCTACCTGCGCGCCTCGGCTGAAACGCTGCAGAACCGCATCCGCATGCGCAACCGGTCCTACGAGCGCGCCATCTCCTCCGATTACCTGGAGCAGCTCAACGATCTCTACGAGCAGTGGATCGCCGGATTCACGCTCTGCCCGGTGCTGACCGTCCCGGCGGATGACCTGGACTACGTGGCTCACCCCCGCCACCTGGACCTGATTCTGAGCAAGGTGCAGGAAAAGCTCACCGGGAAGGATGAGGTGGTCTTCTCGGCGGACGATCTGGCCCGCGCCCGTGGGGATTAACCAAAACCGGCCCGTGAGAACCATCTCAGGGCCGGGTCAGGCGTGCAGTCAGGATACTCGCCGCTAGATGTTGAAGCGGATATTGAGAATATCGCCGTCCTGGACCAGGTACTCCTTGCCCTCCAGGCGCAGCTTGCCTTTGGCCTTGGCCTCGGTCATTGAGCCAAGCTCCATCAGGTCGTCGTAGGAGATCACCTCGGCGCGGATGAAGCCCTTCTGCAGATCGGTGTGGATCACTCCGGCCGCCTCGGGGGCAGTGGCACCGCGCCCGGTGGTCCAGGCGCGCACTTCGTCCGGGCCGACGGTGAAGAAAGACTGCAGCCCGAGCAGGTCGTAAGACAGGCGGATGACGCGGTTCAGGCTGGGCTCTTCGATGCCGAACTCCTGCAGGAACACCTCGGCTTCGTCGGGCGGCAGCTGGGCGATCTGGGCCTCCAGCTCGGCCTGCAGCGGCACCACGTGGCTGTGGCGGTGGTTGTACTCGATGGACGGGGCCGGCTGGCCTTCGCCCAGGTTGAGCACGATCAACAGCGGCTTGCGGCTGAGCAGCCCGAAACCGGAGAGGGTTTTCTCCTCCTCGGGGGTGAGGTCGATATCGCGCAGGGGGGTCTCTTCGGAGAGGGCGGCGTGCAGGCGCTGGAACAGCTCGATCTCGCGGTCGATGATGGCCTTGTCGCGGCCGCCGCCTTTGCGGCGTTCCTCGTTCAGCTTTTCCAGCCGGCGCTCAGCGGCGATCAGGTCGTTGAGGATGAACTCGCCGTCCATGGTGGCAATGTCGCGGGCCGGGTCGATGGAGCCGTGCGGGTGGGGGACGTTTTCGTTTTCAAAGACGCGCACCACCTCGATGAAGCCGTCCATCTGGGCCAGCTGGTTGAGCAGCTGGCCGGAGATGCCCGAGCGGCCGCTGGACTTGTCCAGCCCGGCGATGTCGGCGTAGGTCACCTTGGCGTAGATGGTCTTTTTGGGCTGGTACATCGCCGAGAGACGGTCGACGCGCGGGTCGGGCACGTCCACCACGGCGGTGTGGATCTCGATCTTGCCCGTGGCGATGCCGGTGGGCTGGTCACCGCGGGTTAGGGCGTTGAAGAGGGTAGTTTTGCCAGACTGAGGCAGGCCGATGATACCGAGACGCATAAAGGAAGCTACCTTGACCCTTCATTTAAAATCAGCTATACTAGCGCCAGCGCCGGAGTGGCGGAATTGGCAGACGCGCACGACTCAAAATCGTGTCCCGTGAGGGGTGTGGGTTCGATTCCCACCTTCGGCACCAGAGCGATTATAACATGAACCCCCGGCCGGTCCGGGGGCGGTCTGTTTAAGGGGGAGATGCCGGGGCCTGTGCACGGGAGGGAAAAGCCTCCCGGTTTTTTGCATATTGTCACGCTGCGCTGGTACATCCCCTACATGCACCCCTCAGGGAGTCATCCTAATAGGTCAGAGGGTGTCGCCCACCCAACCCCCACCCGCACCCACGAAGTGGGTGTTCCGTAGCGGCGAGTGCCCGCGACTTTTGTCCCTGGCCGGGAAGGGGGGATGGGTGGAAAACCCTCCTCACTACCTGAGATGGGGGCATTTGGGCCGGGCCAAATCCCCCGCAGCGGGGGACAGACACCCTCCCCCGGTTGTCTGACAGCCCCGGCTGTGCTATCATAATCACGCCAACCGGCGTTTTAACAATTCATCCCGCCGGGCCGATGGCCCGGTTTCACCATTACCCACCCCTTTGCCGTTCGCGACGTTCCGGGCCGCCCCTGGCTGAGGGTTTTTGTTTCTGTTTGCCGGACAGCCCCGCTTCCGCCCCGTCTTGTCCTGCTGCCGGGTTCGCTCGATCCACCATTTCCGGCGGAGCGCCGCCGGTGAGGCTTTGATAGGTCCGCGAATAGAAAGGGTAAGACCATGTCCAAGCTCATCCTGGTCAAGCACTCGCTGCCGCAGATCACCCCCGGGCTGCCGTCCGGCCAGTGGGGGCTTTCGGCCGAGGGGCGCCGGCGCTGCCTGGCGCTGGCGGGGCAGCTGGCGTCAGCTCATCCCGCCAGGATTGTCTCCAGCCCCGAGCCTTGCCCGCTGGACACCGCGCAGCGCATCGCCCGCAAGGTGGGCGTGCCGGTGCTGGTCAACGAGCGGCTGCACATGCACCGCCGCGGCCGGACCGGCTACCTGAGCGACAGCGAGTTCACCAGAAGGGTGCAGCAGTTTATCAACCGCCCGGAGGAGCTTTGCTTCGGCGAGGAGACCGCCTCGGCGGTTTTTTCGCGCTTCAACGCCGTGATCTGGCGGCTGATGGATCAGTTCCCCAACCAGACCGTGGTGGTGGTGACCCACGGCCTGCTGATCGCCCTCTTCGTCGCCTCCATCACCGCGGAGGACGCCTTCTCGCTGTGGCAGCGCATGCCGCACCCCTCCTATGTGGTGGTGCGCATGCCGGATCTGGTGCTGGAGGAGGAGTGGCTGCAGCCGCTCAAGCCGCTGCGCGAGTACGCCTGAGGCGTCCGCCGCCCGAGCGGGGCCTCTTTGCCGGGGTTCGCTCCGGCGAAGAGGCCCCTTCTTTTACCCCGGACTGCTAGAATCAACTCAGACCATGCGAGGAGGGATGTATGGAGCTGGCGCTGATGATCGAAGGGCAAAACGGGCTGACCTGGCCGCGCTGGCAGCGGCTGGCGAAGGCCGCCGAGGACCTGGGCTTCGCCGGGCTGTACCGCTCGGATCACTTCACCAACGGCTCTCCCCCGGACCTGGACTCGCTGGAGCTGTGGGCTTCGCTCACCTGGCTGGCCGGCAGCACCCGGCGCATTGAGTTCGGCCCGCTGGTCACGCCGGTGTCCTTCCGCCACCCGGTGCACACCGCCCGCATCGCCCGGGACGTGGACGATCTCTCCGGCGGGCGGCTGCGGCTGGGGGTGGGGGCCGGCTGGCAGGAGCGCGAGCATGCCCTGTTCGGCTTCGACCTGCTGACCGTGGAAGAGCGCTTCGCCCGCCTGCAGGAGGGGCTGGAGGTGATCACCGGGCTGCTGCGCTCGGAGGGGCCGTTCAGCTTTCAGGGCCGCTATTACCGGCTGGACGGCGCGCAGCTGCTGCCCCGCCCCTCCCGGCCCGGCGGTCCGCCCATTGTGATCGGCGGCTCGGGGCGCAGGCTGACCCTGCCGCTGGCGGCCCGCTACGCCGACGAGTGGAACGCCGTTCTGATCCCGCCGGACCGCTTCCGCGAGCTGAACGCTCACCTGGACGAACTGCTGGCGCGGGAAGGGCGCAGGCCGGCAGCCGTGCGCCGCACGCTGATGAACAATCTGACCTACGCCCGCGACGACGCCGAGCTGCGCCGCCTGCTGAAAGGCCGCGACCTGGAGCGGCTGTGGCAGCGCGGGGTCATCTTCGGCACGCCCAATCAGGTTGCCGACCGGCTGGCCGAGTATGCCGAGGCCGGCGTGCAGCGCATCATGCTGCAGTGGCTGGAGCTGGACGACCTGGACCGCCTGGAAGATTTCGCCCGGCGCGTGATGCCGGAGTTCGCCTGAAGGAGCGCGTATGCCCGTCCCGCAGATCGTCGATTACCGCCACGGGGAATACGCCCTCACCACTGACCCGGCCCGCATCCATAAGGACGCCGTCTACCGCTACCTCTCGGAGGAGGCTTACTGGTCCCGCGGCCTGCCGCGGGAGATCTTCGAGCGCTCCGTGGAGCACTCGTTCACTTTCAGCCTGCTGTGCGGGGAGGAGCAGGCCGGCTTCGCCCGGGTGATTTCGGACTTCGCCACCTTCGCCTACCTTGCCGACGTGTTCGTGCTGCCCGCGCACCGCGGGCAGGGGCTGGGCAAGTGGATGGTGGCGCGCATTCTGGAGCACCCCGACCTGCAGAACCTGCGCACCTGGCTGCTCACCCGCGACGCGCACGGGCTGTACAGCCGGTTCGGCTTCAAGCCGCTCGACCCGGGACGGGGCATGGTGAAGCGGGACCCGGACGTGTACACCCGCCTGAGGGAAACCGGCCGGTGACCCCGCCCTTAAGCCCGCTGAACTTCCTCCGCGCCGCACTTAACCCTGACGCTTACCACGGAACCGGCCGCCGCCCGCCCTTTTTTGAGGGCTGGTACTTCAAGCTGGTCGACCCGACGCTGCAGCACCGCTACGCCGTCATCCCGGGCGTGTTCAAAAGCCGCGATCCGGGGCTGGCGCACTGCTTTGTGCAGGTGCTGGACGGGCAGGCCGGCCGCTCCAGCTATTACCGCTACCCGGCGGAGGCGTTCCGGTCAGCGCGCGGGCGGTTTGAGATCGCCGTTGGCCCCAACCGCTTCAGCGCGGAGGGACTCTCGCTGGACCTTGGCGGGCCGGAGGGGACCCTGCGCGGCGAGCTGTCCTTCAGCGGGCTGAACCCCTGGCCGGTTACCCTGATTTCGCCGGGGATCATGGGCTGGTACGCCTGGGCGCCCTTCATGCAGACCTATCACGGCGTGGTCAGCCTGGACCACCGCATCCACGGTCAGCTGGAGGTGAACGGGCAGCGCGTTGACTTCACCGGCGGGGACGGGTACATCGAGAAGGACTGGGGGCGCTCCTTCCCCTCCGGCTGGGTGTGGATGCAGAGTAACCATTTTTCACAGCCCGGCACCAGCCTGACGGCCTCCATCGCCACCATCCCCTGGCTGGGGCGCAGCTTCGTCGGGTTTATCATCGGGCTGCTGCACGAGGGGCGGCTGTACCGCTTCGCCACCTACCTGGGCACCGCGCTGGAGCGGCTGGAGGTGCGCGAGGAGCGGGTGCGCTGGACCCTGCGCGGCCGTGAGCACCGGCTGGAGATCGAAGCGCTGCCCGGACCCGGGGCGCTGCTGCACGCGCCGACCGAGATCGACATGGGCCGGCGCATTCCCGAGACCATGCAGGCCAGCCTGCGCGCGCGCCTCTCCCGGCTGGACGGCACGCTGCTGCTGGACGACACCGGCGCCTGCGCCGGGCTGGAGGTGGCCGGGGACCTGGACGGGCTGGTGCGCATGGCGGAAGCGCAGTTCTCCCCACGGTGAGAAGACAAAAAGAGAGGCCGGGCAGCCGCCCGGCCTCTGCAGTGCTTGCTCTGTTCGCTTACGGAGTGGGGGTGTCGGTCACGCCGCCCTCAGCGGGCATGCTGCCAACATCGCTCCAGTAGGAGTCGAACTCCTCTGACCAGCCTTCCTCCACCGTGTCCGGGAAGGCGTTCAGGCTGTCGATGGCGGGCGCGTTCTCCAGCTGCTCCTGCGTGGCCGGGACGGCGAAGACCAGGCTGCCGCCCTCGTCACGCTCCAGCGAGAGCGCGTCGAACGGCACCGGCACGTAGCGCTCGCCAATGCCCAGGAAGCCGCCCACCGATACCAGGATGTGCGAGATCAGCCCCTGTTCGGGGTCGATGACCAGATCCTGGATGCTGCCGATCTCATCACCGTCAGCGCCGCGGACCACGATCTCGCCCGGGTTGTCCAGGAAGAACACGCTGCCCACGCCGGCCATTTCTCCAGCCTCACCGGCGCCCGGGGAGGCGGTCACGCCAGCGGCGGGCGGGGTGCCCGTCACCATGGCGCCGTCACCAGGCTCGACCGCGCCCTCAGGGGCAACCGGTTCGCCGACCTGCACGCCCATACCGCTCCAGAAGTCGCGGATGGCGTCGTCCCAGCCTTCGGCGCCGATCAGCAGGTCCAGGTCCTCATCCTGCGAGAGGGTGGGGGCGGCGGACAGATCGGTCACGTTCCCAGCCAGGCGGAAGGCGGCGGCGTTGTCAAACTCGGGGCACACGCCGGCCTGTCCCGGCTCCACGGCACCGCCAGGCGCGGCAGTCTCGCCGGGCGCGGCGGTTTCACCCACGGCAGGCGATCCGGCCATGTCACCGGCGCCGGGCGTGGAAAGCATGCCCGCGCCGTCAGAGGCCAGGGCAGGCTGAAGGTTCGGCTCCACTGCGCTCCACGGCACCAGCAGGCGTCCGTCCAGGCCCATCTCGGCCGAAGGCGCGGCGACTACGTACAGGATCTGGCCGTCACCGGCAGATACCAGGAAGCCGTCCACGTCGGCCACGATGGCGCAGGACTGGTCCACGATCACGTAATCGTTCATCTCACTGAAGGCGTTGGGGAAGGGACCCAGCAGGCCTTCGCCCAGCTCGCCCTCCGCGCCGCCCGGCATGAGGGTCTCTCCGGCGCCCGGGGTTTCCGTCTCGATCACACCGCCCGGCAGCGTCTCGGTGACGCCCATGCCCGCTTCAGCGGTCGGCTCAAGAGTGGCCTCCAGGGTGGCCGGGGCGGTGGCAAAGCCGGTCGGCTCCTCCGTGCCCAGGCCAGGCTCGATCGAGGGGGTGCCGCCGGTCACGGGCACGCCGGGGGTTTCCATACCCGGCAGCGAGGTGCCCAGGTCACCGGCGCCCGGGGTCAGCAGCAAATCTTCAGCGTCCAGACCGGGGGTGCCGGTCGAGCCGTCAGCCGCGCAGGCCGCAAGGACCAGCGCCAGAACCAGCATCAACGGGAACAGTCTTTTCAGATTCATTCTTCCTCCTTCTATCGCTCACAGGCAAGTACCAGTGAAACGAGGGCAGGCCTGTGCGCAGCCTCAACAGCACACTGGCAGGCTGTACCGTGGGCGGGAAGCGTTCACTTCCCCGGTAAATTGAGCCGGACTTGCATGGAAAGTGGGCGACTCCGTACAGCGTGGAGGCCAAGCGGAGCGGTTCATACGTACCAGTAAATCCCTCCCGCATCAGGCTACCAATAAGGGTGAGGCTGCTTGCCTGCCCTCACCTTGCACCATCATAAGTGCCCTGTCCGGCGCTGCCAATGGGGAATATTCCCGCGGGGTTGGGGGAAAACCCTACCCGGTCGAGGGGAAAGTTGTATTACAAAGCTCATAGAAATTTGGGGATTATTATCGCCGGGGCGTGTGATCTTCAACGGTTCACCCGGAGGCATGCCCGGGGTATGATAAGGCTGGAGACGGAACCTTCCTCAATGAAGTGCTCATCGCAGTCTCCTCCTTTGGCAAAGGTCTCCGCTGGATCCTCCTCACTTTCTCCAGCGGAGACTTGCCGTTAAGCGCCCCGGGAGGGTTTGACCCTCCGCCGGGGTTTTTTATCCGCTCTCGCGGACGCTCGTGCATCCGGCAGCGGGGTTTGTCCCAACCGTGTCTGATCCCATGGGGGTCTCCTTGCCCTGCGTGGGAACACCCCTGCGCGGGGCAGGTGGGGGTCACCAACCTCCACCAGTGGCATCAGCGCCCCCGGGGGCCTTTCTTGACGCCCGGGGACGCTTATGCTACTATCAACTAGACAATCCCCACATCTCGCGCCGGCGGTTTTCACGCGCGCGCTCCAAGGAACAGCGGCCATGGTCAAAAAGTATGCAATCCTCCTCATGGTTCTGATCGTCACCCTCGCGGCGCTGCCCGCCTGCACCCGTTCGGCGACCGGCTCGGCCACGGGATTGATCACCGCGACGGCGGAGCTGCCCTTTGAGTTCACCGGCGGGGCGCAGATGACCGCCATCGTGGCCGGTACGCAGACGGCCGCAGTGGCAGCCGGCACGCCGGCTTCCGCGGTCACCGTGGCGCCGCCGGAAGTCACGCCGGATGTCCCTCTGCCCACCCCGACCGAGACGCTGGAGCCCAGCCCCACCGCGCTGCCGGTGTTCGAGTGGACGCCGACCCCCGGCCGGCCCCAGACGCACTCCGTCAACCAGGGCGAATATCCCTACTGCCTGGCGCGGCGCTTCAACGTGTCCCTGGAGGATCTGCTGGCGGCCAACGGCCTGTACGAGGGCAGCCAGCTGGCCATCGGGCAGGAGCTGAAGATCCCGGCGGACGAAACCTGGCCGGAAGAGTACCCGCGGCGGCTGATGGAGCATCCCACCGAGTACAGCGTGAGCGCGGGTGAGACGGTGTACACCATCGCCTGCCTGTTCGGGGATGTGGACCCCAACGCAATCATCGGCGTCAACGGGCTGGAAGCGCCCTACACGCTCGAAGAGGGGCAGGTCATTTACATTCCGTAGGTTTTCGCCGGCAGCACCGCGCCGGCGGTTTTCAGGAGGGTGGCGGTATGCAGGATTATGAAATCACAGGACGCGAGCCGGTCTATGCCGGCCGCGCTTTTACGGTGTCCCGGGTGACGGCGCGCATGCCCGACGGCGGCCTGCATGTCTACGACCTTGTGGATCACCCCGATTCGGTCACCGTGGTGCCGGTGGACGAGCGCGGGCGGATCATCTTTGTGCGCCAGTTCCGGGTGGGGCCGCAGGTGTCGCTGCTGGAGCTGCCGGCCGGGGTGTTCAACCCGGAGGAGACCCCCGAGGTCTGCGCCGCCCGCGAGGTGCGAGAGGAAACCGGCATGGCCGCCGGCGCGCTGGAGCTGCTGGGCAGCTATTACCTGGCCCCGGGATACTGCAGCGAGAAGAACTACGCCTTCCTGGCCACGCAGCTGTACGATGCCCCGCTGGCACACGACGAGGACGAGTTCCTGGAGATCGAGCCGGTGCCGGTGGACGAGGTGTTCGCCATGGTGGACCGCGGTGAGATTGAGGACGGCAAGACGCTGGCGGCGCTGCTGCTGGCCCGCCGCCGGCTGCTGAGCGCTTAATCTCCGGCATCTGCCTGAATAGTGCCATAAACCGGCCGTGCTGACCGCGCGGCCGGTGCTGTTTTTCACTAAGTGCTCAACTTTCCCCTTATACGGGGTATAATGGGAGGGGTTTCCCCCGACTTAACAATTGTCGAAAGGTGACAGCCATAAGGTGATTTAGGTGACAAGTGTATCTTATCCCGGGAGCACTTATCCTGTAGACTTGGGCCGGGATGGATGTAGCTTAAATTCACCCAAAATATCTTAATTCGCCAGATTTGGGCGCTCTGCGCCCGTTCGAGGTTCTATCTTAGATTGGAGTGAGCGTAATGGCACGTAAAATGGTAACCATTGATGCCAACGAGGCTGTTGCTTACGTGGCCTACCGGCTGAACGAAGTAATCGCCATCTATCCCATTACCCCGTCCTCGGGCATGGGAGAGTTCGCGGACGCCTGGGCCGCGGCTGGCATCCCGAATATCTGGGGCACCGTGCCCCTGGTGGCTGAAATGCAGTCTGAGGGCGGCGCGGCTGGCGCAGTGCACGGCGCGCTGCAGACCGGCTCGCTGACCACCACCTTTACCGCTTCTCAGGGCCTGCTGTTGATGATCCCCAACATGTACAAGATCGCCGGTGAACTGACCCCGACGGTCTTCCATGTGACCGCCCGCACCGTCGCCACCCATGCCCTGTCCATCTTCGGCGACCATTCGGACGTGATGGCTGCCCGCCAGACCGGCTGGGCGCTGCTGGCTTCCCGCTCCCCGCAGGAAGCGCAGGACATGGCGCTGATTGCGCAGGCCGCCACTCTGGAAACCCGCGTGCCGTTCCTGCACTTCTTCGACGGCTTCCGCACCTCGCATGAAGTCAACAAGCTCGAGCAGCTGAGCGAAGACGACATGCGCGCCATGATCGACCTGTCGCTGGTCGAGGCGCACCGCGCCCGCGCGCTTTCGCCGGAGCGCCCCGTGCTGCGCGGCACTGCCCAGAACCCGGACGTGTTCTTCCAGGCCCGCGAGGCTTCCAACACTTACTACGACCGCGCCCCTGCCATCATCCAGAAGGTCATGGACCGCTTCGCTGAGCTGACCGGGCGCCAGTATCACCTGTTTGACTACGCCGGCGCGCCGGATGCCGAGCGGGTGGTCGTGGTCATGGCCTCGGGCGCCGAGACGGCCGAAGAGACCGCCCTGTACCTGGCCGAGCGCGGCGAGAAGGTCGGCGTGCTGACCGTGCGTCTGTACCGCCCCTTCGCCGTGGATGCCTTCCTCAAGGCCCTGCCCGCCACCACGAAGGCTATCGCTGTGCTGGACCGCACCAAAGAGCCCGGCGCCACCGGCGAGCCGCTCTACCAGGACGTGGTCACCGCCATCAACGAAGGTCTGGCCAGCGGCACCGCCCCCTTCGCCGCTGCCCCGCGCATCATCGGCGGCCGTTACGGTCTCTCCAGCAAGGAGTTTACCCCGGCCATGGTCAAGGCCATCTTCGAAGAGCTGGCCAGGGACAAGATGCGCAACCACTTCACCGTGGGCATCAACGACGATGTGACCTTCACCAGCCTGGAATACGATCCCACCTTCTCCATCGCCTCTGAAGGCACCAAGCGCTGCGTGTTCTTCGGCCTTGGCTCCGACGGCACGGTGGGCGCCAACAAGAACTCCATCAAGATCATCGGCGAAGAGACCGACAACTACGCCCAGGGTTACTTCGTGTACGACTCGAAGAAATCCGGCTCGGTCACCATCTCGCACCTGCGCTTCGGCCCGCATCCCATCCGCGCCCCGTACACCATCGGCGTCGGCGATGCCAACTTCGTGGCCTGCCACCAGTTCTCCTTCCTGGAGCGCATTGATGTGCTGAAGTACGCGGCCCCCGGCGCGGTGTTCCTGCTCAACAGCATCTACCCGGCCGACGAGGTCTGGCAGCACCTGCCGGAAGAAGTGCAGCGGACGATCATCGAGAAGAAACTGCGCTTCTACGTGATCGACGCCTACGAAGTGGCCAAGGCCACCGGCATGGGCGGGCGCATCAACACCATCATGCAGACCTGCTTCTTCGCCATCTCCGGCGTGCTGCCGCGGGAAGAGGCCATCGAGCAGATCAAGAAATACATCCAGAAGACCTACTCCAAGCGCGGTGAGGCCGTGGTTCAGGCCAACTTCAGGGCCGTCGACCAGTCGCTGGCCCACCTGCAGCAGGTTCAGGTCCCGGCCGAGGTGAGCGCCACCTTCCGCCGCCGCGAGCCGGTGAGCGACAAGGCCCCCGAGTTCGTCAGGGACGTGCTCTCGCGTATGTTCATCTACGAAGGCGAGGACCTGCCTGTCTCCGCCATGCCCGTGGACGGCACCTTCCCCACCGCCACCGCGCAGTGGGAAAAGCGCAACATCGCCCTCGAGATCCCGGTGTGGGAGCCGGACCTGTGTATCCAGTGCGGCAAGTGTGCCCTGGTCTGCCCGCACGCGGTCATTCGCACCAAGGTCTACGAGCCGGCGCTGCTGGAGAACGCTCCGGAGACCTTCAAGTCGATGGATGCCAAGTTCAAAGAGTTCCCGGGCATGAAGTACACCGTTCAGGTGTCTCCGGAAGACTGCACCGGCTGCTACCTGTGCGTGGAGAACTGCCCCGCCAAGGACAAGACCCAGCCGGGCCGCAAGGCCATCAACATGGCCCCGCAGCCGCCGCTTCGCGAGACCGAGAAGGTCAACTGGGAGTTCTTCCTTTCGCTGCCTGAGGTGGACCGCACCACCTTCCAGCCCACCACCATCAAGAACTCGCAGCTGCTGCAGCCGCTGTTTGAGTTCTCCGGCGCCTGCGCCGGCTGCGGTGAGACGCCCTACGTCAAGCTGCTTTCGCAGCTGTTCGGCGACCGCTCGGTGATCGCCAACGCCACCGGCTGCTCCTCGATCTACGGCGGCAACCTGCCCACTACCCCGTGGGCGGTGAACCATGAAGGCCGCGGTCCGGCCTGGTCCAACTCGCTGTTCGAAGACAACGCCGAGTTTGGCCTGGGCATGCGCCTGACGCTGGACAAGCAGAACGAGTACGCCCGCGAGCTGGTCAAGGCCCTCTCGGCCGACCTGGGCAGCGATCTGGTGGAAGGCCTGCTGACCGCCGATCAGTCCACCGACGCCGGCATCAAGGCACAGCGCGACCGCGTGGCCGCCCTGAAGACCCGCCTGCAGGCGCTGAACAGCGACAAGGCCCGCCAGCTGCTGGCCGTGGCCGACGCGCTGGTCAAGAAGAGCGTCTGGATCCTGGGCGGTGACGGCTGGGCGTACGACATCGGCTACGGCGGTCTCGATCACGTGCTGGCCTCGGGCCGCAACGTGAACGTGCTGGTGCTCGACACCGAGGTGTACTCCAACACCGGCGGTCAGGCGTCCAAGGCGACCCCGACGGCCGCAGTGGCCAAGTTCGCCGCCAAGGGCAAGGCGCTGCCCAAGAAGGACCTGGGCCTGATCGCCATGTCCTACGGGTACGTCTATGTCGCCCGCGTGGCCATGGGCTACAACGATCAGCAGACGCTGAAGGCCTTCCTCGAGGCGGAAGCCTACGACGGCCCGTCCCTGATCATCGCCTACTCGCACTGCATCGCTCACGGCATCGACATGAAGAAGGGCCTGGAGCAGCAGAAGAAGGCCGTGCAGTCCGGCATGTGGACGCTGTACCGCTACAACCCGGACCTGATCGACGAGGGCAAGAACCCGCTGCAGCTGGACAGCCGCGATCCGTCCATCCCGGTGAGCGAGTACGCTTACAACGAGACCCGCTACCGCATGCTGATGCAGAGCGACGAGGAGCGGGCGGAAGAGCTGATGCGCTCCGCCAGCGCCGACGCCCTGCAGCGCTACAACCTGTACCGCCAGATGGCGGCCATGTCCTACGGCCGCGACGGCGACAAGCCGGCCGAATAAACCGGACAATCCGTAAGCCAGGCAGCCCCACCCCGCGTGGGGCTGCTTTTATTGGAGGAGAGGAGCAGCCTCATGGGGCGGCCCCCTTCCCTCAGGGAAGGGAGAAAGGGGGGGATGGGCAAGAACCTCCCTTCCCGACCAGGAAGCAGTGGCGGTACTGTTCCTACTGGAACTTCAAATGCAAGTTGGTGGTGCACCTCCATGCCCTGTGTCCAAGTGGCACGGGTGGGGGTACCCTCAATGGCCGCGCCCACGGTAACTATCCGCGGGCGCGGTGATTGACGAACAGGTCTGTATTCGTTATGATGTCTGTACACTTTACCCGTTTTCATCATCGCGCCAGCACTGCCGACCGTAGGAGGGAATTCTATGGGTAGTCACACTGTCCCGGTTCGGTTGTCTGGACTGGTGAGCCTGCTGCTGGCGGCTCTTTTGTTGTCGGCCTGCGCGCAGCAGGCTGAAATCCCCCCGACTGGCGGCGAGGTCGCCGGATCGGAGCTGCTTATCTCGGCGGATAACGCCAATATCACCGTCCCTGAACAGGTTTCGGGGGGATTGACCCGGGTAACCCTGACCAGCACGGCGGATGCTCCGCTCACCATCAACCTCGCCCGGTTGAACGACGACGTCACGCTGGAGCAGTTTATGCAGGCCTTCCAGGAGGACGCCATCGGGGCGGTCTCGCTGGTCCGGCTGCTGGGCGGGTTTGATGTGGTCGCCGGCGAGGATCGGACCTTCAGCGTGAACCTGGACGAAGGCACCCATATCGCCATCGGGTTCGGCGAGACAGAAGGCCCTCCGCTGGTGACACCCTTCCAGGCCGGCGCGGCGGAGGGAGATCTGGTTCCGCCGGAGAGCGTCGCTTCGGTGGACATGCAGGACTTTGCCTTCGTGATGCCGGACCGGGTGCCCGCGGGCGAGCAGGTCTGGGAAGTGACCAACAGCGGGAGCCAGTGGCACGAGTATGTGATCGTGCGCGGGGAGGAGGGCCTGACGCAGGAACAGCTGATGGAAATGCTCATGGCTGAGGAAGAGCCGGAAGGCCCGCCGCCGTTTGAGGTGGTGGACTACTTCGGCCCGATCAGTGAGGGCGAGCGGGCCTGGGTGCAGGTGGATCTGGAGCCGGGGAACTACTTTGCGATCTGCTTCCTGCCCGACGCCGCGTCCGGGACTTCGCATGTGGATCTGGGCATGATACAGGAGTTTGCCGTCGGGGAATAAATTTGAAAACTTGACGACAGGCGAGGACCCTCCCGGCCGGGCACGGATGTGTATATCCTCGATCGAGTATTTCTGTCCTGCCGGGCGTGAATACCCGATCCGGCTTGTATAATGAAAGAAAGGCCTGGAGGGTCCAGGCTGCTGCGCTGGAGTCAGACCAGAATCTAGTTTAGGAGGTTCGATAATGCCTGATCTAAGCACAACTTACCTGGGGATATCCCTGAAAAACCCGCTGGTGGCGTCAGCCTCGCCCCTCACGCGCCGGGTGGACACCGTGCGGCAGCTGGAGGACGCAGGCGTGAGCGCAGTGGTGATGCACTCCCTGTTCGAAGAGCAGATCCGGTATGAGAGCCATGAAGTGGATTTCTTCCTGGAGCACGGCGCGGAATCCTATGCAGAAGCGCAGCGCTACCTGGTGGAGCCGCCCGGTTTCCGCATCGGCCCCGAGGAGTATCTGAAGCAGATCGGTAAACTGAAGGAAGCGGTGGACATCCCCGTCATCGCCAGCCTGAACGGTTCCAGCCGGGGCGGGTGGGTCGACTACGCCAAAAAGATGCAGCAGGCCGGAGCGGATGCGATCGAGCTGAACCTGTATTACATGCACGTCGACCCGCTGGAGACCTCGCAGCAGATCGAGCAGGATTATGTGGACCTGGTGACCGATGTGCGCGCGCAGGTGACCATTCCCCTGGCGGTCAAGCTGGGGCCGTTCTTCACCTCGCTGCCCAACCTGGCCGCCCGCCTGGTGAAGGCCGGGGCCGACGGGCTTGTGCTGTTCAACCGCTTCTACCAGCCGGACCTGGATATTGAGACCCTTTCGGTGGTGCCCAACCTGGAGCTGTCCACCTCGGCGGACCTGCGCCTGCCGCTGCGCTGGGTGGCCATCTTCTACGGGCGGCTGGAGGCGGACCTGGCGCTGAGCAGCGGCATCCACACGCCGGCCGACCTGGTCAAGGCGGTGATGGCCGGGGCAAAGGTGGGCATGACCACCTCCGCGCTGCTGCGCAATGGCATCGACCACGCCCGCGTGCTGCTGCAGGGCCTGGAAGAGTGGATGGGAACCTACGAGTACGAATCGGTGGCTCAGATGACCGGGGCGATGAGCCAGCGCAACGTGGAAGACCCGGCCGCCTTTGA
>Ga0134093_1001532_pt1 | contig 21723 bp, 20 predicted proteins | sample 4_1taG_FD_94452 | JGI IMG/M metagenome (GOLD analysis project Ga0134093, IMG submission 94452) | Switchgrass degrading microbial communities from high solid loading bioreactors in New Hampshire, USA - 4_13_20_68_A1 metaG | ecosystem: Engineered > Bioreactor > Semi-continuous > Anaerobic >...
AGACCAGCCTGGAAACAGGCGGAGCGGAATTCTTCGCCAGGGACCAGCTGCCGCCGCTGTCGCTGATGCGCACCACCCCGCAGCAGCTGGAGCGCATGTTCGCCCATTTCGACCACCCCGAGTGGCCCGCCGATTTCGACTGAAGCATTAAGGCCCGTTCTCGCATGTTGAAATTACCCGTACGGAATACGCTTACACTCCTCCTTGCCGCGGCGGTTCTGGCCGGCTGTGCCGCGCCGGGAACGCTGGACCTGACCCCTCAGGGTGGGACGCCCAGTCCGGCTGTGACCGAAACACTTCGTCCCGAGCCGACCCGCACACCGACGGTGACGCCCACCCCGGCCTGGCTGGTGCCGGAAGCGGAACTGAGCCGGGTCCGGCTGCTCGTTCTGCACCCCTGGGTGGGGGAGAGCGGGCAGGCGCTGGACCAGCTGGCGGCGGAGTTCAACGCGGCCAATACCTGGGGCATCCAGGTGATGCTGGAAAGCACGGGCAGCACGGCCCTGCTCTATGACCGGGTTGAACAGGGGCTGGCCGGCGAGGGGGAGCGGCCGCATCTGGCGGTCGCCAGCCCGGAGCAGGCTTTCTCCTGGGATGAGTTGAGCGGTCAGGTGGCCGATCTGCAGCCATTCGTGCAGGACGGGGCCTACGGGCTGGAGGACCCGGCCGGAGAGATCTTCCTGGCCGGGCTGCAGGCGGACGGGCGCCTGCTGGGCCTGCCGCTGCTGGCCGGAACGCGGGCGCTGTTTTACAACCAGACCTGGGGCGGTGAGCTGGGCTTTGCCGCGCCGCCGGCCACACTGGACGAGTTCCGTGAGCAGGCCTGTGCCGCGTCCGTGCACAACCTGGCTGACGGCGACCTGGATAATGACGGCACCGGCGGCTGGTACGCCGACGCCGACGCGCTGACCGTGCTCAGCTGGATGCGCGGCTTCAGGCAGCAGGACCCGGGCGGTTCGACCGGGCTGGAATATGGTTTCGACTCACCCGAAGCCGAAGACGCGCTGACCTTCCTGCGCGAGATGGTGGACGACTCTTGCGCCTGGATCGGGCGCCAGCCGACCGCCTATGAGTACTTCGCCAATCGCTACGCCCTGTTCTACAGCGGCAGCCTGCCCGAAACACTGGTACAGGCCCGCACCATGCAGCGCCTGGGCAGCGAGGATGTGTGGACGGTGATCCCCTTCCCGGGCGAGGACGGCCCGGTGGCGCTGCTCGATCAGACGGCGCTGGTCGTGTTTGAAGGCTCGCCGGCTGAAACGCTGAGCGCCTGGCTGTTCGCCCGCTGGCTGGCCGCACCTGAGCGCCAGGCTGCGCTGGCTGAGGCATCCGCTCTGGCGCCGGTATCTGCAGCGGCGCTGGCGAAGATGGCTGGTTTTCGCAGCCAGAACGCGCAGTGGTCCGCCGGAGCGGACCTGCTGTCCTTCGCGCAGAACCCGCCCTCGCGGGGCAGCTGGCGGGTGGCCCGGCTGGTGCTGGAAGACGCCGCATGGCAGAGCCTGCAGGCCTACCTGACGGCTGAGGACATCCCCTTTATCCTGGAGCAGCTGGACGCCACCATTCGCGAGGTCGGCGCGCTGGAAGGATACTAGCCCTCCGCCGCCCGGACCAGGTCCAGCGTTTCCACCGCGTGGCGCAGGTGGGGGATGACGATGCTCCCGCCGACGACCAGGGCGACGTTGAAGGCGTCGTACAGCTCCTCGTCGCTCCAGCCGGCCCGGACGCACTGCTGGACGTGGTAGTCGATGCAGTCGTTGCAGCGCAGCACCATCGAGGCGACCAGGCCGAGCAGCTCCTTGGTCTTCCCGTCCAGCGCGCCGTCGTGATAGGCGTTGGTGTCCAGGTTGAAGAAGCGCTTGATCCCCAGATGATCGATGGTGAAAATGCGCTCGTTCATGCGGGCGCGGTAAGCGTTAAACTCGTCCATGCGGTTGGTCATGGGTCCTCCGAGGGGTTGGGCTGGGGCAATTGTACCCGGAGATAACAAAAACCGCAGCGTACGCTGCGGTTGAGAGGGCATCCTGAACCTGGAGCAGTCTGATCGGGCTGGCAAAGGGCGTTGTGAACGAGTCCTGATCAGGGTTTTGCAGACCCTTGCCCCTGCCTCTTGATAGGGTATCACCTGGCACTGTAAGCGGCGTTAATGTAAAAAGACCCCATAACCGGGGTTTCTGCTGGCCTTTATTGCTGGCCTTGTTGAGACGACGACGGGACTGTGCCCGTGATCGGGGTCTTGCCAGACCCATGCCCCTGCCCCTCGATGGGGTACCAGTTGGCTGTGCGGGGTAATGATGAAAAAACCCCGTGAACCGGGGCTGCTGCTGGCCTCATTAAACGGGCCTCGTGTAGAGGCGACGACGGGATTTGAACCCGTGATCAGGGTTTTGCAGACCCTTGCCTTACCACTTGGCCACGTCGCCAGTATACAAATAGAGCGGGCAACGAGACTCGAACTCGTGACCTTCTCCTTGGCAAGGAGGTGTTCTACCAACTGAACTATGCCCGCAGTAATAAGAGATATTGTTTTGTTAAGCGACCCAGAGTATAGCACCCTCCTCTCATTTCGTCAAGGTTGTGAAGGGGAAAAATGCCCGCTGTCAGCCATGCTTGACACCTTCTGACCGCTGTGCTAAAGTTGCCCTGCGAGCCATCCCCATCGAAAAAATGAGTGATATCCGAACGCTAGCCTGCCGGCCAGACCGCGGATATCCACACGAGGTTTCCGTTGAAAACAGTCATTATCGTCCCGACCTATAACGAGGCTGAGAACCTTCCCCGCCTGGTGGCCAGCGTGCTGGCCCTGCCCATGGACGGGCTGGGTATGCTGATCGTGGACGACAACAGCCCGGACGGGACCGGCCAGCTGGCCGAAGAACTGGGCCAGAAGTACGACGGGCGGGTGCAGGTGCTGCACCGGCCGGGCAAGATGGGGCTGGGCACGGCCTATATTCAGGGGTTCAAGTGTGCCCTGGACATGGGCGCGGAGATGATCGGCCAGATGGACGCCGACTTCTCGCACCCGATCGACACCATCCCGCTGCTGGCGCAGGCGCTGAAGAACGTGGACGTGGCCATCGGTTCGCGCTACGTGCCCGGCGGGCGGCTGGACGACGACTGGCCGCTGTGGCGCAAGCGCCTTTCGGCCTTCGGCAACTTCTACGCCCGCACCATCCTCTCCCTTCCGGTGCAGGACGTGACCGGCGGATTTCGCCTGTGGCGGCGGGAAACGCTGCAGGCCATTCCGCTGGACCGGGTGCGCTCCAACGGCTATGTGTTCCAGGTGGAAATGGCCTATGTGGCGCACCGGCTGGGGTTTCGCTTCACCGAAATCCCGATCTACTTTGCCGAACGGACCTGCGGCCAGTCCAAGATGTCCTTCCGCATCCAGGTGGAGGCGGCTTTCAACACCTGGGCGCTGCTGGGCCGCTACCGCGACCTGCGCCGCCTTCCCAGGACCAATTAAAAGACAGCCGCTCCATGCCGGGACGGTTTTTTCTTATTTCGCGCTGAGCTGCGCCAGGCGCGCTTCGGTCAGGCGCTGCCACTCGTCCAGGCTGAGGGTCTCGGCCCGGCGCTGCGGATCGATGCCGGCCGACTCCAGCAGCTGAGCTGCCTGCTCCCCGTCCAGGTGCAGCCCGGCGGCCAGCGCGTTGCGCATGGTCTTGCGCTTCTGCCCGAACCCGGCCTTCGCCAGCCGGAAAAAGGTGTCGATCTGGCTCTCCGGGATGCGCGGTTCGGGGTACAGGTCCACCCGCAGCACGGCCGAGTCCACGTTCGGGGCCGGGTAAAAAGCGCCCGCCGGGATGCGCGCCGCCACCCGCGGCTGCCCGTAGAGCTGCACGCTCAGCGCCAGCAGGCTCAGGTCGCCGGGTGCGGCGGTGACGCGATCGGCCACCTCTTTCTGGATGGTCAGCACCAGCCGGCCGGGCTTGCGCCGGGATTCCAGCAGGTGGCGGATCAGCGCGGAGGTGATGTAGTAGGGGATGTTGGCCACCACCAGGTAGCCGTCCGACTGCACCAGCTCAGCCGGATCCAGCTCGAGCATATCGCCGTGGATGATGCGCACGTTGGGCGCGCCGGCCAGCACGTCTCGCAGCACGGGAATCAAATTCTGGTCCAGCTCGACGGCGGTCACCTGCCGGGCGGCGAGGGCCAGATAGCGCGTCAGGCTGCCCAGCCCAGCGCCGATCTCCAGCACCTCGGCCTCCGGCGGTATCCCCGCCGCTTCGACCACCCGCTGCAGACCGGCCGGGTCTACCAGGAAGTTCTGGCCCAGGCTTTTCTTCGGCGACAGGCCGTGCCGGCGCAGCAGGCCGCGCACGTCCAGCGGGGGCAGGCTCAGGGCAGGATCCATGGGATGTTCTCGGGGACCGGGGTGAGGAAGTAAATGGTCACGTACTGGTGCCAGGGCTCGAAATCGGCGTCTGTGAAGCCCAGGTCAATCCAGTACTCGCCGGGCACGCCCCCGCCGACGTCGGCGACCACGCCGGTGCCGTACCCCGGCACATACAGGCGCTGGCCGACAAACCAGTTGTACCACGACCGGGTCACGCCGATCACGCCGCGGGCTACGGGCAGGCCGCTGGAGGTGCCGTAGTAGCAGCGGTCCGCGGCCGAGCGGCAGGGGGAATAGGAGGTGGCGTACACGGTTACCGCCCGCCAGTACTCGATCGGCCCGCTGGGCGTGTCCAGGGTCTTGATCACCACTTTGGTGCCGTAGCCGACCACCTCGTTCTTCGGCTCTTTGGCGACCCAGCTGTCCTCTGCTTCGCGCGAGACCTCCTGCCCGTTTTCGTAGCGCACCCGCACGCGAGAGACCTCCACGCCGAACTCGCCCGGCTGGGTCACCGCGCGCTGGTCCAGCTCGATCTCCGGGTCGGGCTGGAATTCGGACTCGTAGGGCAGGTAGTTTTGCTCCAGCGTGATTTCCTCGCGCACCTGGGTCACGCGGATGATCCCGTCGGCCGGGATGGGCTGGTATTCGGCCGGAATGCTGTAGTCCAGCCCCTGCAGGGGCAGCCCGGCTTCGGCCAGCGCTTCGCCGACAATCTGCGCGGAGGTGGCGGACTGGATGATCTGGTCACCCAGATGGATCTGGATCGGGCGGGCGGTCTGCAGTTCGGCCCCCACCGGCCCGAGCAGCGGGGTGCTGAGCGGCAGAGAGAGATTGTCCGATGCGCTCAGGGTGATGCCGGCTTCCCAGAGCGCATCGCCCAGGGTTGGGCCTGCGCTGGTGAGGGTGCGGGTCTTGCCGTCCACCACCAGGGTGACCGGCACGGCCCGGCGAATCTGCAGGGTGTACGCGCCCAGTGGGGGCAGTTCCCGGTCCGCCTGCACCCGCGCGCCGTTGAGCAGCAGCTGGTCTTCCGGGTTGAGCGCCACCCCGGCCTCGACCAGCCAGTCAGCCGGGAGGCGTGTGGAAGATTGCAAGGTCCAGGTCTGGCCGGTGCTTAGCTCGACCAGCCGGACCGGATAGACTGCTTCTGGATTGGATTGTGCGGGGAGAATGGCCGCCCCGGTCAGCGTGACCAGCAGGGCCAGGCCAAGCATCCATGTCAGGATCCATGTGCGCATGTGCGCAGTATAACAGAGAACCGCGGGAATCAAAACACCCCCGAACGGGGGTGCTGACCTGAGTGCCGAGAGCCAGAATCGAACTGGCGACACCACAATTTTCAGTCGTGTGCTCTACCAACTGAGCTATCTCGGCGTGTCAAGGTGGCTAAATTCTACTCGCTGGCGGTTCGCTTGTCAAGGAGGTGCTGCGGGGTTTTTTCGGCCGGGCGAACAGGCATTGATTACTCGAGATTATTTGTAGTAAGATAGGAGCACCTTTGACCTGCCCGCTTGCGGGCTTTCCAGGACGGTACGATGACAGCGAAGACGATTTTTAACGAACTGCAGTGGCGCGGGCTGGTGCACTCCTACACCGAAGGGGTGCCGGAACTGCTGGCCGGGCGCAAGATCACCCTGTACAACGGGTTTGACCCCACCGCCGACAGCCTGCATGTGGGCCACCTGGTGGTGCTGACCCAGCTGGCCCGCTTCCAGCGCTACGGCCACACGCCGATTGCACTGGCGGGCGGCGGCACGGGCATGATCGGCGACCCGAGCGGCAAGAACGAGGAGCGCCAGCTGCTGACGCTGGACACCGTACGCGAGAATGTCGAGAAGATCAAGATGCAGCTGGCCCATTTTCTCGACTTTGACGCCAGGGGCAACCCGGCGATGCTGCTCAACAACGCCGACTGGCTGACGAAGCTGAACCTGATCGAGTTTCTGCGGGACGTGGGCAAGCACTTCACCGTCAACTCCATCCTGGCCAAGGATTCGGTCCGCAACCGGCTGGAGCGCGAAGAGGGCCTCTCATTCACCGAGTTCAGCTACCAGCTGCTGCAGGCCTACGATTACCTGCACCTGCACGACACCTGCGGCTGCGAGCTGCAGATGGGCGGCAGCGACCAGTGGGGCAACATCACCGCCGGGGTGGATTTGATCCGTCGCGTGCGGGGAGCCAGCGCCCACGGACTCGTCTGCCAGCTGCTGCTCAAGGCTGACGGCACCAAGTTCGGCAAGACGGCTTCCGGCACGGTGTGGCTCAGCCCGGAGCGCACCTCACCGTACCGCTTCTACCAGTTCTGGTTCAACACCGACGACCGCGATGTGGTCACCTACCTGAAATACTTCACCTTCTTCTCGCAGGAAGAAATCGCCGAGCTGGAGGCGGCCGTGCGCGAGCATCCCGAGCAGCGCCAGGCCCAGCGCACGCTGGCCCGTGACCTGACCCTTCGCACGCACGGCGAAACTGCGCTGCAGAAGGCCGAGCAGGCCGCCCAGGTGCTGTTCGGCGGAGCGCTCACCGGCTTGAGCGCAGCGGAGATCGAGGACATCTTCGCGGATGTGCCCTCCAGCGAGCAGCCGCGCGAGAGCCTCTCCGGCGAGGGGCTGCCCCTGCTGGACCTGCTGGTGGCTGCCGGGGTGTCCAAATCGAAGGGCGATGCGCGCCGCTCAATTGACGAGGGCGGCATCTACCTGAACAACGAGCGGGTAACGGACGTCAACCGCCGCGCCCGCCTGGAGGACACCGTCGAAGGCCGCTTCCTGGTGCTGCGCAAGGGACGCAAGAACTACCACCTGGTCAAAGTGGTGGGGTAAGAACCAGTAAAAGTAAACGCCGGCTCCGCCAGGGGCCGGCGTTTTTTATGCCCGTTCGCCGCCCGGAAGGGTATCGGTGAGCACGTAGCAGCCGGCCCGGGTGGGGTGGTCCTCCACCAGCGTGCCGGCGGGCAGGTCGCGGATCATCCAGAGGATCAGCAGGTCACCGCCGGCGCCGAGGATGAACACCAGCGCGAAGGCCAGCCAGGCGGGGCTGCCGTTTAGTACGGCGATCACACCCGGCAGCACACCCAGCACCAGGCAGGGCAGTAGAGCCCCGGCCCGGTAGGGGCCTGCCGCCAGCGGCCGGCGGAGGTGGGCGTAGGGGGTCAGCCACTTCCACTGCATGCCGATGTGAATGTCGCTGGCCGGGACGCGGCCGAAGATCATCCAGCCCAGGGCGTGAAGCCCCTCGTGGACCAGGACCCCGGCGACCAAAATAAACAGCCCAATCAGCATGGTGCGGCCGTTCAGGCTGAAGGTGAACTGGTTCCAGCGCAGCAGGTAAGCAGCCAGCAGCGGGATGATCAGGGGAGCCACCACGACCAGGCTCAGCGCGGACGCGGTGACCACGGATACCGAGCGGTCGATGCGGCCGGTGGTCATTCTTCCTCCACTTCCTCCAGTTCGGCGGCTGCGTCGCCAAAGGCGATCAGCAGCGTCGCCTGGGTGATGGCGTCGTAGGCCTCTTCCAGCTGGGCGTGCAGGCTGAGCGGCCCGGGAAGCTCCGGCTCGCCCAGGCGGCGCAGCAGCGGCTGAGGAACGGTGGGGGTGCGGATCTGCACGGTGAAGTCATCCAGCGGAGCGCCCATTTGCCAGAAGCGGCGGATCTCCTCGGGCTGGAAGGGCTGGTCCACGTCCGCCGGCTTTTCCTGCTTGCGGCGCTGCTGGCGGCGGGGGATATGACCTCCGCGGCGGCGTCTCAGCGCTTCGAGCAGCTGCTCCTGGGTCTGCCCGCGCAGCCGGAAGAGCAGGAAGGGATCTTCGTCAAAGCGCTCGCCAAGGATGTAATGCGCGGCGGCAATGTGCTTGCAGGGGTTGGCCTTGTCCGGGCAGGTGCATTTGGTGATCAGCTCGCTGGAGCGGTCGGGGAACAGGCTGACCCCGGCGGCGGCGAAGGCCTGCTCGATGTCATCGGGCATCTCTCCGGCCAGCAGCTGGGCGGTGAAGATGGCCTGGTTGGCCAGCACGTCCAGCACCTTCTGCCACTGCGCGCGGGTGAAGGGCGTCACCTGTATGGTCACCTTGTACGGCTTGGGGCGCGAGCCCTGCACGTAGGCCACCACGCCGCCGCGGGTTTCCTCCATTTTGGTGACCTGACCCAGGCGGGCGTAATACTGCCCGCGGGCCAGGCGCGGCGCGGTCACCAGACGTTCCATAGCCTGGATCCAGCGCTGGCCCCACCAGGTGGTGACGAACTGGCCGCGCACGGTGCGGGCCTTGATGCCGCCCTTGGCCTTGCGGGGGTTCATTCCCCAGTTTCCGTTGTTTGTTATCATGCGGTTCCTTACCGTCTCAGTCGAACCAGCTCGCGCAGATCATCGGTGGACAACTCGGTCAGCCAGTCCTCGCCGCCGCCGACGATGCTCTCGGCCAGCCCTTTCTTGGATTCAATCAGGTCGTCAATTCGCTCTTCCAGCGTTCCGGCGGTGATGAATTTGTGCACCTCGACGGTGGTGTCCTGGCCGATGCGGTGGGCACGGTCGGTGGCCTGCTCCTCCACGGCCGGGTTCCACCAGCGGTCGTAGTGGAAAACGTGGTTGGCGCGGGTCAGGTTCAGCCCGGTGCCGCCGGCCTTGAGGGAGAGGATGAAGATGGGCGGGGCCAGGTCGTCCTCCTGGAAGCGGCGCACCAGGGCGTCACGCAGGGCGGGCGGGGTGCCGCCGTGCAGGTACTGGACGCGCACGCCCAGCGCCTGGGGCAGGTACTCGGCCAGCAGATGGCCCATCTCGGCGAACTGGGTGAAGACCAGCGCGCGCTCGTTGTTGGCCAGGATTTCCTCCAGCATCTCGATCAGGCGGGTCAGCTTGCCGCTGCGCCCGTTGAGGACGGGGTTGCCGTTCTCCGGGTGGGCGGCCGGCTCTTTGAGGAACTGGGCCGGGTGGTTGCACACCTGCTTGAGCTGGGTGAGCATGGAAAGGATCAGCCCGCGGCGCTGCAGGCCCTCCGAGCTGGCCACCTTCTGCATCACGTCGTCGACCACCGCCTGGTACAGCGCGGCCTGCTCTTCGGTCAGGTGACAGTATTCTCTGGTCTCGATTTTGTCCGGCAGGTCCTGAATGACGCGCGGATCGGTCTTAACCCGGCGCAGGATGAAGGGATTGACCAGATTGCGCAGGTCTGCGGCGGCTTCCGGGTCGCCGTAGCGCTCGATGGGCACGGCGTACTCGCGGCGGAACTTCTGCTGCCCGCCCAGATAGCCGGGGTTGAGGAAGTGCATGATCGACCACAGGTCGTTCAGGCGGTTTTCCACCGGAGTGCCGGTCAGTGCGAAGCGGAAGGAGGCGTCCAGCTTACGGGCGGCCTGGGTCTGCTTGGCGGAGGGGTTCTTAATGTTCTGGGCCTCGTCCAGGATCACGCCGTACCACTTGACCTGGTGCAGCCACTCGGCGTCCTGGCGCAGCAGCGCGTAGCTGGTGAGCACCAGGTCGTATTTCATCGCCTCGTCTTTGAATGTCCCGTTCTTCAGCCGGTTGGGTCCCTGGTGAACCATCACCTTCAGCGCCGGGGCGAAGCGGCGGGCCTCACGCTCCCAGTTGGTCACCACCGAAGTGGGGCAGACCAGCAGGGTGGGTCCGGGCAGATGGCCGTTCTGCTCCTTTTCGTGCAACAGCAGCGCCAGCGCCTGGATGGTCTTGCCCAGGCCCATGTCGTCGGCCAGGATGCCGCCCAGCCCCCAGCGGCGGAAGAAGGCCAGCCAGGAAAGGCCGAACTGCTGGTAGGGGCGCAGCTCGCCCTGCAGGCTGCGGGGCTGGTCCAGCTCGACCAGACGGCCGCGGTCCGAGAGCCTGTCGAGCCATTCTTCTATCCAGCCCTCGGCCACCACATCGTCCAGGGGCAGCTCGCCATCGCCTTCGCCCAGCGAGATGCGGGCGGCTTCCAGCAGGTTCATCTGGCCGGAGTGCTGCTGGCGGTCCCAGAAGCGGAAGGCGGCCTCGATCTGCTCGCTGTCCAGCTGCACCCACTGGCCGCGGACCTGCACCAGCGGCACTTTGAGCGAAGCCAGGGCTTCAAACTCGTCGCGGGTGAGGCAGGTTTCGCCCAGCGACAGTTCCCATTCGTAGTTGACCAGCGCGTTCAGGCCCAGTTTGCCGGGCGCGGCCGGGGTTGGCGTCTGGCCGTTGGCCGGTTTCAGGCGCAGGCGCACACCCAGGCGCGAGCCGCGCTGCTGCCACCAGGGCGGGGCGATCAGGCCAAAGCCGGCCTGCTCCAGCACCGGGCCGGCCTCGCGCAGAAAGGCGTAGGCCTCGTGGGTGTTCAGAGAGATGCCGGTCGGCTGGCGGGACTGCAGGCTGCGCAGCAGCGGCGGGAACAGCTGGGCGGCATAGCCCAGCCCGGCCAGCAGCTTCTCCTGGGCATCCTCGATGGGCTGGTTGAGAGACTGGAACTTCAGCCGTGCGCCCTGGCGCCACACCTCGCGGGCCGGGATGAACAGCGTGGGGTCGGCGCGGGCCTGCAGCAGGTACTGCACGCGCCACTCCTTCTCCTTGCCGTTCGCGCCGCTGACGTCATCGTCCGCGGGCGGGGCCTCCACGCGGAAGGCGATGCGGAAGACCGAATCGCCGGCGGCGTGGAGGTTGCGCATCCAGGCGCGCAGGCTGCTCATCAGGGCCTTGATCTGCCCTTCGGAGGCCTGAATACGCGCGTTCTTATCAAACAGCGCCGCGAGCCAGCGCTCGCGGGCGTCGTCGGTGTCCAGAGTCAGGGGGGCTTTGGTCCGGCCCCAGGAGCGGGCCAGCACATCGGTCAGCGTGTAAAGAAAGCTGTCCAGCAGGCGGCGCGGGGCCAGCGGCGGTCGCCCGCCGGGATGCGAGCCGTCCATCACGTACTGCGCCCGGCAGACCGGCGGCATGGCCTCGGCCAGGCGGGCCAGGCGCGGTCCGTCATTGGGCTCATCGAGCACCGGCTGCCAGCGGGCAAAATAGGCTTCTTCCTTGCCCTGCTGGGCCTGAATCACCACCGGCAGGATTTTCTGGCGGGCCAGGGTCTCCAGCACCAGCGCGGAGGCCTTGCGCCAGTACAGCGCATCCTGCCCCAGGGTAAAGCCGCTGGCGGCGCTTTCGGTGGGCAGGTTAACCAGCACGGCAAAGGCCGTGGCCGTCGGCAGCCACAGGCCGCGCACGGTCCAGGGCTGCAGGCGGGGCGGCGCGCCGGGTTCCTGTTCGCTGTCCCAGATCGGGTCCAGCTCAGGGGAGGGCAGGGGATAGTTGCGCGTGCTCGGCAGGCGCAGCGTGACGGTGGCTACCTGGGCGTCGTCCAGCGGCGTGCCCTGGCCTATCCGCCTGCGGATCTCTTCGGGCGGCAGGCAGTTGGGATGCGGCCGGATCTGGCGGTTGCCCTGCCGGCGGCGCGGAATATGTTCCCCCGGAGCCGCTTCGGCCCAAAACAAAATCCCACCCGGGTCTGCGGGCCTGCTGGGCGGCTCCCAGTGTGTATGGAATACCCACATAGATGATTTAGATTTCCGTTAAAGGCATATTCGGATTGTGTTCTTCCGCCTGGGATGGAGACGGCAGTGGTGCGAATACGGAAATAAGAGGCTGCCCAGAGCGCCATCGACTCGATGGTCTGTGCCAGCACTGAGTGATCGTTTATTCGAGCGGATCTCGCATAGAGATGTCTATCTCGCTCAGCTTGTAGAACCGCATTCAGATATGAGGCGAAATCGTCACTTGCTGCGGTTAGTCATATGTTAATCGTGTTTATTATACCCTATCTTTGGGTGTCAAGGGATTTAATCGAAATTGCCCGGCTCCGGGCGGCAGAGGAATCACGCCCGGCCGTCTCGGGCCAGCCGGAAGACCAGACTGCACAGCGCGTCGATGACCTGCTCCACGTCCCATGGATCGGCCAGAGTGTTCTCGTGCGCTTCCCCTGGCGAGAGACGCTTCAGGATGCGCAGTTTCGCGTTGATCTCCAGCTGCGCGGCGGGCACGCCCAGCGTCCCCCAGACAAAGCCGGTGACGGTCTCGCGGTCTTTTTTGCCCAGCGCAGGGAAGGCCTTATCCACATCCAGACTCCGCAGTCCCTTCGCCTGCGGGTGGAACCCGTTGGCGCACAGGCTGTCCAGGATCTCCTCGCGCATTCCCGGACAGGAGCGGCCCTTCATCGTCCCCAGGGCCAGCCCGAATTCGCGCCTCGGAGCGCAGCCGTGCAGGTCGAGCACAAAATGAACCGGGGCCTCATCAAGAATTTCGGCCAGGCGCTGCTTGTAAGGCACGCCGCGGTTGAAGTTCGGGTCGGTGTTGGATTGGCAGCGCGCGTAGAGCACGTGCGCGCCGGTCAGCTCACCCAACAGGCGTGCCAGGCCGGAAGTGTACTCGTCCTCCTCTTTCACTTTTCCCTGGCGCCAGTGAGCCGCGCCGTGAGGAGCCGAGATAAGCAGCGGCAGTGTTCCCGGTTGGCAGGCGAACTCCATCTCACCGGCCGGAGGCGGAGTTTTATGGGCGATCTGCGATTCGAGCGCAATCAGCCTTTCCAGCCGGGCGGAGAGTTGGGCCATGGATCAGATCAGACTCGGATATAACTGCGGATCATCGCGCTGTGCGAACGCTGGGGGGGTTGGCCGTGTGCACAGAACAACTGGACGCAGGGACTGGTCAACCCTTCGGCCTGGGCCTTTTCGTAGCTCTCTCGCGAGCGCCAGATCTCAATGATTTCCCAGTTCACTGGCGTCTGATCATCCTGCACCAGAAAGCACTGGATGAGGTCTTCAGGACAACGCTTGACGGAGCGGGAAAAGGTGTTCGCCAGGGCGGCCCAGTTTTCCGGTTTGACCTGACCCTTCAGGATGGTGAGATACATATCTACCTCCTATGGACCAGGGAACGATTGGCCTACTTTTATTATAGGGAAAATCAAGGTCTGATTCAATCTACTCCGGCCGGGCAAAATCTCTATCTCCGGGCGGACGGTTTTCTCCGCACCAGCGCGCGCTTGACTTCGGCGATGGCCTGGGTCACTTTGATGTCGCGCGGGCAGGCTTCGGTGCAGTTGAACGCCGTGCGGCAGCTCCACACCCCGGTCTGGCGGGCCAGCACGGCCAGGCGCGGTTCGGCGGCACGGTCGCGGCTGTCAAAGATGAAGCGGTGGGCGTTGACGATGGCGGCCGGTCCCTGGTAGTTTCCGTTGGCCCAGAACACCGGGCAGGAGGTGGTGCAGGCGGCGCACAGAATGCACTTGGTGGTGTCGTCAAACAGCTCCCGCTCGGCCGGGGTTTGCAGGCGCTCCTTGCCCTCCGGAGGCTCCTCGTCGTTCACCAGGTAGGGCATCACCTCGCGGTAGTGGTCGAAAAACGGGCCCATGTCCACAACCAGGTCTTTTTTCACCGGCAGGCCCAGCAGCGGCTCGATAGTGATTTCCGTCGTGCCCAGGTCCTTGACCAGCACCTTGCAGGCCAGGTAGTTGCGCCCGTTGATGCGCATGGCGTCCGAGCCGCACACGCCGTGGGCGCAGGAGCGGCGGAAGGCCAGCGTGCCGTCGTGGTCGTCGCGGACGCGCTCCAGCAGGTCGAGCACCCGGTCGGTGGGCTGCGCTTCCAGGGTGAAGGTGTCGTAGTGCGGAGCGCCGCCGTTTTCCGGGTCGTAGCGGTAGATTTTCAGGGTGGTCAGCATGCCATCCTCCGGGTCAGTAGGTGCGCTCTCTGGGCTGGTAGCGGGTGATGGTAACCGGCTTGTAGGACAGGGTCACCCGGTCGCCTTCCAGACGGGCCAGAGTGTGGCGGAGCCAGTTCTCTTCGTCGCGCCGGGGGAAATCTTCGCGGGCGTGCGCGCCGCGGCTTTCCCTGCGGGCCAGAGCCGATTCGGCGGTCACCAGCGCCAGGTCCAGCAGGTTGCCCAGCTCCCAGGTGTTGACCAGTTCGTAGTTGTAGGCCCTGCCCTGGTCGCTCACGCGCACCTGCCGGCAGCGGGCGCGCAGGTCCTGCAGCTGGCGCACCGCCTGCTCCAGCCCCTCCTGTGTGCGGAAAACGCCCACCTGCTCGAACATCAGGCGCTGCATTTCCCGGCGGATCTCGGCGGGCCGCTCGGTTCCCGCTCCATGGCGGAGATGCTCCAGCTGCTGGCGGGCGAAGTCTTCGGCGTCCGCGGGCAGGGGCTGAAAACCGGCGCCGGCGGCGTAGCGGGCCGCGTCCTGGCCGGCCGCCTTGCCGAACACGATCAGGTCCACCAGCGAGTTGGTTCCCAGCCGGTTGGCCCCGTGGACCGAAACGCAGGCGCACTCCCCGGCGGCGTACAGGCCGGGAACCACCGTGCCGCGCTCGTCGCCCACCACCCGCCCGTTGATGTCGGTGGGGATGCCTCCCATGGCGTAGTGGGCCGTCGGCTGCACCGGCATGGGCTCTTTGACCGGGTCTACGCCCAGGTAGGTGCGGCAGAAATCGATAATGTCCGGGATCTTGGCCTGGATTTCCTCGGCGGTTACCCGGTATGGGCTGCCGTCCGGTCGGGTGCGGCCGTCCAGGGCGGCGTAGTGGTTGACCGTCTCGGGCCGCACGTCCAGGTACACGTAGCGCTGCCCGCCGATGCCGCGCCCGGCCTGCATCTCCAGGTGCAGCGCGCGGCTGACCACGTCCCGCGAGGCCAGGTCCTTGATGTGGGGAGCGTAGTGCTCCATGAAGCGCTCGCCTTTATCGTTGATCAACACCCCGCCTTCGCCGCGCACCGCCTCGGTGATGAGAATCCCCAGCTTATAGATGCCAGTGGGATGAAACTGGAAGAACTCCATATCCTCCGCCGGGATGCCGCGCCGCAGCGTCACCGCCACCCCGTCACCGGTGTAGGCGTAGGCGTTGGAGGTGATCTCCCACATGCGACCGTGCCCGCCGGTGGCGAAGATGACCGCTTTGGCCTGGAAGAGGTGCAGCTCGCTGGTGGCCAGCTCGAGCGCGACCACCCCGGCCACGGCGCCGTTCTCCAGCAGCAGGTCCAGCACGTAGAACTCGTCGAAGAAGATGGTCTCGCGGCGGACGCACTGCTGGTAGAGGGTCTGCAGGATCATGTGGCCGGTGCGGTCGGCGGCGTAGCAGGAGCGGCGCACGGGTTTTCCGGTCGCGTTGTTGGTGTGCCCGCCGAAGGGCCGCTGGGCGATGCGCCCGTCCGGGGTGCGGGAGAATGGCAGCCCGAAATGCTCCAGGTCGTAGACGGCCCGGATGGCCTCCTGGCACATGAACTCAATGGCGTCCTGATCGCCCAGGTAATCGCTGCCTTTGACGGTGTCGTAGGCGTGCCACTCCCAGTGGTCCTCCTCCAGGTTGCCGAGCGCCGCGCCGATCCCGCCCTGGGCGGCGCCGGTGTGCGAGCGCACCGGGTGCAGCTTGCTCAGCACGGCGGTTTTTGCGGTCTGCGAGGCGAACAGGGCGGCCATCAGACCGGCGCCGCCGCCGCCCACCACGATGACATCAAAGCTGTGTTTCTGCGTCATGCCATCCTCACTGCTGCTGGAGCGGGAACTCCTGGTTGACCCCGCCAATCAGCGCGATGGCGCCGATGGCGGAGATCACCAGCCACAGGGCGAAGATCACCCCGGCGGTGATCCGGCGGGCGCGGGGTGAATGGATGTATTCAAAGGCTACCTGCCGGACGCCGTTCATGCCATGGGCGAAGGCGAAGCCCAGCAGGAAGACGTCAAAGATGCGCCAGCCCAGATTGGCCCAGCGGGCGGCGACGTAATTCACGTCGATGGCGTGCACGCCGACGATCACATCCTGAAGGAGGGTGTGGATCCACACCAGCGGGATCAGCAGCACGCCGCTGATGCGCATCCAGGTCCAGGCGTGCCGCTCGAAAGCGCCAGGTGCAGCGGTGGCTTCGAGAGCGCTCGGTCGCTGTTTGAGTTTGGCTTCCATGGCGGCTCCTAAAAGTTGTGCTCGATCAGGTTGGAGAGCATGCGGATGGAGGCGGGTATCCACAGAATCAGCGTCAGGATCAGCGTCCAGCGAACCGAAACCCGCTGGCGGTAGATGGCCCAGGCGCTGGGGGCGATCAGGTCGAAGAAGGCCACGCGCAGCCCGTTGATGCCGTGGTAGATGATGCAGAACACCAGAAATACCTCGGCGATGCCAAACAGGGTGGACTGGTAAATCCGGATGGCTTCCATGTACAGCGCCGGATTAAAGTAGACCAGCGCCGTGTCTACGATGTGTATGGCGAGAAACAGTACAACCCCCAGTCCAGTGATGCGGTGCAGCAAAAACCCCCAGTGGCCCTCGCGTCCGCGGTATCCAACGTACCCTGCCAGTGTCGTTCTCAGGCTGGACATACTCGCTCCTTATTCAGTTGGATGGGTGCCTGCACTTATTGTAGCATCGCCGAAAAACCGGGCAGCCGGATGGGGGTTTTCAAATTGACCGCGGGAGGCGTAGAGTATAATCATTCCGATCCATATTGACCCAATGACAGCGAGCATCCCATGAAGCGACATCCCTTTGCCCGTTTGTGTCTCGGATTCGCCCTGTTTGGCCTTCTGCTCACCGGCTGTGCCCGCACGCCTGCCACCGGGCAGGCCGCGCTGCGGGTAGCGGTGATCCCCGTGCTCGATTCGCTGCCGCTGCATGTGGCTCAGCAAATGGGCCTGTTTGAAAAGCACGGCGTGCAGGTGGAGCTGATCCCGGTCGGCTCCGCCCCGGAGCGGGACCAGCTGATCGCATCCAACCAGGCGGACGGCATGGTCAATGAGCTGCTCACCACCATTTTCTACAACCAGGAGGCGGTGCGCGTGCAGGCGGTGCGCTACGCCCGCGCCGCCTCTCCGGATGCGCCCCTGTTTTCCATCCTTTCCGCTCCCGGCAGCGGGATTGAGACGGTCGACCAGCTCAGCGGCGTGCCGGTCGGGATTTCGGACGGGACGGTGATCGACTACCTGACCCACCGGCTGCTGATGCTGGAAGGCCTGGAGCCGGCGGAAATCGCCACCGTGTCGGTGCCCGGTATCAACGACCGCATGACCCTGCTGGGCAGCGGCCAGCTGCAGGCCGCCATGCTGCCCGAGCCGCTGACCTCGCTGGCGGTGCGCCAGGGCGCGACCGTGGTGGTCGACGACACTTTACACCCGGAAATCAGTTTCTCGGTGCTCACCTTCCGCCGGCAGGTGCTGGAGGAAAACCCGGAGGCGGTGCGCCGGCTGCTGGCCGCAGTGGAGGAAGCGGTGGCGGCCATCAACGCTGATCCGGACGGCTTCCAGGAGCTGCTGGCCGGGCAGAAGCTGGTTCCTGAAGCGCTGCTGGAGGACTTCGTTCTGCCGGCCTATGTGACCGCCGGCGTGCCCGGCGAGGAGCAGTACAACGATGTGCTCTCCTGGGCGCTGGAGCGGGGCCTGATCACCAGAGAAGTGCCCTACGAACAGTCGGTCACGGCTGAGTTCCTGCCCGAGTAACCCCCGAACCCCATGATCCGGCTTGAAAAGGTGACCTTTCAGTACGGTTCGGCCGCGCCGGTCTTCCAGGACTTCTCCTGGCAGGCCGGGAAGGGCGAAACCTGGGCCGTGCTGGGACCTTCCGGCTGCGGGAAAAGCACGCTGCTGTCGCTGCTGGCCGGGCTGGCCTTCCCGGGCAGCGGCCAGGTGCTGGTGGACGGCCAGCCGCTGACCCGCCCTCGCCCGCGCACCGGGCTGATCATCCAGGAGTACGGGTTATTACCCTGGGCTACCGTGCGCCAGAACGTGGAGCTTGGGCTGCGCATCCGCCATTTTTACGGCCCGGACGGCACCCACGCGCCGAAGGATTTTCATCCGGAGGCGGATGTGGACGCCTGGCTGCGCCGGCTGGGGCTGGAGCCGGTGCAGAACAGCTACCCGGGCCGGATTTCTGGCGGGCAGCGCCAGCGCACCGCCATCGCCCGCACGCTGGTCCTCGCGCCGGATCTGCTGCTGATGGACGAACCATTTTCCTCGCTGGACGCGCCCACCCGCGAAGGCCTGCAGCGCCTGACCCTGGACCTGTGGGCGGAGCAGCGCTTCACCCTGGTGCTGGTGACGCATTTGATCGAGGAGGCCGCCCTGATGGGACGCAAAATCCTGCTGCTGGGCATGCCGCCCAACCGCCAGGCGCAGGTGATCGACAACCCCGGCGCCGAGGGGCCGGATTTCCGCGAAACGGACGCCTACCAGGCCATGGTGCGTGAGCTGCGATCCAGAATGGAGCCGGCATGAAGCGCAGAGACCTGCTTCTGGCGACCTTGATCATTCTGGCCGTCTGGCAGGCGCTGGCCATGCTGCTCAACCAGCCCATCCTGCCCACCCCGCTGGCGGTCGGGAGGGCTTTCGCCAGCGAGCTGGGCCGCGGGCTGCCGGGGCATTTCATGGCCAGCCTGTGGCGCGTGGTCGCATCCACCGCGCTGGCCATCCTGCTGGCGACGCCCGCCGGGCTGGCGCTGGGGCAGTCTCCGCGGTTGAACAGCCTGTTTGGCCCGCTGATCTACCTGCTGTACCCCATCCCCAAGGTGGTGCTGGTGCCCGTGCTGCTGCTGCTTTTCGGCATCGGCGACCTGCCCAAGGTGCTGATCATCTTCCTGGTGCTCTTTTTCCAGATTCTGGTGCTGGTGCGCGATCAGGCGGCGGAGCTGCGCCCGGAGCTGATCCGCTCGGTGCGCAGTCTGGGCGCGGGCCGGCGGGCGCTGTTCCGCTTTGTCTACCTGCCGGCCTCGGTGCCGGCAGTGCTGACCGCGCTGCGCCAGTCGGTCGGGACGGCGGTGGCGGTGCTGTACGTGGCCGAGCTGTTCGCCACCCGGCAGGGGCTGGGCTATTACATCTACCTGAACGGCTCCACGCTGTTCAACTACCCGGCCATGTACGCCGGCATCGTGGCGATGAGCCTGCTGGGGCTGGGATTGTATTTTGCAGTGGACGCGCTGGAAAAGCGGCTGACGCCCTGGCGAGGGGATTAGAAGCCGTAAATCGGGTACACGTGGCTGAGCAGGATGCCCAGCGTGAAAAGCAGGGCGAAGACCAGCTCCAGCTGCCCGGTTTGGGCGAGCAGGATGTTCAGCTGCTGGCCGCGCAGCTCGTAGACGTTCTTTCCCAGCTGGAAGATCAGCGGCAGCGACAGCCAGGTGAGCAGCACCCAGGGGCTGGATATACCGGTCATGGCCATCAGGTAGACGCTGAGGTAGGCGAAGAGGATCAGCACCAGGTATTCCTGGCGCGCCCAGCCGTCGCCGAAGCGCACCGCCAGAGTGCGTTTGTTGCTGGCTGTGTCTGAGGGGATGTCGCGCAGGTTGTTCACCGCCAGGATGGCGGTGGTCAGGAAGCCCATCGGCACCGCGGCGGCGACCGCCTGCAGGCTGACGGAACCGGTCTGCACGTAATACGTTCCGGTAGTGGCAACCAGACCGAAGAACAGGAAGACAAAGAACTCGCCCAGGCCGTGATACCCGTAAGGGAAGGGCCCACCCGTGTAGGCCAGGGCGGCGAGGATGGACGCCAGCCCCAGCAGGATCACCACCCAGCCGGCATGAAAGGTCAGGTACAGGCCCAGCAGCGTTGCCAGCCCGAAGACCACCCACATGCCGGTCTTGACCTGGCGGGGAGTGAGCAGCCCGGCCTGGGTCACCCGCAGGGGACCGACCCGGTCCGCGGTATCGGCGCCGCGCTCGAAGTCGTACACGTCATTGGCCAGGTTGGAGCCGATCTGCAGAAACAGGGCGGCCAGCAGCGTGGCCATGGCGGGCAGCGGGTCGAGCTTGCCGCTGTCGAAGGCGATCGCAGAGCCGACGATCACTGGAGAGACCGCCGCGGGGAGTGTTCTGGGGCGAGAGGCCAGCATCCAGGCGTTCACAGATGCTGTTCGGGGTTGTTCCATTTCCTGTTTTTCCTCGGTCATCGTATTTGGCCGTGAAAACCTTATCAAGTATAACCACTTTCTTCCCCGTGGAGAAGAAGGCTGCGATTCCTCTTCTGTAAGGCCGGACCTTGACTGGCGCGCTTGACAATGTGTATTACAATAGCGGTACTGCTGGCCGATTATGTCACTGCAAAGGATTTGAACGATGCGCTTTTTACGGGTACTCCTGCTCATTACGGTCTTTATGGCCTGGCTCCCCGCTGCAGGCACTGCCGAGGCGCAGGCGGAAGCCGACCGCGGCCTGCCGCTGTGCCTGCCGGACGTGTATCTGGTCGAGCCGGACGGCTGTCTGGCGATGGGGCCTGCCGGAAAGATGACCGACCTGGCCCGCAAAGGCCTCTACCCGGAAAAGCCCCTCCCGATCAGGAAGCCGGACCCGGCGCTGGTGGACAGCCCGGTCAATATCGCCCGCATCAACCTGGATGAAACCGAGCCTGCGCCGCTGTATGGATCCTTCGAGGATGCCACGCAGGGCCAGAATCCCATCGCATACATTGATCCTGGCTACCTGCGCTACGTGTCCTACGTTCAGGTGGCTTATTACAATGAAAAGCCCTACCTGCAGCTGAAGTCCGGGGCCTGGGTTCGCGCCTCGCCGGTCGCCTATTCCAGCTTCCAGGGGGTGGAGCTGACCGATACACCGGATCATTCCTTCGGCTGGATTTTTGACCATGCCGAGGTGCGCACCGCGCCGGGGTACAGCGCTCCGCTGCGCCCGGAAAAGCTGGCCAAGGAATCGCTGATCAGCATCTATGACATGGTGACCGCCGACGGCACCGACTGGTACATGATCGGCGTGGACCGCTGGGTGGAGCGCCGCTACGTGCGCGAGCTGCGCATCCAGAAGGAGCCGCCCGAGGGCGTGGACAACGGCCGCTGGATTGACATCAACCTGTATGACCAGACACTGGCGGTGTACGAGGACGGAAAAATCGTCTTCGCCACCATGATGGCCTCCGGGGCGGAGCCGTTCTTCACCCGCCCGGGCCTGTTCAAAATCTACAAGCGGCTTGAGACGGAGACCATGACCGGGGCCTTTGAAGCCGACCGCTCGGATTATTACTACCTGGAAGATGTGCCCTGGACGATGTATTTTGACGAGCTCCGGGCTATCCACGGGGCCTACTGGCGGGCCTGGTTCGGCATCGAGCAGTCGCACGGGTGCATCAACCTGTCGATGGGTGACGCGCACTGGGTCTATAACTGGGCCCGTGAAGGCGACTACGTCCATGTCTGGGACCCGTCCGGCAGGACGCCGACTGACCCGAGCTATTACGGAGCGGGCGGGGCCTAAACCGAGGGCGAGCGCCGCTGGCGCAGCGAAATCCAGCGGAAGATCAGCAGCGCGGCAAGCAGCAGCACCACGCCGATCACTACCGGGATGACGACCGCCAGCACGGAGATCAGCGTGGCGGCGCCGTCTTCCAGGATGGAAACGGGCGTGCTGCCGATTCCGGCGGTGGCGGCGGTCACGGCCGGGCGCACGGCCAGCGACTTGGCCGCGTGCACGCTGA
>Ga0134093_1001533_pt1 | contig 21722 bp, 21 predicted proteins | sample 4_1taG_FD_94452 | JGI IMG/M metagenome (GOLD analysis project Ga0134093, IMG submission 94452) | Switchgrass degrading microbial communities from high solid loading bioreactors in New Hampshire, USA - 4_13_20_68_A1 metaG | ecosystem: Engineered > Bioreactor > Semi-continuous > Anaerobic >...
AGAAGGAAAATTCAAGGATGGGTATAAAGATTCGGAAAATACAAGCTTTATACTGAATATAAAAGAAGACCCCGATGGCGAAAATTCAGAAAGGTTTATGCATGAATTTCAAGATAAAGGCCCGATTATTTTTGCCTCACTGGATGAATATAATAAAATAGTTAATTTCGTTTATACCGACGGTAAAGTGGGATGCTTTGACTTGGAAAAGAACGAGGCTGTTTTTGAAGGTGAAAATATTAAAAAAAATTAAAATAAATATGGACATTAATTTTTTGTTGTGATAGTATTATATTAATTAAATAGTTACCTTTAATTAAGTCCAGAGAGACTAAAAGGTGGCAGCATGAGAGTAGTATGTATATTTTTATAAATATATTGCAATATAGCTTCTTGCCGTCATCTGGCAAGAAGCTTTTCTAATATATAACCGATAGCTAATAAAAATTAAAGTACCGTATAAAATATTATGGAGAGTTAATTATGATCGACAAAGCTGAAATAATGGATGAAAACGGAATATTTAGAGCGGTTACGAGAATAGCCCATGAAATAATTGAGAAGAATAAGGGTGTTGACGATATTGTTCTCATTGGAATTCAGCGTAGAGGTGTACCGTTGTCAAAGATGATAGCTGAAAAGATAAAGGGCGTTGAAGGTAAGGATGTTCCGGTGGGAATCCTGGATATAACCCTCTACAGGGATGATTTGAGTATGCTTGCAGAACACCCCATAATAAACGGAACCGAAATAAACTTTTCCATAAACGGTAAAAAAATAGTCCTGGTGGATGATGTAATATATACTGGCAGGACGGTAAGAGCTGCCATTGATGCACTTATGGATATTGGCAGACCGAAAATGATTCAACTGGCGGTTTTGGTGGACAGAGGTCATAGAGAGCTCCCCATCCGTGCCGACTATGTAGGAAAGAATGTCCCCACTTCAAAGTCTGAAGTTGTTAATGTTAAACTGTATGATATAGACAGGGTAAATGTCGTTACGATAAGTGACCTTGAGAAGGGTATCAGCCACTAGGTTTGTGGTCGAAGTTGATTTTTGAACTATTATTATGAAAGGATATTTGATATGAAAAGCCTTGTTAACATCTTTATAACTAAATTAAGAAAAAAACTAAAGATGTATTTTGCTTTTCCTATATTATATATGTATATGGCAAGTAAAACTTTTTATAATTCAATTGGAGGAATAATTGTTTTTAAAAATAGTGAGGATATTTATCCTTACTATTTTTTTACACCTTATTCCAACATTTCAATAGCAAAAACTAATGGAAACTGTGCCTTGAAGTTTTTTACAGCTTGCAGTTGACAAAGTTTAAAACTGACTAAAATTTTTACATTTTAAATATAAGTTTAGTGAGGTGCTATGATGGTTTTAAAGTCTAAAGATCTGTTAGGTCTTAAGGAAATTACGGCAGAAGAAATTGAGTACATTTTGAACACTGCAAAGACAATGAAACACATTATTCTTTCAAAAAACAAAAAGACTCCGCATCTTCAGGGAAAGTCCATTATAACTTTGTTTTATGAAAACAGCACAAGGACAAGATTGTCCTTTGAACTGGCATCAAAATACATGAGTGCCAGTGCAGCCAATGTATCAGCCTCCAGTAGCAGTGTAGCCAAAGGTGAAACCCTGATTGATACTGCCAAGACAATTGATATGATGGGCAGTGATGTTGTAATAATAAGACACCCAATGTCAGGAGCACCGCATCTTATTGCAAAAAATATACAGGCATCGGTTATCAATGCGGGAGACGGAATGAATGAACATCCGACCCAGGCACTGCTTGACATGTTCACCATAATAGAAAAAAAGGGAAGCCTAAAGGGGTTGAAGGTTGCCATTATTGGAGATATATATCACAGCAGGGTGGCAAGAAGCAATATATGGGGAATGACAAAGCTTGGAGCTGAGGTTTGCGTTGCAGGGCCAACCACTCTTTTACCTCCCGAGATTGAAAGACTTGGGGTTAAGTGCTTCAGTACCGTTCAAGAGGCATTGATTGATGCGGATGTGGTCATGGGGCTTAGAATACAGCTAGAAAGGCAAAAGAAAGGTTTATTCCCTAGTATACGCGAATACTCGAGATTTTTCGGTCTTGATGAGAAACGTTTAAAACTTGCAAAGGAAGATGCACTGATTATGCATCCCGGACCGGTAAATAGAGGTGTTGAATTGTCTTCTAGTGTTATAGACAGTGAAAGGTCTCTTATAAATGAGCAGGTTCAAAATGGTGTGGCAGTTAGAATGGCACTTTTGTATCTTTTAACGAGGAGGGATTCTGTTGAGAACATTAATTAAAGGCGGTTATGTAATAGATGCAAAATCGAAAATAAGCGATTATTTGGATATATTGATAGAAAACGGCAAGATTGTGGAGATAGGAAAAGATATAGATTTTGTAAACGGCGACATTATATATGCCGAAGGTAAGTATGTATTGCCGGGGCTTGTTGATGCACACTGCCATTTAAGGGATCCCGGACAGGAATATAAGGAGGATATAGAAACGGGTACTAGAAGTGCTGCTAAAGGCGGTTTTACTTCAATTGCATGTATGCCCAATACCGATCCCGTAATCGATAACCAGGCCATTGTAAAATATATTATAAATAAAGCCAAGCAGGAAGGTGTGGTAAATGTTTATCCTATTGGTGCCATATCTAAAGGACTGAAAGGCGAGGAGCTTTCGGAAATAGGTGAACTGAAGTTTGCAGGTGCTGTGGCAATTTCCGACGACGGCAAACCCCTAAAAAGCTCCGCACTTATGAAAAAAGCACTTCAGTATTCATCCATGTTTGATATTACTGTAATTTCTCATTGTGAAGATCCCGACTTGGTGGACGAAGGTACAATGAATGAAGGTTATATGTCCACAATTTTGGGGCTCAAAGGTATTCCGTCGGCAGCTGAGGAGATAATGGTTGCAAGGGAACTTATTCTTGCCGAATACACTAAAATTCCCATTCACATTGCCCATGTAAGCACGGAGCTGTCTGTAGATCTAATACGACATGCCAAAAAACGTGGAGTAAAAGTTACCTGTGAAACTTGTCCCCACTATTTTACCTTGACTGAAGAGGCATGCGACGGTTTTAACACTTTAGCGAAAGTAAATCCTCCTCTTAGGACTAAAAAAGATGTTGAAGCGATAATTGAAGGGCTTAAGGATGGAACCATCGATATTATAGCCACAGATCATGCACCTCATCATCCGGATGAAAAGAATGTTGAATTTGCATTGGCGGCAAATGGAATGGTGGGCTTTGAGACTGCACTTCCGCTAAGCATAACTTACCTGGTTAAACCGGGGCATCTTACAATGGAGCAGTTGGTTGAGAAGATGTGCGTTAATCCTTCAAAGATTTTAGGGCTTAACAAAGGTTCTTTGGAGGTTGGAAGCAGTGCTGATTTGACAATAATCGATATGGATGAGGAATTTATTGTGAATATCGATAAATTTAGCTCAAAAAGCAAAAACTCACCTTTTAACGGCTTTAAATTGCAAGGTACCGTTTATTATACCATTGTCAACGGCAATGTAGTGGTTAGGGAAAAAGTACTTTTATAAACGTGAAAACATTTAAGAAAAACAGTCAAAGTATAAAATTGCCTTATAAATTTACAGAGAAAATTGATTTAGAGAAGGAGAAAATACTGATGTTTATAGATAATCTTATAGAAAAAATAAAGGAAAAAAACAATCCTACCGTTGTAGGACTTGATCCGAAAATAGATTATGTTCCTAATTTTATAAAAGAAGAGATGTTTGAAAAGTATGGTGCAAATTTAAAAGGTGTGGCGGAAGCAATATTAAAGTTCAATAAAATTTTAATAGATTCCCTTTATGATATTGTGCCGGCTGTTAAACCCCAGTTGGCATATTATGAGATGTATGGCCTTGAAGGTATCAGGGTTTTTTATGAGACATGCAAATATGCGAAGCAAAAAGGTTTGATTGTAATTGCAGACGGAAAGAGAAACGATATCGGTCCGACAGCTGAGGCTTATTCTTCAGCTTTTCTGGGTAAAACAAAAATCGATGAAAATATCATGGAAGATGTTTTTGACGTGGATGCACTGACGGTAAATCCTTATCTTGGTATAGACGGAATAAAGCCTTTTGTGAATGATTGTGTCAATTACGGAAAAGGTATATTTATCCTGGTGAAAACTTCAAACAAATCGTCAGGGCAAATTCAGGACCTTCTAACCCAGGAAGGCAAAAGCATTTATGAGAAAGTAGCCGAATATGTGGATGATTGGGGCTCAAAAGCAATAGGAAAATACGGTTACAGCAGTGTTGGGGCTGTTGTTGGTGCCACATATCCCAATCAGGCCAAAATACTGAGAAGAATTTTGAAAAACGCCTATATACTTGTGCCGGGTTACGGTGCACAAGGAGGTACTGCAAGGGATGTTGCCCATTCCTTTAAAAGTGATGGACTAGGTGCAATAGTAAATGCATCAAGAAGTATAATGTGTGCTTACAAAGATGAGCAGTGGAAAGGCATATATACCGAAGACAGATTTCATGAGGCTTCAAGGGCAGAAGCGTTGAGAATGAAAGATGATATAAACCAAGCTATTTCTTGAAAGTTATTCTATAGATTTTTTGAGGTGAAAATATTATGAAAGCAATATTGGCATTAGAGGACGGCACCATTTTCGAAGGAGAAAACTTCGGAATAGAAGGTGAAGTGATTGGTGAAATTGTTTTTAACACAGGAATGACAGGTTATCAGGAAGTACTTACCGATCCTTCTTATTGCGGCCAGGTGGTTACAATGACGTATCCACTGATAGGTAACTATGGCGTTAACCTTGACGATATTGAATCGAGCAAGCCGCAGGTTAAGGGGTTCATTGTAAGGGAACTTTGCAATAATCCGAGTAACTGGAGATCTGTGGAAACTTTGGACCAATACCTTAAAAGGAACAACATAATTGGAATCCAAGGCATTGATACTAGGGAACTTACAAGGATTCTGAGAAATAAAGGAACTATGAAGGGAATTATTTCAACAGACCCTAATTTCAAGCTGGAGGATAAAATTGATGAAATTAAGGCCTATGTGATAAAAGACCCCGTTATGTGTGTGACAACAAAGGAAGTTATACACTATGAAGGTAATGGGCCTAGAGTGGCACTTATCGATTTGGGTATAAAGCAGAATATAGTAAGGTCACTGCTAAATAGAGGTTGTGAAGTATATGTATTTCCTGCCGATGCAAAACCAGAAGAAATCCTGGCTGTGAATCCCGATGGAATCATGTTGTCAAACGGTCCGGGAGATCCTAAGGACTGTGTTGAAACCATCAAAACAATTAAAGAACTTATGGGTAAGAAACCGATGTTTGGGATATGCTTGGGACACCAGCTTACGGCTCTGGCGAACAATGCCGATACCGAAAAGCTGAAATACGGTCATCGAGGTTGTAACCATCCGGTTAAGGACCTTGAAAAAGATTTGACTTATATAACTTCCCAAAATCACGGTTATACCATTGTGGAATCTTCTTTGGACAGTTCCAGGATGGAAGTGAGTCACCGCAATATGAATGACGGTACTATAGAAGGCATAAGATATAAGGATGTACCTGTATTTACAGTGCAGTTTCATCCCGAAGCTTCACCGGGACCGAAAGATACGGCTTATCTCTTTGATGAGTTTGTAGAAATGATGAACAAGTATAAATAAAGGGTTAATCCTAAAAAACTGTTTGTGCGGTTTATTAGCCGTATCTGTAAGAGAGAATAAAGTTTTTAATTAATGGAACATTATTTCTAAGCAAAATTTAAAAAAATTTTGAAAGGGCAGATGCAAAGTTTTCATATGACCTTAAGGTATAGAGCTATAGGGCAAGCGTTGAAAAGTTTTAAGGGGGATATTGAATGCCTAAAAGAGAAGATGTTAAGAGAGTTTTAGTTATTGGGTCGGGCCCAATAATAATAGGCCAGGCAGCAGAGTTTGACTATGCGGGTACACAAGCATGCCGGGCTTTGAAAGAAGAAGGAATTGAAGTAATATTGGTAAACAGCAATCCCGCTACCATTATGACCGATAAGAATATTGCGGATAAAGTATATATAGAACCACTTACTCCTGAGATTATAAAAAAGATCATTATAAAGGAGAAGCCGGACAGCATATTGCCTACCTTAGGAGGCCAGACAGGGCTTAATTTGGCCATGGAACTGGCGGAATCGGGTTTTTTGAATGAACATGGAGTAAAGCTCCTTGGAACTGCCACCGAAACCATTAAGATGGCTGAGGACAGACAGGCATTCAAAGATACCATGGAGCGAATAGGCGAACCCTGTATTGCCAGTAAAGTTGTAAATACAATAGAGGATGCCCTTGAGTTTGCCGCTCAGATTGGATATCCGGTAATTGTAAGACCTGCCTATACATTGGGAGGAACCGGTGGAGGCATCGTTTACAACGAAAAAGAACTATATGAAGTGGGAAGCAACGGTTTAAGACTTTCTAGAGTTACACAGGTGCTCATAGAAAAGTGTATTGCTGGCTGGAAGGAAATAGAATATGAAGTGATGCGAGATGCCAAAGGTAATGTTATAACCGTATGTAACATGGAAAACATAGACCCTGTGGGAGTTCATACGGGAGACAGTATTGTTGTTGCTCCTTCCCAGACCCTCACCGATAAAGAATATCAGATGCTTCGTACAGCAGCTCTTAAAATAATTTCCAAGTTGGGAATACAGGGAGGATGTAATGTCCAGTTTGCACTAAATCCCAATAGTTTCGAATATGCAGTAATTGAAGTCAACCCTAGGGTTAGCCGTTCATCGGCATTAGCTTCAAAGGCAACGGGATATCCCATTGCAAAGGTTGCTTCAAAGATTGCAATCGGCTACGGTCTTGATGAGATTCAAAATGCTGTAACCGGTAAGACTTACGCATGTTTTGAACCGACTCTTGACTATGTGGTGGTAAAAATTCCAAAATGGCCTTTTGACAAGTTTGTAAAGGCAAAAAGGACTTTGGGAACTCAGATGAAGGCAACGGGAGAAGTTATGGCCATCAGCAGTTCCTTTGAAGGGGCTTTGATGAAGGCACTGAGATCACTGGAGTTGGGTATATTTACCTTGGAGCAGGATGTGTTCAAAAGCTTTAGCGATGAGGAAATCCGTGAAAAAATAAAAGATGTTAATGATGAAAGACTTCTCGTCTTGGCAGAGGCTATCAGGAGAGGGATAACAATTGAAGAAATAAATGATATAACAAAGATAGACCTGTTCTTCTTAAGTAAGATCAAGGAATTGGTTATGATGGAAGAAGCACTCAAGACGATGAAGCTTGAAAGTCTGGATAAACATTTTATGAAGAAGATTAAGAAAATGGGATTTCCCGATTTGGTCATCGCAAAATATTTGGGATGTACTCCAAAGGATGTCAAGATGAAAAGGAGAGAGTTGGGAATATGTGCAACCTACAAAATGGTTGATACCTGTGCAGCGGAATTTGAAGCTGTGACTCCTTATTACTATTCTACTTTTGATGAAGCCTGTGAATCTAAAAAGTCGGATAAAAAGAAAGTTCTTGTTTTAGGCTCCGGACCTATTAGAATAGGTCAAGGTATTGAATTTGACTACTGTTCGGTTCATTCGGTATGGGGTCTTAAGGAAGAAGGTTATGAGGCCATAATAGCCAACAACAATCCCGAAACGGTAAGTACCGACTTCGATACTGCCGATAGGCTTTACTTTGAGCCATTAACACCTGAAGACGTTGAAAATATCATAGAGACCGAAAAGGTTGACGGAGTTATCGTCCAGTTTGGCGGACAGACGGCAATAAAGCTGACAAAGGCTTTAGACCAAATGGGAGTAAAGATTTTCGGTACCGAGCCTTACTATATAGATGCTGCTGAGGACCGTAAAAAATTTGATGCGGTCTTAGAGGAACTTGGAATACCGAGACCTGCAGGTAAAACGGTATTTACTTTGGAAGAGGCACTAAGTGCTGCAAATGAGCTCAAATATCCTGTATTGGTGAGACCTTCCTATGTTTTGGGCGGTCAGGGCATGGAGATTGCCTTCAGTGACAAGGATGTAAAAGAGTTTATGGAAATTATAACTAGGGTTAAGCAGGAGCATCCTATATTAATCGATAAATACATGATGGGTAAGGAAATTGAAGTGGATGCCATCTGCGACGGAGAGGACATTTTAATACCGGGTATTATGGAACACCTTGAAAGGGCTGGGGTCCATTCGGGAGACAGTATATCGGTATATCCATCTCTTTCAATAAGTGATGCTCTGAAAGAAAAGATTGTGGACTACACCAGAAAGCTTGCAAAAGCTCTGCATGTAGTAGGTCTCATAAACATACAGTATGTTTACTACAACCATGAATTGTATGTTATTGAGGTGAATCCACGTTCTAGTCGAACAGTGCCATATATAAGCAAAGTAACCGGAATACCCATGGTAAACATTGCAACCAAGATTATGATGGGAAAAACTCTCAAAGATTTCAAATACGGCACGGGATTGTATAGGGAGTCGGAGTATTATGCCGTTAAGGTTCCGGTATTCTCTTTTGAAAAACTGCATGATGTTGACACAAGCCTAGGTCCTGAGATGAAGTCTACAGGAGAAGTTTTGGGAATTGCAAAGAGTTTCCACGATGCACTATACAAAGGGATCATCGGTTCGGGAATAAAGCTTCCGAAAAGAAGCGGCGGAATCCTTATGACTGTCCGTGACACCGACAAAACAGAGCTGATACCCATTGCGGAAGAGTTTGAAAAATTAGGTTATGAACTCTACGGTACAGGAAAGACGGCAAATTTGTTAAACACTCAGGGAATTGCCACCAATGCGGTGAAAAAGATAGGAGAGGGAGAGCCCAATATACTCGATCTTATACAATCGGGTAAGATCAGTATGATAATCAATACTCCCACAAAGGGTAGAGAGCCTGAGAGAGATGGATTTAAGATAAGAAGAAAAGCCGTTGAAATGTCGATACCCTGTATGACGTCTTTGGATACTGCAAGGGCGGTACTCGAATGTATTAAATTGGGTAAACGGGAAAGTGATCTTGAGGTATTGAATTTGAGTATTTTTGATGAATAAACGGTATATTGGAGGATAAAAATGTCTAGAGTTTTGCAGGAATCGGTCGAGAAAACCGAGCAGTTGGCAAAATCCATATTCAGGATGACAATTAAATCCGAATATGTGGCGAATAATGCCAAACCGGGACAATTTGTGAATGTAAAATGCAGTGAGGGCATAAATGCTCTGCTTAGAAGACCAATCAGCATATGTAAAGTGGATAGGGAAAAAGCAACATTCGATATTGTTTTTCAAATAAAGGGAATAGGAACCGAATACCTATCCCAAAAGAGAGCCGGAAGCATAATAGATGTGATAGCACCTTTGGGAACAGCTTTCGACGTCAATCCTAAGTACAAAAAAATCGCGGTTGTCGGAGGAGGAATAGGTATATTTCCTCTTCTGTATGTACTTAGGGAATTGAAGGACGTCGAAAAGAGGGCATATATTGGATTTAGAAATAAGGATTTTGCAGTATTGGTGGATGAGTTTGAGGCAAACTGTAATGTACTTAATATTTCTACTGATGACGGAAGCATGGGATATAAGGGGCTGGTTACAGATATTCTTGAAGACGACCTGAAAAGCTGTAATTTCGATATTATATACACATGCGGTCCTACACCCATGCTGAAAAAAGTTGTTGATATTGCAAGAAAAAATAATATAAAATGCCAGGTATCAATGGAGCAGAGGATGGGCTGCGGTATCGGAGCCTGTCTGGTTTGTGCCTGCAAAACAAAAAAGGAAGACGGTTGGGAGTATAGTCATGTATGCAAGGACGGACCTGTATTCTGGAGCGATGAGGTGATTTTTGATGACTGATGTTATGCCTAAAATGGAAGTCAATATCGGTGGCTTGAAGTTGCACAATCCTGTTATTGCCGCTTCAGGTACTTTCGGATTTGGCAAGGAATTTTCCCAGTACACCGATTTAAATAAAATTGGAGGAATTTCGGTTAAAGGTCTAACTTTGGAAGAGAGACAGGGAAACAAACCTCCTAGAATAGCGGAAACACCGGCAGGCATTTTAAACAGCGTAGGGCTTCAGAATCCGGGAGTAAAGGCCTTTATAAGGGATGAGATTCCCTTTTTGAGAAAGTTCAATACAGCCATTATTGCCAATATTGCCGGAAACACTCTTGAGGATTATTGCGAAATGGCGGACATTTTGTCCAAAGAGGATATTGATGCTATTGAACTTAATGTATCCTGTCCCAACGTTAAAAAGGGATGTATGTCCTTTGGAAATACTGTCTCAGGGATTTCGGAAATAACAAGGGAAGTGAGAAAACACTGCAGCAAGCCTTTAATTGTTAAACTTACACCTAATGTTACCGATATAAAGGAAATTGCGATAGCTTGCGAAGCTGAGGGTGCCGATGCAATATCGCTGATAAATACTTTATACGGCATGGCAATAGATATTCACAGGAGACGGCCCATTTTGGCTAACAACTTCGGTGGGTTGTCGGGACCGGCAGTCAAACCCATTGCAGTTAGAATGGTATATGAGGTTTCACAATCGGTTAAGATACCCGTTATAGGAATGGGCGGTATAAGTACCGGTGACGATGCTGTGGAATTTATGTTAGCCGGTGCTAACGCTGTCATGGTGGGTACGGCCAATTTCGTAAATCCGACTGCCTGTGTCGATGTTTTGGAAGGTATTCAAAATTATCTGAGTATGTATGGAATAAAGGATGTTAATGATATAATAGGAACATTGATATTGAACTAAAAGAATGACTAAGAGAATGTCAAAATGTTACTTCGAAAGAGGGATATGAAATGAAGACCAGGCTCATTTTTGTAAGGCATGCCGAAGCCGAGGGGAATTTCTACAGAATTTTTCACGGTTGGACCGATTCGGGTATCACCGAAAAGGGACATGTTCAAGCCAAAAAGGCAGCTGAAAGGTTGAAAGACATGCCAATAGATGTCCTTTATTCAAGCAGCTTAAAGAGGACAATTCAGACGGCTCAATATATTGCGGATATCAAAGGACTGCCCATCATTCGCACCGACAAACTGAAAGAAATCAACGGAGGCGATTGGGAAGGTAAAAATTGGGAGGACTTGCCGAATATCTGGCCGGAAGAATACCATACATGGGAAAATGCACCCCATCTTCACAGAATGCCGAACGGCGAGACAATGGAAGAGTTTCAGCACAGACTTATAAGTGAAGTAATGTATATTATAAACAACAATAAAGGAAAAAACATATGCATCGTAACCCACGGTACAGCTATAAGGGCTCTAATGTGTTATTTTTTCCATATGGATTTGGAGCATATGATTGATATAAAATGGTACGATAATACGGCAATTTCGATAATTGACTATGAAAATGAAAGATTTAACGTTATAATAGAAGGTGATGCATCACATTTGGGATTAGAACACAGTACAATACAAAACCAGCAATGGTGGAAGGATTATATGGAAAAGTATGAACAGAAAACGGGAAATGAGGAGTGAGGTCCAATGAAGCTCCTCTTTTTTACAGATACCCATATTAAAGGAACAACCCCTAAAAACCGAAAAGACAACTATTATGAGACACTAAAGAGAAAGTTTCATGAAATAGGTAATATATCAAGGAAACTTGACGTGGATTATATTCTCCATGGAGGAGACTGGTTTGACAGGCCGGACATATCACCTTCCATAGTAAGAGAATTTGCCATAATCGTTAAAGGTTTCGGAAAGGAAATATATACTGTGGCCGGAAACCATGACATATATGGGCATAATCCCAATACAATCGGCAGAACCATGCTTGGAATCTTTGAGGGTACGGGAATTGTAAATCTCCTTAAAGACGATGAAGCAGTTATTCTAAAAAAGGACGGTATAAGTGTTCAACTCACCGGAAAATCATATAATTATGATATTGACGGGGTGAACTATAGAAATAGCTATATAGTGAAAAAAAGCGATTCTGTGGACTATGCCATAAATATTGTTCACGGAATGTTATTGAAGAAACCCTTTTATGAAGGAATACAATACACTTTGCTTGAGGATATAAAGGATACTGAGGCCGACATTACTTTTGCCGGACATTATCACAGCGGTTTTGGGGTAATTCAGGTGGACGGCAAGTATTTTGCCAATCCGGGAAGTATTGTCAGGGTATCCAACAGTTTGGCCGAAATTGAAAGAAAACCGAAGGTTATATACGTGGAACTAAAAGAGCAGATTACGATAGAAGAAATTGAACTTGAATCTGCACTCCCGGGAGATGAAGTTTTAGATCGGGAAGAGTTGGAAAGAGCAAAGGATCGAAATTTAAAACTCCATCAGTTTTATCAGGGTATAACCAAATCCATGGAGTATAAAAAAATAGATATAGCCGGTATTGTTGAGAATATTGCTTCCAATCAAGAGTTAAGCAAAGAAGTAAAAGAAGAAGCCTTAAGGAGGATAGCAATTGCCCAGGAAAGTTTTGCCTCTGGGCAAGAGACAGAATGATTCTTATTGAAAAGGTTTTGATCGAAAACTTTCAATCCCATGAAAGCACGGAGCTTACTTTTCAAAAAGGGCTTAATGTAATTGTCGGACCGTCGGACCATGGGAAATCTGCGGTTATAAGAGCCATAAGATGGGTTTTGTACAATGAACCTAGAGGAAATGATTTTATCCGGCAAGGTACCGGTTTTGCCAGAGTGACCCTTTGGCTGAACACGGGTTATACAATAACCCGGGAACGCACTTCTAGCAAGAACAGGTATATTCTCACGGATAAAAACGGAAATTCAAATATTTATGAAGGGTTTGGGAACGAAGTTCCTCAGGAGATATCAAACGCCCACGGAATTCCCAAGGTTGTTTTGGATACCGACATAAATACCAGTATCAATATCGGAAATCAGCTTGAAGGTCCGTTCCTTATTTCGGAGTCGGGAGCTGTCCGTGCCAAAGCAATCGGACGACTTACAGGACTTCATATAATCGATAAGGCCATTCGCGACAGTGGAACCGATTTGAGACGAGAGAATCAAACTAGGGATAGACTTGAAAAAGAACTCGATGAGGTAACGGAAAAACTTAAAGAATATCAATATCTTGATGAACTTGAAGAAAAAATAGAAGTTGGCTCAAAGTTGATTGAAAGTATTGAAAAGTGCTTGGACAAGCTTTCCCTGATGGAAAGTATAAAGTGCAGCCTCAGGGACATAAATGAAAAATATCAAAAGACTTCTTACGAGCTGTCAATGCTCGAAAAGATAGATGAATGCGACAGGATACTAAAAGATGTCGAAGTTAGCTTTATGAAGTTAAAGTCACTCGATAGTTTGAAACTAAAATATAATAACAATTTGATGGCGGTAAGGGAGATGGAGGACATCTTTTCCGCTACTGAAGGAGTAATGAGCGGTTTAAGTTTGCTCGAACTTATAGAGGATAAAGTTCGTCTTTATGACAAACTCAAAAAGTCAAACAGTACAATAAAGGATTTGGAAAAGGAACGGATTGCTGTAGAGGATATATTGAGAAGAACGGAAAATATTAAAGGTCTTGATTCGGTAATGGTCGAGATTGGGGAAAAGACTGCGAGAATGGCAAAACTTGCATCAATTAAGGAAAAACTAATAGAATATGACAGGGAAATTGCAAAAGTTTCTAATATACTCGATAAAAGCGTTGATTTAAATGAATCCTATGACGTTGTAAACAGAATTGTTAAAAAAAGCGAGCTTTTAGCAAAGCTTGAGGGTATAAAGGTTAAACTTTGTCCAATATTGGACAAACTTATGGAAGGGAACAATTATCTTAAAAAGAACGGACAAGAAATTGAAAGCTATTTGAACGAGTATACCGAATTACTGAAGGCAAGCGGCAAGTGTCCCACGTGTAACAGTAAAATCAGTGATGATAAACTGATGGATATTATAAAGCACTATAAGGAGGCTCATTGATGACTATTGAGTATGAAAAGAGGATAAATCAAATCAAGGAAAGCCTTGACAAGGCAAAGAGTATGAGAATAAGGGCCGAAGCCAGGCTTGAAGAATTAAACAAGCAAAGGGAAGAAATTTTGAATGAGCTTAAAGAGCTTAATGTGTCTCCGGAACAGCTTGATACTGAAATAAATAAACTCAAAAGTGAAATTGAGGAGTTGATGAATAGGGCACAAAACCTTATTCCTCAGGAGCTTATCAAGTAATTCCTAATATTAAGCGATGAATTCATTTAATATGCCAAGTTTAAAAAAGTAATTGACAATTTTTAATAGAAGGGCAATAATGATTAGGAACGTTTACGAATAAATTCTATTATGGAGTTAATTTTCATTAAAAATAATAAATCCGGTTTGAGGTGTATAATTTGAAAAAGAAAATAGGTGTTGTTTCGCTTGGTTGTCCTAAAAATCTTGTTGACAGTGAAATAATGCTTGGAGTACTTAAGAAAAAAGATTTTGAGATTACAAACGACGAGAGCGATGCAAGTGTTATAATTGTAAATACATGTGGATTTATTGAGAGTGCTGTTGAAGAATCTATAAATTCAATATTGGAAATGGCACAGTATAAGCAGCGAAAGTGCAAACTTCTCATCGTAACGGGATGTTTGGCAGAACGTTATAAGGAACAAATACTGACGGAAATTCCGGAAGTGGATGCGGTTGTGGGTACCGGAGGGTATGGAAATATTGCTGAAATAATAGAAAATTTGGATAAAGCTGAAGAATCGATTCCACAGGACAAGAGATTGTTTTTAACTCATGAAAGTGGAGTTGAGTACCTTAAAGGAGAACGGGTCATATCTTCCAATAAAGGTTATGCCTATTTAAAAATTGCAGAAGGCTGTGACAATTGTTGTACCTACTGTGTAATTCCGTCCTTGAGGGGGCCCTATACCAGCAGGAAAATGGAAGATATCATAGCAGAGGCAAAACAGTTGGCACAACAGGGTGTAAAGGAAGTAATTCTGATTGCCCAGGATGTAACCCGATACGGTAAGGATTTGTATAAGGAAAAAAAGCTTATTGATTTGATTAGAGAAATAAGCAGGATAGGTGAGATTAAGTGGATAAGGCTTCTATATTGCTATCCTGAGGAAATTGACGATTTGTTGATTGCAGAGATTGCCGGCAACCCAAAGGTGGTAAAATATTTGGATATACCCATTCAGCACGCCAGCGATAAGATACTCAAGGCCATGGGAAGAAGAGGTAGTTTGGAGAATTTGGAGATTCTTCTTTCGAAGCTTAAGAGTATAATACCGGATATGATTATCCGTACTACACTGATTGTAGGTTTCCCCGGGGAAGATGAGAAGGATTTTAAGATTCTTTATGATTTTGTTAAAAAGCATCAATTTGACAGGCTTGGAGTCTTTCCTTACTCTAAGGAAGAGGGAACACCTGCATACAATATGAAGCCGCAGATTAAGAGAAGTGTTAAAGAGTCGAGATTGAACGACATAATGCAGTTGCAGAAAGAAATAGTAACCGAAAAAAATAATGCGAGATTGAACAAGGTATATACTGTGCTTGTTGAGGGTGTTGCAGAGGATGGTATTTTCTATATGGGAAGATCCTATGCCGAAGCACCTGATATTGACGGTTTGATTTACTTTACAAGTGAAGAACCTTTGGAATTTGGAAGTTTTGCAGAGGTCAAGATATTGAATGTGGATGATTATGATTTAATAGGAGAGGTTGTAAATGAATCTTCCAAATAAGCTTACCATACTTAGGATTTTGTTAATACCAATTTTTATGCTAATAATTGTACCTATTCCCCAGTGGATGATAGAACTTAGTTTTTTAAGTTTTATCAGTCCTCAATTGGAGGCTATTAATGAATTTATAAAAAATTACGGTAACTACGTGGCAGCTTTGATTTTTATAATTGCCTCGAGTACCGACGCCCTAGACGGTTATATTGCGAGAAAAACAAAGCAAATAACAAAGTTTGGAAAGTTTCTTGACCCGATAGCCGATAAACTGTTGGTGACAGCTGCGTTAATTGCATTAGTGGAAAGGGGAGATCTTTCAACATGGGTTGCGGTAATAATTATCGGGCGTGAGTTTATGATAACCGGTTTGCGGTTAGTTGCTGCAAGTGAAGGATTGGTTATAGCGGCGAGCAATTGGGGAAAAATCAAAACTATAACTCAAATGATTGCGATAATCACAATGCTTTTCAAAAATTATCCCATACGTTGGCTTTTTGACTTTCCCTTTGACGGAGTCATAATGTTTTTAGCCGTTATTGCCACAATATATTCGGCCTATGATTATATTGTAAAAAATGCAAAAGTGATAGATCACAATTCTTGAGTTTATTAGTGTGAAACAACCTGTTATTAAAATATTTAATACAATTATACCTCTTGTGCGGATAAGGGAAAAAACCAAAATCTTCTAAGGAGGTATTTTTTATTAAAAATAAAACCTATGGAGAAGTGTTTTAAAGCTATTATTCTTTTATGATTTTCAAAGAAAAAATAATTTTTATAAAATGTTGCATATGTGAAAAATATATTATATACTTTTAGAAGCAACATTTAGTACCAGGTAATAATTTAAAAAATACTGCATATAATTTACATATAATCTAAAAAGTCTTTGAAACTTAAAAATAGATATGTGTAGCCTAGGAGGTAAAAATACATTACGGGAAATGAAGAGGTGATTTGATGAGTAGGTCATCAGTCATGAAAAAGGAACGCCAAGCCATACTTTTGGAAAAACTGAAGGAGGATCCCTTTCTAACCGATGAGGAATTATCGGAGATATTCGGTGTAAGTGTACCTACTATTAGATTGGATAGACTTGAATTGGGGATTCCCGAACTTAGGGAGAGAATAAAGAGCGTTGCGGAAGAAAACTACAGCAAGGTAAAATCAATTCAAAGCAGGGACATAGTTGGGGAACTGGTTGAGCTATCCCTTGGGAAAAGCGGAATATCCATATTGGAAACCAATGAAAAGATGGCTTTTGAAAAGTTAAAAGTAATACAGGGACAATATATATATTCTATGGCAGAGTCATTGGCAATAGCAGTTATAGATGCCCACGTCGCACTGGTAGGTGTTGCAAATATAAAGTACAAGACACCGGTCTATGCAGGAAGCAAGTTGGTGGCCAGGGCGGAGGTTAAAAAATCCTATGACAATAAATATATAGTTTGGGTAAAAATTACCGAGAAACAGGTTGAGGTATTTCGAGGGAAATATATATTGGTATCCCTTGAAAAATTATGAAAAACGTAGTATTTTATTTTAAAGCAATTTGAAAAACAAGCAATTAGTAATATAGGAGTGAAAGTTCTTGAATATTTTGGTAGATGCAATGGGTGGAGACAATGCACCTAAAGACATTGTCCTAGGATGTGTGGAAGCTGTTAAACAGGCTGAAGGCTTTGATGTGGTATTAATTGGAGATAAAAGCAAGATTGAAGAAATACTAGGGGATAAAAACTTATCGAATCCGAGAATAAAGATTCATCACGCCTCAGAAGTTATTTGTTCTGACGATTCCCCCACTAAAGCTATAAAAAGTAAAAAGGATTCCTCCATGGTTGTGGGATTTAATTTACTGAAAGAAAAAAAGGGAGATATATTTATATCCTGTGGCAACAGCGGAGCCTTGATGACTGGGGCACTGCTTATACTTGGTAGGATTAAAGGTGTGGATAGACCTGCATTTCCTGCAATAGTACCGACAAAGACAGGAAAATGTATGATTATAGATGCAGGGCTCAATACAGTGTGTAAACCTGTCAATTATCAGCAATTCGGTATTATGGGCTCAATTTTTATGAAAGAGATGTTCAACATTGAAAATCCCAAAGTAGGGCTATTGAATGTGGGTTCTGAAGAAGGTAAGGGAAATGAGGTTATAAAGCAATCCTATAGCTTACTTGAGAAGTCCGATATCAATTTCATCGGAAATGTTGAAGGAAGCGATATTTTGAAAGGCAAGGCCGATGTTGTGGTATGCGACGGCTTTGTGGGAAATGTTGCGTTGAAAACAATAGAAGGTGCCGGATCTTTCATGATAAGTTTGCTTAAGGATATCTTTTACAAGAATTTAAAAACCAAGTTGGCTGCACTTATCCTTAAGAGTGATTTGAAGGGAATAAAAAAACTGCTCGACGCCGATGAGCAGGGCGGTGCACTGATAATCGGTGTTAATGGTCTGGTATTAAAGAGCCATGGTAATTCCAATGTTAAGACTATAAAGAATGTAATCCTGAAAGCACATATTTTGGCAAAGACAAAAATTATAGAAACAATTTCGGAAGAGTTTTCGAATATGGAGGTGGATGAGATTGAGCAACAACTGTAGTTATGGAATTTTAGGTATCGGAAGCTGTTTACCTGAGAAAGTTTTGACCAATCAAGATTTGGAGAAAATGGTGGATACTAGTGATGAGTGGATTGTAAAGAGAACAGGTATTTCCGAAAGAAGGATATTGGAGAAAAATGAACCGACACATGAGCTAGGAATAAAAGCTGCGAAAATGGCATTGGAAGATGCGGGCCTTACATCGGAAGATTTGGATTTGATTATTGTAGCAACCGAAACTCCCGACTATCTTTCTCCTTCAATGGCTTGCCTGGTTCAAAGGGGAATTGGGGCAAAAAGGGCTGCTGCCTTTGATCTTAATGCGGCTTGTTCCGGATTTATATACGGTATGACTGTTGCCGGCCAGTTTATTAAGACGGGAGTTTATAAACACGTTCTGGTAATCGGTTGTGAAGGTTTGTCAAAGGCTGTGGATTGGAAGGACAGAAATACGTGTGTGCTTTTCGGTGATGCTGCAGGAGCTGCAGTATTAGGTCCTGTGGATAATGGGTATGGTGTCCTTAACACATGTATTGGAGCTGCAGGAGACATGGGCCATAATATAACCATTCCCTGTTGTTTCATAAGTGAAGAGGATATTGAAAAAAGACCTAACGAAAACAAAAGAGTTTTATGGATGGATGGTAGCGAAGTATTCAAATTTGCAGTAAAGATAATGGAGAGTTGTACATTGCAGGTTTTGGATGAAATCGGTATGAGCTTGGACGATGTCAAGCTGATTGTACCGCATCAAGCAAATATCAGAATTTTGGAAGGTGCAAGTAAAAGACTGGGTGTGGATAGTGAAAAGGTTTTTGTAAACCTGAATAAATATGGAAACATATCCTCGGCATCAATTCCCGTAGGTCTCAATGAGGTGTACAGGGAAGGAAGATTAACCAAGGGAGATAATTTGGTTTTTGTTGGCTTCGGTGGAGGATTGACTTGGGGAGCCGCAGTAGTTAAGTGGAGTAAATAATCTTTAGAGATATGGAGGGATTGTTATGGGAAAACTGGCATTTTTGTTTTCGGGTCAAGGTGCTCAATATGTTGGAATGGGAAAGCAAATAGCACAGGAATATAAATCTGCTGACTCAATTTTTAATGAAGCCTCGGAAGCTTTAGGCTTTGATATTAAGAAAATGATTTTCGAAAGTGACGATGAAACTTTAAAGATAACTGAAAACACCCAACCCTGTATAGTAACTACAAGCATAGCTTGCCTTCAACCGCTTTTGGAAAGAGGAATAAAGCCGGATGTGGTTGCAGGATTAAGCCTAGGAGAGTATTCCGCCCATGTGGCATCTGGAACCATGTCTTTTAGTGATGCGGTTGCCCTTGTAAGAAAAAGAGGAAAGTATATGCAGGAGGCTGTTCCTGTGGGAATAGGTGCAATGGCTGCAATTCTAGGTTTAGACAATGAAAAAGTTATTGAATGCTGTAATGAGGCAGCTTCTAATGGAATTATCGAACCTGCTAATTTCAATTGCCCCGGTCAGGTGGTTGTGGCAGGAGAAGTTAAAGCTGTTGAAAAAGCAATGGAAATTGCAAAAGAGGCAGGAGCTAAAAGAGCTATGCTGCTTCCTGTAAGTGCACCTTTTCACTGCAGTCTTTTAAAGCCTGCCGGTGAGAAGTTGGCTGTAGAACTTGAAAAAATTGAACTTAGGGATATGAATATTCCTGTGGTAACAAATGTGACTGCTGAATATATTTTAGATAAGACAAAAGTAAAGGACTTACTAATAAGGCAGGTTAGCAGTCCGGTGTTGTTTGAGATGTCGGTAAGAAGGATGATTGACGACGGAGTGGATACTTTTGTGGAAATAGGACCCGGAAAGACTTTGATAGGATTTGTAAAGAAAATAAATAAAGATGTAAAGACTTTAAACGTCGAGGATTTGGAGTCTTTGGACAATACTCTTAAAGAACTCGGAGTGTAATTTATAACAGTAATGATATGGGGTCGATAAGGAGTGAATAGCGTGCAATTAAAGGGGAAGACTGCAATTATAACAGGTTCAAGCAGAGGAATAGGTAAGGCAATTGCATTTAAACTCGGAAAAATGGGGGCTAATATTGTAATAAACGGTAGTTCTCCTTCCGATGCACTGAAAAAGACTGAGGAAGAATTGAAAGAGGCAGGAATAAATGTAATAACTGTTGTGGCTGATGTTAGAAAGAATGAAGATGTAGAAGCTATGATCAATACTGCTGTGGAAACCTTTGGAAGTTTGGACATTCTCGTCAACAATGCAGGAGTGACTAAAGATAAGCTTATGATGAGAATGACTGAGAGCGATTGGGATGATGTATTGGACATTAACTTGAAAGGTGCATTCTTATGTACGAAAGCTGCTTCAAAGATAATGATGAAGCAAAGAAGCGGCAAGATTATAAATATTACTTCTGTGGTAGGTATAACGGGAAATCCCAGTCAGACTAACTATGCAGCATCAAAAGCCGGATTGATTGGTCTGACAAAATCTACAGCAAAAGAACTTGCTTCTAGGGGCATTAATTGCAATGCAGTAGCTCCGGGATTGATTGAAACCGATATGACCGATGTATTGCCTGACAGCGTTAAAGAGAATTATTTGAATAGCATTCCGCAAAAAAGGTATGGGACGCCTGAAGATGTGGCTAATGTTGTCGGTTTTCTCGCTTCGGAAGAAGCAAATTATATAACGGGTCAAGTAATACATATTGACGGCGGTTTAGTTATGTAATAATATTTTAGTGTAACACTATGTGGTTAAACATTATAGTTTTACATTAAGCAGTAATAATTACCAAGACCCCCTGCGGAAGGAGGTGAACGATAGTGTTCGAAAAAGTTAAAAGGATTATTGTTGAACAGTTAGGCGTTGAAGAAGATGAAATCACTATGGAATCTTCCTTCATAGATGATTTGGGAGCTGACTCACTTGATATAGTTGAGTTGATTATGGCACTCGAAGAGGAATTTGATCTTGAAATTCCAGATAGCGAGGCTGAAAAAATTACTACGGTTGGAGATGTAGTTGATTACATTAAAAATAATTCATAAAAAAAGTCCCTTGTGAGGGACTTTTTTTATGAATTAAAACTTTCTTTACCGAATGAAAAGTTCTTGATATTGAATAAAAATAATTGCATGATGCATTAATATATATTCCATAATAAATTAGGAGGTAAAATATGAAAAGACGTGTTGTTATAACCGGAATGGGCGTAGTTTCTTCATTGGGAATAGGTGTTGAAAACTTTTGGAGTTCCATCAAGGAAGGAAAAAACGGCATTAGTTCTGTA
>Ga0134093_1001545_pt1 | contig 21589 bp, 14 predicted proteins | sample 4_1taG_FD_94452 | JGI IMG/M metagenome (GOLD analysis project Ga0134093, IMG submission 94452) | Switchgrass degrading microbial communities from high solid loading bioreactors in New Hampshire, USA - 4_13_20_68_A1 metaG | ecosystem: Engineered > Bioreactor > Semi-continuous > Anaerobic >...
CAAGTCGATTTCAGACGCCAGCTCATGCGGGCTCCTGCGTATATCAAATCCGGACGGTATTTTAGAGTTTATCACTCTGTCCAGTTTTTCCAAATCAAGTTTTATTTTCCCAAGCCGAAGCGTGTACATCCCACAGCCGATATCCACACCCACAAGGTTCGGCACGGCCTTGTCGGCGATCGTCATGGTGGTGCCGATCACACATCCGGCTCCAGCGTGGACATCAGGCATGATCCGGATTTTCGATCCGCGGACAAACTCCTGGTTGCACAACTCAATGATCTGGTTCACCGCTTCTGGATCTATATTCTCTGTAAAAACTTTGGCCGAGTTGTACTTTCCCCTAAGTTCCAGCATCGGCTATCCTCCCAAATCATGTTCCCTCCCCAGCTATTCTCTCCAAAACCTCCACATTCCGCTTCGGCGTGCCGGGTGACACACCGCCGCCGACAGACAGGATGAAATACCTGTCTGGAGCCTTCGCCAAAACCGCCTCCGCTTCCCGGCGCACATCCTCCGGCGACCCGTCCCGCAGCACCTCCAAGGGGGAGATGTTGCCCATGACCGCCATTTTGCCGTAAGTGTGCTCCAGGATCTTTTGCAGCGGCACCTCCTTGCCGAAGTTGAAAATATCGATATCCAGCTCCGCAAGGCGCGGCAGGATATGTGTTGTGTTGGAATCGTTGTGGTAGGCGATTAGTTTTCCGTCAAACTCGTCAAACACCGCCTTGAGGTAGGGATGGGCGAACTCATCGTAGTCTTCCGGGGACATCAACCCAGGGATGTCATCCAGGACAAGGACCCCTTCCGCGGAAGGCACCGCGCTCAATTGGGCCTTAAGCCAGACAATCACCGTCTCCGTGGTGATCTCCAGCAGCTTCTTCATGGCTTCCGGCTCAAGCTTGATACCGATCAGCAGATCCGTGAGCCCATAGATAAAAGACGCGATCGTCAATGGCCCCCGGGAAGCCACCATCTTGATTTCCTGCTCCGGGTTCATTTCCTTCAGCCGTGCTCCGACCCACCGGTACAGGTTCAATACCAGCGGCATCAACCCATCGCGCTCGGGGTTGGGTACCTTAAGCCTCCCGAATTCCTCCGGCGACTCCAAAAACTTCTTGGCCGAAGGCATGCTGTTCGGGCTCCACATGAAAGGCGCTCCCAGAGCCGAAGGCTCTATCAGCATCCCGTATTCCACCCAGAACGAGGGCATGAAGATGATATTGGGGAACTCCTTTTCCACCTGCAGGTTAACCTTGAGCCACAGATCTGGCAGCAGATAGTAATCCAGATGAGTTATCCCAGCATAGTCCGGCAACCAGGGGCTGTCGATGATCAATGCCGCCGGCGGCCTGGCAAAACGCTTTCCTTCCGCCGCATCTATCAAGGTTTGCCACTCTCTTTGCAGCAAGGCCAAACCCTCCTTGAACGGTCAGACTCTCGGTTAAACCCCTATCTCGTCGATAATCCGCTTAAGTTCCTGGTGCGCAAGGGCGAACATTCTCTGACGCCATTCAGGCAGCGAGTCGCCGACGCTTTCCGGTTCCAACGCCGCCGGCCCTTTGTAACCACCAAGATGCGGCTCCAGCGACAGGAAATACGTCCCTTCCATTGCCGCAAGCTCCGAAAGAATTTCCTTCACCTTTCCGTCGCCGTGGCCTGAAGGCACCACGCCGCGTCCCTCGTAATTGGCATCCTTGATGTGCATGTACGCCACAAAGTCCTTGAGCATGTTCCACGCTTTGGGGTACGTTTCTTCATCGCATTGCACGAAATTGGCGGGATCAAATACCGCTTTCACGTAATCACAGTTCAAACTTGCGAGCAAATCCAGGCACCTTTCGGCCGTGTCGCCGTAGATACCCTTCTCATTCTCATGTGCAAGTATGATCCCGGAACCGCGGGCCGCTTCGACAAACTGCCCCCAGCGGTCCAGCACCGCGCCGCGGTATTTCCCCGGATCCTCCCCTTTGGGCATCCAGAAGCTGAACATCCTGATATACGGCGCTTCCAGCAGATGAGCAATCTCCAAGGTATGCTTGAACAAGTCCAAATGAGGTTCAAAAGGCTCGTCAATGCCGTATTTGCCGATGGGAGAACCCACCGCCGAGAGCCTGAAACCCCGGTCATCAAGCTGCCGCTTGATTTCCTTCACCTCATCGAGAGTGTGAAAGACCAATCCTTTGCTGTTGACATTCCGCATCTCGATGTGGCTGACGCCGAACAGCTCCAAAACATCCATCTGCACCTTGAGAGTGTTGTCGATTTCATCAGCGAACGCCGATATGACAAACTTGCCCATTGACATCCTCCCCCGTTTAGGAATATTGCCTCTGTTTAGTCTATCTTACTACATGGCGCCTGATTTTTCCACCGGTGACATCAACCCACTATCCCGGTGCGCTCCACACTCTCAATGAAATACCGCTGCAGGAACCCATAAATGATCAGGATCGGCATAATGAACATGATCATGCCTGTGTTGGTGATAATGGACATATACTCCTTGGTGTAATCAAAACTGTCGAAGGCTGTGGCCAGGTTCCGAAGCATAAAGGGGAGCATCGTCGACGACGTGCGCATGTACATCTCCGTCAAGTACAAATCATTGTACTGCCACACAAATGAAAACAGGAAAACAACCAGCATGGCGGAACCGGCATTGGGCATCATGATCCTGAACAACGTGCGCACGGGGCCGGCCCCGTCCACCAGCGCCGCTTCCTCAAGACTGTTGGGCATCCCTTTAAAGACTTGGCGCGTGATGTAAATATACAGGCCGTTTTTGAGCCCCATGCCGGTGATGGACGTCAGGATGAACGGCCAAAATGTCCCCAAGAGATTAAGAGGCGTTTTCAGCAGCCCAAAGACATCGAAGAAAGGGTATTTCATCGCATGGTAAACATCGGCATAGTTGCGGGTAACGCTCTTCCAGTCCAAACGCCGCGGTATCCATTTCACCGTGTAGTCAAACAAGTCCGCTTCCGACATGATTGACGAGACGAATTTCACAATAATGGGATATAATATAATGTAACAAAGTCCAATGATCAGCGCGCCCCGGACAACGCTCCAGGCCATCGATGCCCAAAAATGCGCTGTCAGATACTTCCATTTCGCTGCTGCCGGGCCGGTCTTCGCCTGCCGGGCACTGCGCTTTCTGGTCGCGGTTCCCATAGCACACCTCCTTGCTCCAAATCACTCCATATAGACAACTCTTCGGGAGATAATCAAGTATACAATGCCCAGAATCACGGCAATCACGCCAAAATAGATCCAGGTCATGGCCACGCTGACCCCGTAGATCCTTCTGCCCCAGGCGGCCCGGGAGATGAAGCGGACCAATGAGTTCGCCGGGGCGGTGAAGGAATCCACGATGATATACACCACATTCGTCAAGAACAGCGGCGTGACCAGCGGGAAAGTGATTTTCCAGAAACTCTCCCACCCTGTGGCTCCCTCGATTTTCGCGCACTCATAGAGCGATGAAGGGATCGACTGGAGTCCTGAAAGGAAAATCAAGATCGGGATCGCTGAGGCGTTGATGATCTCTGTGATGCGGTCCACGGCAGTGATGATGTACTGGGTGAACCCCAACGGCATTCTCAGCCTCAGCATCAAGCCGATCATTGCCTGCGAACCGGAAACCATCTGGACATCCTCGGAAACATAATCAAACAACCGATGCAGCAGATCACCGGACGAGAGTTCGCGGATTATCCCCGATGTGATGATCACCGGCAGGAAAAAGATCACCCGCGCCAACGCCCGGCCTCTGAACTTCTGATTCAGGAGTGCCGCCGTGAAGAAGCTGAAGATGATAATGGCAGGAATGTTCACCAGCATCTTGATGGTGGTTTCCGTCAGCAGCCTGACAAAGTCCGGATCCACCCTCAGCGCATGCCGAAAGTTGTTCAGCGCCACATAGTTCAGCACGTATCCTGAAGGAGTGATTTCCAGCTCGTTAAAGGCAAACTTTATCGATTGAACCATAGGCCCGAGAAAAAAAGGATGAAACCGACCAAAAAGGGGCCGGTGAAGACAACGCCCCATAAAGCACGTTTCCTTCGCAGTGTGAGCCATCTTCTCCTTTTAGTTGTCATAGACTGTCTCCTCCACGACCAGATAGCCTTCGCCTTCTATCACATGGCCGGCCACCGCCACGGCTTCCTTGTTGTAGTTGACGATGACCGACTTTCCGCTTTCGTATACAGTTTGATATACCCTGTCCGCCAGAACCCGGTGCTCAACGATGAACTGGTCCTGAACATCGGCAAGTACTGCATTGGCCTGTTCATACACCGCGGCGGCATACTCAAGCCAATCCCGGTAATAGGATGAAAAGTATTCATTGTAAGCTGTGTCTTTCAGCTCGAACGACTGGCTGCCGGTCAGGATGAAATAGGGGGATCCGCCTGTTTCCAAAAGTTTGAGGAACGTGGCTTGTTTGTCGGCCGCCAGATTTACAGGCTGCCCGGCATAGCTGACCAAGCCGTGAATCACCATCTGATAGAATGGTACTTCCTGATTGGTGATGGTGAAACGGCTGCTCCTGTCCGGTACGTTCACCAGGGCGGCCGCGTATGGGATGGCGTAGCTGTTGCCGCCGTCCAACAGCAGTTTCATCCCCAACTTTTTCATGTTCTTCAACTCCGCCAAGGTGATTGACAGCGACTCCTCCCGATCGATCACCCGGCGTGGATCGTCACTAAAGTCCGAGTTCAGATCCCGACCCATGTCCACAATCGAGAGAGTGTCCAGGCCGTATTTCCCTATGTAATTTGCCAGGAAACTGCCAACCAGACCTTTGACCTTGCGGGGCGACAGCACGTAATGATACTCGTCCATGATGCGGTCAAAGACATCCAGCCGATAGTCGAAGACTTTCGCTTCGAGCCTGTTCAGCAGGCGCGACGCGTCCTTCTTGGGATTGAACCCATCGAACATGCTGTCTCGATAGACATTGACCAGGCTCACACTTGGATAGAGGGCATACCCCTGCTGCTCCATGTACTGGCCCAGCTGCCGCAGTTGAGCCGCGCTGCCGACTGTCTTTTCCATGCTTGCCTTTAGCGGGTATTCGTGGCTGACACCGCCTTTCAGCCAGCCGTTGTATTTCAAAGCGATATTGCCTACCCCTGCCGCGGTGAATTCCGAGACGACGGCCTGCGCCTGTCCGATGGTGGTCAAGGGGTGAATCACATCCCGGGCGATGCCCAAAATCGGCTCTTTCTTGTCCACGGCAGCCAAGAGTTCCAAGTAAAACGGAATCGGGCCGTCAGCCTCCACCCGCTTTAGGCCGTGCTTCTCGATCAGATACTCCCGGTAGCGTCTCGCCATGCCGGAGTAACTGGCCTCCTCGCCGGAGAGGAACAAGAACCGGATCGTAAAATCTCCCGGATACGGCCTCGCCTGGTAAACAGGCATCTGGCCAAACCCGCTCACATTCAAGGACAGCCTCTCGCTCGGCAGCAAAGTGAATTCCGTCCAAACCCGGTTGTAATTGTCCACTCTGCCGGACACATCAGCCTTGACTCGCGCCAAAGACGCTCCATCTTCGATGATGGCAAAAAAGGCCTTGTCATCCTGCTTCAGGCCAAATACAGGCAGACGCACAGGCTCCGGGAAACTCCGTATTTCATCAGGAACATTTAAAGCATTGTCTCTGCCGAAGACTGGCTGATTATATGCTGATCCAAACTGCCGGCCGTTGTTGAGGTAAATCAACGCCCCGGAACCGTCTGGCACGAAAATATATCCTTCGCTGTCCGTGTCCGCCGCTCCAAAATACTCCAGCAAGTTGATATTGAGCAGCGGGTAGGAATACTTCTGCCCAATTTTGTCCACTATGCCGACAGGATACTCGATTTCCCGGGCAGGAATCCTCACCACCAGGCTTGGGCCATCCAGCACATATTCAACCGGCACAAAGAATATCTCACGGTTTGGAATGAGGGGATCGATGTTGTTCATCAGATGGTCTTCGCTGCATTCAGCCGGGGTGTAGCCCGATTTCACCACCGCTTCCTGCACACTGCGCAGACTGAAGGGGGGCAGATTCTTCACAAGATAGGTGGGAACACCGGCCAAATGCTGGACATCGGCGAATGTCAGATCATTGATCTGATCTAAATCGAGGCGGTTCTCCACAATTTTATAAGCCAACCGGAAAGAGATGTCTTCCCAGGTTTTGACCAACCGCCTGCGTAAAGTCTCGGCCGCGGTTTGCAGTTCCGACAGCCGTTTGCTCAATTCTTCAGAACCGGCATCGGCAGATGTCAGCTGTTCCTGCAGCGTCTGTATCTGGAATTCAAGCTCGTTCAGTTCTTGCTGCTGCTCCAGATAGTCCGGATTAAGCACAACCACAATATAATCGCCAAAAACCCTGTCTTGGTCCAAGCCGACAATCTTTGGCCTTTCCCTTCCGTTCAGGGGTTCGAGGGTGAACAGATCATAAGCGCCCAGAACGCTGGTTCGATCCTTCTCATTTTCGAGATGCGGCAGAATCAGGGTATTCATCCGTTCCTGGCTGATCAGGTGCGGCACATAATGCTCCGGGCGCCATTCCTCGACAATTTGATAGTCGATGCGGACTCCGCCGGTGATCCGCCTGACCTCATATTGGCCGTAGGCGATGCTGTAGTGGTAATTGTTCTTCTTGGTGTTCCCTGGATCATGCGCAATGGTGAACTGGCTGCTGATTCGCTCCAAGGCAGCCCCCCGTTCGCTGAAGCGGTTCTGGGGATTGGTGTACCAGACATACCCGGAAGCAAGGTCTTCCACTGCAGCCTCGCTCGTATCCATGTTAATATAAAGCCTCAAGTACTGGTTTTCACTGACCAGCTCAAAATTATCCAATTGGGCGCGGCAGGGCACAGCCAGTGCCAACAGGCAGCAGGCCGCTGTGAGTAAAGCGATGAATGTCTGTGGGACTTTGGACACTGTCCGTACCATATAACCCCAACCTCTCCCCAGTGTTTCTGTTTACATTCGATAGCTGATCTCCAGATACAGTTCCTGAATCGTGAACAGAATCCGATCAATGACGTCAAAGAACAGCAGCCCGACAGCCCAAATGGTTGAGACAGCCACCAGCAGATAGTAAAACGTGCCTTCGTCGGCTGTCATGAAATTGCTGGCTATAGTCGCCGGGATGTTGATCATGATAATCGGCGCAAGGGCGTACGCAGAAGCGATATAAATGTCTTTTATCGTTCCCTTGCCGTCCATCAAAGTGGTGAACCCCCAGTTCACCACACACCACAGCAGGAACGGTAGAGCGACGCTGATCATCTCCACTGCCACATTGACTTCTTCAGTCTTGTTGAAATTAAAGATGAAACCAGTGTACTGGCGCATGAAGACAAAAGTTAGGATGGTGCCGATCAGAATGATTGTCGCCGCCGCAGCATTGCCCTCCACCGCCTGTTTGAGGTTCCAGAACCCGTCGAAGGGATGAAAAATCACGTGTTTGCTGTACTTCAATCCCGCCCAGGTTTCCGATAAGAACCGGTACACCGGGTTGGCCTGCACCCGTTCACCAGCCAGGAATACTCCGACGCGGCTCTCGCTCCACCACTTGCGAATCCTTGGCCTCAGCTTCATTTTTGAGCCCAGGTACCAGATAACAGCGCAGCAGACAACCGTGGTCATGACCAAGCCGAAGTTGCCACCGACAACCTGCCGCCGGTAGCGGTAGAACGCATAGGAATAGCCGCTGCGGTTATTGCCAAGTTTGTAGTACTGCATGGCGGTCTGGTAGTCCCCTTGCCTGAGGTGCGCCGCGGCGACACCCGAATAGGCCAACTCATAGTTGGCGTTGAGGCGGTTTACCTGCTGCCACATTTCAGCGGCCTGATCATAACGCCCGTGTTCGTAGTGATCGAGTGCCGCGTGAATCATCACAGCATATTCGGTGGGGGCAAACACTGTGATGCTGTTGTTGGACGCGTCAAGAACCACCATGTTCCCGCTGCCCAGTTCTTCCAAGGCCGCCGGATTGACAAACAACCCTTCCCCCTGGCCGGTGCCGCCGAAGACATAGAGAAGATTCCCGTCTCGGTCATAAGTGAACACTCTTCCCCGCCGCTGATCCAGGACTGAGTATACGTCGTTGTCCCTCCCGATAATATCGACCAGCTGAGAATAGCCCGAAATCTGCGAACGATAGCCTGTGTACAGGTCCCCCATGGGTGGATGCAGGCCGTCTCTCCGCAGGACGTCCACTCCAGCCGGGCTCAACCTTCGGATCAGTTGATCGACGTTGACATCGCCGCCGGACACAATCGTGAGGATGAATCCCTGCTGATCCAGGTACATGCTGCTGTATTCAGTTGGAAGCAGGTGCCGCATCCGTTTCCTCTGCTCGTCGGATGCGATCCGGCGCCAGAAATAGTCCCAGAACCCGATTCTCACCTTTGGCGCCCCGACGAAACCGCGGAAACGGCCGTCGAGATCCAGCACCATTATGCCTTCGTACAAACCCTCGACAGTCACATACATTCTGCCGGCCTGATCAACGGCGATTTTGTTGGGGCGGAAGCGGAAATAATCTGGAAACAGTTCCGTGTTGTCTTTTTCCGGATCGCTGATGATCCCGACGCAGTTCCCCTGGCTGTCGAAATGGACCACACGCAGATTGAGTGTGTCGGCGACAAACATCTGACCGTCATCAGTGACGAAAACCCCTTTGGGGTTTTTGAATGTATGAGTCTCGCCGGCGAATTCGAAGCGGTCATGGACAGCCAGGACGTTGAAATCCGCATCAGTGGCCACGATGCGGTTGTTGCCTGTGTCCACTATGTACAAAGTCCCATCGGGCGCCACAAAAAGATCCTGGGCGTTCCTGAAGTTTCCTATCCCCAGGTCGTTTCCGTAGACAGTCTTCACCGGCATATAAGGTTCAGGAGTAGGCACTGCTGTTCCCCAGGCGTCAAAAACGTAACTTTTGTACATGACCGCTTGCCCATGGCCGGAAACCACAGCCACCAGCATAATTGCCGCGAACAATGCTGCACAGCGCCGGAACCGCAACTTACTCCCTCCCTCACCTTGGTCGTTATCCGTTAAACGCGATTTAACCTTTTTTTAAATTTTACCAAGCGGCCTTTGGCGTGTCCATGTAATATTCAAGCGGATTTGTATTATTCGCTCATGTTGCCGCCCTGCACAGCCAATGGGAAAACCAACAAACATGCTGTTAATCCAAATCATATATTGACATTTTCCTGTTTGTAATATATAGTTATATCCTGGAACAAATGCTCAAAAACACCACAACTGGAGGCTGTGACATGTCATTCAGAATCACCGCTGGAACACGCATTAGAACCAACATGCCTGACAGCAAGCCGCTGAAAAACGCTGTGGAGATCTTTAGGCGGGATATGGAGAACACCTTGGCCGCACAAGACGCGGCGGCGAACACTATCATAATCAATGTCGAAGCTGCCCTCGGGTTCTCTCCGGAACAGTTCAGGATCACCTGCAGGTCCGCAGACGAGCTGGTAATTAGCGCCGGGGACGAACTTGGCGCTGTTTATGGCCTGCTGCACTTGAGCGAGGAGTACTTGGGTGTAGACCCCTTTTGGTTTTGGCGGCAGCAGCAGTTTGTCAGGCGCGGCTGGGCTGACGTTCCCATGGTTGACTATGTTTCACCGTATCCCCGTGTGCGTTTCCGCGGTTGGTTTATCAATGATGAAGTCCTCTTGAGTGAATGGCAGTACTCCGGATGCAGTGAGAATGTGTGGAGGCTGGTTTTTGAGACACTCCTGCGCTGCCGGGGCAACATGGTGATACCCGGCACCGATCACAACAGCCGCAAGTACCGGCAGTTGGCGGTGGACATGGGCTTGTGGATCACCCATCACCATGCTGAACCCCTGGGCGCCGAGATGTTTTCCCGGGTTTACCCTGACAAGGTTCCCTCGTATCTTGAACACAAAGACTTGTTCACCCACCTGTGGGAGCAGGCGGTTCTGGAGCAAAAAGCCGCGAAAGTGGTTTGGAATGTTGGGTTCCGCGGCCAGGGCGACAGGGCGTTCTGGGTGGACGATCACCGCATTATCACTCCCCAGGAACGGGGCGCTTTGATCAGCCAGGTGATCAGGGACCAGTGTGAACTCGTGCGCCGGCATGTCCCCGACCCCATTTTCTGCACCAACCTTTACGGCGAAATCCTGGGCCTGTACCGGGAAGGCTTCCTCGACATCCCCCATGATGTGATCAAAATTTGGGGCGACAGCGGATACGGTAAGATGGTGTCGCGCCGGCAGGGGAACATCAACCCCCGTCACGAAGCCTTGGCGGACCATGACGATCCCGGCCTGAACGGGATTTACTTCCATGCCTCTTTTCACGACCTTCAGGCTTCGAATCATATCACCATGTCTCCGAACCCTCCGGAATTGCTCAACGCCGAGTTGGACAGCTGCCTGGAACGCTCCATGGATCAGTACTGGATCATCAACTGCGGCAATGTGAAACCTCATGCGTACATATTGGATCTGATTCGGCGCAAATGGGTCGAAGGTGCCCTCGACACCCGGGATCACCTCGACACATACCTAAGAGCCTACTATCCCCAAGAACATGTCGCCAAGCTGAAAGAGCTGTACTCACGATACTTCCGCAGCACAATCCAGTACGGCGCCCACGTTGATGAAAAGGCCGGCGAACAGTTTTACCATCATCCCGCGCGCAGGCTGATCACCGCTGCGGTTCAGAACAAGGCGGATCAGTGTGTGGACAGCCTGCGGTGGGCCACCGGGAGCGTGGATTTCGCCCAACAGGTCAGGTGGTTTATGGAAAAATGCGCGGCCGCGGCCGGCGATTGGGAAGCGCTCTACAATGAAAGCAGGCAGCTCTGTGAAGCGCTGCCTGAAAGCGACCGTCGACGGTTCTATGGGGAATTCCTAGTGCAAGTGGAAATCCACTATACGGGATGTCTGGGTTTCATCCAAATCTGCCGGGCTCTGCTCCATTGGCTTGACCGGGAATACATGCCGGCGTTTGTCGCTGCCAACCGGGGCCTCAACTACTACCGGCAGGGCGCCGCCGCTCTGGAACGAGCCGAAGACGGCATCTGGCTGGGATTTTACGCCAACGACTGCCTGACCAACGTTCGCCTGACCGTGTACTGCTGTGAGTCATTCTGCCGCTACCTGCGGATTGTCGGCGATGGCCCAAGTTTTCACCGGTGGGAGCGGGACTATCTGTACACTGTCCAGGACCAAAAGGTGATGCTCTTGACCAACACCAAGAACCACCTGCCCGACAGCGATCTTTTCGCCAGGCTGGAACCTCTCTGTCAAAGCATAGAAGCAAGCAGCGGCGCCAACCTTGTCGCGGCCTTGAGATGGCCAAAGGAGGAAGGATGAACACTGGGCCCGTTTTTAAGCACGTAATCGGTGGGAACGGCTGTACCATAACCTTCGAGCCAGCCGGCCGTGTCAACGTAGTGCACCTGGGCATCCCCGGCTTCTGTCCGCGCCGCCACGGCGGCCTTCACTTCTTGCTCGAGCCAGCCGATGAACAGCCTCATGGCAAAAATGTGAGCTTGGGGGTAAGTCTCCCTCAGCGCCGCCATGAACTTGATATAACGTTCTTGAAACAACTCCGGGGCTATTTTGGTGTAAACATCGTTCGAACCTAGGTTAACCACAACAGCGGCAGGAGTGTAAGCCGAAAAATCCCAGGCCGGCGACTGCTGATAATTGGGAGTGGCCAATCTCCCGTAAGCCGATTCCATGCCGAAGGTCATTTGTTAAGAACTTAAACCACATGCACATACTTAATGATGAGGACTGATTACAATGACAGATTTACAAGTGTCAAGCTACGATCATTTGAGTCCCTTCCTCATCAAGATCGTTCACCGCAGAGCTTTGCCAGAATGGAACTTTGAGCTCAACACATACCCCTATCACAACTTGATCATTGTTTATGACGGCGAGGCTTACTACCGGTGCAACAATGTTGTCTTCAAGGCTACCCAGGGGGATTTGGTGTACTTCAGGCCTACCGACCGCCGGCAGGCCTGGACAACAGCCAAGAACCCCTTGAGATGTTATGCCGTCGACTTCAGGTACATCTGTAACGAGTGGGCTGACAACACCTGGAAGATCACTGAACCGCCGCTTCCTTTCCAAACTCATGAAACGATCAAGGATTCGGGCTTGCTCACGCGCCTGCTGGAGCTGTTCAACCAATCGGCTGACATGTGGCTGTCCGAGCAGCCCAACCGGAGCTCGTTCTGCCGCGCGAAAATCATGGAAATCCTTAACCTGCTGATCATCTGGAAGCTGGGTGACGGTGTCCAGTACGGCAAGCTGCAGAGGGTGAACCAGGTCATATCGTACATGACCAAGCACTTCGCCAAACCTGTCAGCATCCAGGAATTGGCGGACGTAATCTCCATCAGCACCTCGCACCTGCGCCGCATTTTCAGGGAAACCACCGGGACCACACCAATCGAGTACTTGATCGGCATCCGCATCAACAAAGCCAAGGAGCTGCTCATGGAAGGGTTCCTGGTAACGGACATAGCCTCGCTGGTCGGCTTTTCCGATCCGTACTACTTCAGCAAGTGCTTCAAGAAAGTGGTAGGGATCAGTCCAAGCCAGTACCGGACACTGGCGCTGAAAGACCAAGAGCAGCGTCCGTCGGATTAGGTTGTCAGCCGCACCACTTCATATGGTTCAAGATCAAACACCTGCCGGCCGTTTTCCCATCTGTAGTTCTTTTCTTTCTCCGCAACCCACTGATTGTTCTCATCATAGCAGCCTGCCGTCGCCGATTCCGCCCGGAAATTCAGGGGCAGTATGAACCGGGACGCGGTCTTGCTGGCCAGGACGTATTCGTGATCGCCTCGGCAGACGGCGATGCCCACACCTTTGTTCTCTGTCTGATAATAAAACAGATACCCGTTGACCAGCTTGCCTACTGTGGCCTTCTCTGCGGCGTGCTGATTGAAGAAGACCAGATTCCGCCCTCCGGCGCTGTCCGCGGCCTTGGTCGCCAAATCATGCCAGATTTTCAGCAGCATCTGGTTTGTTTTGCGAACATCCTCTACCCAGCTGTACTCGCCGCGGAAATCAAGCTGCCAGGAGGCAAGCCCACCATCGTCCAACTGTCCGAATTGCTCATCCAAGACGGCCTCGCTGCCGCTCTGGGCAGCTGAACACATGACACGGAGGTAGCTCACATCCATGATCCCCAATGTGCCGCTGCCGGCGAACCACTCAACGCCGCCCACAACCGCGAACGGACGAGGGATCGGCAGGTTGTCCAGGACACGCTGATCGTTGATCTCCAAACTGCAGGCCTGGTTCCCGCTATCCAAGATGATCCTCAGCTCATACCAAGTTTCAGCTTCATATTCGCCCGCAAGGCACTCGCACCGGCCTGAGGTGATCTTGATCTTCCCTTGATCAAAGCACAAGGCCAGAATTTGATCACCTTCAGTGTCGAGAACCGCTGGCGCCTGCCAGGTGTGCAAAGTGTTGGCCAACCTGACTTTGGTCTCAATCGTCACTTGTCCGTCAACCGGACAGAACGCCCGCACAGCACGGGCCGGTGTGCCCTGCACCAGCTTCGTCAGCACCAGCCCCCGCTCACCCATACCTGACAGCCGCTGGATGGCCGCACTGTTGACAACCTTGCCGGGAACGATACTATAGTTGGGGCCGGCGACATAGAAGTTGTGGCCGTCCGGCCCGATCAGATCATACAGGTTGTGGCAGGCGTTGGCGGCATAGGTGAACAAGATACCGTAATCCAAGATTTTGGCTTGGGATCCGCCTCGCCGGGAACCGGTCACTGTCCAGTCAGTCTCCATGATCATGGGCAGGTTGTCCCCTTGGTTGTAGATGCCGAGCAGGGCTTGGCCGATCTCCCCCAATTCAGAATAACGGTACATGTCGAAACCGTAGAAATCCAGGTTGGTCCCTCCGAACTGCCGCAGGATTTCATTCTCCACCAAACCGTGGGCTTTGAACGGCTGTCCGTATTGTACGAACTCGGCGTTGTTGGCTCGGGTCCAGACAGAGTAATCGGATTCTTTGACCCCTGCCGCCAAATCACTAAGCCATTCCGCCCGGATCGCATGATAAAAGTCCAGCCAGTCGCTGTGCTCGCGCCTTTCCCACTCAATGGTGGCCCAGTGGCTGTAACTGCGGTCTCTGTGCCCCAGGCGAGTGGGTACATTGGTTTCGTTGTTTACTTGGCAGCCCACGACTGTCCTTGGGCAGCCGTGCCTTCTGTCAAGCTCGGCGATATGATCGAACAGGTCTTTCAGCACGTTTTTCTCTTTTTCGCGCAGATCCAGATCGCATTTGTCCAGATAGTAGGTGTAGACTTCGCCGCCTTTCCACTGGGCGGCGGGGGTTTTGCGCACAACCGACTGCCCATCGGCCGTCACTGTATTCTGGTAATTGTACAGGACATAGGTAGGGATGCGGTTGTCCGCCGAAAGATTTGTGCCGTCGGATCCGAACCACAGAAGCTCCATTTTCATCCCTGCTTCTTGGACATCCTGGATGGCTTCGTCAAGAATACTCCAATCGTACACGTTGGACCGTGACACCCGCAAAACCGGAGGATGAGCAATGCTTCCCCTCAGCAACGGCTTCAGAGCCAGCATCAAATCAAGATACACCTGGCCTTCGGCCTTGAGCCCGGGCATAAGGTCCACCGCGGCCAGGCCTGGGAAACACGGGCTGCCTTTAATAAGGAAAACAACATCTTCGGCTGTTCTCCCCTGATCCGCCGCTTCGCGCAGGAAACTGGTCACGTTGACTTCATAGATATGGGGTTCGTCCACTTGCACGCTGTCCACAATCACCGGCTCTCCCTGATCCAATCCGCAGATATCCAGCGTGCAGGGTTCTGAAACGGCTTGCACGCAGAAGCGGAGGATCACAGTGTGCTCCGGGCTGTACGCATAGCTTCCGAACCGAAGGTAAACAGCCGTATCCGATGTGACTGTCGAAGGGCTATCCTTCTGGCTGAACATCTTGCCGGACGTCAGCTCATATGTCCCAGCATCGTGCGGAGTGTAGGCTAGGTCAGGCTGTATTTCACTCCACCAAATCGGTACGCTGGCCACCGTGAACCCATCTGCCTTGGCTGCCTTGTACAAGTTTTTAATCGCATCATGGGGCCACAGCCAATCATTTCTCAGTTTTTCCCGCCTGATCTGCACGGCATTGTAGAAAAACGGAACACCGTCGACAATCAGGGCTTTCTTCTCATACAGCCGGTAGGACGAATCCACCCAAGATATCGCTTTCGTATCCATATCGTTCTGCCCCCATAGTGTTTTATACAGAAAGAAAGAGCGCCGGGCGACACTGCGCTGTATGCGGCGCTCTTTCCACAAATCACACCAGATGCCTATTCGAACAGGCCGTGGAACTCCTCGAACGCAGCGTCCCAGACCGGCTGCAGTTCGGCCAAAACCGAAGTGGCCGATTCGCCGCCTTTGATGACCCGGTTCACGAGCGTCGCCCGCAGGCCTACCCGATTTTCAATAGCGTCGACAACAGGGCTGAAGGTCGGCTGTTTGTTCCGATCGAGCCACTGCTACATCTCGAACGTCTCGACGTCTGGGCAATAGTAGGCCCGAGATTCCCAATACTGGTTGGACCAGTCTTCCATATCCTCATATACATCCATATACACGATATATGGTTCTGTGACTACCCACAAGGCAGACATGACCTCAATGATGTCCCTCGGGTTGTACTTGTGCATCACCGGAATCAATCCGCCCCAGATTGTTCCTTCATTAACGCTCACATACTCTTCCATCCGCGGGCCCTTGGGCGGCGGCATCAAGCCGAATCCGGCCTCGCTGTACGCAGGGTTGTTCATCAGCTCATGGGCAAGGCCAAGGCCCACCATCACTCGGTCTTTGATTTCTGCCGGCGTACCGATCAGACCTTCCTGGTAGAGCTCTTGGAGGAAGTCAACTGTCTCCACCAATCCGGGATCGAGCAGATTGACTTTGCCGTCGGGCGTGTTCCAGTTGAAACCGTTGCTCAGCGGCCATCCCCTAAGTATCCTCGCTTCGTCCATGGTGAAGCCAAACCGATCGATGATCCCATCTCCGTCGGTGTCCATGGTAGCCTTGCGGGCAATCTCGTGGAAGGTTTCCCAGGTCCACTCTCCTGCTTCAAACACCTCATAGAGATTTGGCAGGCCGAGTTCTTCAAACAGAGGCTGATTCCACAAAATCGCCACAGGGGAATCCAGCAGCTGGTGCGGACTTGCGAAAGCATACAGTTTGCCGCCGATTGTCAATCCTTCACGGACACTCCGCAGCTCCGGAGGGACCTGCTCCCACCATTCGTCATCCAGGTACTCGTCCAGAGGGATGATCACACCTTCATTGGCGAACTTGGCTACTTCCCTTGAATAGTTGTGGAACGCATCCATTCTGCGGTCGCCAGTCAGGGCGTCTTGGCGCACGATGTCCGCGCCGCCGCCGATCTTGATGTTCAGCTTAACATTGAACATCTCTTCCACTTTCTGGATATGTGCCTGGAGGCGCTCGTCAGGATTGGACCACAAATATGCTCCCCGGGGGCCCAAAGGGGTCAAGTTCTCCCACCGGGTCACGATATCCAAAGTGGCACCGCCAAAATCGATGGACTCCCAAGGTTTTGGAACTTCCTTGGCAGATACCACGCCGGCAACCATAACCAGGGCTAGAAGAATGAACCAAAACAAATGCCGTTTCCTTAACACAACTTTTCCTCCTTTCGAGAATTCAGCTTCGGCTGTCCGTTAATCCACAAGCTGCAGGCCTGATTGACGGTGTCGATGACGATTCGCAGCTCATACCAGGTGCCGGCCTGGTACTCGGGCAGCACCTGGTAGGCCGATTGGCCGATCAAAGCCCTGACCCTGCTGTTCTCAAACGCGAAGGACATCACCTGACGGCCTTGGGCATCGTGAATTGTCGGTCCCTGCCAGCTGGAGCTGTTGTTGGAAAGGGACAGCTTGGTGGTGATCTCGATAATGCCTTCAGTTTGGTCAAATTCACGGATCGCGAGCGCCGGATGACCGGAGGCGATCTTGGCAATCACCAGCCCCAGGCTGTTCTGGCCTTGCAGTTTCTGGATCGAGGCATCGTTGACAATCCCTCCGGGAACAATGCTCCGGTTCGGACCTTGGATGTAGAAATTGTGGCCGTCGGGCCCCATCAAGTCATAAAGGGTGTGGTGTGCGTTGGCGGCATAAGTCAGGATTATGCCGTAGTCAGGGATTCTGGCCTTCTGCCCGCTTTTGGCGGAGCCCGTCAATGTCCAGTCGGTTTCCATCACCATCGCCAGGTTCCCACCTAAGCTGTATGGCCCCAAAAGCATATGGTAAATCTGTTCCAGTTCAGAATACCGATAGAAATCACGGCCGATGAAATCCAGGTTGGTGCCTGTGGTTTGCCGCAAATGCTCGTTTTCTCTAACGCCATGGGCAGTCACAGGTTGTCCATACTGCAAAAACTCAGCGTTGTTCGCCCTTGTCCACACGGGGTAATTCGACTCTTTGACACCCGCCGCCAGTTCATTGAACCACTCAGCCCTGATGGTGAAGTAAAACTCCTGCCAGTCGGTAAAGCCCCTCGCTTCCCATTCTTGGTTGGCCCAGTGACTGTAACTGCGGTCGCGGTATTCCAACCTTGTTGGCACATTCGTCTCATTGTTGACCTGACAGCCGATGACCGTGCGGGGATGCCCCGCCGCCGCGTCGAGTTCGGCAATATGGTCAAAAACATCCTTAATCACCTGTTTTTCTTTTGCGCGCAAATCCAGGTCGCACTTGTCGAGGTGATAGTGGTACACTCCGTTCCTGAGCCAAGTGGAGGCCGACTGCTTCTGCATGACCGGTTCTCCGTCCCTCTTGACCGTCTTCTGGTAGTTGGCCAGGACATAGGCGGGGAGCCTGTTGTCCTGGGACAGGTTGGTAGTGTCGGACCCCATCCACAACAAAACCAGCTTCAAACCGGCCTCCTCCACGTCCTTGATCATTTGATCCAAAATAGCCCAATCATAGTGATCCGGCCGCGAAATGCGAAGTGTCGGCGGAAATGCCGTCACATTGGGCGACAGACTGTAAAGGTATTGGGTATATTCTATGTAGTTCAGTCCTTGCGTCCTGGCCACAGGCATCCGGTCAATCCGGACGCGCCCTGTGGATCCCTCGCCGGCCATGAGCAGAAAGGTTATCTCGCTGTTTCCGTCTCGGCTGCGCAGGTAGCTGGAAACATCCAAGTCATAAAAGTGGGGGCCGTCGAGCATGATGCTGCCGACATACACCAGCGTGTCCTCGAGAGCGTAAACATCCAGAACAGGAAAGTGGCCGGTCACACCCTGGACATACAACCGCAGGATAGCCGTATCATCCGGGCAAAATTGATAATCCGCGTACCGGATGTAGGCAGTGCTGTCCGGTTTCACCTCAAAGGAAGTGTACACCACATCGGCTACCGATCCGGTCTCCGGATCGTAATATCCTGTGGTTGCAGGTGGATACATCAGGTCAGGCTGGATTTCATTCCACCAGATCGGCACGACGACAGCGGTGAACCCGTCGTCTTTCGCCACGGTGTAGAGCCGCTTGATTTCCTCATCGCTCCAGTGCCACGCATCCCTGATCTTCTCCCTGCGGATATGCACAGCGTTGAAAAAGAACGGCTCATCGTCGATCATCAGGACCTTTTTGTCGTATGTTTCGTAGGATGTATCCACCCAGGTCACTGGCTTGGACGCCTGTGCGGAGACACTTAGCGCCGCGGCCGCGATCAGCAAGATAATAATCACTGTTTCCCGCCAGACTGCTTTCATTGCCCAGCCCCCCCTGCTTCCGATTTTAACTATATTCTAACAATACTGTCGTCCCTGTGCCATGGAACATTTAACCAGATTTGTACTATTAGCTCTTGTTCTCATAACATCAAAAACCTCGGCCGATCAACTCCGCCGAGGTTTATGCAGGTCTGAAAAGGCATTAGCATGGACTAATCCTCAAATTTCGTTTTGAAAAAACGTATAAAAAACAGCCAATCTTCTCTGCTGAAATAATGCAGGCCACGGCCACGGCTTTTGTCAAGTCCAGGCTGGGCAGTGTTTCTGCATAGTCCATGATCCGCGAGGCAGCCCACGCCCACATAGCGATTTTTCCGCACTCATCCACCTTCCTCTCTCTTCCGCCGAATATGACGCCTGCCAGGCCGTTGGTAAAGTCATGGTCATCGGACGTCACATCCTCGTAGCAAAAAGAAAACAAAAAACCCCGGGTACGCGACCCGGGGCTCACTAACAGGCGGTCTCAACTAAGCTTGAACCTGTCCACCAGTTCCCGCAGCCTAGTGCTCATCTCTGTCAGATCCTGCGCCGAACTGGCCACTTCTTCGATGGCGGCCGCCTGTTCTTCGGTCGCGCTCGCCACTTCGTGCCCGCCGATGTTCAACTGCTTCAGTGCCGCGGAGAACTCGGTGATTTGATTCATAATCTGTTCCACAACTCCGAGGATGTTGTGGAGCAGAACGCTCGATTCATTGACCTGGGCAATGGCTTGGTCGGCCTGGTCGGATCCTTCATTCATGTCCTTCACCGTACTGACGATCCGGGCCTGAATCTGTTTGATCAGCTGGCCGATCTCGGTTGTGGCTTCACTTGACTGCTCAGCAAGCTTCCGGACCTCGTCGGCGACAACCGCAAACCCTCGGCCGTGTTCGCCAGCCCTGGCCGCCTCAATGGCGGCGTTCAAAGCCAGAAGATTGGTCTGTTCCGCTATTTCTTCAATCATTCCTGCAATATTGCCGATCTGCTGGGACAAATTCCCAAGCTCGCCCACTTCCAATACCATCCGCTGAATGCTGTCCCTAAGAGCGTTCATCTGGACGGTGATTGTCTCAATGGCGCTGGTCCCGTCCGTCACCTGTTTGGAGATCACCTGCACCCGGTCATTCATCTTTTGAGCGTTGCTGTTCAGGTTGTCCAGAGTGCTGGAGAATTCATTGGTCACACTGGCCACCTGCTCAATGGAAGCGCTTACTTCCTGCGCCGCCGCCGCCAGTTCTTCACTGGTGGATTTCACCCTGTCGGTAGTCTCCGACGTCAAGCCTAAAGCGTGCCGCATGCTCTCCACCGTCTGGTTCAAAGCCCGCCCCAGCACCCCGACCTCGTCCCTGGTTTTCACCGGCACCGTCTGGGTGAAATCTCCTTGGGCTATCCCCTCCACCACAGCTTTCTGCTGGATCAGGGGGGAGGCGATCTTGCGGGCCACAAGAATCGAAACAACAATGCCCGCCGCCACAAATCCGATGGAAATCAGGATCACTGAGTGCATCAGCTGCCGAACATCCTGCGTCACCTCGGATTCCAGCGCCCCGATGCCGATCATCCAGCCTGTCTGGGGCATCGGCGCGAACCCGGCAATCAGTATGTCGCCCATGTAGTCATAGCGGGCGATGCCGGTGTGGCCCACACCCACTTCCCGGATAGCCCGGCCGAAGGGGGGCAAGCTCCGCCGTAAGCGTAAAGACATTGCGCTGCTGCAGCAAATACTCCCGCACCGGCCCAGCCAAGACTGCTCCATCTCTGCTGACAACGAACGCCGATCCGGACCCGCCGAAAGTCAACCGATCAGTTATTTCGCTGAGGGCAAAGGCATCAACCCTGGCCATCAGCACACCAACCACCTGATTGTCCACTTTGATAGGGACAACCAGCCCAAACACCACTGTCCCGGTAGCCCGGTTGACGATCAAGTCAGACATGGTGGAAGCGCCGGCAAATGCCCGTTGGACATAATCCCGGTCGCCCACATTGACAACTGTGCCGTCATCATGCATGGCATCGCCGTTGGGGTAGACCACTGACAATGCCTCATACCTGCCCAGCCGCTGCAATTCCGACTGAAGAACCGGCTGCTGCACACTCCAGTCCATGCTTTGGATCTCCGACCTGGCGGCAATCGCTTCCAGAGTGGACAGGTGTATGGCAATGCGGCTCTCCACATAATGGGCCGATTCCTGCGCCTGCATCAGCAAAGCCTGCTCCACCTGCCTGATCACAGCCTGCGATCCTTTCAGATATGCGAGAAATCCGAGCCCCCAACAGATAATCAAGATTAAAACACCAACCGAGATACTGATCCGCCCTGCGATACTCTGTCTCATTCGGACCTCACCTTTGCCTTTCCTGTCCAATCCTTCAACGCCGCAATTCAATAAACGTAATAATAATCAATAAGATCTCGTTTTGTATAGGAAATTCTTGATTGGGAAAAAACAATCCTTCAGCCTCGGACAGCAGAAAACCCTAAGGTAACCTAGAGTTACCTTAGGGTTTTCATCACAGGAAGTCCTCTTCACTCCTGCCCCGGCTCCACTCCCCAGGTAAGGGCCTGGGGCATCACTGTTGTCAGCCCGTTTTCATCGGCAGCGAAGGGCACAGATTCAATCACCACGCTCACCGGCTCCAACCCAGGCCGGTAAGCGGTAACCGTAATCGGCCCAGCTTCCCTGGTGGAGCGGACGAACACCCTGTTCACACCGCATTCGGCGTAGACATATGTCGGCTCA
>Ga0134093_1001554_pt1 | contig 21493 bp, 23 predicted proteins | sample 4_1taG_FD_94452 | JGI IMG/M metagenome (GOLD analysis project Ga0134093, IMG submission 94452) | Switchgrass degrading microbial communities from high solid loading bioreactors in New Hampshire, USA - 4_13_20_68_A1 metaG | ecosystem: Engineered > Bioreactor > Semi-continuous > Anaerobic >...
CATGGGTGCTCTCCTGTGGTTGAATGGGTCCCAGACAATGATAGGCGCGGCGGGGGCAGTTGCCAAGTGAGGAGTTCCGTAAAACAGGAGCGCGAAGTTTATTCGCGGCTTGGCTGAAACCTACCGGTAGAACCCCCACCATGCAAGCCTCTGGCTTGCCCCTCCCCTTGCAAGCTGGCGATACGACAGTTTTGCAAAGCAGGTGGTGAAGCCGCTCTGGCCCAGGATGAGGGGTTTCGTGTGGAACAAAGAGCCGCGAATAAACTTCGCGGCTCCCGGTCATATCGATTATGATGTTGGCGCGGTCGGCCTACTGCTCCCGCACCGGGGCCTGTACCGTCACGTCGCCTGCCGTCTCGAAGTGCAGCGTCAGTTCGACAGTGTCGCCCTCCTGCAACTCCTCGGTGATACCCATCAGCATGATATGGTAGCTGCCCGGCTCCAGCCGCACGCTCTCACCCGGCGCGATGTCGATGCGCTCGACCGCGTGCATGCTCATCGTATCGCCTTCCATGTGCACCGACTCGTGGACCTCGACCATCTCCGCGAAGCCCGCCGACGCTCCGATCAGCGCGTCCGGCTCGCCGGTGTGGTTGGTGATCACCATGTAGCCCGCGCCGTTGCCGCCTGTCACCGGGGCGGGGCGCACCCAGGCATCCTCGACGGTAATGCCCTCTTCAGCGCTCGCGCCGGTGCAGGCGGCGAGCAGCAGCGCGAGCAGCGTGGCAGCCAACAATATCTGTTTCACTGTCTATCCCCCTTTGGTCGTAAGTAAATAAACGACGGCACGACCTGACGGCCCGCCGCTGATCTCCTGCCTGTGACGTGTCCGGATGATGTAGAGGCTGGATGGGGGCACGTCGCAGGCAGAAGGTAGCGTAAAGGGGCGCGGAGATCAAAAGGAGGGGCAGTATAGACTGCCCCTCCGGTACTGTGACTTACCGGGTTCGCACAGTGGGAGCCTAGCCCCCATCCTCGCGGGTGCGCAGGTGCGGGAAGAGCAGCACCTCGCGGATGTTAGGCCGGTCGGCCATGAGCATGACCAGCCGGTCGATGCCCATGCCGAAGCCGCCATTGGGCGGCATGCCGTAGCGCATCGCCCGCAGGTAGTCCTCGTCGAGGGGGTGCGCTTCTTCATCGTCGGCGCTGTACAGGCGGCCCATGTCGATGAAGCGCTGCTCCTGGTCGAGCGGGTCGTTGATCTCGCTGAAGGCGTTGCCCATCTCCAGCCCGCCGATGAAGAACTCGAACCGCTCCACGTGGGTCGGGTCGTCGGGCTTCATCTTGGCGAGCGGGCTGATGTCACGCGGGTAGTCGATGATGAACGTCGGCTGGATCAGGTACGGCTCGACATCCGTGCCGAGCAGCGAGTCGACCAGCTTGCCCCACGTGCTGTTCGGGCTGGGGTTCTTGCCCTTCTCACGCATGACGGCGGCGAGCGACTCGGCGTCAGGGTAGGCGGTGTAGTCGATGCCGGTGCGCTCAAGGATAGCGTCACGCAGCGTGATGCGCTTCCAGGGCGGTGCCAGGTCGATCTCGTGCCCCTGGAAGGTGATCGTCGTCGTGCCGTGAACCTGCTCGGCGACGTAGGCCAGCAGCCGCTCGGTGAGGTCCATCACGCCGTTGTAGTCGATGTACGCCTTGTACCACTCGACCTGCGTGAATTCGGGGTTGTGCTTGCGTGAAACGCCCTCATTGCGGAAGTCGCGCCCGATCTCGTAGACGGCATCATACATACCGACCAGCAGCCGCTTCAGGTACAGCTCAAAGCTGATGCGCAGGTACAGGTCCTGATGGAGCTGATTGTGATGCGTGATGAACGGGCGGGCCGCCGCCCCACCATAGATCGGCTGGAGGATGGGCGTCTCGACTTCGAGAAAGCCCTCGTCGTCGAGGAAGCGGCGCACCGCGCTGATGCACTTTGCTCGAATACGGAAGATTTCGCGGACGTCCGGGTTTACGGCGAGATCCGCGTAGCGCTGGCGGTAGCGCTCCTCGGGGTCGGTGAAGCCGCCGTAGCGCTCCACCGTGCCATCCTCAAGCCGCCGCTCTTTGACGACGGGGAGCGGGCTGAGGGCCTTGGCGATGGGGCGGAAGGACTGCGCCTCGACGGTGATCTCGCCCCGGCGCGTGCGCATCATATGGCCCTCGACCTCGACAAAGTCGAACAGGTCGATGTCGTCGTTAAACAACGCCTGCGTTTGCTCGCCGACGTTGTTCACGCGCAGCCAGATCTGCACACGCCCGGTGCCGTCTTCGATGTGCCCCCAGGACGACTTGCCCTGGGGACGGTGCGCGATCAGCCGTCCCGTGACGGCCACCGGCACAGGAGCGGGCTCGCCGTTGGCGTCACGCGCAGCCGCTTCCGCCGCCACAAATGCGTCGACGGCTTCCTTGATCGTGTGGGTACGTTTGACTCGCGGTGGATAGGGGTCGATACCCTGTTCGCGAATGCGTTCGAGCTTTTCCAGACGTTGGCGTTCGAGGTCGTTAGGTTCCCACACTGTTCTGTTTTACCGTCCTTAACTAAGAAGTGATGACTTATTCGACCGAGATGATGACGTACTCAAAGGAGCCGTCAGGGGCGTTTACCGTAACTTTATCGCCCGGACGCTTGCCGAGCAAGGCACGCCCCAGCGGGGAGGCATCGCTGATCTTGCCTTCGAGCGGGTTAGCCTCAGCCGGGCCGACAAGATGATAAGTTTCAGGCTCGGAGCCATCCTCTTGAATCGTCACAACGCTGTTGAGCCGGACGACGTCGGGCGGGCCGTCATGCTCCTGCTCCTCGATGATGCGTGCCCGACTGAGCAGGTTTTCCAGGTGCTGAATGCGCCCCTCGACGAACGCCTGCTCATTCTTAGCGTCCTCATACTCGGCGTTCTCGACGAGGTCGCCACCCTCTTCGAGGGCCAGCCGGAGCCGCTCCGCCACCTCGTAACGGCGGACGTTGCGCAGCTCCTGAAGCTCGTTCTCGAGCTTCTCGAAGCCCTCTTGGGTTAGATACACAGCTTCATTCACCATGCTTGTAAACCCTCTTGCAGTACAAGTATTGTAAAAAAGACCGCCCCTCGCAGGACGATCGCGTGACCATAGCCGGTTTGTGCAATAAAAAGAACAAACAGCCGAGCTCACCGTAGTGCTGGCGCGCCTGTTCGCGCGTAGTGTACCACAAATTGACGCGTATGTAAAGCGTCCTGTCACCCCCCTCACGTTGACACCCGCCAGACCCCACACTAGATTTAAAGCGAACGCAAGTGCCGCAATTCCGTTTAATGGAAAGGAACCGCCGCTGTGGAACACATCGATGTTGCCGCCCGCGAGGCGTATATTCAGCAGCTTTTTGCACCCGAGGACGACGTGCTGCGAGAGATCCGCGAGGAGGCTGCCGAGCGCGGTCTGCCCGATATTCACATCCGGCCCGAGGAAGGGCGCATGATCCAGGTCTTGCTGAAGGCTGTTGGCGCGCGGCGCGTGCTGGAGATCGGCGCGCTGGCGGGCTACAGCGGCGTGTGGATCGCCCGCGCGCTGCCGGAGGGCGGGCGGCTCTTCTCGCTGGAGAAGGACGCCGAGCGCGCCCGGCTGGTCCGCGAGATGTTCCGGCGGGCGGGCCTCTCGGAAAAGACGGAAGTCCGTGTGGGGCAGGCGCCGGGCGGGCTGGAGGCTCTCTCCGTCGAGGGGCCGTTCTGCGCGGTGTTTATTGATGCGGACAAGACCGGCTACCCCGACTACCTCGACTGGGCGCTTGACAACGTGCGGGTCGGCGGGCTGGTGCTGGCGCATAACGCCTTCTACCATGATCGTGTGTTTGACGCAGACCAGCAGGATGACCAGTTCGTGCGCGGCGTGAGGCTGTTTAACGAGCGTCTCGCTGAAGAGCCACGGTTGTTTGGCACCATCATCCCCATTGGCGACGGTATCGCAGCGGCGGTGCGAGTGGGGTAGCCCTCACCCCCTGCCCCCTCTCCCGGTCGCGACTTTCAGTCGGTGGGAGAGGGGGAAAAGAACGTGACGCATTGCCTGTGTGAGCGACTCCGCCCCTCTCCGGATGGCCCCTATCGTGGCCTGGGAGAGGGGCAGACCTCGCGCAGCGAGGTCGGGGTGAGGGTGTCACCCCATGCCAGCCGCGCGAGTCTACGTTACAATTCCCGGTTAAGCGCAGATACTACTTCTTCACACCGAACAGGAGGCCGGGCTTGAAGCTCTTTGTGCCAGGGCGCATCTGCCTCTTCGGCGAGCACTCCGACTGGGCAGGCGGCTACCGCCGGATCAATGCCGAGATTGAAAAAGGCTATGCGCTGATCTCCGGAACCAACCAGGGTATTTACGCAGACGTTCAGCCGCACCCCAACGCTCTGGTGCTCAGCTCGCGTACGGACAGCGGCGAACTCGTCGGGCCGTATGAAATTCCGATGGAGCCGCAGGCGCTCCTCGAAGAGGCACAGAAGGGCGGCTTCTGGAGCTACATCGCCGGGGTGGCCTACCAGGTGCTGATGCACTATCACGTTCGCGGGCTGGTCATCGATAACTATAAAACCGACCTGCCGATCAAAAAGGGCCTCTCCTCCAGCGCGGCAATCTGCGTGCTGACCGCACGCGCTTTCAACCGCATCTACGACCTCAAACTGACCGTGCGCGGCGAGATGGAACTGGCCTACCAGGGCGAGATCACCACACCGTCGCGCTGTGGCCGCATGGACCAGGGCTGCGCGTTCGGCACGCGCCCGGTGCTCATGACCTTCGACGGCGACCGGCTCGACACGCAGGAACTGCTGCTCGACACGCCGCTGTACTTCGTGATCGTTGACCTGCAGGCGGAGAAGAACACGCAGGAAATCCTGGCGCGGCTCAACCGGGCCTTCCCCTTTGCGGATAACGATGTCGAGCGCGGCGTGCAGGAACTGCTCGGCCCGATCAACAAGCGCATCGTGCACGAGGCGGTCGATGCGCTCAGCGCGGGCGACGCGCAGCGCCTCGGTGCGCTGATGCAGGAGGCGCAGGAATACTTCGACCGCTACGCTGCGCCTGCCTGCCCGGAGGAGCTTACCGCGCCCGTGCTGCATCGCGTGCTCGACTACGAGCCGCTCAAGCCGCACATCTACGGCGGCAAGGGCGTCGGCTCGCAGGGGGATGGCTCGGCGCAGTTCATCGCCCGCAGCGCCGCCGATCAGAAGGCGGTGATGGAGATCCTTGAGCGCGACCTCGGCCTGTCGGCGCTGGAACTGACGCTTGAGCCGCTGCCGCGCGTGCGCAAGGCCGTGATCCCCGCCGCCGGGTTCGGCACGCGGCTCTTCCCGGCGACGAAGGCGACCAAGAAGGAGATGTTCCCCATCATCGACCGGGATGGCATCGCCAAGCCCGCCATCCTGCTGATCGTTGAGGAGGCGCTCAACGCCGGCATCGAGGAAGTGATCATCATCGTGCAGGAGGAGGACCTCGATGACTTCGAGGCCTTCTTCAACGTGCAGGTATCCATCGAGAACTACAACAAGCTGCCCCGCACGGCGCAGGAGTACGCGCAGCGCCTGCTGGAGATGGGCCGCCATGTGAAGTTCGTCATCCAGCACAATCAGGAAGGCTTCGGGCACGCGGTCTACACGGCGAAGGATGCAGTGGGCGACGAGCCTTTCCTGCTGATGCTGGGCGATCACCTGTACCGCTCGCACACGGAGCAGTCGTGCGCCGCGCAGTTGATGGAAGCCTACCAGCGGCACGGCACGAGCGTCATCGGCCTGCGCCGCACGCCGGAGTCGGAGATCGCCAACTTCGGCACGGTGACGGGCGTGTGGATCGAGGACGGCCAACTGCTGAACATCACCGAGTTCGCGGAGAAGCCCACCATCGATTACGCCCGCACCAACCTGCGCGTGCCCGGCCTGCCCGACGGCGAATACCTGACCGTGTTCGGGCAGTACATCATCAAGCCGCAGCTTTTTGAGTACATCGAGGAAAACATCTGCAACAACGTGCGCGAGCTTGGCGAGTTCCAGCTTACGAGCGCGCTCGACAAGCTCCGCCAGCGCGACGGCTTCCTCGGGCTGATGATCAAGGGGCGGCGCTTCGATATCGGCCTGCCCGACTCCTACCTCGACACGCTTGTCCAGTTCCGCGAGGGGTAGGCTGGAGGGCGGGGTTTACGGCCCGCATTCACATACCGCGAGGAGGCACACATGGTAAGCGTAGGCCAGCACTTCTGGGAGAAACTGGAGGAGGTCATCGCTGCGCACCGGCTGGTGATCGACCGCCCGGCGGGGACGAAGCACCCGCGTCACCCGGACCTCGTGTATCCGGTCGATTACGGCTTTCTGGAGGGCACGGCTGCGGCGGATGGCGACGGGCTTGACGTGTTCGTCGGCACGTCCGGCGAGGCGCGGGTGGACGGCGTGCTCTGCATCGTGGACCTGCTCAAGCAGGACGCCGAGCTGAAGGTGCTGTTCGGCTGCACGCCCGCCGAGATGCGCAGCATCGCCGAGGTATTCAACAGCGGCCCGATGGGCGCCCTGCTCATCGAGCGGGAGTAGCGTACGGGGGCGGGCCGCGCCTGATTTTACTATCCATACACCACTTGCTTAACCAACAACAACATCACCAAGGAGGGTACACATAATGGAACTGAGCTACATCGAGCTACCGGTGAAGGATCCTGAAGCCCTGCGGACGTGGTATGTCACCCGCCTGAACCTGAGCGTCATCTCCGAATCGCGAGACCATTTCACGCTCGCGGGCCCGTGCGGCGCGGCGATTGAGTTCCGCAGGGGGAAGCCGCTTGAAAACCCCGAGCGGGTGAAGCTGGCCTTCCGCGTGGACGACCTCTCGTCCTCGCTGAAGCGTATATCGGATGGCAAGATCCAGATCGGGCCGAAGAAGACCGAGCGCGGGCGCATCGTCGCCGAGGTGAAGGACCCGGCAGGCCACACCGTTGAGCTGTTTCAGGTGGAACTCGTGGGCATCCGCTAGTTGCCCCGCGTGCTCTCCCATCTCCGCCTCCTGCCTGGTATAGTCGAAGGAGACGTCCGTGGCTGTGCTGGAAGGTGGAGGCGGAGATGATCAAATTGAACCTGGGGTACGTTGTGCTGCCGGTGGATGGCAAACTTCTGGACGAAGTGCGACGGTGGTACGAGACGCAGCTTGGCCTCGATCATGTGCTGGAAGATGACGACCGCTACATGCTCGCCGGTAAGAACGGTTTTGCCGTCGAATTTCGCAAAGGCACGCCGCTGCGCAACCCGGAGCGCGTGGTTCTGGCCTTCTCAACCGACGACGCCGATGTGATCTTCAACCGCATGCGTGAGACAAGGCTGCTCGAATTCGGCCCGAAGCAGACGGATCGCGGGCTGCGCGTGCTGCGCCTGCGCGACCCCGCCGGGCATACCGTCGAGGTGTTCGAGGTGGATCTGGAGCACGAGGCGGAGGGTTTGACCAACAAGCGCCGGGAAAGCTGACCCCTGCGCGTCCTGCACGTTGTCTAAAAGGTGGGGTTTTTCCTACTCATCTGGAGGCCGTCCGGGCGGGTCCTCTTATGTTCGGGTAGGCACAGGAACGGTATAATCGGGCGCTGGCACACCTGCCAGCGCTGATTTTTTATCAGCCCGGCACGTACGCGATTATTGAGGATGAGCGGACTATCATGACCGTTCGACATATCATCACCGTAGCCCTGCTGGCTGTCCTGTTGACGGCCTGCGCAGGGCCTGCCGAGCCCACCGGGCCGCCGACGATCACGCCGGTGATACCCCTGCCGGGGACGACCCAGCCACCAGCCGTCGACCCCGGCGCCGCGCCGGTTGCCACACAGCCTCCCGCTGTTGAGGCCACACCCACTCCTGCTACTATCGGCCCGGAAACCTACCCGGAAGGCGTGAACCCGCTGACCGGGCTGGCCGTACCCGACCCCGCCGTACTGGAGCGCCGCCCGCTACTCGTCAAGGTAAGCAATGAGTCCGACCAGGTGCGCCCGTGGAGCGGCCTGGCGTTCGCCGATCACGTCTGGGAGTACCAGATGGAGGGCTTCGCGGCGACCCGCTTCACTGCTGTGCTCTACTCGCAGACGCCGGAGCGCATCGGTTCGGTGCGCAGCACGCGCCTCATCGACGTGGAGCATCTGGTTGATATGTATGGCGGCCTGCTGGCGACCTCCGGCGGGAGCAGCAACCGGTCGGCGGGTGGCCCGCCGCGCATCCGCGAGTTGCTGCTTGCCGCGCCCTGGAGCGAGCGGGTCATCAGCATGGATTACGGCTTTGGCGACCCGTACCTCGTGCGCATCCCGGATATCCCGCGCCCCGGCATCTTCTCGTGGCACACGCTGTTCGCCGTGCCGCAGGCCATCTGGGACTACGCCGCGCAGGAGGGTCTGAACCAGCGCCAGCCGCTGACCGGGCTGGCCTTCAGCGAGACGCCGCCGCCCGGTGGAGTGGCGACAGCCGAGGCGATTGTCGATTACCCCGGCTCCGGCCCGAAGCACACCTGGCGCTACAACGCGACGACAGGTCGCTGGGAAAGCCTGACGAACGACGTGCCCGATGGCGATATGCTCCTGCCTGAAGGGCAGCCGCTGGCCTTTGATAACATCGTGATCGTCCACGCGCCGCACTACGAGGCGGACTTCATCGAGGACGAGAACGCGCAGCTTCTCTCCGTCGGCGTCAATCTGATCGGCGAGGGGAGCGCAGTGCTGCTGCGCGACGGGCTGCGCTACGACGTAACGTGGCGGCGCAGCGCGCCTGAACAGATGATGCAGTTCTTCGACGCAAGCGGGAATGTCATCCCGTTCAAACCTGGCCAGACGTGGTTCAACGTCGCCTCAAGCAATATCTTCCCCCCGGAGGTGACGTTCACGCCGTAGGTTGGCCATGTCAACCACCCCAGCCGGGCCGCCAGCGCACAGCGCAACGGCCCGGCGTCATCTTATATTATTTACCCATGATCAGGACTGAAACAGAATGTCACGACGATTTCCCACCCCTCTATTCCTAATTGCCCTGCTGGCTCTGGCGCTCGGCCTGGCCGGCTGTGCGAACGAGGCCGCCGCGGTCACTCCCAGCCTGGAGGTCCCCGCGCACGCCGAGCAGAGCGCGCCGACCGTCACGCTGGAGCCGACCGCCGAGCTGCCGACGGAGACACCCACCCCGACCGATGCACCCACCGAGGAGCCGACTCCGACAAGCGCCCCGGTTGGCCCGTCGGACTTCCCACCCGGCGTGAACCCTCTCACCGGCCTGCCCGTCGATGACGAGTCGGTTCTGGCCCGCCGCCCGCTGATCATCAAGGTGAGCAACCAGTCGGACGAGGTGCGCCCGCAGAGCGGCCTGTCAAGCGCCGACCACGTCTGGATGTACCAGGCAGAGGGCTTCCGGCAGACGCGCTATGCCGCTGTCTACTACAGCCAGGCCCCTGAGATCGTCGGCTCGGTGCGCAGCGCGCGCCCCATCGATGTGGATCTTGTCGAGATGTACGATGCACTGCTCGCCATCTCCGGTGCAAGCCAGGATATGTATCGCGTGCTGATGGAGACGAACTGGTGGAACCGCGTCTTCCGTGACGACGCGTCCGGGCACTTCGTCCGCCTGCCGGACCGCCCGAACGAGGGCATCGACTACTATCACACGCTGTTTGCGCTGCCCGATGTGCTGTGGGAGCACGCCGATGAGCGCAACGTCAACGGCGACGACGCCGATCTGGATGGGCTGCTGTTCGACGCCACGCCGCCTGAAGGCGGCACGCCCGTCGAGGAGATGAGCATCGACTATCCGGAGTACGGCCCTCGCCAGATCTGGCGCTTCGACAAGGAGAGCGGTCGCTGGCTGAGCTGGACGGAGATGCAGCTTGACCGCCCGTACGAAGCGACCGAGGATGTGGATTACAACACGGGCGAGCAGCTTGCCTTCGACAACGTCGTTATCCTGTGGATCCCGCACTTCTGGCGGCCCGACTTTATCGAAGTTCCTGCGATCGATGTCGAGATGATCGGGGAAGGGGAGGCGGTGCTGCTGCGTGACGGGCTGCGCTACGACGTGAAGTGGCGGCGCGAGTCGCCGGAGCATCTCATCCAGCTTGTGGACGACGCGGGCAATCTGGTCGCGCTCAAGCCGGGTACGACGTGGTTCCACGCCGCCTCGACCGAGGACCCGTTCGTCTCGCCGCCGGATAAATTCGTGCCTCAGGTGACGTACGTGCCCTGAGTGGTGGCTGCTGAAATCCCCACCATGCAAGCCAATGGCTCGCATAGAGGGGCTTCACTAACAGCTAACAAAAAACGGGCGCCTTCGGGCGCCCGTCGCCATTTCAGCCAGAAAATCGCCGCTCAGCGAGCGGGCCACTGCGTTACATCTTCGCGGACTGGCGCGGCGTCGAGGATCAGGCTGCGCGCCTTCTCCTGGACCACCTCGTCGAGCTCCAGGCTCTTTTCCAGCGTGATCACGCCCTGGATGAACGCGCCATCTTCGGTCATGAGTTTTTCCATGCGGAGGTTGCCGAGGATGCGGCCTGTGCCCAGCACGGTGATGCGCCGGGCAGTCACGTCGCCCTTGACAAGCCCGGCGATGACAGCCTGCTCGCAAATCAGGTCGCCGTCGAGGCTGGCCTGTTTGCCGAGGGTCACACGACCGCGTGCCGTAATGTCGCCAACAAAAATATCTTCCACCTGGACGTCACCCTCTGTCTTGAGGGTCCCAACGAAACGAGTGTTTGCCCCTAAGATGGAATACGAAGGACCGGTGACGGCTGGCTTCTTCGGTGTGCTGGGACGGGCTTGCGATGAAGCCCGACGACGTGATTGTGATGTATTGAGCAGGCCGCGAAACACAGGCATCTCCTCCAGTAGTTGTAGCCCTGTGTAATGGTACCGGGTGCACAGAGATTGCACTGAAGCCACTATAACCCGTTGAAAAAGATTAGTCAACCTTAAAAACCGTCGATTACCTGTCGGAATCGTGCCGCCACGGTTAGAAAAAGGGGAGAAACGGCCCTGCTTGAGGTCAGGCGGCGGCTTGTGGGGAAGCAAAACCCTCCGCCCACAGGCGCGGGCGGAGGGCAGGGATAACGAACTGAAAATACTAGGTGCTGCCCGCCTTGACCGGGATGACGCGGGGCCGGACCTCCTCGGCTTTCGGGATGGTCAGTCTCAGCAGGCCGTTCTCAAAGGTGGCCTCGATCTCGTCCACCTTCACCGGGACGTTGAACTGAAGCTCGCGCATGAATGGCCCCTGGAAGCGCTCGGCGAAGATGTACTTCACGTCCTCCTTACGCGGCTGGACCTCGCCCCGGATCGTCAGCGTGTCCCCCTCCACCGTGATCTCGACATCCTCGGGCCGGGCGCCGGGGATGGGCGCGGTGACGACGATCTCGCTCTCTGTCGAGTAGGCGTCGATGGGTAGGCGGGCGACGCGCGAGCCGCCGTTGTAGTCCATCAGGCTGCGCGTCTCGTCAAACCAGCGGTTGAAGAAGTCGCGCATCGTCATCAGGTCGCTATCGCGATAAATCCTCGTTGTCATCGTTCGGCACTCCCTCTGTGCTGCTCCTGGTACTCTCTCAACTCGCTCAAACGAAGTCTCTCACGCCGGTAGATGCGCTGCGCTCCGTAAAAGCATCTTCATCCTACGGGCGGCGCATATGAATTCGCTCAGAGCGGTATAAGAAGAGGGATAGAAGGGTATCAGAAGGGCGTAAGATAAAGGGCCGCGCGCTGGCCTCAGGCGGGGTCGGTGCGGGCGACGACGCGCAGCCGGTTCTCGAACTCGCTGAGGATGATGGCGGTCGCCCCCCAGATGACATGCCCGTTCAGCCGGTAGTAGGGCACATCCACCTCGACGCCGCTCAGCGTCCAGCGCTCCACCACCTTGACCTGCTCGTCGAGCAGGTCGGCAAGGCGCACCTCGATCACCTCAGCGACCTCGCTCGGCTGCGGCACGAACTGCGGGTGGGCGGGCAGGTAGCCGACGATGGGGTGGATGACGAAGTCGCTCACGACGACGTACAGCGGGGTCAGCTCGCCGAGCAGGCGGATGTTCTCATCGCACACGGCAAGCTCCTCGCACGTCTCGCGCAGAGCGGCGGCTACCGGGCCGTCGTCGCCCGGCTCGACGGCCCCGCCGGGCAGCGAGATCTGCCCCTTGTGCGTGCCGACCGAGTCGGTGCGCCGCGTCAGCACGAAGGTGAGTTCTCCGTCGCGGGGGTACAGCAGCAGCAGGACGGCAGCGTCTCGCGCCGCGCCGGGCAGATTGGGGCTGCGCCGCAGCGCGCGGGGGCGGGGCGCCATTAGCCGCCACGCCCGCTCGTGGTCGAAGTTGGGTAGCTCCAGCGCGCGCTGGATGTCGTCGAGGGTGGGGTTCAGCATGTTGGGATTCCTTGCACTTCTGCGGCCTGCTTCTGTGATTGTACCGGAGCGGCCCGCGAACCGCACCGTGCTCGGGCGGCTGTACCGGGACGCAACTCCGCGTCCGTGTTCGACGTACAGGTTTGTGGGTTATCCCGCAGATAACCGTGCTATAATGAATGATGAGCGACGAAACGTGACATTGACTGCTTGACCGGAACCACTGCGAAAGGGGCTGTTATGAACAAAGTGCTGAGTTTTCTGGTCGGCATGATCTTTGGCGCGATGGTTGGGGCGGCGGTGGCACTGCTGTTCGCGCCGATGTCGGGTGAGGAACTGCGCTCAACCGCGCAGCAGCGGTATGAGGAGAAGATGAACCAGGTCCGCACCGCGATGGCCGAGGAGCGCAAGCGGCTGGAGACGGAGCTTGAGGCGCTCAAGCACGGCGAGATCCGTATCAGCTAGATCCCACCGCAAACCTTAAAGGCGCATAATCTGCTGCCAGGCAGCAGACGAGCCGCGCACCGGCGCGGCTCGTGTGGCTTTTTGGCATGGTTAGCGATGTCGGCAGGGCATGGGAGCAGGTTGCAACCTGCGCACGAACCCCTCCGTCCCGCTGGGCACTTCGCGACCAGCAGCTTCCTTCCCCTTGCAAGGGGAGGAAAGACCGAGCGGTGGCCTGCCGCCGCGAGGTCAGGAGGGGTTTTTAGCGGCCCTAGCCGCCCGGCGTCAGCGTGTAGCGGTACTGTGCCGGCTCCGTCGTGTGGCGCGTCAGACCCGAGACGACCAGTACGGCGGGGCGGTCCCCAATGGTGAAGGTCAACTCGCCCCGGTTCTCCTCGTCGAGCGGAACCCTGAGCACCTGCGTACCCTCGCCTGGCGGCGTGACAATCACCTGCACGCTGAACCGCTGCGGGAGCGCGTTACTGTGGGCCACGAAGCCCGCCGCCTCCCAGCCTTCGAGGTCGCCCTCAAGGTCGTCGCACCAGTCGATGGCCTCGATGCAGATGTTGTCAATCGCCAGCCCCGGCTGGTTGACAGCGTCGTCGGTCAGCATCTCAAAGCCGATCATGATCTCCTGCCCGGCGTAGGCGCTCAGGTCGATGGCTTCGTGCAGCCAGCCCTCGGCGTTGGCGTCGGGGTGGTCGGCGCTCCTCCCGGTGTAGCCCGGCCCGTAGCTGTTGCCGTGCGGGTCCTCGGTCGTGGTGTAGGGCGTTTCGAGGATGTCCCACGTCTGGCCGCCGTCAGTCGAGACGGTCACGTAGGCGAAGTCCCACAGCGTCTCGATCTGGTACCACACATCGTACTCCAGCACGGCCCGCTCCACGCCGCTGAGGTCTACCATGCGCGCGAGCGTCATGTGGCTGTCGTCTCCCCGGTTGGACCACCACACCACCTGATCGTCGGTCGCAGGGTCGCCATCGGTGTTGGCTGTGTTCGCCGGGATGACGCGCACCTGCCGCGTCCCCTCGAAGCTTAGCGTGACCTCGCCCGGCCCGATGATCTCGATGTAATCCACGCCGTACTGGTTGACGGACTGCCAGCCCGACTCGTACGGCTCGCGCTTGACAACCTCGTGGACGCCGACCGCCATCTGCTCGAACATGCCCTCGTAGCTGTAGCGGCCATCCCCCACCGACGGGTCTCTCAGGTAGTTGGCGACCGTCCAATCGGCGAACACCTCGTCGGCGGTGGTATCCAATCCCAGCGACTCCAGCGTGTCGTCTACGCCCTCAAGCCCGTTGAGCGGGTTCGCGACGAGCGCCTGCAGGGCGTCCTGCCCGAAGCGGTCGAGGAAGTACGCGGTGAACAGGTAGCCTGCCCCGTAGTTCGCCCCTGAACTGCCGCCCTCGGGCCAGTTTGTAAGCTGGATGTCAGGGTCGAGCAGGTAGAAGGGCGCAAAGCCGGACGGGCCGAAACCGTTGAGGTAGGCGGCCAGCTCGCTCAGCCCCTCGCCGAGCCAGCTCTCTTCGTTGGGATCCGCCGCCCAGTGAAGCATGTGCTGGAACTCGTGCGCGAGCACCGCGTCGTAGTAGTCGCTCCCCGGCGGCGTGTTGCCGATGTTGATGAAGAACATCTCTTTCTCGTTGGAGTACGGCACGATGCCGGCGGGGTACGCGCTGGGGCTGTAGAAATACCCGGCAATGCCTGAGCCAAGCTCGACCGAGTGCAGGATGTGCAGGCGCGGGTCGCTGTCAATGCCGGGTAGCCACGAGTCGTCGTCGTAAAAGAAGCTCCGGTTGGTCGGGAAGGTCTCCTGGGCGAAGCGGTCGGCAGAGCGCCGCAGCGCGTTCAGGTCGTAGGGGACGCCCACCTCAACCCACATGTAGACGACGTCGTTGGCATAGGCCAGCTCGGCCTGCACCTGAACGGTCTGCTCAAGGTCGTCGTTGCTGACCCAGAAGGTGGTTACATCGCCGATCTGGTAGGTCACCGGCTCCGGCGTGGGGGCCTCCTCGATGCCGAGGAAGCGCCGTGCCAGCTCGTAGCGGTCACGCGGGGGGAGCTCCGCCGAGAAGTCGGCGGGGTCGGTGGGCTCTACGGTGCCATCCGACCCGGCGTCCGGTAGCGGGTTTGTGGCATCCGGCTCTTCGGTAGGCGCCGGCAGGCCGGCGCCCGGCGGCGTCGGAGTGGGCTGCGCCATCATCACCTCCGTAACCTGCACGGCTGGTGGGGCGCTGGCAAATATCGTGAAGCCAAAGACGCCCGTCGCGATGATCAGCGCGACGGCGCAGATACAGATGAGGACGAGCAGACCGCCGCCTGCGGCGACGATCCAGATCCAGGGACTTGTTTTTTGGGCGTTCGGTTCGTTTTCCATGCGGGGATTATAGCAGCGGCGGGCGCAGAGGGTAAGCGAGGGCGGGATGCTTCACCTAGCCTCGGCCCCGTTGCGCATCACCGGTGAGCGGCAAGGGCTTGTGACATCTGTCACACGCCTGCATGACAAGCCGCACTAACCGCACCGCAGTATATTCAATAAACTGCATGTAGTTTGAGCACTGAGGAGCCAAGCATGGACGCGTATGCCCAACTCGCAGAGATCGCCAAGGCGCTGGCCCACCCGGTCCGCCTGCAGATACTCGACGTGCTGCGCGGGGATGAGGCCTGCGTCTGCCATCTTGAGGCTGTGCTCGGGCAGCGGCAGGCTTACATCTCGCAGCAGCTTGCACGGCTGCGAGAAGCGGGGCTGGTCGTCGACCGGCGCGACGGGCTGAACGTCTTCTACGCGCTGGCGGGCGAGTCCGTCGCCACGCTGCTGGATGCGATGCACGCGGCGACGGCGTCCGTCTCGGGCGAGGCGCTGCGCCTGCCCCCATATGCTGCACCTGCGTCCTGCACCTGCCCGAAGTGCGTTGAAAAAAGACCCATCCAGATCGCCTGAGGGCGAGGAGATCAACATGTTGTCAATCATTGTCATCGGCCCTGGCTGCCCGAACTGCAACCGTGTCGAGCAGCACGCCCGCCTCGCGCTGGATGAGTTCCAGGCAAGCCACCCCGGCGTCGAGGCGGTGATCGAGCACGTCACCGACCCGCTGGAGTTCATCAACTACGGCGTTATGAAGACGCCGGGGCTGGTCATCGACGGCAAGCTGGTGAGCAGCGGGCGTATCCCGTCGCCGGGCCACATCGTGGACTGGCTGGTCGAAGCTGCCGGCGTATAGCACTCGCCTGGAGCGCCGTGTCGCGCTCCTCTTTTTTGATCGGAGATATTCCATTTCCTGAATGTGAGAGGCTGGTTGCCGTATGGCACTGCAAGGCGTATTCGAGTATCTGGGCCTGCTGCTGTGGTCAGGCTGGACGGGCTTGTTGGATTACCTTGCCGCGCACGTACTGCTGTGCCTGGTGCCCGCCTTCGTGATCGCGGGCTACATGAGTGCGATGATCCCCAAAGAGGTCGTCACGAAGTACCTGGGGCCGAAGGCGTCTCGCTTCATCAGCTACCCGGCGGCTGCTGCCGGCGGGTTCGTCCTGGCGGTGTGCTCGTGCACCATCCTGCCGCTGTTCGCCGGCATCTGGAAGCGCGGAGCGGGGCTCGGCCCGGCGATCACGTTCCTGTTCGTCGGCCCGGCGGTGAACATTCTGGCCATCGCTTACACCGGCGCGGTGATCGGCATGGACATCGCGCTGGCCCGCATCATCCTGTCCATCATCTTCGGCATCGGCATCGGCCTCATCATGGCATATCTCTTCCGCGCGGAAGAGGCGACGCGCGCCGCCGAGATGGCGGATAGCGGTATGTTCGCCGGCGAAGCGCAGGTCAAGCCGGCCGTGTGGGCGGTTTTCGCGATGCTGGTCGGCGTACTGCTGGTCGGCACGCTGCAGCTCGATGTGCTGACCGGCACCTGGTTCAGCCTGCGCCTGCCTATCGAGCTGCCCGCCGGGCTGCTCAACACACTGGCGAGTGTCAATCTCGCGCCGCAGGGCGCGCTGCTCATCCTGATGCTCGTCATCATAGGCCCGGTGGCTTACTTCGGGCTGGAGAATGTGCTCGAGCGCTTCAACCGCTGGACGTACGCCGCGATGACGCTCGTTGCGCTGACGCTGCTCATGGCGGCACCGACCTTCGCCGAGGGCAGCGTAGTCATCGGCATTACGGGGCGTTTCGTGGGCGAGGTGCTGCTCATCGGCGCGATTGGCGTCGTTGCCGCCCGCAGTTTCGAGCGCTACGAGATCGCCGAATGGCTGTGGGAGACGTGGAAGTTCGTCAAGCAGATCTTCCCGCTGCTTATTGCAGGCGTGTTCCTGGCGGGTGTGGTGCGGGTTATCCTGCCCGAGCAGTGGGTGCAGTCGCTGGCCGGGCGCAACACGCTCTTCGCCAACTTAATCGGCGTGGTGTTCGGCGTGTTGATGTACTTCCCCACGCTGGTGGAAGTGCCCATCGCCCGCATGTTCCTGGACCTCGGCATGCATCGCGGGCCGCTGCTGGCCTACCTGCTCGCCGACCCCGAGCTGTCGCTGCAGAGCATCCTGGTGACGGGCAAGATTCTGGGCCGCAGGAAGACGATTGCGTATGTCTCGCTGGTGGCGGTGTTCAGCACGCTGGCGGGCTATCTGTTCGGGCTCGCGCTGACGGTGCTGTAAGCCTCTCCCCCATCCCGCCCTTAACACAACAGGCCAACGGTGGTAGGGGCGAGTCTCAGACCCGCCCCTACGGATCGGTCTGTCAGCTCGCCGCCTCGCGCAGGGCGTGCACCTCGCCGGGGGCCAGCTCGCGCCACTCGCCCACGCCGAGCGGCTCCAGCCTGATCGGCCCGATCGCAACGCGCACGAGGCGCAGCGTCGGGTGGCCCACCGCTGCCGTCATGCGGCGCACCTGCCGGTTGCGCCCCTCGCGGAGCGTCAGTCGCAGCCAGGCGGTCGGCACCGTCTCGCGGTAGCGGATCGGCGGGTCGCGAAGCGGGAGATCGGGCTCGGCGTCGAGCAGCTCGGCACGGGCCGGGCGGGTCACCGCCCCCTTGACGCTCACGCCGCGCCGCAGTGCGTCGAGCGCCGCCTCGCCGGGGATGCGCTCCACCTGCGCCAGGTAGACTTTCGGCAGGTGGTGCCGGGGATGCGTGACGAGGTGCGCCAGCGCGCCATCGTCCGAGAGCAGCAGCAGGCCCTCACTGTCTTTGTCGAGGCGGCCCATCGGGTAAACGCCGGGCACATCGATGAACTCCGCCAGCGTGCGCCCGCCGTCGCGGTCGGTGAAGGCGCTCAGCACGTCGTAGGGTTTGTAGAAAGCCAGCGTTGGCATGATAGACGGCCCTCCTCTTGCGACTGCCTCCAGTGTAGCGCAGCCGCGCCCGATTACGCATAATGCCTCAAGATCGGGTACATTTATCAGCGTTTGACCCTCTCCAGCAGCATACAGGGCGCTCATGGATACCACAGTTCCGGCTACCCGCCAGGCGAGCGGCTATGTGCTCGTCGCCTTCATTGCCACAGTCTTCTGGTCAACGACGGCGATCTTCATCCGCCATCTCACCGAGCAGCAGCTTCCGCCGCTTGTGCTTGCCTTCTGGCGCGATCTGCTGGTCACGCTGGCGATGGTCGCGGCGCTCGCCATCGTCCAGCCGAAGCTGTTGCGCGTGCCGGGGCGGCATATCCCGTTCTTTGTGCTGTATGGCTTCGTGCTGATGGCCTTTAACGGCACCTGGACGGTCTCGGTGGACCTCAACGGGGCGGCGGTCTCGACGGTGCTTGCGTACAGCTCGCCCGCCATCACGGCGATCCTCGCATGGCTGCTGTGGCGCGAGTCGCTGGGCTGGGTGAAGATCGCCTCGGTGCTGCTCTCGCTGGGCGGCTGCGTGCTCGTCTCCGGCGCGTACGACCTGACAGTCTGGCAATTGAACAGCGCAGGCGTCATTGTCGGCGTGGCATCCGGTGTGCTGTTTGCGGTCTACAACATCTGCGGCAAGGAGAGCGCTCGCCGGGGCGTGAACTCGTGGTCGGCGCTGATGCTGACCTTTGGCGTGGCGTCGGTCTTCCTGCTGATCGTGCTGCACGTTCCGCTGCCGGTCGTGAGCGACTTCGGGCACGGGGCAGACCTGCTACATCTGGGCAGCAACTGGGCAGGGTGGGGCGTGCTCCTGCTGCTCGCCTGGGGCCCGACGCTCGCGGGGTACGGGCTGTACACGCTCAGCCTGAGCAGCCTGCCTGCCAGCGTCGCCAGCCTGATCGCCTCGCTCGAGCCCGCGCTGACTGCTGCGCTGGCGTTTGTCCTGCTCGGCGAGCGGCTGACGGTGCCGCAGCTTATCGGCTCTACGATGATCATCTTCGGTGTTGTGCTGCTGCAGTGGGAGTCGGCGGCAGCGGCGCGGCGCACCCCACAGGTGAAATAAAAAACGCGCCCCGGTCGGGGCGCATCTTTCACCGTCGCTCTGGAATTGACCGGTGCAGCCGCTAGGCGACTGCGGCCTTGGCCGCTTCGACGATCGCGCTGAAGCCAGCCGGATCGTACACGGCAATGTGTGCCAGAATCTTGCGGTCGAGGTCAATGTTCGCCTGCTTGAGCGCATGGATCAGCCGGCTGTAGGACATGCCATTCTGCCGTGCAGCCGCGTTGATGCGGGTGATCCACAGCCTGCGCAGATCACGGCGGCGAGCGCGGCGGTCGCGGTAGGCGTACCACAGCGACTTCAGCATGGCCTCATTCGAACGGCGGAACAAACGCCCGCGAGTCCCGTACTGACCCTTCGTCAGCTTCAGGATCTTCTTGTGGCGGCGACGTGTTACAGGTCCACCTTTTACTCGCATTGCTTTATCTCCATACCCGTAATGATAAACTCAGCGTGCGCACGCAGCAGGCCGCCAGCGCGGCGGTGTTGGATGCGCCTGACTACTTCTTGCTGCCGCCGCCGCGACGCGACGCGAGCGTGCTGTACTTTTCGATGTAGGGCGCCAGCCGCTTGATGCGCTTGCGCTGCTGGGCGCTCTTCATCCCGACCATCTGGTCGAGCATGTTCTTCGCCCGGGCCGACTTCTTGCGACGCAGATGGCTCTTGGGGCCCTTCGTACGCAGCAGCTTGCCGGAACCGGTGACCTTAAAACGCTTGGCCGTAGCCTTATGCGTTTTGATCTTGTACTTCTTACCCACAGTTTGTCTCCCTTGCTCGGACAAGTCGTATGTTCACTCGCATCAAAAGGTCGGACGCCTGAGGCATCCGACCACAACCAGACCGTCATTCTGGTCCATCGCAGACTGTTGGGCCTGTCAGGGCGGCGAGGAAAGTTTACTCGGCTTCCTTCGCCGGGGCAAGGACCATCAGCATGGTCCGGCCCTCCATCGCCGGACGCTGTTCGACAAGAGCGATGTCGTCCAGCTCACTGATAATCCGGTCCATCTGCTCGCGCGCGATCTCGGGGTACGTAATCTCACGGCCCCGGAACCGGACTCTCACCTTGACCTTGTTGCCATCCTCCAGCCAGCGGCGAGCGTCGCGGATCTTGAACGAGAGGTGGTGATCGGTGGTCTTAGGCCGGAGGCGGATCTCCTTGACCTCGATCTGCTTCTGCTGGCGGCGCGCCTGACGCTCCTTCTTCGCCTGCTCATACTGGAACTTGCCGAAGTCCATGATCTTGCAGACAGGCGGATTGGCATTCGGGGCGACCTCAACCAGGTCGAGGCCAGCCTCTTCGGCGCGGCGCAGCGCCTCTTGTAAAGGTAGAATCCCGACGTTCCCCTCGTCCGTGACGAGCCGCACTTCGCGAGCGCGGATAGCATCATTGACGCGATAGTTTGACTTGCTTATCGCAGTGGCCCCTTCTACTACTAGACACACGTTAACGGGCGGACGCTAGGGCGCCGCCCTATAATTTTAGCAGAGTTTACCATAGCCCCGGATAGGCGTCAACTATCTTCACGCGGGCAGGAGCGGAGGGCTGGTTGTGGCTGTGGCCGGGAATTATAATAAGTTTCTCACAAGATTATGTTGACGCCTGTTGACAATTGGGGTATTATTCGCCCGGCTTCACAAGAGACCACTGCGCGAGTGGACCCGCATTTGAACAGTGGAATTGCTCACAAAGCCTTGAGTGAACCCGGGCCGCATGTTATAATCGTGCAGTAACCACGCCGATGTAGCTCAATTGGCAGAGCAATGCTCTTGTAAAGCATGGGTTATGGGTTCGAGTCCCATCATCGGCTTGCAGCCGCGCATAAGCTGCGTGGCGACGTTAACAAATGAACATGGGTCCGTGTCCCGAGCGGCAAAGGGGGTGGACTGTAAATCCACTGGCAGAAGCCTTCGTAGGTTCGAGTCCTACCGGGCCCACTAGGTTGTTAGCTACATCTTGTGTGGGGATGTAGCTCAGCGGGAGAGCACCGCCTTTGCAAGGCGGGGGTCATGGGTTCGAATCCCATCATCTCCACCACACCCTTCCTTTTAATCCGCTAACAGCCAGCTTGATGCCCTCGTAGCTCAGGGGTAGAGCGCGTTCTTGGTAAGAACGAGGTCATGGGTTCAAATCCCATCGGGGGCTCCATTTTTGCGTTTACTCGTTTACTTTAGACTTGAGCCAACGCCCGGTTGAACTGGGGCGACCTTGCTCTCGCGTTTCGAGGAGGACGAGCAGGAACATGGGTAAGGAAGTATTTCAGCGGACGAAGCCGCATGTAAACGTCGGGACGATCGGCCACATTGACCACGGCAAGACGACGCTGACGGCGGCGATCACCAAGTACCTGTCGCTGAAGGGCGG
>Ga0134093_1001565_pt1 | contig 21360 bp, 21 predicted proteins | sample 4_1taG_FD_94452 | JGI IMG/M metagenome (GOLD analysis project Ga0134093, IMG submission 94452) | Switchgrass degrading microbial communities from high solid loading bioreactors in New Hampshire, USA - 4_13_20_68_A1 metaG | ecosystem: Engineered > Bioreactor > Semi-continuous > Anaerobic >...
CAAACCACAGTATCAATGAATATCATAGTCATACCTGTAGAAAAGGTAAAGACAGACTATGAAATAAATAATAAAGACCTTGGAGAGGGTCTCTAAAAACTACTACTATATAATACGAGGAGTATTCAGATAAAATTATAAATAACTTGGGGGTATGGATCAATATGATGAGTTAATAGAAAAATGTAAAGCTAGCGAAGCCGATATCGCTAAAATGGCAATAAAACAGTATGGCAGTATTGAAAAATATGTTCAAGCCATGACGAAAAATTTCGGAAGTGAAATTATAGAAAAGGCTGAGCAATTTGATAAGCTTAAGGAGGATTTATTGGAGGATAATCATCCGGTATTAAGTGAGCTATTTCAGAGGCTGGTATCTTATTTGGGAGAAGAACCTTCATCTGCAGAGGTTCAGAAAATCGCTGAAGAAATAAAGAATACAATAAAAGGAGAGTATGAGCTTTTTTACATGGATGATGAAAATAGCTATTGGCATACTTATAAACAAATCTATCTGATTCTTCCCGAATGGATGATGGCAGTAGATAAAAAATATGGTAAGGGTGCATCAAAATTTATAGGTGAAGTACTTAAAGCAAATATGGAAGAGGCACAACCTAAGTTAAATCTACTGTATAAAAAGCTTACTTCTGATATAAATAAAGATGTATCTTCCAAAGAAATACAAAGAATTGTAGAAGAAATAGTAAAGGAAACAGCCAAACAGAATGTGATGTCAGGAATAGAGCTTGGAGATAATTATTGGGAGTATATGGCAGATGTTTATATATCAAATCCTGCCTTTCAAAATGCAACAGATAAAAACTATGGTGAGGGTGCAGCTTTATTCATTGGTGAAGCAATAAAATATTATGTGGAGCATAAGTAGTGGGATATAAAATTATTTTATTTTAAGAAAAATGATAACCTCAATAAACTTAATTCTGATACGTTATAGCAAACAGCTCTTCGTTATGACTGGATTATGAGTGGAATAGAATGATATGGTATTTTTAATATGTACTGTGATATAATTCCATTATATTAAAACACAAGCAATCAAATATGTGTATTCCTGAACATCTGCATCAAGCGCACATTCAACAGGAACAAAACTTGATGCTAAGTTCTTATGTACCATACATTTTTCTGTTTCCAATCCGAATATTGTGAGGTAATTAATTCATGAATAATCAAGAGAAAAATTTAATCGAAGAGGCTTTACATCTGTTTGGTATCGAAAATGCAGAATACACAATGCTGCGCCACAACGAGAATATTTCCTGTAAAGTAAGTGTATCAGACAAGACCTATTCCTTGCGGATTCATTGCCCGGTTGAAGATTTTAATACCAATCTTGTTAACTTCGGATATGATGCCTATGAACGATTTCAGGATGAAGTAGAATTGCTATGTTATATGCGGGAGCATGGCTTTCCGGAGCTGCAGGAGCCTGTTGCAGGACTGGATGGTAAGTTGATTTACAGATTATCTGACGGGTCACCTGCTATGCTGCTGAGTTGGATTCCCGGTAGAACGATTGAGGAAGCAGAAGGGAAGAAATATGCTAAGGAACTGGGAAAGCTTGCAGCAAGAATTCACCGTTCATCCAAAGGGTTTTCCGGAAGACGCATTGCCTATGATGAACAATTGATAGACAGACTCTTTGATGAGATATCTTCTGCTGTTAACTCCGGGCATATTAGCCCGAAGGCTGGAGACATCTGCGTAAATGAACTGAAAATGATTCGTGCTGCTATCAGTCGTCTCAAAGAAGACAAGGAGCAATACGGAATAATACATGCAGACCTTAGCTTTGGCAATATTATTGTCTCAGATAATGGACTGATCCCGATTGATTTTTCTTTTTCCGGTTTTAGTTGTTATGCCCAGGAGGCCGGTATGCTCCAGTCAAATTATCATGATGAGGAAAGTCGGTATCTGGTGCTTCAGGGCTTGGCAGAAGGCGGTGAGAAAATTGATGAAAAAGATGCGGAACTGTTCCTTTCCCTGAGTGTTCTTTTGTTCATTTGCGCGCAGCATGGAAGATATTTTTCTGAAGGCTGGTTTTCCGAAGCAATGGAGCGCTGGTGCAATACCTTGTTCATTCACGGCTAAGAAGAAAATATGTTATAATCATAGATTAACTGGAGTATCAGCAAAAATATTGAGGTTAAGGGAGGAGCACTATGAAAGACTGCATTTTTTGTAAAATCGGAAGGCATGAAGCCAGATCCTGGATGGTTGCTGAATCGGAGCATGCTATTGCTATATTGGATATTCATCCAATGAACAAATGGCATACTATGGTCATCCCTAAGAAGCATTATGAAAACATATTTGACATGCCGCTTGAAGCGCTTCATGAGGTTATGACGATGGTCAAATATGTTGTGGATCTTTATAAAGAAAAATTAGGCATCGACGCAGTACAAATAATTTCAAGCAATGGGAAGGTTGCACAACAGGATGTATTTCATTCTCATTGGCATATTGCACCAAGGTATCCTAATGATGGCCAGGATATAAAATGGACATTACATCCCGAAATGGTCAATGAATATCATAATATGTTAGAACAGCTTGGTGTTGGAAGGTATATAAATGCACCAATCAAATGATTATTTAAGAAATCAATAAGTGCATTATGATGAGATACTAATACATAAGGGGGCTATTTGTGAAAAGCAATGAGATATATTCATCCAATTTGCCATTTTAGGATATTATAATATTTCCGTTTCAGGTAAATATAAGAACATCCTCCGGTAGCCTGTCAATCTAATAATTGTCGAAATGTGTCGATTATGCTATAATTCTTATATTATGTTAGCTAATAATAATGGAGCAAAGTATCTAAACGGCTTACTAAGGAGGACTCTTTTTATGTATAATGATGAGAATTGCCACTATTGTGATGGGACAGGGAAGGTAAAGTGTCATGAATGTGGTGGAGACGGTCAGGTTGAATGCTTTTGGTGTGACGGAGACGGCGAGGTGAGATGCACGGATTGCGGCGGCAGTGGCAGTGAAAGCTGTCCGTCATGTGGTGGTAGAGGCACGAAAAACTGCGGCTCCTGCGGTGGCAGCGGTAAGGATAGCTATGACAGTGATGAGGACTGCAGCTGGTGCCATGGCTCCGGTGAAGAGGATTGTTCGGAATGCGGTGGAAGTGGTGAGGTAGATTGTAGTTATTGCTATGGCAGCGGTAAAGTAGAATGTGATGACTGCGATGGCAGAGGTTATGTAGAATGCGATAAATGTAGAGGATGCGGAGAAGAAGACTGCAGATACTGTCATTGAGTGTAAGGTGACTGATAATCTGGTATGCAAATCATAAATGACGGGATCAATGGTTTTGCTCAATGTTATTGCTAAACCGTTGGGTGTACTTTTGAATCTTGGATATAGATGATAATGAAAAGGGTTTTTTGACATACACTCTCCATGCTGCTTTATCGGAGATAATGTCAGAGAACCCTGTTTATTTTGTCTGCAAGCCATATTAATTGACATGAAGGATACGATTAACTATAATACGTTTTTAACTATATCTTCGTCGCTTAGTCAACCATAAGCTGCGATATGATACACTTGATTTTTGCAGGAATAATGGAGGCATGTAAGATAATTCTTACTTCCAGAATATTAACAGTATTTGAAATATTGGATTTATGTGGTAAAATTTTGCCTGATAGCAAATATGAAAGCGATTAGTTAAATGTTTTTTAGGAGGAAACCATGGCTTATCAAATATTATTTATGGTTAATAAAGCACGCACAAGCAATAATTGTATACCGATTTTTGATAGCTATGAATGGTGGCTTGACTTGGCTAAAAATGCTCTTGAGCTTGCTGATGAATTCGAAATGCGTCTATGGGCAGGTGATTCAGCGGACATTATGGCGATGAGACATTAATTGAAGTTAATACAGATGAAGAGGTTCAGGCAATACAAAATTGGGCAAAGAATTATCCAGCAATATGGCGAGTGGATGTTTTTGATTGTAATGATTCTATAGAGTTAGAATGAGAATAAATGTCTTCAATAAGGAGATTTATTATATGAAAAAAATGATTTTTGTTATGATGATAATTTTTGCTTTAACGTTAACCGGTTCCTGCAATATTATGAAAAGAGATGGTGTAAGAGAATTTAGAGAGGACTATATAAAAAAATATGAAAGAACCTTTAATGAAATGTTCGAAGATAATTGGAAGGTTATAGCGACTGAAAGCAAATATGAGGATCCGGAAGAAATCTGCTCACATGTTGATACAAGGACTGTTCGCTTTATTGAGTGGACTATTGAATATTATGACGGCAATGGGAATCCAGTCATATTTGTATTTGACAATCGTAGCTCCTTATCGGATCAGATTCAAAGCCATGTAAAGGATTATATTAAGAAATATTATAGGGAAAATTTCTTTGATACAAGGTTTAAGGATATGGCTATTTCGCCTTCCAGCTATGTATTTTGCTTTTTTGCTAGAATGACGGTTAACAGAGACGAGAAGGATAATATTGAAAGAACAAAGAAGGCAGATAAGTATCTTAAAAATCTGGAAACTCCTGACGGGGCTATAAATCTTTCCAGGCTTACACCTGCAAACGCATTTGAGATTTGTCCGATATATCTGTCAATTTACGTTTCACTAAGCGGACATCCTGATGATGCTGATAATATTGAGGAGGATGTAAAAGCTCAAATTGAAGCTATGGCTGAAGAAATGAATGAATTTACTGGCAATAAGTTAAATGCAAGCATTAGGATGGGTTATCGTGATGTTAGCGGTAGAAGTGTATATTGGACCTATTTACAGGGAAAACAGGTTTATGATACAGCAGGTACATATTTTGAAAGGCATGTTTTTGACAGCTATAAAGGTATATTTTGGTAGAAACGAGTTGTTATAGCCAATTGAAAAATGCAATAATTAAAGGCCCCATCTGCCAGTCAGAATAACTGCTGATGGAGGCCTTTGAATATTTACCAAATCATTTCACGTCAGCAGATATCTAATGACCTGCCTTAGTTATTTTGATTATCTGCTGAAATTGACATGCTACTTTGGCTTATGCTGAATATTGCTGCAGTATATGCAGTAGTGAGTCTTTTGCCATATATTACTGCAGTAAAGGAAGCAGTGAGGTGCCGATAGTGCCTTCAGGCATGGCAACACCGAAGTTATCGGCTATGGTGGCTCCCACAACAGCGAAGGTCTCCTGCTCAGGCAGAGGGCCAAAGCCGTTCATGGAGGGTGAATAGGCTATGAAGGGAACCTTTTCACGGGTATGATCAGTACCTGAATAGGTCGGATCATTACCATGATCGGCAGTGAGGATAAGCAGATCGTCTTCTTTTAAAAGAGGAAGAAGCTCACCTAGCTTGGCATCAAATTTTTCAATCTCTTCGCCATAGCCCTTAGGGTCACGACGATGTCCCCAAAGGGCGTCAAAGTCCACCAGATTTACAAAGCACAAGCCGTGAAAATCGGTTTTGGCAATATCTATTGTCTGCTCCATGCCATGAACTGAGGATTTGGATTTGTTGGATGCGGTGAGCCCCTCACCATCGAAGATATCATAAATCTTGCCTACTGAAATGACATCAAAGCCGTTATCCTTCAGGGCATTTAAGGCAGTGGGACCGAAGGGCTTGAGGGCATAATCATGGCGGTTGCTGGTGCGGCGGAACTCGCCTCGCTTTTTGCCGACATAAGGGCGGGCGATAACACGGCCCACCTTCCATTCATCCCGCATAGTCAGTTCACGGGCAATTTCACAGCAGCGATACAGCTCCTCCAGGCCAAAGGTTTCCTCGTTGCCGCAGATTTGCAGCACTGAGTCCGCTGAGGTATACACAATCATGGCGCCGGTGGCGATTTCTTCCTCACCAAGTTCATCGATAATTTCAGTACCACTTGCGCTCTTGTTGCCGATGACCTTGTGCCCTGTTCTGGCCTCAAGCTCAGCTATCAGTTCGGGAGGAAATCCGGTTTCGGTAAAGGTTTTAAAGGGGGTCTCAACCTTAAGCCCCATCAGCTCCCAGTGACCGGTCATGGTGTCCTTGCCCTTGCTTATTTCCCTGAGGGCGGTATAATAGCCAAGCGGGCGCTCAATGGGAGGCACATTTGCAAGGGGGTGCAAATTTGCAATACCCAGCCTTTGCAGATTGGGAATATTAAAGACGTCCATTCTTTCTGCGATATGGCCGAGAGTATCTACTCCGATATCGCCATAATCGGGGGAATCATCCATTGCGCCAATACCTAGAGAATCGAGAACAATGGTAAAAATACGCTTGTATTTTTTCATGACATAACTTCCTTTCAAAATATAAAGCCTGTTAAATGTTATTCATCTGTGCCTGTCATATTCTATGCATATGAATTGCCAGATTAATGAAATGTGAAATGTAATTAACTAATATTATACAATAAAATAATACTCTTTAATATATACAATTCATTAATACAAACCTTCCGCCGGCTGTGACTTCATGAGCTTTACCAGGCGGCTGGTGCCCAGACGATCGGCACCCAGCTGTATAAATTTTTCAGCGTCATTAAAATCGGAGATACCTCCGGCAGCCTTAATCTTAACATTGGGACCCACATGCTTTGCAAACAGCTCGATATCCTCAAAGGTGGCGCCGCCGGTGGAAAAACCGGTGCTGGTCTTGATATAGTCTGCCCCGGATTTGGTCACCAAATCACACATAATTATTTTTTCTTCCTCTGTTAGCAGGCAGGTTTCGATAATGACCTTCAGTATGTGTTCACCGCAGGCCTGTTTTATGGCCTTTATTTCCTCCAGTACATAGTCATATTCCTTGTTTTTTAGAGCGCCGACATTGATGACCATGTCGATTTCGTCTGCGCCCTTTGAGATGGCCTCCCGGGCTTCAAAAACCTTGGAGGCAGTGGTCATGTTGCCATTTGGAAAGCCGATAACGGTGCAGATGGCCATCCGGTCAGCGACATATTCCTTAGCACGGGCCACATAGCAGGGGGGAATGCATACCGAGGCCGTCTGATATTTGATGGCATCATCACAAAGAGCCATAATTTCCGGCCAGGTGGCGGTTTGCAGCAGTAATGTGTGATCTACGTGTGATAATATTTCTTGTCTGTTCATAAGAATCCTTCCTTTCTGCCAAATATTATTTATCGGCGCTAAGCTTTTTACTTCTCCAAATCCTCAGGTCCAAAGCCCATAGGAAGAATTTGCTCCAGTGTAAATACCTCATAATGCTCCGAATCCATTGCCAGTATCACTTCAAAGCTTTTAGGGTCGCAAAATTCCATCATAACCTGACGACACACGCCGCAGGGAGCGCAAAGCTGCAGACTGTCCGCTCCTTCCGGACCGCCAATGATGGCGATGCTGGAAAAGCTCTTAACTCCTTCACTGACTGCCTTAAAGAAGGCGGTGCGCTCAGCGCAGTTGCTGGGGGTATAGGCGGCATTTTCAATATTACAGCCGGTATATAGTTTTCCATCACTGGATAGTAACGCTGCTCCTACCTGAAAATGTGAATAGGGTGAATAGGATTGTTTGCGCGCGTTTAATGCATGAGAAATCAGCTCTGATCTTGTCATAATCATGTTCCTTTCTGTGGATGTTTACTAAAATGCTACTCCGCCGACTTTTTGGTGCGGCGGAGTAGATAAGCTTTTTATTTTTGCTTTAGATATGGTTTGCCGCTGGCAGCAGGTACTCTGGATTTACCAACAAACAGCACCAGCGTAATGATTGTTACAACATAAGGAATCATTGAAATCAGGTTAGGGCTTATTAGATTGCCTGAACCCAGCAGAACCTTTAAACCGTTACACAATCCGAACAGCAGGCAGGCACCCATAGCCCCGTGAGGGGTGAATTTACCGAAGATAACGGCGGCAATGGCGATAAAGCCCTGACCGACAATAACTTCCGGACGGAACTGGCTAACAGTGCACAAGGTAACATAAGCACCACCCAACCCGGCAAGAAAGCCGGAAGCAATCACTGCAATATAGCGGGTGCGGAATACGTTTATACCTTGGGTTTCACAAGCCTTGGGATGCTCACCTACGGCACGAAGACGCATGCCGAATCTGGTTTTGTAGAAGATAAACCAGACGATAGCTACTGCGACAAAGGCCAGATAAGTTGCAACGTAAGTGTTAAGCACGTTATTCCAAAAGCTTCCAACCTCGAAAACGCCATTAAACAGCTTGGGCAGCTTTTGAACTGTGTCCAGGGGAGGTGTGTTTGAGGATTGCTCAAACAGCGCTTTACATACAAAGATAGCTACGCCGGGAGCCAAAAAGTTAATGGCGGTACCGGAGATGGTCTGATCAGCACCAAATGAAACACAGGCGATGGCATGAATCAATCCAAAGAGGGCACCCACCAGTCCACCGCATAAAAAGGCCAGCCAGGCATTGCTGGTGAAATGGGCGACTGCCGCGCCTACAAAAGCACCAATGGTCATCATGCCTTCAATACCAATGTTCACGACACCACTGCGTTCCGAAAAGGTGGAGCCCAGTGCAGCATAAAGTAAAGGAGGTGTAGCTATCAGAGTGGCGTTTATAACCAAGCCCAGGTTTTTAATCAATTCTTGCATTTATTTGCCCTCCTTTTTTAGCAGCCGCTTAGTAATTAAATAGCGGAATACATGTGATATGGCTATAAAGAGTACGATGGTACCCATAATGATGTCAACAACTTCGGTGGGAGCATCAATGAGATTGAGCTTGGAGCCACCATATTTCATGGCGCCGTAAAACAGTCCGGCAAAGATACAGCCAATAGGGTGGGAGCTTGCAATCAGTGCAACAGTGATTCCCTGGAAGCCGAAGCCCTCCTGTCCGGCAAACTGGCTGATGCGCATAGAGTTGCCCAGCAATTGGACGGCACCTCCCAGAGCAGACAGAGCGCCCGACAGGCTCATGGCGATATACATCGTCTTATTGGAATTAATGCCACCGTATTTAGCCGCATGAGGATTGAGGCCAACAGCCTGTACCCTATAGCCAAGAGTGGTTTTTGTAAGGATAAACCAAATGGCGATTGCTGCAATAATTGCCAGGAAAATACCGTAATTTGCCTTATCATTCTTAAGTAAATCCAACACCGATTTAGGCAGCAGGATCTTTGCGGAATCACGAATATCCTTGGAGGCTTCACCACCGCCTACCTTGTGAATTATTTCTGTATTAATTACGTAGTTTGAGAGATAAAAAGCAATCCAGTTGAACATAATAAAGGACAAAACCTCGTTTATACCGAACCGGACGCGAAGTATTGCCACCAGGAAGCTCCATGCCATACCGGCGGCAGCAGCAGCCAGCATACATAGTATCACATGCAATACAGGTGGAGCATCCATCAGGATACCCACGCATAGAGCAGCGAGTGAGCCTACTACAAATTGCCCTTCAGCTCCGATGTTGAAAACGCCCATCTTATAGGAGAAGGCCACGCTTAATCCCGTAAACACCAGTGGTGTTGCATAAATCACCGACCAGATGAGATATTTGGGCTTGCTGAACACACTGTTTAACAGCTTGGCGTATGCCTGGGCAGGACTGATGCCGGCTGACCACAGAAATATACCACCAACGATAAATCCAAAGATAATAGCTATAATTGTATATAAAGCATTTTGATGAAGTAGGCCTTTTGCATCTTTTTTTACAATGCTTTGTGTGCTCTCGTTATTCTGATTGTTCTTTTGCTTCATGTTTGCTTCCTCCTGCCATCATCAGTCCAAGGACTTTTTCATCGGCCTGATCGCCGGGCACACTGCCTACGATATTACCACTGTAAATGACCTCAATCCGGTCGGACAGGCTCATGATTTCATCCAGTTCAAAGGATACCAGCAATACAGCCTTATTTTTATTGCGCTGCTCCACAATGTAACGATGAACAAATTCGATGGCGCCTACATCCAAACCGCGGGTAGGATTAACGGCAATAAGCAAATCCTTGTCGTTTGTAATCTCACGGGCGATTATGACCTTCTGCTGATTACCACCGGAAAGCTTACCGACTTCCTTACTTCCGCCATCGGCACCACGGATGTCAAACTTGTCTACAAGCTCTGCAGCGTGCTTCCTAATGGCATCCTTCTTTAGAATTCCGCCTTTGGAGAAGGGCGGGCGCTCATAATTTTGCAGCACCAGATTGTAGGCTACCGAATAATCCAATACCAGTCCGTGTTTTTGTCGGTCAGCCGGTATGCTGGATACGCCGTTATCAAACAATGTATGGGCATCGGCGTTGAAAAAATCCCTGCCGCCTATTATCACCTTGCCTGATTCGCCCTTGCGCAAGCCGGTTAGAATCTCCACCAGCTCGGTTTGACCGTTGCCATCCACGCCGGCCAGGCCCACGATTTCACCGCGGCGCACCTGCAGATTCAAGCCCTTAAGCACTTCTACACCCCGATAATCCTTTGCGTGAAGATCCTGTATATCGATAATGACTTCACCGGGTTTAATAGGCTTTTTATCTACTACGAACTGAACATCACGGCCCACCATCATGCTGGCCAGATCGTGTTCGCTGACTGTGCTTACATCGACAGTGCCAATGTATTTACCTTGTCTTATGATAGTACACCTGTCGGCTGATGCTTTGATTTCCTTAAGCTTATGGGTGATTAGCAGCACGGTTTTGCCGTCGGCTGTAAGATTGTGGATGATGTTTATCAGCTCTTCGATTTCCTGCGGTGTAAGTGATGCAGTAGGCTCATCGAGGATAAGAATGTTGGCGCCCCTGTACAGTACCTTAAGAATTTCAACACGCTGCTGCATGCCAACCGAAATATCTTCGATCTTGGCATCAGGGTCCACATGCATGCCATAACGCTCGGACAGCTCCATTACTTGCTTGCGTGCCTTTTTTATATCCACCGTTATGCCATTATTAGGTTCCATGCCCAGGATAATGTTTTCAGTAACAGTGAAGGGCTCCACCAGCATGAAGTGCTGATGCACCATGCCGATGCCAAGCCGGGTGGCATGTCGCGGATTCTCGATATGCGCAGGAGAACCGAATATGGATATACTGCCGGATGTCGGTTTATACAATCCGTACAATATGTTCATAAGTGTGCTTTTTCCGGCGCCGTTTTCGCCTAAAATAGCATGAACTTCACCCTTGTAAACGGTTAGGTTGATGTGGTCGTTGGCCACAAAGTTACCGAACTTCTTGACGATATCAGTCATTTGAACGGCAACCACGTTCGGATCAATATGGCTTGTTTTATCCAAATCCGTTTTTCCCTCCTTAAATGTTTGTATTGCGGGAATAGCATTGTATGTGCATACAAATTAAATTATAATGATATCTTTAAAGCCTTTGGCTGCAAGCAGCCCGGCGTAATATTCCATTTGCTTGTGTGTCGGGATTTGCAAGGTCTCTTTATATTGCGGGCGAACTCCCATTGGACGATAGGATATAAGCTTATATCTTATGGGTCTTATGGATAAGTATGGACTAAGTAAATCTGCTGTTTGAATAATGGTTTGCTCTGTATTATAAAGGCCTGGGGACACTACTGTACGCAGCTCATACAGCTTAGCCTTTGAGGCAAGATACCGGGCATTTTTTATGACAAGTTCGTTGCTTAATCCGGTTACCCGCTTGTGTTCTTCAGGGTCAAATGCTTTGATGTCAAGCATCACTCCGTCGGTAACTGCCAGTAAATCAGGGTAGTGTTCAAAATCCAGGGTTCCATTGGAATCAATTAGAGTGGACAAGCCATGTGCCTGTGCCAGGGTAAAGAGCTCATATAAAAACGCCGGATATAGTGTACATTCACCACCGGAAACGGTGATACCGCGGATGAAGGGGATTTGCTTTTGCACCAGCTGCCATACTTGTTCTGCTGTCATATCTGAGGTCTTTGGACTACTGTTGTTGGGACAGACCTTAATGCAGCTGTCACAGTGGACACATTTGTCGCAGTCGTAGCTAACCCGTTCACCTTTTAGGCTTAATGCCCCTGTGGGGCATGAGTTGACACATGCCCCACAGTGCATACATTTGCCTCGTGTTTCAGGGTTATGGCAATATAAGCAGTTCATATTGCAGCCCTGCAGAAATATGGCAGTACGGTTCCCGGGTCCGTCAACAGTGCTGAAGGGTATGATTTTATTAACAGTGGCTACCATAATCAGCGTACCTTTCTATCTAAAATCTTACCATTCATGACGGCACCCATTCCTAAAGCGGTGGTGTCCTGCAACACATTCTGACCGCTCTTTAGCTTTTCAATTTCCGACCGCTTGACCAAATAACCCGTAATACGTATAACATCGCTGTTATTCTCATAGAAGGACAGATAGCGCAACTCTTTGCGGAAGGAGCCTTTGACGATGTCAAGTACATATTCGGGATTTTGGTGAACGGTTACATCAATAGGGAAAATGTCACCTGTTCCGGATGGGAAATATTTGTGGAAATGATTGATTACCATAAGGTGATCTATCATTTCGTCCGGTTCCTCCCCGATGGGGATACGAGTACCCGGTGAAATATTTTGATCCTCTGAAATTCCTACCTGCGCATGCAGCAAAAAGTGACCGCCGGTTATTTCGCAGTAGGGGTTATGGTGTTTTTCATTGAATTCATATATTTGTCTTATTATGGACTCCCCAAGCTCGGTGGCGTACTCGTCGTGGCCAAAGCGACCGGGACGGCCTTCTTTTTCCAGCAGGATATTTACACATTCCGCCAAACCTACCAGGCCAAACATGGCTGTGAAGCGATCACGGCGAATAAAGCCTTCCTTAGCCAGAAAGTTATTTTCAAAGAAGCCGCTTTCTTCCACCTCAAAGCTAATGCGGGCATCCATGTGGCGCGCCATAATGTCCATGACATAGGGCAGCTGTTTGGATGTAAAATCCTCAATACTGCTGGCGCGTTTGGCAATGTTGCCAAGAATCAGGCGGCAAAGGGTGTATGAGCCGCCTGCCAGAGGCAATCCGTTATAGCAGCTGGCAATGACGTAATCCTCGCCAAGCTCCTGCTTAAACATTTTGTGGTTGGCAAAGCTGGGCTTTGCAGAACGCAGGGCTGTTTTAACAGCACAAGTGGCAAAGTCATCATCGGTTACGCCTTCTTCATATTTTAAGGTCAGATTGGGCACGGCCTGTTCAAGTTCCGCCTCCAGCTCCAGCAGCAGGCGGCCTGTCCGTGTAGGCTCGGGTCCGATATTTGCATGGGAGAAGGAGTCCAGGATAGTGCGGTCAACGTGCACCAAAAAGCCCCGCAGAAGTTTTTTAGCTGTAGCATCGTCAACCTCTTGCATATAAGGCTCCAGCAGCGTATCCAGCTGTCCCAGATATACCGGGAAGTTGGTTACGCTGGGAACATGCTTATAAAATATCAACAAAGAATTAAGTGCTTCATATAAATCGGTCGGGGGCGTAAGTTGCAGAAATTTGCTGCCTTCCTTCATGAATTTGGCATAGTCGGGGATGATATATCTGGGACGAAGCGGAGCATGTCCTTCGTTAAGATCGCAGATACATTTGAGATCTGCAGGAACCTGCATCAGCTCCTCAAGTCCCTCCGGCAAATCCAATACTTCCAGCAGAGAATCGGCAGCACCGGCCAGTGAAGCAACCTTTTGCTCATGAGTGAGTGTCGGGCTCTTTATGATACCCAGTATTTTTTCGCGTGTTTCATTCACACGCTGCATAGAAATGTCTCTCAATTGTTCGCCACCCTTCCTTGAATAAAAAAGGCAATTATTTAAAAGTTAAAATTTTAATTATTAAAATTAGTCATCTAATTAAAATCAATCATCTAATTCGTAGATGTCACCGTATTTAGCTTCAAAATCAGCCTGGGTCTTAGGAACGCTAATCTTACCGTCGATGATGTCCTGCTTAGCCTGATTAACATACTCCAGAACATCAGCAGGCAGGTTGGTGGTGGTAGGAGCGATGTCTACACCTGCGCTCTTCAAATCATAGGTTATGATACCGGACTTAACAGTGCCTTCCTTTACTGCTTTTGCAATTTCATAGCATGCATTGTCAACACGCTTCATAGCAGAGGTCAAGATAGTTTCAGGTGCAAGAGGGGACTGATCACTGTCAACACCGATTGCCCATATTCCGGCGTCCTTGGCTCCTTCGATAACGCCAAGACCTGTGCCTCCTGCAGCATGGAAGATTACGTCTGCGCCATTGGTAACCATAGTTGTAGCAGCGGATTTACCGATTTCGGTGCTGCCGAAGGAGTTGGCATTGAACTGCAGGATTTTAGCATTCGGGTTGGCATCCTTAACACCAGCAAGATAACCATAGCCAAACTCGTTCATTGTCTGGCTAACCATACCGATTACAAAGCCTACTGTGTTGGACTTGGTCATCTTACCGGCAACAAGGCCTACAAGATAGGAAGCCTGGCTCTGCTCGAACATCAGGCAGGTAACGTTAGGCAGATCGATACTGGCATCGTCGATGATTGCAAACTTCTGATCAGGATTTGCTTCAGCAGCTTTCCTGGTTGCATCTGCCAGCATGTAGCCTACGCAAATGATAAGGTCATAGTCTTCATCAATAAAGGCCTCAATATTGGGAGCATAGTCAGCATCGATAGCAGATTCGGCATAACGAACCTCTACGCCAAGCTCTCTCTGAGCGCGCTGCAGGCCTTCCCATGCGGATTGGTTGAATGAACCGTCATTTACACCGCCAACGTCAGTTACCATACCGATCTTAATTTTCTTGCCGGTATCTGCGTTGTTGTCAGTGTTGTCAGTGCCGGTATTACCGGTATTTCCGGTATTATTGCTGTTACCGGTGTTATTGTTGTTGCTGTTGTTGGTATTCTTTCCGCCACATGCGGCAAGGGAAAATACCATAATTAATGATAATAATAGTGCTAAAAATCTTTTCATAACATTTCTCCTTTTTTATATTTTTTTATTATTAATTTAGTTTGTGAAAACTAAATTATTTTTATATAATATTAAGCGCAACTTCGATCATATTTTTGAATCCAAGCTGGCGTTCTTCTGCAGAAAGCTCTGAACCCTTGTAAATATGATCAGAGATAGACAGGATACATAATGCATTTTTTCCAGCTTTGGCTGCATTCATGTATAGAGCTGCCGCTTCCATTTCAATACACAGCACACCCATGCTTTTCCAGGCATCATTTGCGTTTTTATTGGCATTGTAGAAGGTATCCGAGGAAAGAACATTGCCGACCGCAATCTTAATTCCTCTTTTTTGTGCTTCCTCAATCGCCTTTTGCATCAGCGGATAGCTGGCAATAGGCGCATAGCTGCCGGGTAGCTGATATTGACTCGCATAATTGGAGTCTGTGCAGGCTCCCATGGCAATGACGAGATCCTTCAGCTCCAGTTCGTCACTTAACGCGCCTGCGCTTCCGATGCGGACGATGTTGTCCACATCGTAAAAATTAAAAAGCTCATAAGTATAAATGCCGATGGATGGAATACCCATACCGTGACCCATAACAGAAACAGCTTTTCCCTTATAGGTACCGGTAAAGCCCAGCATGTTGCGCACCGTATTAAAGCAGGTGACATTTTCCAGGTAGCTTTCGGCAATATATTTTGCACGCAGAGGATCGCCGGGCATCAATACTGTTTTAGCAATTTGCCCGACGGTCGCTGCATTATGTGCAGTTGGAACTTTACTCATATTTTTGCATCCTTTCTTTTTTCTTAAGCTTGATCTTCACGAATAAGCTCACGAATAGCCTCCACCGCAGTAATGATTGCCAGTTCGGTATCGTGCACTTGAGGGTTGGATAGTCCCCTTTTTTCGCGTTCCTGGTTAGCAACTACCAAAAATACAGAGCCTACGCGTACGTGCAAGTAGCTGCCTACGACAAACAAGGCCGCCGACTCCATCTCTGAAGCCAGGCATCCCAGCCGCAGCCATGCTTCCCACTTATTCATCAGCTCATAACTGACAGGCTTAGTTTCCGGCTCATGCTGTCCGTAAAAGGAATCCTTGCATTGAACCACACCTACATGATGGGGAAGATTTTTCTTCCTGGCGACCTTTGTCAGAGCGCCAACAACCTGAATGTCAGCCACGGCAGGAAACTCGATAGGAGCGTATTCACGGCTGGTGCCCTCCATTCGGATAGCGCCACTGGCAATCACAAGATCGCCGCCATGTACGTCAAGCTGCATTCCGCCGCAGGTGCCCACCCGGATAAAGGTGTCGGCACCGCAACGTACCAGCTCTTCCATAGCAATGGCAGCGGAGGGACCTCCAATACCGGTTGATGTGACGCTTACAGGTACACCGTCCAACGTACCGGTATAGGTAACGTATTCACGGTTGTCGGCGATAAGCCGAGGGTTGTCAAAATGACTTGCGATTTTTTCACATCGCTTGGGATCGCCGGGAAGAATGACATATCGTCCGACTTCTCCCGGGCCAACCTGTATATGATATTGCTTACCGGAACCTTCAGTATAGTCGATCATAATTGTCCTCCTTTGAGATAATTTAGGGAAAAGGACAGATTCTCTTTTATAAACTTTCTACATGAAATGCAGTAGGAAATTTACAAAAGACTACTGTATAAATCGATATAAACAGAATAAATTCCTATAACATAATAGCACATTATGTCGAAAAAAACAATAATATGTCGAATATGTGAATTGACTTTGGCAGTCGGATACACATACTCTTATTATGCCCCAAAAATACATTCTATAAATATTTCAAAATCCCCCCTACAGTTTTAAATAACTGAAAAATGGTAAATAATAATTGACAAACAATAAATATATAGCTATTATCAATATATATTAATACAGAGAGGTGCTATATATGGAACGTTATTCAACTGTTATCTTGCGTATAGCTTTATTTATTGCCGGGGCAATAGTACTAGCTTTTTGTGCCGCTACAGCTTTTTTGGCACTCAAAACGTATCCTTCATCGGGATATATAACATTGGCTGATGTATTATTTGCCGGTACATGCCTGGCGGCAATACCATTTTATATAGCTATGTATCAGTCCTTTAAATTGCTTAGGCTTATTGATGCTGATTGTGCATTTTCAGAATCATCGGTAAAGGCTTTGAAAATAATTGCCCGTTCTGCTTTCCTGGAATTTATTATCTGCTCGCTGGGTGGCTTACCCTTCTTCTATGTACTGGCACAGAAGGATGATGCTCCCGGATTTATATTGATCGGACTGGGTATAGCCGGTGTTGCTTTCATAATATGTGTGTTTGCCTCGGTTCTTAATCAGCTATTGCAAAAGGCTATTGCAATAAAAACGGAAAATGACTTAACGATCTGAGGTGAAGAATATGTCAATAATAGTGAATCTGGATGTAATGCTTGCAAAACGGAAAATGAGTGTAACTGAGCTTTCAGAGAAAATAGGTATAACGATGGCGAATATATCCGTCCTTAAAACCGGAAAGGCAAAGGCGATTCGCTTTTCAACTTTAGATGCAATATGTAAGGCTTTGGATTGTCAACCGGGTGATATTCTGGAATACAGAGGTGACGAAGGAACTGTTGAAAAGGAAGATGATTAAGTAACATCAGACATCATTAATGCACAAAAAATGATTGCGAAGCTGGGGCTGGGGATACCAAAATATCTTTTGGTTAATCCGCAAATTTTCGCAGTAAGGACAATTGACTTGAATAATAATCTGGAAAGACTCTATCAAAGGTTCTATTATAATATGTATAATCCTATAATAAGGAAACTGGTAATGAAATCAGGAATTAGCAGTATCAGATAAAGTAGCGGCCTCTTGACGATATACAACACTGAGATGGTTAGCCGAAACATTTTCGTGGATTTTAAACATAATGAGACGAGCGTATTAGAGGATTAGTTAGCTTATACATTAATGCTGGCTGTTTACGTTGTATGTTTCTTTTATAAAAAGAAATACTATTCCTAAAAAAGAAAGGATAGTCTGCTATGAATGAAAGGGACATGTATACAGCTGATGAAATAAAAGCTCAAAAACAGCCTGTACCTGGAAAAGAAAGCAGGATGAATCCCGAACCAATTTATGACAATCCTGAAAAGAAGGGCACAGGCAGATTAAAATCCAAGACTGCTATCATCACCGGTGGGGATAGTGGAATAGGCAGAGCAGTTTCTGTTGCATATGCAAAGGAAGGCTGTAATGTTGTTATTGTATATAACATTGCAGATGATGACGCTAATGAGACAAAAAAAGCAGTGGAATCCTATGGTGGGAAGGCATTATTAATCAGAGGAGACATCGGGGATAGCAGCTTTTGTAATGAAGTAGTTGAAAGAACCTTGCAGGAATTTAAGGGCATAGATATTTTGGTGAATAATGCTGCCGAACAGCATATGCAAAAATCCATAGAGGATATTACTGATGAGCAGCTTCTTAGGACATTCAAAACAAATATATTTTCCATGTTCTACCTGACAAGAGCTGCATTGCCTCATATGAAAGAGGGTAGCGCAATTATCAATACCAGTTCTATAACAGCATTTAAGGGGCACAAGGATTTGCTTGACTATTCTGCAACAAAAGGGGCTGTAACAGCATTCACAAGATCTTTATCTGAGAATTTGGCCGGCAGAAAGATTAGAGTAAACCAGGTTGCACCAGGGCCAATCTGGACACCGCTCATTGTGTCTACTCTTGATGAAAGCGCTATTGAAAATTTTGGAATGAATACACCTCTGCAAAGGCCGGGTCAGCCGGTTGAGCTTGCGGAAGCCTACGTCTATCTGGCGTCCTCCGATTCCTCCTACATGACAGGACAGACGATTCATATCAATGGCGGTACTATTATAAATGGTTAACAGGTTTTACGACAGTTTGCTGCTGGAAATTGACTACAAATAAAACTTGACATTTATATCCTTTTGCATATAATAGTTGTAAATAACATAAGAAAAGCGATGACGGAAAAGAGTAGGCCACAGGAAGCAGACAGAGAGAGGGGCATATGGTGGAAGCTCCTTATGTGAAATGTGGTTGAAAACCATTCCTGAGCTGTAACGCGGAAATTGCAGTATGCGTTACCGTATACCTGCGTTAAAGGTTAGGATTTGAAAGAATCTGAAGTGAAAAATTAAGGTGGAACCGTGCAGGAATTACATGCACCCTTAGACAGAAGCAATTCTGTTTAAGGGTTTTTTTTATCGTATAGAAAATCAGTTAATTCAACATTTCCTATACGATAAAAGCCGTCAGGATATTCCTATTTTCTTATGTTATTTAAATAACCGAAGGGAGAGATAGGAATGAAAGTTATTTTAGGAAATGGTGAAATCATTGAAAGCGCCTTTAGCGAGGAGACAGGAAGGAATGCCTTGCGTCATACCGCTGCCCATATTTTGGCGCAGGCGGTAAAAGGATTGTACCCTAACGCAAAATGTGCAACAGGGCAAGCAACAAACAACGGTTTCTATTACGACTTCGAGTTTGACTTTGTTTTGACAGCAGCACAGCTGCCGCTGATTGAGACGGAAATGAAACGAATTGTTGAGGCAGCCCTTCCAATCGAGTATTGCACTGTCAATAAAGACGACGCTATCTGTGAAATGGGAAGACGGAAAGAGGACTATAAGCGGGAGCTTCTTGCAGAAATGCCGGAGGATACCAGGGTCAGCTACTTCAGGCAGGGAGATTTTGCAGATATATGTTCCGGTCCGCATGTGACTAATACAAAGGAAGTTAAAGCCTTTAAGCTGACATCGCTGGCAGGTGCTTACTGGAGAGGGGACGAGAAAAATAAAATGCTCACCAGAATTTATGGCACTGCTTTCCAAAGTCAGGACGAGCTGGAGGAACACCTCAAAAGTCTTGAGGAAGCAAAGGCCAGGGATCACCGAAAAATAGGCAAAGAAATGGAGCTGTTTGCAATAATGGAGGAAGGGCCGGGCTTTATTTTCTTCCTGCCTAAGGGACTGATATTAAAAAATTTGCTGATTGATTACTGGAGAAGGTTACATGAACGGGAAGGCTATATAGAGGTCTCAACACCGATTATTTTAAAGCGAGAGCTATGGGAGACATCAGGACACTGGGATAATTACCGTGATATTATGTACACATTGCAAATCGATGATATGGATTTTGCAATAAAGCCGATGAGCTGTCCCGGTGGAATGCTTATCTATAAGATGAAGCCTCATTCCTATAAGGAGCTGCCTATTCGTATGGCGGAGCTCGGACTGGTACACCGCAATGAAAAATCAGGTACCCTTCACGGTTTGAACAGGGTACGTGCTTTAACCCAGGATGACGCACATATTTTTATGATGCGTGAGCAGGTAATTGACGAGGTAAAAGGCGTAATCAGACTGGTTGATGAGGTTTACAGGAAATTTGATTTTAAATATCATGTGGAGTTATCTACAAGACCAGAAAAAAGCATTGGTACCGACGAAGAATGGGAAGAAGCTACGAATGCATTGCGGCAGGCTCTCGATGATATAGGACTTCCATATGTAATTAACGAAGGTGACGGAGCATTCTATGGACCAAAGATAGATTTTCACCTGGAGGACTCCATAGGCAGAACCTGGCAGTGCGGTACAATTCAACTGGATTTGCAGATGCCGCAGCGCTTTAATCTGGAATATATAGGCACAGACGGAGAAAAGCACAGGCCGATTATGATTCATCGTGCCATTTTCGGTTCATTGGAACGTTTTATAGGAATTTTGATAGAGCATTATGCCGGAAAATTTCCTGTATGGCTGTCACCTGTTCAGGTGAAGGTCCTGCCGGTTTCAGGCAACTATATCGAATACGCTGCAGCTGTTGCCGATAAGCTGAAGGCAGCAGGAATCAGGTGTGAGCTTGATGCCAGGGATGAAAAGCTAGGCTATAAGATAAGGGAAGCCAGGCTGGAAAGGGTTCCGTATATGGTGGTGGTAGGTGGCAAGGAGCAGGAGAGTGAAACAGTCACAGTTCGAGGAAGGGATGAAGGTGACATCGGCAATATGTCAGTGAAGGATTTTATAAAGAAGATTCTGGATGAGTGTAATTAGTATTTATCAAAGCAATGTCTGTAAGATATAAGATGAGACGGAGGTTTTTAATTTGCATTTCAGTATGCCCGTGGACAAAGCAATATAGAAACAGATTGCTCCATAACGCTCAGCAGATTAATCTAAATATTAAAATATGCTGATTTAAGCATAAATAAAGGATTTCCAGAGATTCGGAGTAACCGGATGCTGGAAATCCTTTTTATTGGTGCGCCTAGCGGCGCACGTTTCTAACAGGTTAAAGTCCTGAATCCGCCCGGTAGTGGGAAGGATATAGCCGAAGGCAAGGGTGTCCACCGTGAGGTGGAATCCGAAGGAAGCTG
>Ga0134093_1001590_pt1 | contig 21156 bp, 15 predicted proteins | sample 4_1taG_FD_94452 | JGI IMG/M metagenome (GOLD analysis project Ga0134093, IMG submission 94452) | Switchgrass degrading microbial communities from high solid loading bioreactors in New Hampshire, USA - 4_13_20_68_A1 metaG | ecosystem: Engineered > Bioreactor > Semi-continuous > Anaerobic >...
ATTTTATGTCTACCTCACCTAGGTGGTCTTGTTGTCATGCGTTTCATTAACGTCAGGAGCCTAAAAAAATTTCTCAAAATTTTTATTATAAACTCTTGACTTTAATTAGCTGGTCTTTCTGATGTAACTATTCATATCCTTTTTTCATTTATTTTCTATTTATAATAGCTTGTCTACTATTAACTAATTATAATTATATAATTGTTATAATTATTGATTTTAATAACTTGCATATTATCTTCTATCCATGTATAAGTAGCTCCTTCTGCTGAATAATACTCTACTTATCAGCAAAAACAATTAAATTGATAGCGTTCGCCATATCAATTACATTTTCACAAAATTGATCTTAACTTACAGATATATATTTTTAGTAAATATACACCCCATTACGAGTATTATATTTTTATTTAATGCAAAGGTCAATTATCTTTGAATTTTTATATAAATATAGAATTCTAAACCAGCATAATATAGATTAAAATCATAAATAGTTCGAAACTTACTTTTTAATAAAGAGTTTTAATAAATCTTTATATTTTAATTACATATTTCTCATATAAAATATCTAGATTTTAATATGCATCCTTTCTTTTCAATACAACTAATATGGTTTTAATAATTATCTTAATATCTAACCATAGTGACCATTCATCTATGTATCTAGTATCCAATTTTACAACTTCTTCAAAATCGGTTATATTGCTTCTTCCGTTTACCTGCCACATCCCTGTAAGGCCAGGTTTAAAACTTATTCTCCGTCTATGATAATTCTCATATCTTCTTACTTCATCAACAGTAGGAGGACGAGTTCCTACAAGACTCATATCTCCTTTTAATACATTTATAAATTGAGGTAACTCATCTATGCTTGTCTTCCTTAAAAACTTACCAACCTTCGTAACTCTAGGGTCAGATTTTATCTTGAACATCAATCCTCCATTTACCTCATTTTGCTTCATTAGTTCTTTCTTACGTTCCTCTGCATCTACATACATTGTTCTAAACTTATATATCTTAAAAATTCTGCCGTTTAATCCTACTCTTTCCTGAGTGAAAATTGCTGGTCCTGGAGAGGTCAGCTTAATTGCAGGAACTACAAATATTGATGCAATTCCAGTAATGGCAAGACCTATAACAGATCCTATTATATCCATTAGTCGCTTCATAGCTAGTTCAAAAGAATTTACATTTACAGAATGGAAAGTAATCACCGGTAATGTACCTATATATGCCATATATGTCTTTGCAATCTTTAAATCATACAAGTCAACAACCATTTTAACTGTAATACCCATCTCTTCACAAAGTTTTACATACTGTCCGATTTTACCGGCATAACCAGTAGGTAAAGTAAATATAACCTGATCTACTGGATTATTTTTTAATATATCCTCTAAATCTTTTATGTATCCTAAAGACTTTTTGCTCTTAAAAGGTTTATCTTCGTAAACACTAACATAACCTAATACATTAATTTTTAGATTTGTCTTTCTAATATAATAGGCATAAACCACTGCTTTTTCAGGAACTCCAACAAAAATTACATTTGCAGCATTACTACTTCGGTATTTATTTATAAAAAATATATATATCATTCTCTCGGTAGCTGTTATTAGAACAGTTGTTATTATGAAGTTTACAAATAAAGTTTTACTACACATAGTCTCTCTTATAAAAAACATAACAAAGGTAAGAAACATTCCTGAAACAAATGAAGAGAATAAAATATTTCTTATAATCCTATCATTATAATTGAAAGTAGTCTTATTGTACATTTCAAGACTCATCATAATCAATATCCATATGGGTATATAAACAATAGGAACCCATATAAATTCTCTAATACCATTTAATATCTCTATATTTGAAGAAATAAAATATGCTACAAAATAAGATAAGACTAAGAAAAACACATCAAAGAAAAACTGACCTAAGTTAGCATAAGCAAGTTTGTTGGATTTGTGCATATTTTACCACCTCGTCAGTATAGATATAATAGATAACTGATTAGAAATATGAAAACACCTCTAATCTAAAGTGTAAATGCATTCTTAGAAAAAATTATCTATTTTAACCATGAAATCATTACAAATGATATGAAAGATCGTACTTTCCTATTCCCTTTAAATAAATTAAAATCAATCTATAAAAACTAGCTCTTTCTTCTAGATAAGTATTATATCATATTTCTGATATCAAACCACTATTTTAACTAAAAATTTTACGAAACTATTTGGTCCTTTATCTAAACTTTTTGAAAATTATTTTATTAAAAAATTTTACTGAATTAATTTACCTTATTAATATACTAAACTTCTAATAAGTGTAAGTGAATTCTGGTTTAGGAGCATATCCTGTAAATATTCAAATAAAACTTGAATTTAGTGATTTTAAATAAAACATGTACAAAAATAACTCTATATTTAAAATCAAAGATTAAGCCACTATAAATAAAGCTTATTTTAATAACATTCTTTTTCTACAAAATATACACACTTCTATCGATTGCTTTTTATATTTAACAAAGTTTATCACAAAAAATTAATAAAATAATGTATAAATGTATATTTGTCAAAATTATTATACCCTAAGTTTAGCTAATATTAGTTTTTTTCATGTTGTCTTTGCAAATAAATTTATTAGTCTTGTAGAAAATTGTTGTAAACAGGCGAAATATCTTTTCTCTATAACAAACAAAGTTAATAATTAAGATAAGTAAACTCCAAAGTATAGCTGTTTTTACAGCAAGAATAAACCAAGCAAAATAATTATAGTCACCAATTTTAATCCATCCCGTCAAAATAACTCCAATCAAAACTGTAATAATGTCTACCGTAAGCTGCTTTATAAAAGTCATCAAAGGCCATTTAATTAGATTTTTAGAAATGTAAATTGCCATCCAAATTGTCTGATATGCCATAGCTACCAAAGTACCTAGTGCCACACCAACCAATCCCCATTTTCTTACTGTTACAACAGATAAAACAATATTTAGTATAACTGCAATAATATAATTTTCCTGCGTCTCTTTATAATGCCCACATGCTAAAATGATAATATTATATGGAAACCTTAAACAATGTAAAGAATGAGCCATCGTTAACAATGCAGCAAATAAAGGAACTATATAATTAATATCAGTTACTCCTTTAGTATATACCTGTATAAAAGGAACAATTAGCATTCCTGTGCATCCAAATACAAAGGTTGCCCCCGTATGAATTAACCATTCAGTCCACTCAAAAGTTTTATTTAACTCATCTAGTTCTTGCTTTGCCCACAATTCTCCAATTAATGATTGAATTCCATTTGTCATTGATGTAAACAATTGCTTTACTCCATGAATAACTAAAAAATAGACAGAATAAATAGAAACATTCGATAGTGAAGAAAATAGAGATAAAACAACCGTATCAGTACTATCTAATACAACTGCTGCTATATGTTGTGCCAATCCATTCCATTTTTGCTTTATCGGTTCACCCTCATAAGAAATCTTTCGATCTATATTATAATGCTTATTTACATACCAAAATAAATATATCGGTCTTGAGACAAAAATAAGTGAAGTTGTTAATTTAACTATTTGAATTCCGGCACCAAGTTTGATTAATAATATACAAGCAACTGTATTTAAGATAACCGTAATTGTTTGAAAATTGTACTGTATATATCCACGTTGATCAGCCAACAATATAAGTTGGTTTACAACACCAAAATAATATTGTGCAAATAAACTAATACTTATTGCCAAAATTAGTGTAGCTGTATATACAAATCCAAAATCCTGATTTACAATTAACGGATACAAAAATATTAAAATAACAATATATATTAATAATATTTTTGCTATTCGGCGAAAAAATTTTTCTGCTGATGCAGTAATTTTGCTTAAAGTAATATTATCTTTATCAGCGAGTGGTTTATATAATGATGACTTAACTACTGCACCTACACCCAAGTCTAGGAAAGCAATAATTTGTAAAAATTGCGTAATTGAATTTACCAATCCGTTAACTTCGGAACCAAAACTCTTTAAAATCAATCTTGGAAGAACAAAACCACAAATAATTGTTGTTAATTGAAAAACAAATGATGAAATAGTATTCCAAGCTAGCCTTTTTATTCTCATTCTATATCCCTCTTTTTATCTAAGTTTGAATTTTTATAGACGGTAATGGAATCAATCGAAAAGAACAATGATTTATAAATTAACATATTTCTACTCATATGTGTTACACATCCCCACTGTATTATAAGTACGACTACTATCATCATGAATTGAACTCAACATAATTTGTCATTGATTTATTGCCAAACCTTTTTTACTGCTATCCACTCAAACGAATAGTTTATTAGTAATCCGAAAATTCCACATCCAACAATTAACTCATAATAATTATTCCTGGTACATTTTCATATGCAGAAATAAACTTCCAAACCAAAATGTTTTTTTATTTCTTCTATCCAAAACAATGCTAGCATTAGAATTCCTTTTCGTGAACTTGTTGGAATAACTCCAAACATAAAAAAATAGAAAACATTAAAAACCTATTTCTCATATATCTCTCATATCGTTATAAAGATAAGAATAATCCACAACAACAATATGTTGCAATACGATTACTACTAATTGATACTGACGTACCTAAGATATAGTAACTTATCGCATCTTCACCATATGAATGTGTCATATACCCTGTAAACTATGAATCCTTCGATATATACATAACATTTAAATTTGATATTAAATCAGTGTAAATAAAAAAGTTCCACATTTTCGTAGTTGTTTTCAATTTACATAAAGCTAATAATAAGTATACAACATATTACATTAATTGAGTTTATTACATTTTTACGAGATAACTTTTAAATCTAGGAAAATCTAATGTATATTTCTTAACAAACTTAGTAAGTCATGCCCTGTATTCCATACAAATCCTTATAACACACTATAAATCAGAATTAATCTCTACGGAAAATATCCCGCGTATAGACCTTTTCTCTCACATCATCAAGACAACTGTCATAACGATTTGCAATAATTGCATTACTCATTGATTTAAATTTATCTAAATCGTTAACCACAAGACTTCCAAAGAAAGTTTCCCCATCTTTCAAAGCTGGTTCATAAATGACAACAGTAGCACCTTTTGCCTTAATTCTCTTCATAACTCCTTGAATGGAACTTTGACGGAAATTATCACTATTTGTCTTCATAGTTAAGCGAAAAACACCTATAACTACATTTTTTTCACGATTAGCATCCCAACTGCTGTTTTCATCATAGTATCCCGCAATTTGAAGAACTCGATTAGCAATAAAATCCTTACGAGTACGATTTGATTCAACAATTGCTCCAATAAGATTTTCCGGAACATCAGCATAGTTCGCAAGCAATTGCTTTGTATCCTTCGGTAAACAATATCCACCATAGCCAAAGGAAGGATTATTATAATGTGCTCCAATTCTTGGGTCGAGACAGACACCATCGATAATCTGCTGAGTATTCAAACCTTTCATTTCAGCATAGGTATCAAGTTCATTGAAGAAACTCACACGAAGTGCCAAATATGTGTTAGCAAACAACTTGACAGCCTCCGCTTCAGTAAAACCCATAATTAAAGTATCGATATTTTCTTTTAAAGCACCTTCCTTCAATAGTTCAGCAAAAGTACGAGCTGCTTCAACTAATCGTTCATCCTCCATATCGGTACCAACTATAATACGTGATGGATACAAGTTGTCGTATAGTGCTTTACTTTCACGAAGAAACTCCGGACTGAAGATAATATTCTTACTACCGGTTTTTTCACGTATTGATTTTGTATATCCAACCGGAATAGTAGACTTAATAACCATAATTGCATTCGGGTTATATGCCATAACCAGCTTGATAACAGCTTCAACTGCAGAAGTATCAAAGAAATTCTTCTTGGGATCGTAATTTGTAGGCGTAGCGATGACTACAAAATCAGCATCGGTATAAGCTTCCTTTGCATCCAATGTTGCAGTCAAATCCAAGTCTTTAGTGGCAAGATATTCTTCAATCTCATTATCTACTATAGGCGACTTTCTATTATTAATTAATTCAACTTTTTCAGGCACAATATCAACAGCATACACCTTATGGTGTTGAGAAAGTAATATTGCAATAGAAAGTCCAACATAGCCCGTACCGGCTACAGCTATTTTCAAATTCTTATTCATACCTATCTACCTCACTTATCCTGCCTAAAGATGGCTTAAATATTAAACCGTATAACAAACTAATTATTTATAAAATTCTGCATACCATTCAGCAAATTTCCTCAAACCTTCACGCAAAGATGTCGAAGGTTTGAATCCAAAATCACGCTCTAACGTAGTTGTATCCGCATAAGTAATCGGCACATCGCCCGGCTGCATTGGCACCAATTCTTTGTGTGCCTCAAAGTTAAAATCCTCCGGTAATACCTTTGCTCGAATCAATTCTTGTTGAAGAATATCTAAAAAGTCCAATAAATTTTCTGGCTGATTATTACCTATGTTGTACAATGCATGCGGAGGTATCGGTAAACCGTCTTCACCATTTACTCTATCAGGTGCCTTCTGCATAACGCGAACAACACCCTCAACAATATCATCTATATATGTAAAGTCACGCATGCAATTACCGTAATTAAAAATTTGAATGGTCTTTCCTTCACGCAATTTATTGGTAAATGAAAAGTACGCCATATCAGGACGTCCTGCAGGACCGTAAACCGTAAAAAATCGAAGACCGGTAGAAGGAATATTGTATAATTTGGAGTAAGCATGAGCTAACAATTCATTAGATTTTTTTGTTGCTGCATAAAGAGACACAGGGTTATCAACCTTATCATCTGTAGAATATGGAACTTTTTTATTCGAGCCATAAACTGAAGAGCTCGAAGCATATACAAGATGCTCTACACCACTAGCCCCATCCTTATATGAATGACGACAAGCTTCTAAAATGTTGTAAAATCCAATAAGATTAGCTTCTATGTACGCATCGGGATTAGTGATAGAATATCGAACACCAGCTTGTGCTGCAAGGTTGACCACAATTTGTGGTTTATACTCTTCAAAGATTGAAGTAACCAATGCCTTGTCAGCTATACTTCCTTTCACAAAATTAAAGGACTCATAACCGGATAACTCCTGAAGACGAAATTCTTTTAATTTCACGTCATAGTAATCGTTCATGTTATCTATGCCAATAACTTTAACATCAGGTTCATCCTTTAGTAGCCTCTTTGCTAAATTAGCCCCAATAAATCCAGCTATACCTGTCACTAATATTGTTTTACCTTTTAAACTAACTTCGCTCATTATTATTACTCCCATCTTTACAAATATATAGTTTATAGACATCTAGACTAATATTCGAAAATAATTTGTAAAACAAATTCAAAATCTACCTTATTTTTATTCAAATTAATATAACTCAGTAATTACATTTATCATCTTATTTAATTTCTACTTATTTTGATATCTATTAATAATTAAATTATCAATTGCTGCATGCTACTTTTTCTACTACTTCTAAAGCCACAGTTGCTAATCTGATATCCCCCATTATTTCTATTTCTATTACAGCTTCCCGCCTATGTCTGTTTACCTTTCTTACAATACTTTCTAATCCTTTAAGTGGCCCATCAGTTATATAAATATTATCCCCTTCAATAATTCCAATTGATGCTCCAATACAATATTCGCTATCGCATAGAGTTATTAGCATATTTTTTTCCGATTCTTTCATTGAAATTTCTGTATCTGAATATCTAAGCAGACCGATTATATCACTACACCTATTGACTACAGGGTTTATCTCCTGTAAAAATTGTTGGTCGGATAAAATAGATTCAATAAATACATATCCGGGAAACAAAAATTTAATCTCCCTTTTCACGATTCCAGCTCTTCGAAACAACATTTCCTGCATTGGAATAAACGGTGAGCTGATATTTGAATTTAATTGCTTACTTAGGTATTTCTCAATCTTTCTTTCTTTGCCTGCTTTAACAAATAATACATACCAATACATTAATTCTAACCTCACAATGTATTTTTCAATAGGCAAAGCTTCGCCCTTTCACTTATCAAATTCGATAAGCTACATTAATTGCATCAGTATATTCCTTATTGACAAATAACGTGACCCACCAACGATTATTTGCCAATAAGTGCATCAAAATGCTTCTATAAAACCGAAAATAAATTCATTAATTTTGTAATATTACTTCTAGGGGAGAAATTTTCGTTATCTTGTTTCCTGTCTAAATCAATGTCGATGATTGTTAGCATCTTAATTAATAACATTAATAACATATTGGAAGTAGATTTTTTGATATCCTTCTTATTATAGGATATAGATATGATTCTGCTCCCCCAATAATCAGTATAATAGTCTTATTTATAAAACACCTATTTATATTCGTAGTTATAATATTTGACTCTTCCTACATCTAATTTTGTCAAAACTGAACCTATAATATTGGAATTAACACTTTCAAGAGCTTTCTTAGCTCTCTTAGCCATTTCTATTCTGGTTTGATTGCAGGCAAATACCAAAACAGTACCGTCGGAAATACCCGCAAGGATAGCTGCATCAGTAACTTGTCCTACTGGAGGAGTATCTAATATTACTAAATCATATCCTTCTTTCAGGTTCTCCAACAAGTTTTGCATTTTATTTGAGCTAAGAATTTCAGCCGGATTGGGTGGAATAGGTCCACTGGGTATAACATTAAGGTTTGGTATATCCTTAAGTGATAGTGCCAGTGAATTTGCGTCCTTTTCGTTAACATCCCCTTTTATTAGATTGGTCAATCCTTTTTCATTTTTTAGACCAAAGTAGAGGTGAACTTTAGGTTTTCTTAAGTCAGCATCAATTACCAATACCTTTTTACCGGATTTAGCAAGAGTAACTGCCACATTTACAGCCGTTACAGTTTTACCGTCTCCAAGGGAAGGACTGGTAATTACCAAAGTCTTTAATTCTCTATCAACACTTTTATAGTGTAAATTTGTACGAATTTCTCTAAAGGCTTCCGAAGCAGGTGCCTTAGGATCATTTTTGGTAATGAGGTTTTTAAGATAATCCTGCTCCAACTGTTCCTGGGATTTTTTCTTGTCTTTCCCCCTCTTAGCACCTTCAAATTTGGGAACAGCACCAATTACATTTAGACTCATTTGTCTTTCGACTTCTTCAGGTTTCTTAAAGGTATGATCCAACATCTCTAACAAATAAATCATACCAGCTCCCAAAACCAATCCTGCAAGCCCTGCAAGACCTACGTTCTTCTTTGTACTTGGACTTACCGGATACTCAGGAACCTTTGCCGTATCTATTATGGATACATTTTTTACTTGAATCACATCTGAAGCCAATTGTTTGATTACAAGAGCAAGTTCATTTGCAACATCGGATGCCAGTTTTGGATCGGTATCTTCATAGCTAATGCTGAATATTCTTGAATCTTTAACCGTTTGAACATTTACTTTGCTTTTCAACTTCTTGGCACTGACTCCCAACTTCTTTTCTATACTCTCAGCCACAAGATTTGATTTCAATAATTCTCTATAATCAGAAACAAGCTGGTTGTTCAGCTGTATGTCAGCAATACTCAAGCTTGCCACCTTTTCCGATTCTTTTCCAAGAAATAACGTGGTTTGTGCCCTATATACAGGTTTAAGATAGAATTTGGTTATTGCAAAAGACGAGCCCGTGGCTAAGATAAAGCAAATAGCTATAAAATACCATCGCTTTAAAAGTACAATTAGAATCTCCCTGATGTCAATCTCAATGTAATCGTTTCTCTCCATACTTCCAATTCCCCTTTTAAAAAGATTTGTTAGACTTCAGACAATAAATATGAATACTTGTAGAAGAGCTCCTTTGCACGTTCGTAGTCTCCTCCAAGAGTATTTCTCAAATAGGATTTCAGTTGTGTAATTCCCTCATCGTCAAGACCTTCATTTACAATGCTCTGTATGTATGCTATATTAACCCTGGAATATAACCTTCTAAAATCCTCTAAATCTTCATCATCAATTTCATCTCTATGTTCTTGGATTTTTCTCTCTACCCAGTCTGCTGACTCCTTATTTTTTGTTGGTTCAGGAGCAGACGGCTTTTTTGAAACCACCGGACTTGGTGATGCTTTAATATCAGTGTTTTTCGACAAATCATCGGGACTTGGAGTCCCAAGTTTAATATCCGATTCATACTTAGGGGCTGTCGAAGCTATAGGTACAACAACTTCCGGATTAACAGTAACAATACTGTTAGTCACTGCAGCTGATGAATTTTTGTCGGGTGTTGCACTTCTCGCTGTAGTCCTTGGAGTACCTTCCACATCCCAATTGATTAGAATAGGTATAATAAAGCCAGTACCTACAGTCAATAATAATGCAAGAAAAACAACAATCCCTTTTTTCATAAAAAACCCCTTCTTTATACAAAACAATATTAATATATTTGCATAATGTTGTCAATTCATATATGGAATTTTAATTTACATTTTAAGACTTAATTTTCTAAATATTCCTATTATGAAAAGTGGTTTTCTTACTGTACACATCGCCAGAACATCTTCATTTTCAAGCACTCTCTGGGGGTTCACATACATTATTCTTTCCGCATTTTCAACTCCACAGATATCGGAAATTATTTTCTCAATTTTCTTAATATCCGACAATATTCTTTTTGTACTGTGGGAATCTGAAGCCACCAAATGAACCTTTCCTTTCCTCAGTAAATGATATGCTGCTTTTTTTGCTTTCTTTCCGTGAGTACCCAAAATACTTTCCGAATTAATCTGCAGTAGCACTCCTTTGTCCACAAGATTATCCAATAGCTTGTTTTTTCTGTAATCTGAACAGTATCGTTCGGGATGGGCAATAATAGGCGTAAAGCCCTCTAACTGCATGGCAAATAAAAGGTCTGACATATATTTCGGAACCATTTGCATAGGAAACTCAATAAGTATGTACCGGGAATCGTTTAACGAAAGAATTTCGTTATTCTTAATCCTTTCGACGGTATCATGAGAGGCATAAACTTCCATACCTGAATATACTTTAATTCCTAAATCTTCTTTATCAATTTCCTCTTGGAGAAGCTTTACTTTCTCCCGTATTTCCTCACAGCCGGGGACATAATCATCTCCACTGATATAATGGGGTGAGGCTATAATCTTTTCCACCCCTTTTTTTTTAAGCTCCCTTATCAATTCCATCGATTGTTCCAAATCTTGCGGCCCGTCATCCAATCCATAAAGAATATGGCAATGTATATCAATCATCCACTTTAACCCCTATTTGTCCGTAAATATTGTATTAATTATATTATACAACCTATACGAATAAATTGCAAAGTGTAAATGTTGTGCTTGTTATACAGCCTAGAAGAAATTTTAGGCAATCGGTTTTGCACCGATTGCCTAATCAAATTAATATATGAATCTCTTTAAATTTAAAATCAAATTTCTGAAACCATTATTCAGCTGCTTCATCAGCTAATGAATTTATGCAATTTATTATAACAGTGAAAGCTTCTGCTCTAGTTACATTTTTCTTAGGCTTAAATGTGTTGTCGGGATAACCTACAACAATCTTAGTTTCTACTGCTTTAGCCACATATCCTATTGACCAGTCTCCCATATCTGCCTTGTCAGCAAATTCAAGACTTGAAGCATCAGCAGGTTCATACTTGTAAGCCTTCATTGCCATTACAACCAATTCTTCTCTAGTCAATTTGTTGGCAGGTCTGAAGGTATTGTCCTCATAACCTACAATTATATTGTTTTCAACAGCAGCTTGTATGTATCCTGCAGCCCATTCGCCTATTGCATCGCTATCCTTAAACTTGAGGTTCGGATTTTCTACCGGTGCAAGACCAATAGCTCTTGCTATTATTACAGCCATTTCAGCCCTTGTTATTTCCAAATCGGGTTTAACAGTATTGTCGGGATATCCGGTCAATACATTCTTTTCCACAAGGTTTAAAATATTCTCTTTAGCCCAGTGTTCATCCGGTAAATCGATGAAAGGATTAGCAGCCGGTACATTGGTTGGTGCAGGTTCTGTTGCAATTGCCGTTCCGGTTGGTGCCGGAGTAGGTACAGGTGTACTGGTCGATGTTCCACCTCCGGTGCTGCCTCCAGTGCTGCCGCCACCGCCGCCACCGTTTTCGTCCGGTGTGGTGGTGCTTGTCGGTTTCGCTGTCGGTGTCGGTTTTACGGCTTTCGGGTTCGGTAAGGTACCTATATAACCCCATCTTCCATCATATAAGAACTTCTTAAAGTAGTAAATATCTTCATTGGGATGGGCATTTACCATAGCTTCAAATTCAGCAATGTAATCGTCAAAGGAATTAATACCCCTTGCCCTTATTGAATTCATTGACTTAATTATTGTATCGAGATATGGCTTAGCTATACTATATATCTTCAACTTTGAAACATTAATATCAATCTTATACGGGTCGGCCTTATCGTCAAAGATAAAGTCATCGGTTGAAAGACCTCTTAAAGTACCCAATATCTTTACAAAGATTATGAAACCTTTATTATCATTATAGTCGCCGGTAAATGTAAAGTTGATTCTTTCGGCTATATCACTGAATTTGGAAGTGTCAAAGCCTTCATCTTCAATACCTGTTCCTATAAACTTAAGAGCCAGTTTAATTGTAGCTTTATTGTCGTCGGCATATGCAGCAAAAGCTTCCAACGCTGCATACAAATCTTCACGGGGCATTGAACCCAACAATTCCTCAGCCTTTTGTCTTACGCCTGCAATATTGCCGTCTTTTATTTTATCCAATACTTCAAATATGAATAAATCTCTTTCGGCCTTGCTCATAGCTATCAATTCTATGTACAGCCTTTCAATCGGACTGAGGGTCACCCCTTCCTCAGCAGCACTTGGCTTCTTGAGGGCTCCGCTGTATCCAAGGCCTTCGCTCACCAAGAAACGTTTGAAATTGTATATCTCAATATTTGCATGGGAGTTTATTACTCTTTCAATATAAGCGATAAATTCGTCAAAAGTATCTATATTTCTGTTCTTGAGGGATTGTATATGTCCTATAAGCTGGTTAAGTGCTTTCTCCAATGTGTTGCTTCCAACTTTTATATCCAATTTGTACGGATCTGAAGGATCATCAAAGAAGGAATTTTTTCCTGTCAGGTATTTCAGATTCTTAAATACGCTGACGAACAATCTTATTCCCCTGTCATCATAGTAATCCCCGGTCACTTCAAAATTTATCATCTTTTGAATACGTCTGAAGCCGAACAAAGTATAGTCTTTTGCTTCAATTTCGCTCAGTCTGAAGTTTTCAACCATCACCAAAAATGCGGTCTTGTATGTACTCGGGTAGTTGGCATAAGCCTTGAGCGCTGCAGTTATGTCATCATCGTTTAGTGAAATTATAGCACTTACATCATCAACATAGTCTAGATAATTACTTGGTGTGATGTTTTCAAGTATATCCACGAAGTCAGCCCTTGCATCATCGTCAAGTTCAATGACCTCAAGGATAAATTTTTGCGTAGGTTCTAGATCCGGTCCAGCAGCGAACGATGTACTAAACAGCATTCCAAAGACAATAGCTGTACTCATCAACAAGCAAACTATCTTTTGTGTGAGTTTTGTTACAGTTCTGTTCACATATATTCCCCCTTAAAAATACTACAAAATTATAATGATAATACACTGACTATCTATTGAAACAACAGCACATTACAATCAAAAAACAAACACGAATTGCCAAAGTACCAATAAGTCGATCAATTGAAGCAGATTGGAAATGTCAAGCATCAAATTCGCACACCAGGCTATTTCGAACGACGAACCGTCTTGCTGCAAAAATCCGAATTCTCAGTTCTAAACCATGTTTCGCAGCCTAGGCCTTCCCAAATTTGTAAATTTATATGCAAAATTTACTATTAACTATCAATTATAATATTAACACAGTTCATAAAGTATTTCAATATCATTTAACATTTGTTTATGTTACATTTGTTATATTATATTTGCACCTAATTTTTTTCCGCCAATTAAATGATAGTGAAGGTGAAATACCGTCTGTCCGGCCTCTTCGCCGCAATTTGTAATCAACCTGTATCCTTTATCTCCAATTCCCAATTTTACCGCTATGTTTTTTGCCGCCAAGTGTATATCCTTTATCATATCCGCATTCTGTTCTGTCAACTCCATCACATTTTTTATATGTGTTTTCGGAATGATTAAAACGTGTACCGGTGCAACAGGGTTTATATCGTTAAACGCCAGTACCTTGTCATCCTCATAGACAATTGTTGACGGCAATTCCTTTTTTGCAATTTTGCAGAATATGCAATTATCCATATCAAATCATCCTTTCATACAGTGTATTTTATGTTTATACTTTATTATCTCATAAAATCCTTTATGGGAATATATAAAATATGGATATTATTTTATATATTCCCATATACCAAAAAAAGTAACCAAAATATTAAATTATTTTATTTGCGATTCCACCACTTTGATTGAATAGTCCAAAGCCTCATCCAGCTTTGTAATATCCTTTCCTCCGGCCTGGGCCATATCGGGTCTTCCTCCTCCACCACCGCCGGCAATCTTTGCAACTTCCTTGATAATGTTCCCTGAATGTATTCCCTTTTCAACAACATCCTTTGTAGCCATTACCACAAAACTTACTTTTCCTTCATAACCGCTTCCCAAAACTACCAGACCGGAGCCCAATTTATTCCTTATGGTGTCCCCGGTGTTCCTCAGAGCTTCCATGTCAAGCTGATCAAACCTTGCTTTAACCACCTTGACACCCTTTACCTCCACAGCCTTTGAAAGTACTTCATCCAAAGAGCTGCTTACCAGTTTGCTTCGTAGCTGTTCTATTTCCTTCTGGGCATTTCTCAACTCGGTTACGATACTTTCTATTCTCCTTACGCTCTCTTGAGGTGAAGTCTTAAGTGCAGCCGATATGTCCGATATCAGTTTTTCCCTGTCGTGCAAATAACTTAAGGCTGCTTCCCCGGTCAGGGCCTCAATTCTCCTTACCCCTGCCGCAACTCCGCTTTCGCTCAATATCTTTATAAATCCGGCTTGGGAAGTGGTCTTTAAATGGGTTCCTCCGCAGAACTCCATGCTGTAATCGTCTATTTTTACAACCCTTACTATGTTTCCGTACTTCTCTCCGAACAGAGCGGTTGCTCCCAATTTCTTTGCTTCCTCAATGGGAAGTTCCATTGTTTCCACCTTGAGACTTTCAAGAATCTTGTCATTTACCTCTTCCTCAACCTTTGCTATCTCTTCCGGAGTCATGGCCGAAAAATGTGCAAAGTCGAATCTCAAACGGTCGGGTTCCACCAAAGAACCGGCCTGTTGTACATGGGAGCCCAATACATTCACCAATGCCTTCTGGAGAAGATGGGTTGTAGTGTGATTTCTTGCAATGGCCATTCTTCTCTTCACGTCAATGGTTGCCTTGACAAAATCACCGGTCTTGACAGTTCCCTTTTCCACCGTACCGATGTGAAGGTATTTTCCGTCTTCGGTCTTTTTACAGTCCTCGACTTTAACCTTGACCTCTTCCGCCTGGATAATACCTTTGTCACCCACCTGACCACCGCTTTCGGCATAGAAAGGTGTCCTATCAAGGATAATTGTGACCTCATCGCCTTCTTTTGCCGACTCTACAATCTGGTCATTTTTTATGATATACATTACTTTGGCCTCGGCAGTACTTTCCAAATATCCCAAAAACTCTGTCTTTACACTCTTGTCCAAAGTGGAATAAATGTCATCGGACCATGCGGAACTTTGCTTGCTGCGATAATCGTCCTTTGCAATTTCCCTATGTCTCTGCATTTCTTCCCTAAAACCTTCCTCATCCACAGAAAGACCGTTTTCCTCAGCTATTTCCCGGGTAAGATCGATGGGGAATCCATAGGTTCCATGCAGCTCAAAGGCCATTTCACCGGTGATGGTTTTGCTGTTTTTTGCCTTTGTTTCTTCTATATATTTATTCAGTATGACAAGCCCTTGGTCAATGGTTAAATCAAACTTCTCCTCTTCTATTCGGATTACCTTTTGTATATATTCCCTTTTTTCCTCAAGTTCAGGATATGCGTGTTTGGATTCGTTTATTACAACCATGGCAATATCGTACAAAAAAGGTTTGTTGATTCCCAAAAGTTTTCCGTGCCTTGCAGCCCTTCTAAGAAGTCTTCTCAATACATAGCCCCTTCCCTCGTTGGAAGGTATCACACCGTCGGAAACCATCATGGTGGTGCTTCTGATATGGTCGGTTATTACCCTGATGGAAATATCGTTCTTCTCCGACTCATGGTATTTTACACCGGCTGTCTTACATACATATTCCAACACATTTCTTATGGTATCCACCTCAAAGAGGTTGTCCACATCCTGCATAATACATGCCAATCTCTCAAGCCCCATTCCGGTATCTATGTTGGGGTTGGGCAGCCTTGTGTAATTGCCCTCTTCATCTTTGTTGAACTGGGTAAAGACAAGGTTCCAGAATTCTATGAAACGGTCACAGTCACAGCCCACTTTACAGTCGGGCTTTCCGCAGCCCTTTTCCACACCTCTGTCAAAGTAAATTTCGGAACATGGTCCGCAAGGACCTGTACCGTGTTCCCAGAAGTTATCCTTCTTACCCATCCTAACTATCCTCTCGGCAGGAATACCAACATCCTTGTTCCATATTTCAAAGGCCTCGTCGTCCTCTTCATATATGCTTACCCAAAGCCTGTCCACAGGCATTTTCAAATCTTCGGTCACAAATTCCCAAGCCCATGGAATGGCTTCCTTCTTAAAATAATCTCCAAAGGAGAAGTTACCCAGCATTTCAAAAAAGGTACCGTGCCTTGCAGTTTTACCCACGTTTTCAATGTCGGGAGTTCTTATACATTTTTGGCAAGTAGTCACCCTTCTTCTAGGCGGCTCTTCCTTGCCGGTAAAGTATGGTTTTAACGGTGCCATTCCCGAATTTATCAGCAGGAGGCTCGGGTCATTGTTAGGTACTAAAGAAAAGCTCGGAAGTCTCAAGTGCCCCTTGCCCTCAAAAAATTTAAGATATCTTTCTCTCAATTCATTCAATCCCAATTTCTGCATTTTCCTCTTCCTCTCCTAAGACTGTATAAAATAAAAGCTCTCTCCCTGATTATAAAAATTTTGGGCGAGAGTTCCCTTAAAGTTCTGCTACTTATTAGTAAAATTATATAAAAGTATTTTTTTTGTGTCAAGAATTTTGAGGCTATACTATAGCCTCAATGGTACGTTTGCCTATGACTTTTATTATTGCAGCTATGGGTACTGAGACGAGCATTCCCGGTATACCGAAGAATTCGCCGCCTATAAGAATTGCAAAAATTGTGGTTACTGGATGAAGCCCAAGCCTTCCCTCAATAATCTTCGGAGAGATAAAACCGTTGTCCAACTGCTGGACAATGATAAAGGCAATTACTGTCCAAAAAGCCTTTATCGGCGATTCAATCAGTGCTATGGCCACGGCCGGAACGGCACCTATGAAGGGTCCGAAATAGGGAATTATGTTTGCAATTCCACCTATCATCCCCAGGATTAAAGGATATTTAACACCCACAATAAACAAGGCAATAACCTCCAAAATTCCGACAATCAACGCTGTCAACAATTGGCCCTGGATAAATCTCGACAAAACCTCGTTAATCTCCCGAAAGGTAACGATTAGCCAATTCCTCCAGCCTCTCGGAACCAGCGAAAGGGAGACACTCTTAAAGTACTCGGCATCCTTTAAAATATAGTAGGCGATTATCATGGCCAGCACCAAGTCAAAGAAGGTGCCCACTGTTTTCATCAGACCGGTGAGTGTATTTTTCAATGAATCCAAAATCATGTTTTCGGCCATTCTAACCCCATTGTCTATCTCTCTGAAAATGGCAGTTTTTATGTCTTCAGGCCACTTGCTTGAAGAAATGATTCGGACCACTCCGTTGAAATTGTCGTTAAATTCCATAGTAATTCCGGGCAAAACATTGATAAGCTCCCGGGTGTTGTTTATCATCTGAGGCACAATAAATACCACAAGAACGGCAAGGGTTACCCCAAAAACCAGATATATCAGTAAAATTGCCGCGGATCTCTTGATTTTGTTTTTCTCCAGCTTTATTATCAGCGGGTGCAACACATAGGAAATTATGACGGCCATTATGAAGGGCAAAAATATCTTACCTATCTTTCCACGGTATAAGTAGAAAAAAATTATAATACCTGTCAATGCCAATGCCAATAGTGAATAAAATATGGATTTTCTTTTTCCAGGCATTCCCACTATCCCTTCCCGGTATTGCAATATGTATTAAAGACTGGATTTCTCCAGTCTTTATGAGGATTTGAAAGTGTTTTCCTTTTACCCTCGCGAATCGAAGGAATAAAAGGCAGAGTGTATATGCTTCCCAAAAAGATTGTAAACTTACGTAATAATTTAAAATTCAAGTTTATTTTGGCTCAGTTCATCTAAACATGCTCATTACATCTCCAATAATGGAGCCTGATTTTCTCATAATTTCCATGCTTCTTCTTCTCATTCTCTTCCTTGATCTATTGCTCATAACATCGGAGTTTATTGCCATTCCCACTGAAGCACCTATCATGCTTCCAATCAATATACCTTTTGCAAAACTGTTGTTTCTCATATTTTCACCTCTCTTTTGTTTATTGTGTACATTCTATCTATTATTTATGTTATCTTTTTTGTCTTTGATAATATTTCTTAGTCCTCCACCGGTTTCCATTATTTCTTCCACAGCGTCCCTGTCCACCAATATAAACTCTTCTCCAAACTCCACCTTACCGATTAGAGGCAGTATGCTTCTTCCCTTTACGAGGTCCTGAATCAACCCGTCGGAAACTTCAACACCTTCAATGGTGTTGTTTTTGCAGTCAAACAATACATCTTTAACTATCCCCACATCTTCACCCTGTTTTGAAATAACCCTCAATCCGATTATTTCACCCTGGTCTATGAGTTCATTACTTTTTTTGTTTTTTCTGAAATCTTTCAAGCATCCCTCACCTTTGACAATAACTGCATCGCTTCCTATATTTATAATATCCTCGATAAGTATAATTTTCTTTTTAAAATCAAAGTTTTTACACTCCAGCAAAAAGGCCAGCAGCTTTTTCTTTTTAGGACAAAATAATATGTTTTTTACAACACCGGCTTTTTTGCCGCTGTCAAGGCATATTACCGGTAATCCCAACACCTCACTGTACTTTTCCACCAGACATCTCTCCATTTATATAATGCTTTGACCATTATGCCTGCCTCTTTTAATTTTTTGTCAGGTCCGGTTTATGTCTACGATTATTATTTCTCGTTTATTGTAAAAAAATACACAACTTTCGGTTTGACTTAAATTTCAAATTCATATAAAATTAAAAACGTTGTCGTATATGCATTAAATTTCAGTCTTTTATGCAGAAAAAGCGATAATTTTCAGAAACAATCCTACTTAAAAAATTATTATTTTAATAATTTTATATTTTATGTTTTATGTGAGGTTGGTGTAATAATGAATAATCTGAATTCTTTTGACAAACTCGGGGTGAAAATTCCCACCGTTTTACTTCCCAAAAAAGGTACCGATATGACCAAATGGTCGGTTGTAGCTTGTGACCAGTATACCTCCCAACCGGAGTACTGGGCTGAAGTGGAGAAAATAGTCGGTGACAACCCCTCTACCCTTAAAATGACCTTTCCCGAAGTATATCTTGAAGACGGAGACAGCGAAGAGAGAATTTCCCAAATAAACAGTACCATGGAAAGATACATAAGGGAGAACGTTCTTGAAGCCCATGGTCCCTGTTTCATCTATGTGGACAGAAAAACTTCCCACACCCCTTCAAGAAAGGGACTGATAATGGCAGTGGACTTGGAAAAATACGATTATTCCGTAGGTTCCCAAACACTAATTCGTGCCACTGAAGGTACGGTAATCGAAAGACTTCCGCCAAGGATTAAGATTAGAGAAAAAGCTTCTTTGGAACTTCCCCACGTCATGCTTCTGATTGATGATCCCGAAAAATCCGTTATTGAACCTTTGGCTGAAAAAGCAGAAACTTTGGTGAAAGTGTATGATTTCGATTTGATGATGGACAGCGGCCACTTAAGAGGTTACAAGGTTGACGATGAAGAAACAATAGCAGGCATATTGTCGGCCCTTGAGAAACTTGCAGACCCCGATACTTTCCAAAAGAAATACTCTGTCGGAAGGGACAAGGGTGTGCTTCTGTTTGCAGTGGGTGACGGCAATCATTCCCTTGCATCGGCAAAGGGGCATTGGGAGAATGTAAAACGCAATTGCACTGCCCAGGAACTTGAAAATCACCCTGCCAGATATGCACTGGTTGAAGTGGTCAATGTTCACGATTCCGGGCTTACCTTTGAACCCATACACAGGGTTGTATTCAATGTAAATCCCGATGACCTTTTAAACAACATGGTAAACTTCCTTGGAAATGAAAATTGCTCCTACAGAAAGATGAACTCCATGGAGTCCATCTTTACCGAGCTGCAAGCCTTACGCTCAAACAATCACACCCACTCAATAGGTTTTTGCACCTGTGAAGGTTTCGGAGTGATAGAAGTTGCCAATCCGTCCAGAAACCTTGAAGTAGGCACTCTTCAAGCTTTCCTTGACCATTATGTCAAAAACAGCAAAGAGGTGAAAATCGACTATATTCACGGTGAAGATGTGGTACTGAAACTGGGCACCCAGAAAGGCAACATCGGTTTCTTCCTTCCGAAGATGAGCAAGCATGACCTGTTTAAGACAGTTATTCTTGACGGTGTACTTCCCCGCAAGACCTTCTCAATGGGTGAGGCCGATGAAAAGAGGTTCTATCTAGAGTGCAGGAAAATAACCAAATAAGAAGACAACAATAAATTTAAAGAGGCATCGCAAAACCACCCGAAAGGTTGTTATGCGATGCCCTTTTTATTTTCTGAATGGATGTGTGAAACTTTTTCTGTAAATTGACTTTCTATGATAATTTTCAATGGGGCTTGTAAGTCAGATTATGGCTTACAAGCCCTTGGTTATAATATAGTGAAAAGAAAATGGCATG
>Ga0134093_1001598_pt1 | contig 21082 bp, 19 predicted proteins | sample 4_1taG_FD_94452 | JGI IMG/M metagenome (GOLD analysis project Ga0134093, IMG submission 94452) | Switchgrass degrading microbial communities from high solid loading bioreactors in New Hampshire, USA - 4_13_20_68_A1 metaG | ecosystem: Engineered > Bioreactor > Semi-continuous > Anaerobic >...
CTTCACCATCAGCGGCTTCGGCGTGGTCGTCACCGGGACGCTGACCGGCGGCGGGCTGAGCGTCGGGCAGGAAGTCGAGATCCAACCGGCGGGCGTGCGGGCGCGGATTCGCGGCTTGCAGTCCCACGAGCAGCAGATGGAGTATGTCGAGCGCGGGCAGCGGGTGGCGGTCAATCTGCGCGGCGTGGAGAAAAGCGATCTGGCGCGCGGGGATGTGCTCGGCCTGCCAGGCGCGTGGCATCCCACCACGTTGATCGACGCGCGGCTGCGCTATCTGCCCGAGGCGCATCGCCCGCTAGAGCATGACGACGAGGTCAAGCTGTTTACTGGCGCGGCGGAAGTCATGGCGCGCGTGCGCCTGCTGGACCGGGATCAGGTGCTGCCCGGCGAGGAAAGCTGGGTGCAGATCCGCCTGGAACGTCCGGTCGTCGCCGCGCCGGGCGACCGCTACATTATTCGCCGCGCCTCGCCTGCCGAAACGATCGGCGGCGGCGTGATTCTCGACACCGCGCCCGGCCGCCGCTGGAAGCGCCACCGCCCCGAGGTGATCGCCCGGTTCGCCACGCTGGCAAGCGGCGATCCGCTGGCGATCGCGCTGCTCAAGCTGTCGGATGCGCGCGGCCCGGTGCGGGTGGAGTCGCTTGGCCTTTCGGAAAACCAGATCGCGCAGGCGGCGCAACGCGGCGAACTGCTGCTCGACGGACAGGGGTGGGCGCTGCATCCCGGCGCGTGGGCGCGGCTGGCCGACCGGGCGCGGCGCGTGCTGGCGCGCTTCCACGCCGCAGAGCCGCAGCGATTGGGACTGCCGCCGGAGTCGTTACGCAGCCGCCTGCGGCTTGAGCCGGAAACATTCGCCGTGGCGCTCGACTGGCTGGTGCGCGAGGGGGTGATCGTACCGGCCGAAGGCGGCGCCGTTCGCCTGCCGGAGCACACCGTCCGCCTCAGCGCGGCGCAGGAAGACGCGCTCGCCCGGCTGCGGCGCGCGTTCGCGGAGCAGCCGCACACGCCGCCGACCGTCCAGCAGGCGCGCGAGATGGTGGGCGATGCGCTGCTCAACAGCCTGATCGAGCGCGGCGAGCTGGTCCCCATCAGCAGCGAGGTTGTGCTGGCTCCGGACGTGCTGGCGGAGTGGGCCGCATTTGCTCGCGAGCGGCTGGAGCGCGGCGAGCCGCTGAACGTCGGCGTGCTGCGCGACCACTTTGGCACGACCCGCCGCTACGCAATCGACTTTTTGGAACGGCTGGATGCACTGAACATCACGCGGCGGCGCGGCGACGATCGCGTGCGCGGTCCCGGCGATTGGTCCCGCCTGGGACGGGTGTAAGGCGCGCTCGGCCTGGAAATCTGCGCCGCGATGGGCTATGATGATCTGTGGGGGTGTCTGAGTCCCGGTGGGCTTCCCAGTCTTCAAAACTGGCGGCGGGTCGCACAGCGCGGGCCGCGGTGGGTTCGACTCCCATACACTCCCGCTGCGCAAAAACGGGGAGTAGGGAATAGGGAGTAGGCAGTCGGAACTATTGCCTATTCCCCACTCCCTACTCCCCTCACTTTTCGCTATTCGTCGTCCTTATCCTCGTCGGACTTGCGCCCCAGGCGGCCAAACAACATCCCGCCCATGCTGCTCAGCGGACCCGGCAGTTTCTCCGGGGCGCGCGCATCGTCCCAGTTCCCGCTGTAACGCTTGACATCCCACTTCTGCCACGCACCATAGACCACGTCGAGGAACGCTTCCAGCTCGCCATTTTCCGGGGGAGCGGCCAGCACGCCGCGTACTTCGTTCAGCCGGGCGATCAGGTTGTCGAGGTGGCGCAGGACGTTGGTGCGGTTGTACGACAGCAGCGCCAGAGCGTCTTCGCGCTCGCGGAGCCGCAAGCTCTGGATCGCCAGCGCGAGCGTCGGGTTGACCATGCGCTGAAGCTCAGCCCAACCTTCCGACCGTTCCAGCGTGTAAAACAAGGTCGCGCCAAGCAGCGCCGGAAGCTCCTCGGTCGCCGCGATCAGGGCGTCGTGCTCGGCCGGGTCTATGAAGCGCGGCTTGCCGCCCATCAGCCGGGCGACGTCTTCGGCAAGCTGGACCGCTTCAGGCGGGCACGAGGTATCGGGCGCGATCAGGATTTCGGAGCTGTCGAACAGATCGGCGCGCGCGTCCTCAACCTCGACCGAGCCGCTGTACAGCCCGGAGACGTTGACGATCGGCGTCACGCCGACCAGATAGGCGACTTCCTGCCCCTGCGCGTTCTTCGGGAAGAATTCGCGCGCCCATTGCAGCACCGGCTGCTTGAGCACCGACAGGTCCAGCACGACCGCGCCTGGCTTCAGCGCCGGACCGATCCGCGCCAGCAGCCCTTCCGTTTGCCCGTATGGCAGATTAGTGATCACCAGCTCCGCATTTTCGACCGCCTTGACCTTGTCGCGGTGAAAATCGTCGATCGCTCCGATCTTCTGGGCGGCCTTCATCGGCTCGTTGGTGTTGTCGCTGCCGAGGATGACGAAGCTGTGCCGGGCATCGGGACGCGTCTGATAGCGTTTGAGCGCCAGCCCGATCGAGCCGCCGAGCCGGTCCAGTCCTATGATCGTCACATGAACCTGCATGGTGCAATCCTTTTTCCGTCTGCGGGGATGACTGGCTCTATTGTACCCGGAAGCCAGAAGCAGCTAAAGACAGTTAAAAGCAGCCAAGAGCAGCGAAGGGCAGCTCGTAGTAACTATCGCAACATTCGCCGGGGAAACCTCACCCCTTGACCCCCGGCCCCTTTTCCCCTCTCCATGCATGGAGAGGGGCCAGGGGTGAGGTTCTGCGCCGCCAACACACACTCGTTCTTCGCTACTTTTGGTTTCTTTATCGCTGTTCTTTGCTGCTCTTTAGCTCGCGTCATCCACCGCTTGCAGCGCGAGCAGCAGGTGATCCGTCTCCGTCTGCGGTGGACTGTTAAGCGCCTGCTGGTGGCGCGCGATCAGCTCGACCACGCGCGGCGATCCGCCCGCCTCGGCGACCATCTCCGCGCCCCAGGCCGGATGCTGCACGCTCACCGCAAAGGGGCGCCGCCACCCCCGCGACGTGCCGCTCCCCCAGCGCCAGTAGTAGCGCGGGGCGATCGCTTTCACCAGCACGACCAGCGTTTTGTCGAACACGGTGAAGCGCGCACGCGTCTTGCCGACATCATGCAGCAGCGCAGCCACCAGCAGATCGGGGTCGTCGTGCCCGGCAGTCTGAAGCTCGCGCAGCACGCGCAGGCTGTGCTGGCGCTCGGAGCGGCCCATCCGCCGGTAGAGCGCATACAGCGCGGGCGGCAGAATCCGCTCCGCCCGCTCGTCCTCGATAGGCTGCAGCCACGTCGTCAGGGCACGCAGCCCCTGCCCGATACGATATAGCGCGCGCACGTTGTCCCTACACCAGCGTTCGGAAGAGGAACCGGATCGGCGGCCCGAGGACCGTCCCCAGCAGGTCGAGCCGCCCATTCGTGATCGCGCCGAGCATGATGATCAGCATCAGCGCGAAGGTCGTCTCCCGCTCGTAGCGGACCAGCGTCGCGCTCGACTCGCGGGGCAGCACGCCGACCGCGATCCGGTAGCCGTCCAGCGGCGAGAGTGGGATCAGGTTGAACAGGAACAGCACGATATTGAACAGCACTACCGTCGCCAGGACGGTATAGAGGAAGCTGTTGATCATGTCGAGGTTGATCAGCAGCCGGATCAGCAGGCCGAACACCGCCGCGACGATCAGATTCATCACCGGCCCGGCGAGCGAGACAATCACAAAGCCGCGCGTCTCGTTCGGATAAAATGCGCGCGGATTGACCGGCACAGGCCGCGCCCAACCAAACCCGGCGATCAGCGCCAGGATGATGCCGATCGGCTCGATGTGGGCGCGCGGGTCGAGCGTCAGGCGGCCCTGGCGGTAAGCGGTCATATCGCCGAGGCGATAGGCGGTGTAGGCGTGCGCCCACTCGTGCAGCGTAAAGCCGATCACCAGGCCGATGACGCGGCCCAGCAGGATTTCAGGCGTCAGGTTATACAGCACGTCGCGCTCTCCCGCGTGTTGTCCGGGCGAAAGCACGGCTGCCCGGCACGCCAGATCATAGCGTCAACACGCCTGCTCGGCACGTCCCGCAAGCCGCACGCTTTCCCGTTTGGTTTCCCCGCCGACAAAAAACGGGCCGAGCAAGCCCGACCCGTACGTCACATGGAATGGAAACCCGTTTCGACCACTACGCCTCTTCGAGCATCCGGTCGCGGCGCTTCTGCTCCTTCTGGCGTTCCTCGTTGTTGAGAATACGCTTGCGGATGCGCAGGCTTTTCGGCGTCACTTCGAGCAGCTCGTCATCCGCCAGGAACTCGATGCAGTCGTCCAAGCTCATCTGGCGCGGCGGGTTGAGGCGCAGTTCCTCGCCGTAGTACTTGGTATGGATCGCGCTGAGTTGCTTGGTCTTGCCGACGTTTACGGCTAGGTCTTCCGGTCGGATGTGCTCGCCGACGACCATCCCCTCGTAGACCTCGGTGCCGGGGGTGATGAAGAACGTCCCGCGCGCCTGGGAGTGCGTTAGGGCGTAGGTCGTGGCAACCGCGCGCTCCCACGCCACCAGGCTGCCGAACTGCCGCCCAGGGATCGGCCCGGCAAGCGGTTGATAGCCGTAGAACAGCGTGTTCAGCGTGCCGAGGCCGCTGGTCGCCCGCATGAAGCTGGAGCGAAAGCCGAGAAGTCCGCGCGTCGGCACGAGGTAGCGCAGATAGGTCGTGCCGTTAGAGCTGGTCATTTCCTGCATCAGCCCGCGCCGCGCGCCGAGCAGCTCGACCACCGTCCCGACGACCCCGTCTGCCACCTCGATGAACACTTCCTCAACAGGTTCCATCATGGCGCCGGTGTCGGGATCGGTATGGTAGATCACTTCCGGCTTGCTCACCTCGAACTCGTAGCCCTCGCGGCGCATCGTCTCGATCAGAATGGCAAGGTGAAGTTCACCGCGCCCGCTGACGATAAAGCGATCGGGCGTGGCGCCGTCTTCCACGCGCAGCGCGACGTTGCTGCGCGTCTCCTCATACAGCCGCTGGCGCAGCCGCCGCGACGTGCCCCAGCCGGTCTTCCCCTCGCGCCCGGCGAACGGCGACGTGTTCACGCCGAAGGTCATGCGGACGGTCGGCTCCTCGATGCTGATCGCGGGAAGCGGCTCCTCGACGCTAGGATGCGCGATCGTGTCGCTGATGCCGATCTCGTCCAGCCCGGCGAACGCGACAATATCCCCGGCGGTCGCCTCGGCCACTTCCTGCCGCGCGAGGTTGTGATAGGTGAACAGGTAATCGATCTTGCCCGGCACGCGCTGCCCCTGCGGCGTCAGGCGCACGACGTCCATCCCGCGCTTCATCACGCCAGACAGCAGCCGCCCCACGCCGATCTGCCCCTTGTACGGGTCGTAGTCAAGCGTGGTGACCTGCAGCCGGGCGGGCGCGTCCAGGTCCACCGTCGGACCCGGGATCTCGCGCAGGATCGTCTCGAACAGCGGCGTCAGGTCGTCCCCAATCGTCTCCGGCGAATAGCCCGCGACGCCTTCCAGGCCGATCGCGTAGATCTGCGGGAACTCCGCCTGCTCGTCGGTCGCGCCAAGCTCCACGAACAAGTCGAACGTCTCATTCAGCACGTCCGTAGCGCGCGCGTGCTGGCGGTCGATCTTGTTGATGACCACGATCACGCGCAGGCCGAGCGCCAGCGCTTTGCGCAGCACGTAGCGCGTCTGCGGCATCGGCCCTTCGACCGCGTCGATCAGCAGCAGCGCACCGTCGACCATGTTCAGCACGCGCTCCACCTCGCCGCCGAAATCGGCGTGACCGGGCGTGTCTACAATGTTGATTTTCACGCCGTTCCAGGTGACGGCGGTGTTTTTCGACAGAATGGTAATGCCGCGCTCGCGCTCCAGCGCATTGGAATCAAGGATGCGCTCGCCAGCAGCGGCAGCGTCTCGGAAGACCTTCGCCTGCTTGAGCATTCCATCGACCAGGGTGGTCTTGCCGTGGTCAACGTGAGCGATGATCGCGATATTTCGGATGTCATCCCTGGTAGTAATCACACTGGTATCCTCACTGTGTGCGGGCTGTGGTGGGTGGGTGTTCCGGGGGCGCGGTGAGCGCGTCGCAACCGGCCTATTTTCCAATAAAACACGTCAGTTGAACAGGCCCAGCCTCGATCTTAGCAAAATTTGGCCCGGCACTCCCACGCGGGATAGCCCGGACCAAGCGCGCGATCCGCACGCTTCTACTTTGTCTTGTGTATATCGGTGCTGCTACAATGAACTTGGACGCCTACCTTTCCGGTAGGCTGTTCTATGTGTGTAAGTTGCGACCTGAGGCGCCTGTGCTACAGAGCAAATGGATATCTTCCGCCAGGACGCTCTTGACCATCGCGGTGATCGGCTTTCTGGTGAACGCCCTGATCTCGAACTGGAAAGAGATTCAGGCGCACCAGTGGCAACTGCGGCCAGAGCTGCTTGTGCTGGCAGGGGCGCTGACGCTGGCGTTTATCCTTCTCCACAGCGTGCTTTGGGCCAAAATGCTCAAGCTGCTGGGGCTGTCTCTCGCGTATCCGACAGGTATCCGCCTGTACCTGCTCGCTCACCTGACGAGGTACATCCCCGGCGGGATATGGCCGTTTGCGACCCTCTCCCTTTATGGGCGCGAGAATCAAATCCCGGCCAGCATCCTCATCGCGCTCTTAGCGCTGGATATGGTCTTCGTGGCCTGGGTGAGCGCGCTGTTTTCCTTGCCGATCCTCTACCGTCTGGAAGTGCTGAGCCTGACGAGCGTGGCAATCCTTGCGTTGCTCGCCGTGGTGGCGAGCCTGGCGCTGGGGCCGGTGGTGCTGCGCCGCGCGCTGCTGCTCGTCACGCGCTGGCAGCGGCTGTCCCCTGCCGTCGCCATCCAGAAGCTAGCTTCGTACAAGGATACGTGGTTTTTGCTGGCGGCATATGGCGCGCTGCACGCCCTTTTGCTGCTGTCATTCGGCAGCTTTATGAAAGGGCTCACACCTCTTGAAACAGGTGATGCGCTTTACGCGGGCATCGCATGGAGCGGGGCCTGGCTGATCGGCTTTCTGATCGTGTTCCTGCCGTCCGGTTTGGGCGCACGCGAGGCGAGTTTGGTGCTCTTTTTGCAGCCGGTGCTTGCCGCGCCGGTCGCCGGAGCCGCGGCAGTAGCCCATCGATTTCTAGGGACGCTGCTTGACCTGCTGATTCTCGTTGCAGTCTATGTGTTCCTGGCTGCTGCCCGAAAACGCGTTCCACATGAGGAGAGCGTAGCGCCGCGACAGATCTAAAGCTGCGCGAACAACGCGCCCGGCACGCTCGATCGAACGATTCTGGAGCCAGAGCGTCAAGTGAATATGCGCGATCAGGGAGACAGCTTGAGATCGACAACAGCGCCCCCAATGGAGCTCGGATACATACTATCGTATGGTGTGCCAAAGCACGGGCGCACCGAGCTCTTGGTTGCCGCGCTGAAACAGCTTCCTGGCCTGAAGGTTTATGAAGCGCGCAATAGCTCCCCTGGAATGCGCCGGTATTTTGAAACGCTCTGGAAGCTGTTGCGGCTGCGGCTGCGTGTTCACCCTGAGGTCTACCTGCTCGGCTTTCGCGGCCACGAAATCTATCCGCTTGTGCGCGCGATCGTGGACAGGAAGGCCAGACTCATCTTCGACGAGTTTGTTTCACCCTACGACTCTTTTACGCAAGAGAGCAAGCAGTTCTCGTCCGAGTCGCTTGCTGGACGGGTCATATACCGTATCGAGCAGTTCATACTCCGAAACGCCGACGTCCTGCTCACCGACACGCAGTCTAACGCGCGGCACTACGCCAGAATCTTCGACGTGCCGGAGAGCAAGTTCTTTCCTATCCCCATCGGCGTCGACGAGACGTTATTCAGCCCTGACGGCCCCCAGCACGACTATGAGGTGCCAGGCGGCTTCATCGTCTTCACCTACGCGACCATGAAACCTCTGCACGGCATGGATGTCGTTCTGGACGCAGCAGCGCTCGTCAGGGATATCCCGGTCCAGTTCTTCATCGCAGGGGGGTCGGGCAAGATGCTGGCAGACCTTCAAGAACGAATGAGAACCTTGAGTCTGACCAATATCCATCACATAAAGTGGATTGATTTTGCAGACTTGCCTGCCTACATCCGGGGAGCAGATCTCTGCCTAGGGGGCCCCTTCGGCAACACGCCGCAGAGTCAGCGTGTCATCACCGGCAAAACCGTTCAGTTTCTAGCATGTGGAAAAGCAACGGTCGTGGGGCGAAGCGAGGAAGACCCTGGTTTCATCCATCAGCAGAACTGTTTGCTGATTCCTCAGAAAAGCGCGCAAGAACTGGCTGACGCTATCCGGTGGGCATACGAGAACCAAGCACGACTCAATGCAATAGGGCAGGAAGCGCACCGGCTTTTTATGTCGAAGTTCAATCTGGCGGCTATCGCCGAATCGATGTCCCACGTTTTGAGTTGGCTGAAGGAGCATTAAGTGTACGGACATCGAGGCCCACGCGCGCTGTTCAGGCGATATGAGATCCTGCGATGGGTAAGCGCCTGCCCCCGTGACTGGCGTGTGCTCGAGATCGGGGCCGGGTCGCTCGGGCTTACCGTTGATCTCGCGCAGCGCTTCGCCCATGTTACAGCGATTGATTTATCCGATACTCTCGAAGCCACTGCGGCGACGATTCCAGAGCCTATACGTCGCAAGATCGAGGTCATTACCGGCGATTTTATGGCGCTTGAACAACTGGAGACTTTCGACCTGATTGTCTTGTGCGAAGTTCTGGAACATATAGAAGACGAACGCCCTTTCCTGCAGAAAATGGCACGCCTGTTAAACCCCGGCGGCCATATTGTCATTAGCGTTCCCGCCCACATGAAGTATTGGAGCCGGCACGACGAACTGGTTGGGCACCAGCGGCGCTACTCACGAGCCGATCTGCTGCGCGTGGTGGAAATACTCGAGCCGGATGACTATCAGATTGTGTCCTACGGATTTCCCTGGGTTAACCTGTTATGGCGCGTCAGAGTGTGGACTGCCGGGATGCTGCTGAAAGATTTCGATGCGCTCTCTCCGGCAGATCGCACGACGAAAAGCGGCCAGATGACCTGGTTTCTGAAACTCGCCAATTACATCCTCAATCCATACACAGTCGCTCCGCTGGCATTTATCAGCAGGGCCTTTCGTTCTCGTGACTGGTCCGAAGGCTATCTGCTCTTTGCCAGCAAGAAACCGCTTGCCCAGACCGATCCCCGGTAGTTCCTGGCGGCGTGGCTTCGCTCATCAAAGCGAGTTATATATCTAGACAGGGTTGCCGCGCCGAATACAATCACTCGCCGCGCGGCACGACGCACGATCCGGAGTCGAAAACAATGCCGATGGAGATTCAGGTCCATGACGAGGTGCAAACGCGCAAGCCGCACGCCTGCGGCGGCGATCGCTGGCGCATCTATCGCGTCGGGGCAGACATCGGCATGATCTGCCTCGGCTGCCAGCGGCGGGTGATGCTGCCGCGCCGAAAGTTCGAGCGCAGCGTCAAAAAGCGCTTTCCCGCCGGGGAACCCCAGGGCTAAGAGGTCAGAGGTACGATGAAGCAGAAACGGGTCGTCTTTTTGATGTCGGATACGGGTGGGGGGCATCGCGCCGCCGCCGAAGCGATCCGCGCCGCGATGGAGCAGCGTTACCCCGGCCAGTACACCTACCAGTTGATCGACGTCTACCGGCGCTATACCCCGTTCCCCTTCAACTTCATGCCCGAAATCTACCCGCGCTGGGTGAATCACCTGCCGCTCAGTTGGGGGCTGAGCCTGCGCTTCATCGACTCGCGCAGCCGCAACCGGCTGGTGATGGCGGTCATTAACCAGATGTGGAAGCGGGGCATCCAGCGCATGGTCGACGAGCATCCCGCCGACGTGCTGGTGAGCGTGCACTCGTTGTTCAACCGCCCGGCGATGCGCGCGCTCGAAGCGACGCAGCTCCAGCGCCCGCCGTTCGTGACTGTGATCACAGACCTCGTCACGACGCCTGCCTTCTGGTACGAGCGGCGCGTCGAGCGGTGCCTCGTCCCGACGCAGGCCGCCTACGACCGGGGCCGCCACTTCGGGATGCAGCCGGAGCAAATGCGCGTGACCGGGCTGCCCGTTCACCCGCAGTTTGTCGCGGGCCTGCTCGACAAAGCGACCGCGCGCGAAAAGCTTGGATGGGACGCGCACAAGACGGCCGTGCTGCTCATTGGCGGCGGCGACGGGATGGGGCCGGTCTACCCGATTGCGCGCGAGATCAACCGGCGCGGGCTGGATATCCAGCTTCACATCATCGCCGGGCGAAATCGCCTGCTCCAGCGGCGGCTGGAGTCGATCAACTGGCAGCAGCCCACGCGCGTCTACCCGTTCGTCACCAACATGCCGGAACTCATGGCTGCCGCCGATATTCTCGTCACCAAGGCAGGACCGGCGACCATCTGCGAGGCGTGTATCGCGGGCCTGCCGATCGTGCTGAGCGGCGCGGTCCCCGGCCAGGAAGACGGTAACGTGTCGTACGTGGTGGAAAACGGCGCGGGCGTCTACGCACCGGGGCCGGTCCCTGTGGCGGACACGCTCACCGCGTGGCTGGCGGAAGGTCCCGCGGCGCTGGCGGAACGCGCCGCGCGTGCGAAAGCGTTGGGCCGCCCGAACGCCGCCGCCGAGATTGCCGAAGAGATCCACGTTCAGGCGCAGCGCGCGCCGATCCGCACGCACCTGGGCGCCCGCTCGAAAGGCGCCGATCCCACCCTGCGCCCCACGCCCGAAGATAATTGGGTAATCTGAGCCGTTAGCAGTTAGCGGTTAGCGATTAGCTAAGAGATAAAATGGTGTTTTTTCGCTGCTAGATACGGCGGGGATAATTGTAGGGACCGGGCTTACCCGGTTCGCGTTTTTTGACACCCAAATCTTCAGTAATAAGGCGTGTCTCAATGCAGCATCGTTTGCTTGAGAACGGGCGGAGCAAGCTCCGCCCCTACAAGCGATGTGCGACGTGGCAGCCGCTCTAGCTAACCGCTTCTTCTCACCCTGTCCAGTCGCGCAGATACAGAAAATCGTGCCCGATCGTGCGGCGGCTGAGCTTGGCGACCGGCGCCATCGTGCGCTTGAAGTGGTTGAGCCGCACGCGCCGCCAGATTCGCTCTACCAGCGCGCGGTCGAACCCCTCTGCAGCGGCCTCATCGACGGTGTAACGCTCGTCCACCAGCAGGTATAGAAGCTGGTCCGCCAGCTCGTAGGTGAAGCCAAGCTCGCCCTCGTCCGTCTGATCTGCCCACAGGTCCGCCGAGGGTGGCTTCTCGATGATCTGGCGCGGCACGCCGAGGTCGCGTGCAAGCTGGCGCACCTGCGTCTTGTAAAGGTCCGCGATCGGCTGGACGGCCGCCGCGTTGTCTCCGAACATCGTGGTATAGCCGAGCAGGAACTCGGTCTTGTTGCTGGTACCGATCACCAGCGAATCGGTCGCCGCGGACTGGTCGTACAGCACGATCATCCGCATCCGCGCCATGATGTTCCCCTGGCGCACGCGCGACGCGTCGGGGAAGCGTTCCAGCAATGGATCGACCATCGGCGTGATATCCACCGTGTCGGTTGTCACGCCGAGCGCATCGATCACCGCCTGCCCGTCGTCCAGGCTGGCCTGCGACGAGGTGCGATAGGGCATGCGGATCGCGAGCACGTTCTCCGGCCCAAGCGCCTCGGCCAGCAAATAGGTGACGACAGCCGAATCCAGCCCGCCGCTCAGCCCGACAACGGCGCGCTGAAACCCGGTCTTCCGCACAGCGTCGCGCAGAAACAGCACGAGGATGCGCCGCGCCAGCGCGGTGTTGATCGCCAGCCGGGGCAGCAAGTGAGCCGGTCCGGCCGAGGTTGGATCGGTCATACGCGCCTCTCCTGAGACATGCGCGGCGCACCAAAGAATCCCCACCCCTTACCCCTAAACCTTTTTTCTCTCTCCGTTCACGGAGAGAGGCCAGGGGTGAGGTTCCGCGCCACTTCTGGCTAACTGCGAAAGGTCAAGTGGATCTTAGCACCAGGGCCTCTACGCCGGCTTATCCCTTTTCTGCCGCGTGTAGAGCCGTCTGGAATTTTGCTATACACCTGGCGGACCGGCAAGCACTGTGGGGACATACTCCAGCAGTTGAATTCTGCCGTCAAACGTCCGGCTGGCGATCATCTCGAGCATGACGTCAGGATATCCATCATAGATCCGCTCGGAGCCAGTGCTTCCGGTGATCACAGGGAAAACGACTACGCGAAAACGGTCCACAAGCCCCGCTTTGAGGAGCGACCGGCACAGGCTAATGCTGCCAAGCGTGGTCAACGAGCGGCCTTCCTGCTTCATTGCTCGCACCGCCTCAACCGCATCCCCGCTGATCAGTTGCGTGTTCGGCCAGGCCAACGGCGGCTTCAGTGTCGAAGAGAACACCACCTTCGGTGCGTTAATCAGCTCGCTGACAGTGGCAGCTTCCTCAGCGTCCAATGAGTCGATCTGTGAGGTAAATCCGGACATCACACGATAGGTGTTGGCGCCCATCACGATCGTGTAACCGCGTTCGGGCAGTTGATCGAGCCAGGCGAGATATTCGGGACCCTCAAGCCCCCACCACCCCGGCCAGCCATCTGCTGAGGCATAGCCGTCCAGCGAAGTGATGAAGTCGACCAGTAGTTCCGGCACGGAAGCACCTCCTATGTTGAGCTACGATGATGAGCGACCATGCACAGCGCGCCGCCCTAGCCATCCAGCGAAGGGATCGTCGTAGAAATGGCGGAACATGTTGGCGACCATGTCGAGTGATGGCTCCTTTCTACGAGGCGGCGCACCCTTCCAATGTTAGCACATGCGTTCTACTACAGTCAAGCAGGGAAAGCAGCTTTCCACGTGCTACGCTGCTTTTGCGGTCAATTGAATTGAGCAAGCGTAGTAGTGCGCGACGAACCTCACCCCTTACTCCCAAACCTCTTTCCTCTCTCTGAGAAAGGAAAGCGGCGCAGGGAGTTCTGCGCCGCTTCTGACTAACCGCTAACCGCTACCTGTTCCCCGGCGCCGCGACTTCGGCGCGCCGTTTGCAAGCTGCGCCTGAAGCGCCGCCACTTCTTCCTGCAATGCCTCGATCTGTTCCGCCATGCGCAGAATGATCTCCACCCCGGCCAGATTGACGCCCATTTCCTGCGTCAGCCGGTTGATTTTGCGCAGACGCTCCACCTCGCGCTCGGAATAGAGGCGGATGTTCCCGTCGCTGCGTTGCGGGCCGATCAGCCCGTACTGCTCGTAGTTGCGCAGCGTTTGAGGATGGAGATTGAGCATCCGCGCCACGATGCCGATTGTAAAGCACGGCTCGTCGCGGAGTGGCCTCTCGTCCATACTTCGCTCCCCGATACCCCGCCGACTCTATGGTCGCACGCCGAGCGTCACGTCCAGATCAAGCGTCTGGTTGCCGCGCACGATCGTCAGAGTGACCACATCGTCCGGCGACGTGTTTTCAACCAGATACGCGACCAGATCGTCGATGTCGTGAACCGTGTGCCCGTCGATCGCCACGATGATATCAGCGCCCACGGGCACCTCGACGCCACGCACAAACTCGCGCTCGGTGCCGCTTTGCAGCCCGGCGCGCGCTGCGGGCGAATCCGCGAACACCTCGCTCACCAGCACGCCCTGACGGACCGGCAGATTCAGCTCATCCGCAATCAGGCCCAGGTTGAAGCTCCCGCCGCGAATCGTGGCCGGTGACGAAATCCCCAACCACGAATACTCCGCGGTGCCATCCTCGATCAACTGCGGGACGATCCGCAGGAGTGTGTTCGACGGCACGGCGAAGGCGATCCCCTGGAAGCCGCCGTTCTCGGTGCGGATCGCGGTGTTGATCCCGACGACCTCGCCCAGCGAGTTCAGCAGCGGACCGCCGGAGTTTCCAGGGTTCACCGCCGCGTCGATCTGGATGATCGACGGGTTGTTGTACCCCTGATAGCGCGAGTCGAGAAGCTGCGCCGAAGGCAGCGAGCGCCCAAGCGCGCTGATGATGCCGGTCGTCATGCTGCCGTCCAGCCCGAACGGGTTGCCGATCGCAACCACGCGCTGCCCCACCTGGAGCAGATTGCTATCCCCGACCGGCAGCGGTACCAGCGGCACCTCCGCCGGATCCACCTTGATCACGGCCAGATCGCTGTAATCGTCTATGCCAACCACTTCCGCCGGGACAACATAGCCCGTCGAGAAAGTGACCATCACTTCCTCGGCATCGCGCACGACGTGGGCGTTGGTGACGATGTGCCCTTCCTCGTCAAACACGAAGCCCGAACCGCTGCTGTCGATGATGTCCGTCTCGCTGTGAAAGGACGAGACGATCTCGATGTTGACCACCGACGGATTCGCGCGCTCGTAGAGGTTCTCCAGCAACACGTATTCGAGGTCCGCCTGCTGGATCAGTTCAAGCGGCAACGCCGTCGGGGTGGGCGCTAGCTGCGGCGCGTTCGCCCGGTACTCGCTGGGGCGATAGTTCGCGTTCCGCAGATCCGCTTCGGACGGCTGGCTTCGCGCGGGGAGATAGGGCGACGTCTGCTCGGCGGGCTCGTCGGCGAACAGCGCCAGGCCAACCATGCCCGCCACCAGCGCCACGATCACCAGCAGCGTGACAGCCCCCAGGAACGCGCCTAACAGCAGCCCGCCAATCGAGCGGCGCCGGGGTTCTTCGGGCTCTGGCTCGAGTCCGGTGACCAGGTCAAAGTCTTCAAACTGCCATCCCATCACGGACTGTCCTTCCACTCAATAGCCTACGTGGTCAAACGATCGGTGCGAACAGACGCGGCCTGGAAAGACCGCGCCTGCCGTTAAGTCGGGCGTAGCGCGCGCAACTCTTCGAACAAGGCGCGCTCGCGCTCCGTCAGTTCGGTGGGCACCTGCACCAGCACATGCGCGTACAGGTCGCCCGCAGCGTCCTTCTGCTTGACCTGGGGAAGCCCCTTGCCACGCAGGCGGATCACCTGGCCGGACTGCGTGCCTGGGTGGATGCGCAGGTCGACAGGGCCCGTCAGCGTCGGCACCTTGACCGTCCCGCCCAGCGCCGCGGTGTACAGCGGCACCTTCAGGTCCATGTGCAGGTCGGCGTTCTCGCGCCGGTAGACCGGGTGCGGCAACACCTCGACGATCACGTAAAGATCGCCCGGCTGCCCTCCGGCGTACCCCGGCTCGCCCTGGCCGCGCAAGCGAATCCGCATGCCATCGCGCGCGCCGGGCGGGATGTTCACGTCCAGGCGGCGCGAGCCGATCTGCACGGTGCGACGCGTGCCATGAAAGACCTCTTCGAGCGTCACCTGAGCGGTCACTTCGAGGTCTTGGCCCTTGATCTGCTGGCGCCGGTAACTGGTCCGCGTGCTGCCCATGCCGCCGAAAATGTTGCGGAAGAAGTCCGAAAACAGATCATCCCCGCCGAAATCGGCGTACTCCACGCGGAAACCGCCGCCCGGCTGGCCGGTCATCCATTCAGACCAGTTGAACCCGCCCGGCTGGCCGCCCATGCTCTGCCACTGCCGGTAGCTCTGGCCGAGCTGGTCGTATTTCGCACGCTTCTCGGCGTCAGACAGCACCTGATACGCCTCGTTAATCTGCTTGAATTTTTCCTCAGATGCCGGATCGCCCGGGTTTACGTCCGGGTGATACTGCCGCGCCAGGCGACGGTACGCCTTGCGGATCTCTTTGTCGGACGCGTTGCGATCGACGCCAAGGATCTTGTAGTAGTCCTGGTATTCCATCTTCCGTTTTGCAGCCCCATGTGCTTTATTGCCAGCAACAAACAGCGAAAGGCATGTTGCCATTTTGACGCTGTTTCTCGGCTGATTTTACTGCGCTGATATCATAAACCTTTAGTCGATCGCAGTCAACCTTTCTAAGCCCATTCTTAGATAACCTTCCCTTTCGCCGCCGCTGGCGCGGGCCGATCACCCAATTGTTTGGGGATGCGGCGCCCTGCGTCTGCGCTATGATGGGGTACAATAATCTTCGCATAAAAGGAGTAAGGAGCCTATGCGACGCAATTCGGCGCGCCTGGTGCTGTTCGCTGTGGTGGCGCTGGCCGCCTTCTTCTTCGGGGTTACCCCGCTCGCGACAGCCGTTGAGCGGGCTCAGGACAACCGGTCGCTCGTCTGGGAGCATTTCGATGTCACCATCGACCAGATCGACACGGCTGCCAACCGCTTTCGCGTGACCGAATCCTATCTCATCCGTGTCGATCGCGGGCCGTTCCGCTTCGGGACTGCCGAGATCCCGATGGACCGGCTCAACAACATCGATTCGGTAGTCGTATATGAGAACGGGCGCGCGCTGCGCGAGGGTTGCTTCGGCGGCGAGGGTACGTACTGCGTCTCGACCTACAACGACACGCTCTCGATCCAGTACAACTTCAACTCGCCAGCCAACTCAGGCGACACGCGCGAAATCGCGATTGTTTACTCCGTGACCGGCGCTCTGCGCTCGTACGAGGACGGCGACCAGCTTTACTGGGTCGCGATCCCGGCGGACCTACCCTTCCCCGTGCTGGATGCCTCGGTCACGGTCGAGATGCCCGCAGACGCTCCGCCGGAGATCATCGGCAGCTATCCCGAGGAATGGCCGTACGAGGTCAACGGCACGACCATCACCTGGGACGCGCCCGGCCCAATGCGCAGGGGCGACTGGTTTGAGGTGCGCGTGCAGTATCCGCACGTCCCGGCCATGGATAAGCCCGACTGGCAAACCACGTTCGACTTGCAGCGCAGCTATGAGGAGAACTGGAAGCCCCTGGTTTCGGTGATCCTGTTCGCGCTGGGGGTGCTGATCGCCATCGTCGGCGTGCTGTTCGTCTACACTCGCTACACCAAGCACGGGCGCGACCCGGAAGCAGTCGTTGTGCCGGAATATCTCAGCGAGCCGCCGAGCGACGAGCGCCCCGGTGTGGTCGGCGTGCTGCTCGACGAGCGCGCCGATATGAAGGACATTATGGGCACGCTGGTCGATCTGGCGCAGCGCGGCTATCTGACCATCGAGCAAACGGAATCGGGCGGCGTGTTTGGCATGTTCCAGTCGACCGAGTTTGTCTTCCACCGCGAGGACAAGCCGGAAGACGATCTGCGCCCGTTCGAGATCACGCTGCTCGACGGCATCTTCAAACGCAAGAAGACGGTCAAGCTTTCGGACCTGCGCAACAAGTTCTACAAGCAGATCCCCGCGATCAAAGAGCAGCTTTATCGCGAGCAGGTCACCCAGGGCTATTTCAAGCGCTCGCCCGAAACCACCCGGACGACATGGCTTGTCGGCGCCATCGGGCTGATCGTCGTGGCGGGGATGCTGTTCTTCGCGGGCATCGCGGTCGCTGAGGTTGTGTCGCCCGTCGCGTGGATGCCGGGCCTCGGCCTGGGGGTGACCGGGCTCGCGCTGGCGATCACGTCGCAGGCCATGCCCGCCAAAACCGAAAAGGGCGCGCAGGACGCCGCCAAGTGGCGCGCGTTCCGCCGCTATCTGGCAAATATCGAGCGCTACGGCGGCGTAGAAGAGGCGGCCAAGCGGTTCAACGAGTACATGGGCTATGCGGTTGTCTTCGGGCTGGAGCGTGAGTGGGTGAACAAGTGCGCCCCGGTCCTGACCTCGATGCCGACGTGGTATTTCCCGACCTACCTCGGCGGGCCGTGGGGCCGTGGCTATGTGCCCGGTCGCCGGTACGGGCCGATGATGGGCGGCGGCTTCGGGAACGGCGGCCTGGGCGACGTAGACTTTGGCTCCGGCCCCGGCGGGCTGAACGAAATGAGCCGCTCGCTGACCGCCGGACTGAACGCTATGAGCTCCGGCATGACGCAGATGCTCAACGATGCCAGCCGCGTGATGACCAGCCAGCCCAGCAGCTCCGGCTCCGGCAGGAGTGGCGGCTGGAGCGGCGGCGGGTTCAGCGGGGGCGGTGGCTCCGGCGGCGGCAGCCGTGGATTCGGCTAAAGCTCAGGCGTTTGCAAGAAAAACCGACTCCGACGCCATCCTTAATAGCGCATGATATGCTCTAGGGCGCTCCAACTGGGGGAGACATGAACTCAAACCGGCTGATCGGAATCCTGTTGATTATCTTCGGCCTCGTGATCGGCGCGGTCGCGGCGGCGTGGCTGTTCACCAACGAGGGGCTTGAAGGCCCGGCGCGTATCCTGGGGCTGGCGATCGTGCTGATTGTGCTGGTCGCGCCGCTGGTCGGCGGGGGCATCTACCTGACGGCGTATGGCGGGCGCGAGGCAGCCCGCTCGCAGGCCGCCGGGCAGCAGCGCAAGCTGCTCAACATGGTGCAGACGCGCGGCCAGTTGCGCGTAGACGACGCGGCGGTGGAGCTGCAAGTCCCGCGCGAGCAGATCCGTGAGATGGTGTATTCGCTGGTGGGGCTGGGCGTGTTCAGCGGTTACGTGAAGTGGGACGAAGGCGTCCTCTATTCCAGCGAGGCGAGCCACCTTCGCGAGCTCAAGCAGTGCCCGAACTGCGGCGGCGAGATCGAGCTAAGCGGCAAGGGCGTGGCAAAGTGTCGCTTTTGCGGCACGGAGTTCTTCCTTTCCTGACGCACCCCGCACACCGAAAAACAAAAACGCCCGGTGTGATGCCGGGCGTTTTCATCTTGGCGACCTTGTCGTCGCGAGTCTACAGCGCGCTGATGATGTTCGAGAAGATATTACCGATCGCGGGCCCCAACAGAGCCAGGATGATAATGACGACCACGGCCACAAGGACCAGAATCAGCGCATATTCGACCAGCCCCTGCCCTTTCTCTTGCGGTTGGTAGATCATGATGAAGTCCCCCAAGCGAAATAATGAATGATGAAGATGATTGCTTCGATTGAAGCTAACCTTAACGGTAGCAGTATTGTTCGATGAAAGTCAACCGGTACCCCACACGCCTCGCGTAAAGATTTACATTATTCATCTTCTTCGCCGGTTTCCCCTGAGCTTTCCTGGTCGGCAAGCTGGATGGCGGGCAACTCCAGCGTCTTGCGCTCCATCGACTCGACGTCGAGCACCGGCGCTTGATAGAGGCCAACCTCAGTCGCGTCGTACAGGGATGGGTTCGGGCGCTCGGCGAGATCGCGCTCCGTGGCGCGCTCCATTATCAGCGCGACTACGCTGATGTTGTCTTGCCCGCCGCGCGCGTTCGCCAGGTCGATCAGCGCCTTGGCGATGGCATCCGGATCGTCATTCTCCGACGCAATCGCGGCGATTTCCTCGGCGCTGACGTGCCGCGTCAGCCCGTCGGAGCACAGAATCAGGCGGTCATCCTCTTCGAGCACGCGGGTGTACACGTCCGCGTCGGCGTCGTCGAACTGCCCCAGCGCGCGATACAGCACATTCCGCATCGGGTGGATGGCAGCCTGCTCCGGCGTGATATGCCCCGCCGCCAGCAACGCTTCGACAAAGCTGTGATCGTCGGTGATCTGGTTAATCCACCCCTCGCGCGTCTTGACGAGGTACGCGCGGCTATCGCCCACGTGCACAATCGTCGCCCGCCGATCGCGCACAAACGCCAGCGTGATAGTCGTGCCCATGCCCTGAAATTCGGGATGCTCGCTAGTGCGGTGGATCACGGCGCGGTTGGCGCGGCGCACCGCGATCCGCAATTTCTCCGACACCTCGTCATCCGGCAGGGTGTCCAGAATCTCGCTGCCGCGCGGCTGCCCCATAAAATCGGCCTGGACGGCTTCCATCGCCAGGCGGCTCGCTTCTTCGCCCGCCGCTGCGCCGCCCATGCCATCCGCCACCAGCGCCAGCACCACGCCGCCACGCGCCCACAGCCCGACGCGGTCCTCGTTGTTCTCGCGCATGCGTCCCACGTCGCTGTGCGCGGCTGCACGCGCCACCAGCCGGACCGGAGCGGTGTCAATATCTTCGGGGAGCGTCAGCGCGGTGCCGCAGCCAACGCAAAAGCTCGCCTGGGGGAAGTTGAGCGTGCCGCAGCGCAAGCAGGAGATCGGCTCGCCGTCCATCGGCGGGGGAAGCTTGGCACGCACCTCGCGCAGATTCTGCAGCACCTCGGGCGACAGCGCGTCCTCGCGGCCCTGCAAATAGCGCATGGCGTCTTCCACCCGGCGCTGGCCGTGATGCAGCCCGCGCACAATCGGCGGATCTTCGAGCCGGGTGCCGCATTGAAAGCAGAACACCGCGCGCGCCAGATTCTCATGCCCGCAGTTTGGACAGGTCTGCGTTTCCATCAGGGTAACTCCCTCATCCGCGCTTTCGTTCTACCTGCAAAGCAATCCCCATGCTCCCGGCCAGGTCCCACCAAACCTTGAAGCATTCCGGAGCAATCCATGACGGTCGATAACCGTGAAGCATAGCACGTATGAGGGCTACGCGGCCACAGCAATCAGCCCTCGCCAGGCGAGGCGGCGCCATAGGTCGAGAAGAAGGCGGCGCGCGTCCCAAGCTCGCGGCGCAAAACCGGCACGTGCGACGGGCTCACCAGGAGCAGCAGCGCAACCTGCCCCGGCTGCAACTGGCGCTCCACACGGCTGAGCAGCGGCGCATCAAAGCCGAAGCGCGCCATTCCGGCGACCATACGCCCGATCAGCGCGCCGATCACGCCGCCCAGCAGCACGCCCGCCAGCAACGTGAGCGCGCCCGCTGCTTCGGCCGGATCGGGCGCGGCGCGCAGCAGGACCGTCAGCCCGCCGATCGCGACGCCGAGCATCGCGCCGGAAAAAACGCCCTCGCGCCGCGTGACGCTGTTGTTGATCGTCACGACCTCACCCTGTTCGTCCCGCGTGATCAGCGCGGCGCTGCCGATGTCGAGCACGTCTTCCAGCCCTGAAGCGAGCGCGCGATCAAACACGTCGATCAACGCGCGGTGAGTTTCGAAAATCGCCACCAGCGTCGTGCGGCGGCGAAAGGAAGTTTGCAACGTCCTGCGCTCCAGACAACCGCTTGATCAGACAGCCATGTCACCTGTCACTATATGCCGAATCGCCAGGCCAAATCAACCCTGCCAGCGGGCGATTACCAGGCGTTTTACCACATCGCCCGGTAAGCCTGCCCTGGCGGGCCGGGCGGCATGGGAAGCTCCAC
>Ga0134093_1001614_pt1 | contig 20844 bp, 18 predicted proteins | sample 4_1taG_FD_94452 | JGI IMG/M metagenome (GOLD analysis project Ga0134093, IMG submission 94452) | Switchgrass degrading microbial communities from high solid loading bioreactors in New Hampshire, USA - 4_13_20_68_A1 metaG | ecosystem: Engineered > Bioreactor > Semi-continuous > Anaerobic >...
CCCCCCAATGGCGATACCCCCACGGTCCACTGTACCGGTTTTTATTATCGCCTCAACGCACCCTCGCCTAAAACAAGGAAAGTTCCCACATTTCCCGTTGCGGACCCTCTTAGACCCACATTCAACGGCAATTTAGAGCCCTCTCCTCTCAACCCCGGTTCCCCTACTGCCGCTTCCCTTCCTGCAGCCTCCTGATCGTATCGCGAAGTGCAATCGCCCGCTCGAACTCCAGGCGTTCCGCCGCCTCCCGCATCTCGGCCTCGAGCTCGATGATCAGGTTTGGGATCTCGGACTTCGGGACGTGCTTGACATCGGTGATATCGACCTCTTTTTCGCGGATCGGCTTTCTGATCGTCTGCGGCGTGATGCCGTGGCGGGCGTTGTACGCAAGCTGCATTGTGCGCCGCCGCTCGGTCTCGGCCATCGCCTTCTTGATCGAGTCGGTCATGGTGTCGGCGTAGAGCACGACCTTCGCGTTCGCGTTCCGGGCGGCCCGCCCGATGGTCTGGATCAGGCTTCTTGCGTCGCGGAGGAAACCCTCCTTGTCGGCGTCGAGGATCCCGACGAACCCGACTTCAGGGATATCGAGGCCTTCCCGCAGGAGGTTGATCCCGACAAGGACGTCGAACTTCCCGAGGCGGAGCTGGCGGATGATCTCGGTCCGTTCGAGTGTGTCGATCTCGGAGTGAAGGTAGCGGGTCTTGATTCCCTGGTCGGCCAGGTACTCCGTGAGTTCCTCGGCGAGCCGTTTTGTGAGGGTCGTCAGGAGTACACGGTCGCCGCGTTCGATGGTGGTGCGGATCTCCGCTACCACGTCCGGGATCTGCCCCTCGATCGGCCGGACCTCAACCGATGGATCCACGAGCCCCGTCGGCCGGATGATCTGCTCGGCGACGCTCGAACGCTTCAGTTCGTAGTCCCCCGGGGTCGCCGAGACGAAGATGACGTTTCGCATATACTCCGAGAACTCATCGAACTTCAGCGGCCGGTTGTCAAACGCCGAGGGAAGACGGAACCCATACTCCACGAGAGTCTTCTTCCGCGAGTAATCGCCGCGGTACATCCCGCGGATCTGGGGCAGGGTCTGGTGGCTCTCGTCGATAACCATCAAGAAATCCTTCGGGAAGTAGTCCAGCAGGCAGTAGGGTTTCGCGCCGGCCGCTCTCCCGTCGAAGTGGCGCGAGTAGTTCTCGATACCCTTGCAGGTCCCGGTCTCGCGGATCATATCGATGTCGTAGAGGGTCCGCTGCCGAAGGCGATGCGCCTCGAGCATGCCGAGATTCGGGAGCCAATCCTCGAGCTCCTGCTCGATAGAGGCGATTGCCCGCTCTTTTACTTCGTCTGGAACGACGAAGTGCCTGGCCGGGTAGACGAAGAAGTAGTCCATCGTCTCCAGCCGCTCTCCCGAGGTCTTATCGATCTCGCTGATACGGTCGATCTCGTCTCCGAAGAGCTCGATACGGATGATGTTGTTGAAGTAACCGGGGATGATATCGATGGTATCGCCCTTTACGCGGAACCGGCCCGGCATGAGTTCAAGATCATTTCGCTCGAACTGGATATCGATGAGTCTCCTGATGATATCGTCCCGCCGCATCCGATCGCTGACCTTCACCTCAAACCCCATCCCCTGGAAGTTCGCGGGGTTCCCGAGACCGTAGATACAGGAGACCGAGGCGACAACGATGGTGTCGGGGCGAGAAAGGACCGATGCGGTGGTCGCGAGGCGCATCTGCTCGATCTTGGGGTTGATCTGGGCATCTTTCTCGATGTAAAGGTCGCGCTTCGGGATGTAGGACTCTGGCTGGTAGTAATCGTAGTAGGAGACAAAGTACTCCACCCGGTTCTCGGGGAAGAACGACTTAAACTCGTTGTAGAGCTGGGCCGCGAGGGTCTTGTTGTGGGCGATGACAAGGGTGGGCATCTGGACCTCCTCGATGACATTTGCTATCGTGAAGGTCTTCCCCGACCCCGTGACCCCGAGAAGAGTCTGGTACTGCTCGCCGCGATTGATTCCGTCGGCGAGTTGTCGGATCGCTTCGGGTTGCGAACCGGTTGGCTTAAAATCTGCTTTCAGGTGAAACGCCGTCGTCATGGTGCTATCGTCTTCTTTCGCAGGTTCCTATGATACGTGATCGCAAACCGGTGCGCCTCATCGCGGATCTCCTGGAGGAAGAGCGACGCCCTCTCGTGCCGCTCAAGCGGCAGGGGATGGGAGAAGCCTGGCACGAAGATCTCCTCCTCGCGCTTCGCGATGGCCGCGATCGGGACCTTGATCCCGAGGTCCTTGAGCACCGCAGTTGCCGCCGCAAGCTGCCCTTTCCCGCCGTCGATGAGGATCAGGTCGGGAAGTTCGCCCCCCTCCTTCCGGAGGCGCGTATACCGCCGGCGGACCACCTCGGCAATCGCCGCAAAGTCGTCGATGCCCTCGATCGTCCGTATCCGGAACCGTCGGTAATTCTTCTTATCAGGCTTCCCCCAGAGGAACCGGACCATCGAACCCACCATCGCCGTCCCGGAGAGATGGGAGATATCGAAGCACTCGATCGCGACCGGGAGTTCCGGGAGGTGCAGTCGGCGTTTGAGCTCGTCCAGTTTGATCCGGTCGCCGAAGAACGCAATCTCGACATTCTTTCGAACCAGGTCGAGCAGATTCTTCTTCTCGCCCCGCTGCGGCACGATCACCCTGACTTTGCCGCCCCGAAGGTGCGAGAGGTAACTGGCGACCGCATCGTCGACCGGAACGGGCAGGATCACCTCTTCCGGCGGCTCGTGGTCGGCGTAGTAGCGGGCGAGGAACTCCTCAAGAAACCCTTCCGTCTCATCGAAGGTATACTCGCGCTTCCCCGAGAGCGTTCCCCGGTCGACGTTGAAGAGCATCAGATAGACCGTTCCCTCGCTCACGATATAGTTGACGATATCCTCATTGTAGGTCTTCTGCCGGTCGACGTGCTGGCGTTCGCGCAGGCTCTCGAGGGCCGCAATCTGGTCACGGAGTTCCATCGCCCGCTCGTACTCCTGCCGCTCTGCATGTGCTGCCATCTCCTCCCGGAGCGTACGGATGAGCCCGGTGATATCTCCTTTGAGGACCGCTTCGGCCCTTCTCACCCGCTCACGGTAGTCCTCCTCGCTGATCCTTCCTGTACAGGGGGCGCTGCACGAGCCGATATGCGCCCGGAGACACGGACGCCGGGGGAGGCGGCGGCACGACCGGAGCCCAAAGAGCGATTTTAGCAGCCGGAGGAGGTCGTCACGCTCTCGGGCGGAGACGAACGGCCCGTAATACCGGCCGTTCCCGTCAGTCCCCCGGGCAACATGGACTCGCGGGTAGGGCTCGTCGGTGACGTGAATGTAGGCGTAACTCTTCGAGTCCTTGAGGTCGATGTTGTACTTCGGCTGGTGCTTCTTGATCAGGGTGTTCTCGAGGATGAACGCCTCGACCTCGGTATCGGTGACGATGAAGTCGATCCCGGCGATCGCGGCGACGAGCCTTTTGGTCTTTGGGTCGAGGTCGTTTCGGGAGAAGTAACTCGACACGCGGCGCCGGAGATTCTTTGCCTTCCCGACGTAGATGATGGTCCCTGTGCTATCAAAAAAAAGGTAGCAGCCGGGCTCGGTTGGAAGGGTCTGGGTCTCGATCATGGTGATTTTAAGATTTCCTTTAAGAACGCACCCGTGTGGCTCCTCTCGACCAGAGCGACCTCCTCCGGGGTTCCCGTAGCGACAATCTCGCCGCCGGCGTCCCCGCCTTCGGGGCCGAGGTCGATGATGTAATCGGCGGACTTGATGACATCCAGGTTGTGCTCGATCACAACCATCGTGTTCCCGCGGGCCACCAGATCATCGAGGACGCTGATCAGATTCTTCACGTCTTGGAAGTGCAGCCCGGTCGTCGGTTCGTCGAGGAGGTAGATCGTCTTCCCTGTGGCCCGTTTTGAGAGTTCCCGGGTCAGTTTGATCCGCTGGGCCTCGCCGCCCGAGAGGGTGGTGGAACTCTGGCCGAGTTTGATGTAGCCAAGCCCCACCCTTGAGAGCGTCTCGAGTTTGCTCCTGATCGAGGGAACGTTCTCAAAGAGTTCAATCGCCTCCTCGACGCTCATATCGAGGACATCGGCGATGGATTTGCCCCAGTATTTCACCTCGAGGGTCTCGCGGTTGTAGCGAGTCCCTTTGCACTCCTCGCACTCGACGTAGACATCGGGGAGGAAGTTCATCTCGATCTTGATGAGCCCCTCGCCCTGGCAGGCCTCGCACCGTCCGCCTTTGACGTTGAACGAGAACCGGCCGGGATTGTATCCACGGACCTTCGCCTCCTTGGTCTCCGCAAAGACCTTCCGGATCTCATCAAAGACCTTGGTATAGGTCGCCGGGTTTGAGCGCGGCGTCCGCCCGATGGGGCTCTGATCGATGACGATCACCTTATCGATCTCGTCGTCGAGCGTGAGGCTCTCGTGCTCTCCCGGTGGCTCCCGCGACTTATAGAGCCTCTGCATCAGCGCCCGGTAAAGCGTCTCGTAGATGAGCGTGGACTTCCCCGAACCCGAGACCCCGGTGACGACCGTCAGGACGCCGATGGGGATATTCACATCGATATTCTTGAGGTTGTTCGCCCGACAGCCCGCAAGACGGATAAACCGGTCGCTCCGCCGGCGGGTCTTGGGGACCTCGATCTTGAGGTCGCCGGAGAGGTAGCGGCCCGTGAGCGAGGCCGGGTTTGCCGCGATAGCCTCCGGCGGCCCTTCCGCGACGACGTTGCCGCCGTGGAGCCCGGCCCCGGGTCCCATATCCACGACCCAGTCGGCGCTCCGGATCGTCTCCTCGTCGTGCTCCACCACGACAAGAGTGTTGCCGAGGTCGCGGAGGTGCTGCAGGGTCTCGAGAAGTTTCCTGTTGTCACGCTGGTGCAGCCCGATGGAGGGCTCGTCGAGAACGTAGAGGACCCCGGTCAGGTTCGACCCAATCTGTGTCGCAAGGCGTATTCTCTGGGCTTCCCCGCCGGAGAGGCTCCCGGCGCTCCGCGAGAGTGTCAGGTAGCCGACACCGACCTGCTCCAGGAACTCAAGCCGGGCGATGATCTCTTTTAGGATCTGTCGTGCAATCTCGCGCTCGCTCTCGGTGAGGTCCAGCGTCCGGAAGAACGAGAGCGCTTTCGTGACCGAGAGGTCGGTTACATCGACGATGGACTTCCCGGCGACCTTCACGGCGAGGACTTTATCTTTGAGTCTTTTGCCCCCGCACTTCGGACAGGGGAGGACCCGCATGAACTTCTCGAGTTCGTGACGCCGGTATTCTGACTTGGTCTGGTTGTAGAGCCGCTCAGCCTGCGGGGCGAGCCCTTCCCAAGTCCCGGAACGCGACCATGTGTCCCCGTTCTTCATCCTCATCGAGAGGCGGAGGTGCTCGGGTGAGCCGAACATCAGCACCTGGTACTGCTCCTCGGTGAGGTCTTTGATCGGTGTTAAGACCGAGAACCCAAAGTGTTTTGCGACGGCGCTGAGGTACTGATTCCGGTAACCGTCAAGGAAGTTCCGGTAGAGCGCGACGGCGCCTTCGGCGATGGACTTGCTCTTGTCCGGGATGATCAGGTCGGGATCGAACTCCATCTTGATCCCGAGCCCGTTGCACTCCTCACAGGCGCCGAATGGGCTGTTGAAGGAGAACATCCGGGGCTGAAGTTCCTCGAACGCAATCCCGCAGATCGGGCAGGCCATGAGCGCCGAGAAGATCTCTTCGTTGCCGTCCTCGTCGAGAGCGATGACGAGTCCTTCGGACTTCGCAAGGGCGTTCTCGATCGCCTCGACGAGTCTTGACCGCTCGTCAAGAGAGAGACGATCGATGACCAGATCGATGTCGTGCTTACGGTAGCGTTCAAGGGTGATCTCCTCGTCGGTCCGGTGGATCTCGCCGTTGACCCGGACGCGGGTGTAGCCCTCGCGGTCGAGGTCCTTGAAGAGCTGCTGGTAAGTACCCTTCTTCTGTCGGACGATCGGGGCGAGGATTGTGACCGTCCCGGCCATCGTGGAGGCTATGCGGTCGGCGATCTTCTCCGGTGACTGGGCCTCGATAGGGATATGATGCTCCGGGCAGAACGGCGTCCCTATCCGGGCGAAGAGGAGCCGCAGGTAATCGTAGATCTCGGTGACGGTGCCGACGGTACTCCGGGGGTTCTTGGAGGTCGTCTTCTGCTCGATGGAGATTGCAGGCGAGAGGCCGTCGATGCTATCGACGTCCGGCTTCTGCATCAGCCCGAGAAACTGCCGCGCGTAGGCGGAAAGCGACTCCACGTAACGTCGCTGCCCTTCGGCATAGATGGTATCGAAGGCAAGCGTGGATTTCCCCGATCCGGATACACCGGTGAGGACGATGAGCCGGTCGCGCGGGAGTTCGACACTAATATTGTTGAGGTTGTGCTCCCGGGCTCCCTTGATGATGATCTTCTTCATTGACTTATGCAGATCAGTTTGTCGTCTGACCTCATAGCCGTTTGCGGATCATAAAATTTAAATAAGCATAATTAGCCAAGCCCGAGACGCGGCTGAGCTGGAGGACGTACCGTCAAACCCATTGCAGGGCCACTCTTTTTGGTTTTCCCGGTCCAATCTGTATATACAAGAAAGGGATCGTTTTTATGCAGAAGGATCGGATGAGGCCGGGTGCGACGGGGAGCCACCGTGTCGTCGAGGTTGTGCAGGACAGGCATGGGAATCTGATCGAGATATACGACCCGCCGTTCTACCGTAAAGAGTTCGAGGATGCGTATCGGTTCATCATCGACGACTACCAGGTGGCACCAAGGGAGATCGGCCTCTTTCTCCCCTGCGCCGTGCGGAAACCCTACAGCCAGAGCCCGAGCCACAAACTCTTCCGGCGGATCATCGATGGCGTCCTTGCCCCGGAGGACTACCATATCGTCATCTTCGGCACCTGCGGAACCGTCCCTGCGGAGCTCGAGTGCATGTATCCTTACCAGAACTACCATTACATGCTCGGCAAGACCACGGACGAGCGGATCCGGCGGGACTTCCACCGGATCGAGGTTTACCGGCTCAAAGGCTACCTTGAGAAGACCCGCGAGACCTATCGCCACAGGCTTGCCTACTGCATCGGGCCGTTCCGGAAGGCCATGGTCGAGGCCATGGAGGAGACCGGGATCGCCGTCGACCTCCTCCCATCTGATCCCATGAACGAGCGGCTCTACGACATCGACTGCCCGTTTCCTGAAGGCAGCCTCTCGATGCAGGGCTACATCGACGAATTCCGCGAAGGGCTTGAGAGGCTGGCTGAGAAGATACACGCCGGGGAGACGGCGGCTCTGGAAGGGAGCACTGAACGGCACCGGCCGGTGAGGGCGTGAGGGGATTCAAAAATGTGTCCCTTCGTAGTGGAATCACCACCTGGTGGTCAGACTACTTGAAAATTTCATGCGGCACTTGATCATCCCCGCCCCTGCAGCGGGGGCAATTCGTGGTGATACCTAGGGAAATCGGGTGGAGGCTACGCAGTTGTGTCAAGGCTGCCCTGGAAAATCAGGACTGTTTTCCATAAAAATTGTGAGTGAGTTAGAATTCGTCCTTCCGAGATTCCGGGCCCGGCTTTCCATGGGGTATCGCCAAGAGGGGGGTGGGGACAGGGGAGGGGGATACTCCCCCCTCCCCGTCAGCCCCTCCCCAAAATACGATTGCCACCACAGTCCACTGCACGGGGCTTTTTCCCCGCTTCAGTCACCCAGTCCATCGTGGCTTACTCGCAACTTCAGGCTCGTACGCTAGATATTTACAGTTTACAGTCGTTCAATCGAGATAGTATTCGAATCCCCTTCACTTCGGCTTATAATACCCCCACTTCTCCAGCGCCTCCGCAAGTGCGGGAGCCTTCTTCGCCTTCTCCTCGAGCGTCTCCCCATCCTTCCAGGCCTCGATCGCCTGCATGACCGCCTCGGCGCCCGCCCGGGTGCCCTTCGGGTGGCCATGGATGCCGCCGCTGACAAGGAGGACGAGTTCTGTGCCGTAGATGTCGAGCACGTCGGGCACAAGCCCAGGGTGGAGACCGCCCGACGAGACGGGGAAGGCATTCTTGATCTTGCCCCAGTCCTGCTCAAGGGCCATGTGGTCGACGGCGTTTATGTGCTTCTCCCGGAGAATGTCCGCGAGCAGCGTGGCCTCCGCCCGGGTGCCGACCAGTTTCCCGACAGCGGTTCCGGTGTGGATCTGCGAGACACCGATAAGGCGCATCACCTTCGCCAGGAACTGCATCGTGATCCCATGCTTCTCGGTCCGATCGAAGGCTGCGTGCATCGCCCGGTGGGCATGGATGGCAAGCCCGAGATCGGAACAGTAGTCCCGCAGGGTCGCAACAGCCGCCGTCCCGGCGACCACGACGTCGATCATCGCGTAGTTCCAGCCGTAATCGGCAAGCATCTCGGCCCGTTTCTTCATCGTCTCCGTATCGGCCGTGATGTTGATGAACGCGGACTTTCTCTCGCCGGTCTCCTGCTCGGCCCGATCGCGCATCTTCGCCATCGCCCGGACACGGTCCTCGAACCGGTTGAACGAGAGGGACGTCAGGTTCTCATCGTCCTTGACGAAGTCGAATCCGCCCATCCAGGTCTCGTAGCCGACCTCGGCGTGCTCCTCTGCCGTGAACCCCACCTTCGGTTTCGGGACCGCACCCGTGAGCGGCCGTCCACGGACCTTCATCATATCCCGGATCCCCTCGATGCCGAAATGCGGCCCCTTGAAGTGACGGAGATACTCAGCCGGGAGAGAGACATCGATCAGGCGGAGGTTGTCAAGCGCTTTCATCCCGAAGACGTTCCCGGCAATCCCGCTTAAGAGCTGGGCGGCATTCCCCTCCTCCCAGAGGGCGAGCGGATAGGCAATCTTTACGTAGTTCCCCTCGATCTCAAACGCCTTCGCCTGGAGAGCCCGCATCCGGGGAGGCAGAGTAAAGAGCGTGGTCCAGGTCCCGGTCGAACTCTCGGAGGCGATTCTCCCCACCGCCTCCTCGCGGCTGATCCCTGCCGCCGGCTCGAAGTAGTAGAGGGCTACAAGTTCATCCGGCCCAGGAGTGTGGTCTAAGTCAACAAACTCACGATACCAGTCAATCGCCATAACATCACCCTTTGAAGGAAGGGGTGCCGGGTAGAAAAACCTTCCATTTGGAGCAGGGCATGGCAGGTCCGCACCAGCCCATCTTGCGCGAGACACCGGTTTTATTTCTCTGCAGGTCCAGACGGCGCGCCCATGAGAAGGACCACCCGGACTACGATGCGAGGCGTTACCCGAACAAAGAGGCACGCCGCGACCGTATCGGGGGATTGGCCAGGCTGCTCTCCCTTGAGCGTTCAGGGTAGCGGGAAAGAGAGTTATTGCTACGAATACCAGTTTTTGTTATAACAGGTAAACATTATTATATGGTGAATTCTTACTAATACGTGGCCAGGCGACGATGGAACCTGCCTGCGCCTCGTCCGTCCTACCCCGCAGTGTGTTACTGCACGTCCTACCTGTACCCAATCTTTTTTTGACGCTCACTCGGAGATCCCATCGAGAACCTTCTCGATCCTATCCACCTTCGCCTCAATCCGCTCCAGCGATGGCTGATCTTGCCGGGTCTGGTCCTGCCGTTTCTGCTGCAGCATACCGTGCAGGGGTGGTGCCCGCCGCTTGAGGTCTTTCGCCGGCTGGATTCCGTACGAGGAGAGAGATCGACCGGGAGAAGTACGCCCTGAAGATGCTGCGCAGCGACTTCGCGAACCTCCCCTCTTGACTTGGTGTGTTCACCGGGAAAGCGTGTTAAAGCAGGACTTCGGGCAGCAGAAGTATGGAATGGATAGCGCCCAGGAAGAGATCCCCGGGGCGTACCGCCCCGGGGGATCCTTTTGTGTGGGTCAGGGAGATGGGTTGCAGGAGAGCCGCTCAAAAGGGGGTCAATCCCCCCTGATATGCTTATCTCCCCACTGGTGGTGCTGGAGCAGGATGCACCCGGTCAGGATACCGATTTCAGGCGGGAATAGATCTGCGTGGGTGCCATGAGTCTGGTGCTGCCTGTACCCGGTGCATCCTGGGTATCTTTCTTGAGTACATCCCTGTGTGGTCCAGTCAGGGAGCTGTTCCCGGCTATCAATGGGTACCGGGGTTACGACGGAGATGATGGAAAGGGTCGCCCCGGGTCCCGGCTGCTCTCTTCTCCCCCGCGGTGGGAGAAATTCCCCACCGCCACACAGAACTCAACCCGGGGAGAGATATATTCCTACGGCGCTCCGGGTGGGAGCGTTGAACCGGCCGGTTCAACGCCTTCGGTGATATCTCTGATGTATCGGAGCGCTAAAATAGCGTCTTCCCGTTTCCTGTCGACGGGATGCTCTTCGGCAAAGGCCAGGAATCGAGCGAGATCTTTTGGGTAGGCTTTTCCTTCAGCGGCCTCGACGATCGCATCGTAGGTCCGGTCGGGGAAGTAGAGCCCCCGGGCCGCGTCAAGGAGCGCCTTGGCTGCATCGGCCCCGATCGCGCCGCACTCAAGCGCCCGCTGAATTGTCGCCCGGATGTTCACGAGCGGCTCCGAGAGCGGCACAAACGTCTCGGGGTCGAAAAGAAGCGCCACCTCGTCGTCGGCGACGAGCCTCCCATCCCGATAGGCCCGGTAGATCTCCCCGACGCCCTCCATTCCAAGACTGTCCAGTTCTGCGGCCCGGAGCGCTCCCATACTGGAGGCGCCGACGACCCGTACCCCGGCCCGGAGCGCGGCAAGGACCTCACGATGGGCGACCGCGCAGGCCTGGAAGAAGACGCCGTCGATGAGCCCGATGACCCGTGCCCCATCTTCGACGGCCCGGGTTATGTCGCCCCGTTTTGCCGGAGGGCGGTAATCGGCGTCGAGGATCTCCCGGGCGGCCGCAAGGTCACAACTGGGACCGAGAAAGACGACGACTCCGCGCTTCATGGCACCTCCGCCCCATCCGGTCCTGATCCATCGCATACATCTCAAGCCCCGGAACAATCACCCGGACGACCGGAATCCCGATCTCCGGTCGGGTGAGGTCGACCACGATCACCCGGGAGAGCCCTGCACTCTTCAGGCGGCCTATAACATGGTTGATGTCGGTGAGGAAGTCATCGCTGTCAAACGAGGGCATGGACGAGAACTCGATCGTCTCGCACTCAGCGAACCAGTGCCGGTTCAGCCGCTTCGTCCGCTCGTATCCGATCTTTTTACGGATGTCAGCCTTATCGGTATCTTCCCTCGCACCGTGAATCTGCGTCAGTCTGCTCTGCGCAACCTCCGTGAGCGCCCGGAGGACCGCAATATAGGCGCTCGTGTGCGACCCCATCCCGATCGTGAGAAGCGTCGGATCCTTGAGCACCACGTCGTCGGCCACTGCGGCCACCGTGGGGATCCCGATATCGCTCGTGATGTCCTTGAGGGTGACCTCGACCCCGGCGGCCGCGAATTTCGCAAGCAGATCGGCAGCAAGGCCGTTATCGATCCCCTCGATCCGGGGACCGGTGTTCCGGGTCACCTCCACAAGTGACCAGGCATCACGCTCGACCACCTCCATCAGGGCGTGGAAGGTCGCCTCCTCGAGGGTGTTTCCTGAAGCAAGCCCGTTCGTGTTGGTCCTAAAGAGGCGCCCGTAGGTCACCGGGAGGGGATGAAAGACCGCATGAGCGGGAACAAGCACCTCTTCCTCCTGAACGATATCGTACCCCTCAACCCAGGGGATTGCCATATCAGCCGGAACCAGGGGAGGGAGGATCAGGTCCTCAGGATTGATCGCCGTCCTCTCTGCCGAGACCTCGCTGTACCGCCCGATGATGGTCTCCCGATCCCTGATCTCACTGGAATAGCGCTCGATCCCCTCCATCATCGCCGAGACCTCAGCCTCAACCGGGGTGGCGCCTTTACCGTTATAGACCGAGATCGCCCCCTCCTCGGCGGTCGGCCGGATGCTCGAGAAGACCGGGATTCCAATCCGGTCGAGGTTCGTGATATCGGCAACCCGGGTGATCCCGGCTGCCGGGAGTCGCGCCCGCGCAAGCCGGAGCGTCTCTTCAGGCGGGACCGTGCGCTGGGTCTCCCTGATGTAAGCCTTCCGACACGATTGCAGCCGAATCATGCGTCATCCCCGGTTGATTCGCCCGGAACCCAGCGTTCACCCTCGCTCCTGATCTCCTTCTTCCAGATCGGCACACTCTGCTTGATCCGCTCAAGGATATACTCACAAGCATCGAAGGCCTCCTTCCGGTGGCCGGCGCCAACGACGATGAGGAGAATATTCTCGCCGACCCGGAGCCGTCCAATCCGGTGGACGATCTCGACGGCCCCAATCGGGAATTTCCGAAATGCCTCGTCCCGGATCGCCTCAAGTTCTTTAACCGCGACCTCCTCGTAGGCTTCAAGTTCCATCTCCTCGATCCCGCCGTCATCCCTGACGACGCCGAGGAAGGTGACCAGGGCGCCCATATCGGGCCTCCTTATCTGGTCGATAACTGCATTGATGTCAAAGTTCTCCCTTGTTACGCTGATCATGCTAATACCTTCGTCATCCGCCCGCAACCGGCGGGAAGAGCGCAACCTCGTCGCCATCGGCGAGCGCGAGCGTTGCGGCTTCGGTGCGCCGCACACGCTTGCCGTTGTGCATCAGTATCACGTATTCCCGGAGTCCACCACTCTCATCAAAGACTGCATCGCCTTCTTCTCCGGCACGGCCCCGGAGCGCGGCGAGAACCGCCGCCATTGTCGCCCCGTCGGGGAGATCGATCGCGAGGTCGCCCCCGAGGATCTCCCGAAACCGGGCGAAAGTCCTGACCCGAATCTGCATTCTTTTCTACCTCGTTTCAACACCGAACGCTCCCACACGCTCTGCAGTCTTCCTGCCGCTCGGCCGCCAAGGTCGTCATGGCAGCAGCCCATCCATCCCGGACAAGGAGCCGGTCGGTGAGGAGGAGGCCGGTGCCGGTGAGATCGCGATCTGCCGCCGATAGCGCCCCAGTTCCCGATCCGTAAGCATCCCAGGTCTGTCCTCCTATGCGGCGCGCAAACAGGGCCCTTGCGTCCGCAACGGATACGCTTGTTATGTGGTGTCCGGGGCAATTTGAAGATTGTGATCCCTCAAACCTGCCCCGAGTCGGTTCGGCGAACACGATAGCCAGGCGAGATCGGTCCTCGGGAGAAACGTATATATGACAGGTCATGAATATTCCCCCAGAATCAACATAAATGCTGAATGGGGGGAGTGTGACCATGACGACGGAACTTATCGAAGACGGCGACGTCTGGGATACTTTTGTAGATGAGAGCGCTTCAGGCCGCCTCTTCCACAAATGGGACTTTCTGAAGATTACGGAGAAGCACACCGGCTTTCGATTTCTCCCCTACGGGGTCTTTAAGGGCAACGAGTTGATCTGCGTCTTTCCGCTCTTTGAAAAGCAGATACACGGGTTCAACGTCCTCCTCTCCCCACCTCCTCTCCAATCGGTAGTACCGTATCTCGGGTTCGTTATGGGTCGCCGTTACGACACTGCCAAACAGAGCAAGAAGGAATCGATGCTGGCAATTGTTGCGAAAGACATCAAGGAAGAACTCGCGGCTCTGGCTCCGAACTACCTCGCCATAACCCAGGTGCCGGGATTCATCGACGTCAGGCCTCTTCTCCGGGAGGGGTATAACGCGCGGATCCATTTCTCGTACGTCATCGACCTTGAGCCGCAGCTTGCGGAGATCTGGAACGGCTTCTCCTCAAACCTCCGGACCAAACTCAGAAAAGTAGAGAAGAACGGCTACCGTCTCGAGAAGAGCACCGACCTCTCGGTCTTCTACTCCAGGATCGCAGAGCGGTTCAGTGAACCAGAGATGAACATCCCGATGATCAGCCGGACCTACTTCGAGGATCTCTTTCGAGCGTACCCCGACGAGCTCGGACTCTACTACCTCTACGACGGCGACGACGTCGTGACGGGTTTGCAGGCCACCCAGGAGTACAAGATCTTCACCCTGTGGGTGGGAGCCCCAAAGATTACAGCATTGCCGGGGAACGAGTATCTTCAATGGCTCCTCCTCCAGAAGGCAAAGAAAGAAGGATACCGGAAGATGGAGAATATCGGGGCGAACAACGAGAACTTGAACCTCTTCAAGTCCAAGTTCAATCCCTCCCTCACCCTCTTTCTGGAACTGAGCCGGGAGGACCTCTTCGGCAGGATTGCCCGGTGGACCTACAGCACCATTGCGAGCAAAGGCCCGATGAAGCGCAAGGTTCTCGCATACATCGAGTGACAATCTGAGGCGCCCTACCTCCCGGCCTCCTCTTCCCAGCCTTCGAACCTGATCAGCGCCTGGGACGGGGGTCTTTCGATGAGCCTCAAGGCATCGGATATCCTATCGGTGATTGTGAGGTTGCTTTTGGTCCTCTCCCGGTATTCCTGCACGAGATAGGCGGTGTGGTATTGGTATGTCCGATCGCGGGTGACAAAGACCAGGTCCTCCCCAAGATTCTCCAGAAGCGTCTCCCAGATGAGTTCGTCGCCGATGGTCTCCGTTCCGGTAGACTTGGGGGGATTGCCGAGGAGTTTTCGACGGTGAGCCCGGTTGACGAGTTCTTCCGTCCGACGAAGAATTCGCACGGCCGGATCACCGGTGAGCTCGGTGAAAGCCCGGGCCACCGGATCAGCGAGTAATCCGGTAATCATATCCTGGATGTCGTTGTAGAGGGCGTCAGCAGCACGGTTGTACTCCTCCCCGGCCCGTTGCAGCACTGCAACGTTCGGGTTCCCCCGTATGATGGACGGCAGGCGGACCTCCTCGGTCTCCCATCTTCGTATGGTATCTGCGACCCGGTCGAGAACTTTTGAGCGGTTGCGGAGGAACTCATCGATGATGATATCGGGAAAGACGAGATGCTCTTTAAGTGCCCCGATATCAAGGAAGATCTCCATTGGATCCTCGCCAGATTCATAGAGCTCGATAAAGAGGTTCGTGTCAATGCACACTGCAGTCATGCTGGTGAATGATGCCACAAGATTGGGATAATGGTTTCCCGGATAGACATCTGCGGTAGCGTGAGACGCTATATTGAGTAATGCATCAAAGATTACGACTGCTAATTAGCCCATTAACACCGCACTGAAAGACTGTAATCATATCGAGGCGCTCAACCGCCGGGATAACCTTTGAAGGGACCGGTGAACTCGGGGCTGATCCTTCGCTTGGGATTTCTGACACCTGAGGAGACAGACTTGATTTGGGCGAAAATAGAGCAGGGGGAGGCTCGACCTCACCGCCGCCCGTACTTCCTGAACATATACCAGAGCCCCGCGGCAACTCCGACCATCACCAGGAGGCCGAGCAGCGCGACGTAAGACTGCTCCTTCACAACAATCCGGTACTCGTCCTCTCGTTCAGCCTGATCGCTCTTCACTACGGCGATGATCTTGTACTCCCCGGCGACGATATCAGCCGGCGGGACCACCGTCACCTTCAACGTTGCCCGCTCGCCGGGCCCGAGGCTCACGACCGATGCCGGGTCGACGGTCACCCGCCATCCATCCGGCACGCTCATATTGACATCGATGTTTGTCAGTGTTCCCCCGATACCAACGTTCGAGACGGTCATATCGAATGTGAGAGTGTCACCGCGGTTGATCTCATGGCGGTAACTCTTGGTGTAGGTCCGCATGTCGTAGGAGCCGCGGAGCCGGAGCGTCAGAATCTCCTCATACTCTCGGGCGGCCGAACCGATCACCATTGTGAAATTGTACTCCCCAATATCGACCGAGTAGGGTGGGATGAGATCGAGATAGAGAGACTTCTCCTCACCGGCCGGGATGTAGATCTCGGAGATCTCCTCGGGGGTATCACGGCTCTCCTTGAACCGGGCATACCACTGCTCAGGGAGGTCGAGGATGGAGAGAGTGTAGGTGTCATCGTTTTTGCCGGTGTTCTTCAGGATCATCTCATACTGAGGATTTGCACCAACCGTCGCTACCCTGGAGGGAGATTTCACCCGGAGTTCAGCGAAAAAGTTCTCCTTATCGAGCGGTACAATCCCAAGATCAGTCGTCCGGCCAATCCTGATATCTACATTCTTCTTCTCCCATGGGCGATATCCTGGTTTGGTGACGGTGGCGGTATAGGTGCCCATCGGGACCCCAATGCTCACCTTGCCTTCGGCGGTCGTGAGCATCCCCTCGACCCGTCTGTCGCCGTCGTAGATGCTCACCTCGGCGCCCTTCACCACGTTACCTTCCTTGTCCACCACAGTAGCCTCAAGGGTTCCAGTCTCGCCGCTGTGGGTCTTTGTGATCTTGACATAGAGCCATATTGTGCCCGTGCCGATTCCAACCCGGATGGGATACTCCCCAACCGCGGCATGGCCGGAGGTCTCGACCACCAGTCGAACGGTCTTCGTCTCGCCGGCTGGAATCAGCATTCGATAGACCTCGCGATCACCGTCCTCAAACCTGATCTTCCAGTTGTCGGTGCCGCGGAAGGTCCAGTAGTTGAGAAGGCACGTCCCGGTGTCTCCCCGGTTCGTGACCTCAAGGTCAAAGACGGCGGAATCACCGGCTTCGATCATCTCGCCGGGGAAGTCGCACCGGATCTCCGTTGGCATTGTCCCGCCCCCTGTTGCGGCCGCCGCACCCGAAACAATCAGGGCGGCAAGGAGGAGGATTACAAAGATTTTCCTGTCGGCCACCTTCTCACCTGATATCCATCCTCATAAATTTCACATACGTCACGGCGAAGAAGACCGACGGGAAGACGATGAGCGCGGCGATGTTCATCCAGACCCGGCCGAGGGCTTCAGCAAGACCAGGCGTCTCCTCTGGTGCCATACCGGAGTTATAGAGCGCATCTATAGTCGCCGTGATCTGTGGGTTCGTCACCGCCATCGCGATGGTGTAGTAGTTCATCTGGGGGGAAATGAGGGTTGTAAGATCGCTGATTAACATCCGTTTGTCTATGTAGTTCCGCAACTCCTCCTCATACTCTCTCCACACCTGATCCTCGGACCCCACCTGGACCACGCTTTGAGAAGCACTGCTGACGAAATACCCCCCGCCGGCTGTAGCTGAGACCGATCTCCCCACGATGGTCGGTATCAGGCCCACCTCCGGCGGCTCGGGCGGGTCGCCGACGAGCACATCTGCGGCCACCGTCCCGAGCAGGGGTAGAAGCGAGGAGACGGCAAAGAAGATGACGAGGGTGTAGATCAGGGCGTTCCCGCTCTCGCGGGCGACCGTCGACATCATGAGCGCGATGGAGAAGTAGGCAAGCAGGAACCCAAGCGAGACCGCCCCGAAGATCAGTATGGCGGCAAACTCCTCCAATGTCGGGACGATCGAGAAGAGAAGGAGCATCGCAAGCGAGATAGCAAGCGCAAGAACCATGGCAAACCCAAGAGCACCAACGCCCCCGAGTGCTTTGCCGTTGATGATCTCATCCCGGTAGAGGGGATGGGAGAGGAGCGTCTTTAGCGATCTGGTCTCCTTCTCTTTTGAGACCAGGTCAAACCCGATGGCGATGGCAAGGATCCCACCAAGCGTCGTCATGTAACTCATCATAGAGTTGAAGATAAGCATGATCGAAGGTTTCTCGGGCATCCAATTCACGTATGGGCTATCAACCTCGAGCTCCTGCATGTACTGAAGCTGCTGGTTGTAGGACTCAAGCATGTCGTTGTAATATCCAATGCCGGTATGCATCCCGATCGCTGATATAACGAGAAACAGTACAAGGATAATGACGAACCGCCTACTGGTGATATGGTCGGAGAACTCTTTCCGTGCTACGTTGAGCAATCTATCAAGCGCCATACTTACCTCCGATAGGCTGCCATGAAGACGTCCTCAATATCGGGTTCTTCAAGGTGCATCTCCCGTATGTGCACGCCCTGTGAATAGAGACTCTCTGCAAGCCTGTCCCGGATGTCAGCCATCGCCAGGATAACCGCACGGCTCCCGTTCCTCTCAATGGAGAGAATCCCGGGATCCTCGATCGCCGGCAGGCGCTCGGGGGTCTCGACGATGATCCGGACGGCATCACCATCCGATGGCGCGAGCGCCCGGGCAACCTCCTCCAGCGTACCCTGTGCAACGAGTTTCCCTTTTGCGAGCAGTCCTACGGTCCGGCAGACTACTCTGACCTCGGAGAGTATATGGGAAGAGACGAAGATCGTCTTTCCTTCATCGGCGAGGTGTTCAACGAGTTTCCGGTATTCACGGACGCCCTCGGGATCGAGGTTTGCCGTCGGTTCGTCAAGGAAGAGCACTTTAGGGTCGTTGATCAATGCCTGAGCAAGCCCAAGCCGCTGCTTCATCCCGCGGGAGTACTCTCCGGCCTTCTGGGTGACGCCGTCGAGATGGACGAGTTCAAGCAGTTCTGCTATTCGCTCTTTCCGCTCCCTTGAATCCATTCCGTAGAACCGGGCGAAATAGTCCAGGTTCTGCTCGGCTGTCATGTTCCCGTAGAACCCTACATCTTCAGGGAGGTAACCGATGATCTCCTTCACCCTCAGCGGGTCTTTCGCGACTTCGATCCCATCAACCAGGCACCGCCCACTGGTGGGCTCGATCATACCGGTGAGCATCAGGATCGTCGTGCTCTTCCCCGCTCCGTTCGGACCAAGGAATCCGAATATATCGCCTTCATCAACCTCAAGGTCAAGGCCGTCGACGACCGCCTTGCCGTTGTAAACTTTCGTGAGATTTTCTGCCTGTATCATTTCATCACACCCCACCCGGTCGGCCTGGAACGCCTTACTGCAGGCTACGACATACTCTTATTAACGTTTTCTGTGACACGCGTCTACACATCGAGGGAGGAAGCTCGATTTCAGCCGTTGTGGAACTGCTGTTTTTCAGAATGTCGCGGAGAATCTGTCGTAGATCCAAAGACTGCCCGTGTGCCGGCCTCCGCGCGGTTTAAGCCGCTGAATTGACACGCACGCAACAGAAACAGGGTGCCTATCCAATTTGCGTTCGACATAGGATTATCGGCAGGAATGGAGGGATTAAGCGATGATATACTGCAAAAAAGAGCCTACACGTTCAGAGGCCCCAGCGTAGACAATCCCGCAAGACTGATCCCTGCAGAGAGACAGAGAAATCGACTTTTGTGGCTCCGATCCGCAGCGCTCTAATCGTGGGATGGACCCGATCAGCCCAAGACTCCAGGACCCGGACCTCCGGCACTCTCCGGGCGAAGGATAACCCGGAGGCTCTTTCTCCTCTCGTCGAGAGCAACATGCTCGATCTTCGTTGGAGTTCCTATTCCAATCGCCGCGATCGCAGCAAGCAGGCTGCAGATCGGGCAGCCAACCATGGTGCAGCACTTCGGAGAGACTTCTCGGATCGCCTGGCAACCGGGAACGAGGTGGTAGTCGTTCAAGGTGACGATGATATTTGCGCCGTCCCGGGCCGCCGTCGTCTTTCCGGAAATCTCCAGGAGGGTATCACAGACCTCCTCTATACACGCAAGAAGACCCTCGTTATCATCCTTAGGGATCTCAAGAGCATACTTATCCTGCAGGTGCCTAAGAAGCGGGGTGCATACCGGGACAAGCCGGACGGCACACCCATCCTCCCTGGTTATGTAGGAGTAATCGCCCCCGACCGTCACCGGGGGGGCACTGGTGACCGGGATGATCTCGACAACGGTCCCATCCTCCTCCGGGATGAACCAGGCATCACCCTGGACCCCGAGGTCCGCACAGAGCGTCGCGATGCCGATCGTTCCCTGGGCAGGGAGGAGAGCGGCAATCTCAGGGCTGATGGGCTCACCCTTGTGGAGCGCAAGAAGAAAGACTCCAGTTATGAAGCAGCTTGCCCCAGCTAGGACGAGAGTCGCAGTGGTGATGTCACCCCGGCCGGTCGCGGTCGCGAGAGCAAGGAGGCCAACGGCCGCGATGATCAGGCTGAAGGCTCCCGAGTAGAGATTGTTCAGGGTCATGTATCACCTCCCGCCCACCGGGTCAGCCGATAGTCCCGGAAGGCGAGGATGAGATAACCGCAGCCCAGAGCGGCCGCGAGAACGAGAAGAGGAAGATATACCGTGCCGCTCATCGCGAGCAGGACAGCAAATAAGGATACCCCGACGGCGAAGGTCAGGTAACCCCGCAAGTTGCCGAGGAACACGGCAAGGATGACCATCTGGAGGATGAGAGCGGCCACGACATTGTCCGCGGCAACGACGAGGACCTCGCCGGTGCAGAGCAGAAGGAACCTCCGGTCGAACCCCATCATAACACCTCCACGGCATCGACCCCCATGATCGTCCCGGCGCCGGCGGGTGCCTGGAGGATAACCCGCATCCCCCGGACCTTCGCCTCGTGGATGAACTGGATAAGGTGACTTTTATCGCCTGGTTGGAGGAGTGAGAAGATCCGGACCTCAGCAGCGCCCGCCTGGGAGAGGGCTCCCCGTATTGCCACCGTGAAGGGCATAGGTTTCTCCACCGCAAACGCCGAGAGGATGTCGCGGAGCCTCGCATGATACTCCCGATCACAAGGATCTGCCCCTGCGCCGGGATGACGCACCCGGGCAGCGAGAGCAGCTGGCCCAGGCGCCCGGTAGAGGTAGGTGCGGGGTTCGAACGGGAGAAGCCCACTGAAGGCCGCGAGAGCCTCCCGGATATCCTGGATCCGGGAGATGAACCTGACGATCTCAGGACCCGCGACGACCAGGAGCGAACAGTCATTGCGGGCGGCGATCGCACCCTCGACGGCGCTGGTAGCGTAACGAAAGTTCTGTAAAATTGAATTGGCCCTGGATCCAACCTAGATTTGGACAAAGGAGAAACAGGGCCATGGATCCCTTAGCGTTAATCGAAGATTATCTTTCCGATCAGGAG
>Ga0134093_1001626_pt1 | contig 20752 bp, 15 predicted proteins | sample 4_1taG_FD_94452 | JGI IMG/M metagenome (GOLD analysis project Ga0134093, IMG submission 94452) | Switchgrass degrading microbial communities from high solid loading bioreactors in New Hampshire, USA - 4_13_20_68_A1 metaG | ecosystem: Engineered > Bioreactor > Semi-continuous > Anaerobic >...
TGGGGATGCTGATCAGCCGCTGGGCCAGCGCGACGATCTCGCTCGTCTTGTCCAGGTGGAGGGTGACCTCCGGCTGCGCCGGGTAGAAGTCGATGCGCACGGGTGCGGGCTGCCGCCGCGCTTCGCCGCGCGCCGCCTCGATCAACTCGCGGAGCTTCTGACCCTCGCCGTTCATGCTCTCGACCTCGGCGGCGATACGCCGCACCTGCCGCCGCACTTCCGCCTCGCGCTCCTCGGCAAGCTCCTTGAGCACCTCCGGCGGCACGATGACGCTGTCACCGATGGCCTTACGCACCCGCGCGCGCAGCTTCTCGGCGGTGTTGGGCGCACCGAGGTGCATCTCGACGAGCGGTTGGAGCAGCGCCTGCCGCCCCAGCGCCTGCGCCAGCGGGCGGACCTGCTCCAGCGTCCAGCCCAGGAAGGCGCGCATGGTGATCGGCTTGCCGGTGAACGGGTTCTCGATCTCCGCTCGCAGCCCGTAGGTGGCGGCGGCGGACTCGTTGCGCCGCGCCCGTGCGATGTCTTCCACGTCGTAGCGGAAGGCCCGCGCAAACTCCGGGTCGATGTAAAAGCGGATGAGCAGCAGTTCAACCAGCGCCAGGTGGGCAATGTCCAGATCAATGTCGTGCCCGCCCTCATCGGTGCGAAGCTCCACGCGGGACATCGGCAGGTCGATGCGCGCGCGCAGGTTGGTCTGCTCAATCTGCGCCGCCATCTCCTCCAGGCTGATCGACTCGCCGCCGGGGTAGATCCCGCGCCGGTACAACTCGCTCAACTCGTCGGCGGTCAGCGAGATGATGCGCTCAACCGGCTCGGCGGAGGAGCGGGCGCGAACCGGCGTCCAGTTGTTGTTGCCGAAGCGCACGCCGCGCCGCACGAGGTCATACGAGATGTTCACGTAGTCCTCGTAGCTGCGGTACAGGTACGGCACGTCGAGCGTGCGGTCGTTGGGGAAGGTCAGGTTGCGGTTCGAGTCTACGTCGGTCAGGATGACAAGCGGCTCGCCAGTGCGCGTGTCGGTGCGGAGCGGTGTGCTGGCCGTCACCGCCATCGACAGCGCGGCGAAGGCACGCATCAGGCGCGTGGCCTCAATGTAGACGCGGTTCTTGTAGTTGTCGAGGTGGCCGTTGGTGCGCTCGCTGCTGGGCAGGTGCATAAAGTCCCAGCCGAGGAGCGTGTCAGGCAGCGAGACGTTGACGTGTGTTCCGGCAGTGGCGAGGCTCGCCCCGTACAGATCCACGCAGCGCTCCAGGTAGCGACGCTTGGCGAGGTTCCAGCTACCGGGTATGTCGGCATGGCTGACCTCGACGGGGTGCAGCACGTTGCCGTGGAACATGTACAGCCGCTCGCCCAGATCGGCGCTGGCCTTTGAGAGAATGTTGAGCAGGCAGGCCTCAAGCAGCCACCCCTCATACACGGTGTGCACCGGCGAGAAGTACGGGCGGGTGATCCACTCCGTCATCCAGTGGAAGACTTCGGGCTTGGTGTGCCAGTCCAGCCAGTGTGGGACGTACTCCTCACGCAGCACGTCAACGAAGCTGCGGCCATTGCCAACGGTGCGAAGCGGCTGGAAGCGGGAGTCGTACAGGTTCCACTCCAGCTCAAGGCCGCTCGTGCCTCCCTCGCGCGCCGAACGCTCGTCCGTCTCAATGGCCAGCAGATACTTCTCGGCGAAGCTGTTGATGTCGGGTGTCGATAACGCTGTCACTGTCTGCCCCTCTCTTCGTGTCCTAACCCCTGCGCTGATTGCGCACCTGTTCTTGAGACCCCCTCTGTCGGCGCTCCGAGGCTTAAGGGGGTTTCGGCAGGGGCGGGTCTAATGATGCGGTTGATGCAGAGCATCACGCATCACACCCGCCCCTACAACGCCATACCAATATGCCCAACCCTACCCCTTCAGCGCCGCCAGCCCGGCGACGAGGCGCTCGACCGCGCCGCGCGTCCGCTCGACCGACGTCGCGTAGGAGAAGCGCACCCAGTCCGCGCCGAACCGCGAGAAGTACGCGCCCGGCACAATCGCCACGCCCCACTGCTCGGCCAGGTACTCGCCAAGCTCGGCGCTATCGGCCATGCCTGCCGCCCGCAGCCACTCACCGACTTCAATGAAGGCGTAGTAGCCCTTGCCGAGAATGGCCGTGAAGCCGTGCGCGTCCAGCATCTCGCGCAGGACCGCGCGACTGGCGTTCGTCGGCTCGATGATGGTCGCCGCCGCCTCACGGAAGCCCTGCTTGTACGCGGCAATCGCCACCGCCTGCGAGTAGAAGGAGGGGATCACGCCGTGCGAGGCCTGCGCGGTGATGAACTTGACAACCGGCTCCGGCGCGATGAGATGCGCGTTGCGGATGTTCGACGCGCCGAGCGACTTGGTAATGCCGTCGAGGAACATCAGCCGCCCGCGCTCCTCCGGCGAGAACCGCTTGATGAAGCTGTTCAGGTCCATCGGCTCCTCGTCGGTAACGTAGTGGTACATCCAGTCGAAGAGCACGTAGCGCACGCCCGCCTCAAGCGCCGCGTGGGCCAGCTCGGCCTGCCGCTCGGCGGAGATGGTCAGCCCGGTCGGGTTGTCGGGGTTGGTAATGACGAGCATCGCCACCTGCCGCCCGCGCTTTTCGGCGGCGGCGACCGCCTCACGGATGCCTTCCGGCGTGTAGGCCCAGCCGTTCTGCGCCTCACCGGGCATTAGCACAACGTTCGCGCCGATGCCGTACGGCCCCCAGTTGTAGCTGATCCAGGGCACGCGGGAGACGGCAATCACGTCGCCGATGCGCCCGGTACCGACGTGCAGCGCCGCCATGTACGCCTTGATCAGCGCATCACGCCCGCCCACCGTGGCAACCACGTTCTGCGGGCCCAGCCCGGTATCCGAGTCAAGCTGCCAGTAGTCCTCGACCACTGCCCGGCGGAACACGTCCGCGCCGTAGGGCGAGTCGTAGCCGGTGCCGTGCTCGATCTGGAGTTCGTTGGCCGCTTCGAGGATGGTGAGCGGCACGCCGGGCAGGCTCGCGCCGCCGTCGCCCTGCGAAGCGTCGAAGATCGGGCTGCCGGGGTTGGCCTGCTCGTAGACGGCAAGCCCCTTTTTGATCATGAACATCCGCGACGGCGGGATGGTCATCATGCGAGAGGGGTAGTCGTCGACGGGGATGAGGTGATCCTCCTGCACAAAAACGGGTGCGCTGCTGTCTGTCATATCCTCTCTCCTCCTGCGCGCTCATTGCCCGGCGTAGCCCACAAAAAAGCCCTCCAGATGGGCTCTGGAGGGCTCGGTCTGCGCTCGGCGATGTCATCTTACGGCTAGATGACCTTCGGCAACCCGAAAAACCGCTCCAGGCCCGGCCTGGCGGCGGTCAGTGGTGGTGGTATTCATGTTGCGGGTTGCGAGTGCTGCCGTGTCCATATTGTCGTGCATGATACTCGATCGCGCGCGGGGATGTCAAGGGGTGAATCGGGATCGCGGGCAAACAAAAAGCTGAGAGCACCAGTTTCGACAAAAGGGTTGACTCATTTCGCGGCGTGTGATATGTTTTGGGGCAGTATTTTTGAGAGGAAGCAAACACTTAAGCCAATGAATTCGCTGACAGCCCGCATCCGCCGTTACCCTCGTCGCCGCCAGACGCCCATTCCGGTGTCCGGCTAGTGGTGGTTGCAGTGGCTTAGGCAGGCCAGATTGACAGCAAACCGCTCCCGGGCAACCGGGGGCGGTTTTTTTGTGTTAAGGGAGAAGCCGCAATGCAGGTCAACGTAGGTGTGTACGGCGCGACAGGCTATACCGGGCTAGAGCTGGCCGCGATCTTGGCCCGGCACCCCGGCGTGCATATCCGCTTCGGGACGTCGGAGAGCATGGCCGGGCAGACTCTGCGCCAGAGCCACCCGCTCGCGCCGGATGTGCCGCTCGTGCGCGCGCAGGACGCCCCGCTCGGCGAGGTTGATGCCGTCTTTCTGTGCCTGCCGCACACCAGTTCCGCACCGCTCGCCGCGCAGGCGCTTGAGTACGGCGTGAAGGTCGTGGACCTCTCCGCCGACCTGCGCATCGACGACGCGGCGGTCTATGAGCAGTGGTATAAGGTCGCGCACCCGGCGCCGGACCTGCTGCCGGTTCCCTATGGCATCCCGGAGCTGTGGCGGGATACGCTCGTCGGGCGCTCGCTCATCGCCAACCCTGGCTGCTACGCCACCTCGATGCTGCTGGGCCTCGTGCCCCTCGCCCGGCGCGGCCTGATCGCCGAAGGCGGGCCAATCATCGTGGACGCCAAATCGGGCGTTAGCGGCGCGGGGCGCTCCCCGAAGCAGCACACGCTCTTCGCCGAACTTCACGGCAACTTCTACCCGTACAGCATCGGGCGCAGCCACCGGCATCTGGCCGAGGTCGAGCAGCAGCTTGCCAAGGAAGGCGTCGAGCAGGGCCGGCTGATCTTCTCGCCGCACCTGCTGCCGGTCGACCGGGGCATCATCTCGACGATGTACGTGCCCGTCACCGACATGGACGCGGCGCGGCAGGCGCTCGCCGAGCAGTACGAGGGCGAGCCGCTCGTCGAGGTGTTATCGGAAGGCGAGATGGCGACGCTGGCGCACGTTAACCGCACACCGCGCGCAGTGATCTCCACGACGGCGGCGACGGCAGACACGCTGATCGTGGTCTCGGCGCTCGACAATCTGCAGAAGGGCGCGGCGTCGCAGGCCGTGCAGAACTTTAACCTGATGGCCGGTTTCAATGAGACGGCGGGCCTGCTAGCCGTTGAGACGGCTGTTTCCGGCTCGTAGTCGTTGAGAGAAGAAAGGCGTACGAGGGCAGCCATGCACATCGACGTGATCAAGGTCGGCGGCAACGACCTCGAAACCGAGGGCTTCATCCCGCAGCTTGCCAGGGCTATCGCCGGGCTGAACGGCGGGCGGAGGTGCATCGTGGTGCACGGCGGTGGGCGCTCGATCAGCGCGCTAATGGAGCAACTCGGCGTCGAGGCGACCTTTGTCAACGGGCAGCGCATCACTAACGAGGCGGGCCTGCGCGTCGCTGAGATGGTGCTCTCCGGCAGCGTGAACAAGCTGCTGACGCTGGCGCTGCTTGAGGCGGGCGTCGATGCGATGGGCCTGAGCGGGGTGGACCGCGGCCTGCTGCGTGCCGAGCGCTGGGCGGAAGCCGGTTCGCCGGAGGACATGGGCCTCGTCGGGCGGATCGTGGAGGTGCGCGCCGACGTGCTGCGCGAGCTGTGCGCTGAGGGCGTCGTGCCGGTCATCTCGCCGATCTCCGCCGGGCCGGGTGGGCGCTACAACGTCAACGCCGACCACGCCGCCGGGACGATTGCCGGGGCGGTCGGCGCGAGGCGCGCGGTGTTCGTCTCGAACGTGCCGGGCGTGAAGGTCGGCGATGAGGTTGCGCCGCGCCTCACGGCGGACGAGGTGAACGAACTGATCGAGGCGGGCGTGATCCGCGACGGGATGATCCCGAAGGTGCGGGCGGCGCTCGACGCGCTGGCGAAGGGCGCGCAGTCGGCGGTAATTACGAACCTCACCGGGCTGCAAGCGGACGCAGGCACGACGGTGGTGCTGGGGTAGCCGGTCAGGAATAACAGCGAGCCCCCTGACCGGCAACTCGCGGTTGTGCGGTCTCTCCCCCCCATTGCAAGGGGGAGGACGGTGGGGGCTCTATAAACCCGAAAACGGAGGGCGACAGCGCATGGCATTAGAAACCAGACAGGCAGCAGAGATTACCGAGAAGGACACCAGTTACGTGCTCGGCACGTACAAGCGCGCGCCGTTCGTGCTGGTGCGCGGGCAGGGCATGACGGTCGTGGACGCCGAGGGGCGCGAATACCTGGACTTCGGCTCCGGCATCGCCGTCAACGCGCTGGGCCATGCCGACCCGGAGATCATCGCCGCCGTCCACGAGCAGTTGGAAACGCTCGGTCACGTCTCGAACCTGTACCACACTGCGCCGCAGGCCGAGCTTGCAGAGAGCCTGTGCCAGCACAGCTTCGCCGGTAAGGTTTACTTCTGCAACTCCGGCGCGGAAGCGATCGAGGCGGCCATTAAGTTTGCGCGGAAATATGCACGCACGCACGACGGTCCCGATAAAACCGGGATCGTCGCTTTTTCCGGCGGCTTCCACGGGCGGACGGCTGGCGCGCTGGCCCTTACCGCCCGCGAGCAGTACCAGGCGCCCTTCCGCCCGCTGATGCCCGGCGTGAGTATCGCGCCCTTCAACGATGTGGACGCGATCAGGGCGTTCGTCGGCCCGCAGACGTGCGCGGTGTTCGTCGAGCCGGTACAGGGCGAGGGCGGCGTGAACGTCGCCACGCCGGAGTTCCTCCGCGCGCTGCGTGAGGCATGCGACGAGCATGGCGCGCTGCTGGTGTTCGATGAGATCCAGAGCGGGATGGGGCGGACGGGCCGTCTGTGGGCCTACGAACACTTCGGCGTGCAGCCCGACATGATGACGCTGGCCAAGGCGCTGGGCGGCGGCCTGCCGATGGGCGCGACGCTGCTCACCGACGAGGTCGCAAGCGCCATCGAGCCGGGCGACCACGGCAGCACGTTCGCCGGGGGGCCGGTCGCCGCGCGGGCGGCGCAGGTAGTGCTGAAGCGGGTGAGCGACCCGGCGATGCTGGCGCACGTCGAGAAGATGGGGGCGCTGCTCATGGGCCGCCTGCGCGAGCTTGGCTCGCCGCACATTAAGGACGTGCGCGGGCTGGGCCTGATGATCGGTGTGGAGATGGACGTCCCGGTAGCGTCTGTGGTGCAGGCGGGCTACGAGCGGGGCGTGATCCTGCTCAACGCCGGGGAGAACGTCCTCCGCCTGCTGCCACCGCTGATCGTGACGGAGAAGGAAATCGACCGGCTGATGGAGGTATTAGGGGAGATTATCCCTCATTAGCCTCACCCGTGCAGATATGGATCGAATAGAAGGAATTATCTCTTGTTAAACATTCAGAGTGAGGGGAGCAAGACCATCATGCAAACGCACCGGCTGAAGCAGGCCGCTGCTGTGAGCGGCAGCGACGACAACGTCAACATACGTGGGGCGCGCATCTCGGAGATCGACGAGATGCTGGCCATCTTTGCCGACGAGGTGAGGGCGGGGCGCATGCTGCCCCGCAACCCTGCGGAGATGCGCGCCCACATTGACGACTGGCTGGTGGCAGAACGTGATGGTGAGCTTGTCGGGTGTGTGTCGCTGGTGCACTTCAACGACGAGCTGTGCGAGGTGCGCTCGCTGGCCGTCGTGCCGGAGTACCGGGGCAACGGACTGGGCGGCAAGCTGATCCAGGCGGCGGTCCGGCTTGCCGAGGCGCGCGGGATGCGCCGCGTGCTCGCCCTAACACGGGCCGCGCCGGTGTTCCTGCGGCTGGGCTTCCAGGTAGATGGCATCGCCAACTACCCGGAGAAGGTCTGGCGAGACTGCCAGCTTTGCCCGCTGCGGGACAGGTGCGACGAGATCGCGGTCATCTATCATCTTGACGCTGATCATTCAAATGGGAACGGGAGCAGGTAGGCATCATGACGAGCTTCACAGTTAGGGGTTTCCGCGCGGCGGGCGTCCACTGCGGGCTGAAGGTAGACGATAAAGATATTGCCTTCATTGCCAGCGACCGCCCCTGCGCGGCGGCGGGCGTCTTCACGACCAACCATGTTAAGGCGGCCCCGGTGCTGCTCGACGAGGCGGTGATACGTGGCGGCGGAGCGGTGCGCGCAGTCGTCGCCAACGCGGGCAACGCCAACGCCTGCACCGGCGAGCAGGGCATGCGCGATGCACAGGCAATGGCGGCAGCGGCGGCGAGCATGATCGGCTGCGAGCCGGGCGAGGTGCTTGTGCTCTCAACGGGGGTGATCGGCGTGCCGATGCCGATGGAGCACGTCAGGCACGGCATTGAGACGGCAGCCGGGCAACTTGAGGCGGATGGCTGGCGCGACGCGGCGCTCGCCATCATGACGACGGACACCTACCCCAAGCTTGCCTGCGTCCACACCGACGCGGGTTACAGCATCGGCGGGATTGCCAAAGGCGCGGGCATGATCGCGCCCAACATGGCAACCATGCTGGCGGTCATCGTCACTGACGCCGCCGTGCCCCAGCCGGCGCTGCAGGCCATGCTCAAGCGCGCGGCGGATCACAGCTTCAACCGCATCGTCGTGGACGGCGACATGAGCACCAACGACACGGTGCTGCTGCTGGCCAACGGCGCGTCGGGCGTGGAGGTCGGCGAGAATGACGCCAAGTTCTATGCCGCGCTGGAAACCGTCTGCACGACGCTGGCACAGGAGCTGGTGCGCAACGCCGAGGGTGCGACGAAGTTCGTCACGCTGCACATCACCGGGGCGGAGAGCGTCGAGGCGGCGCGGGCCGTGGGCAACGCGATTGCCACCTCGCCGCTCTGCAAGACGGCCTTCTACGGCGCCGACCCCAACTGGGGCCGGATTATCGCGGCGGCGGGCCGGGCAGGCGTGACGGTCGACGCCGGGCGGATGGCGCTGTCGCTACTCGACGCGGAGGGCGTGGAGGCCATCCGGCTTTTTGAGCAGGGCGGCCCTACGAACTACGACGAGCCTGCCGCCATCGCACTCATGTCCGGCGAGGCGTGGGGGTTCCGGCTCGACCTGGGGCTGGGCGAGGCGGAGACGACCATCTGGACGTGCGACCTCAGCCACGACTATGTGACCATCAACGGGCACTACCGGACGTAACATCATATCGGGTTTTATTTGTAGGGGCCGGTTCCAGACCGGCCCCTACCTGATCTTGAAGGAGAGTTTTACCATGGCAGAGCAGCAGAACATCGATAAGAAACAGGTGAAGAAGGTTGTACTGGCTTACTCCGGCGGGCTGGACACGTCGATCATCGTGCCCTGGCTCGTTGAGAACTACGGCTGTGAGGTCATCTGCTATACCGCCGACCTCGGCCAGGGGCAGGAGCTTGAGGGGCTGGAAGAGAAGGCCATCCAGAGCGGCGCGAGCAAGGTCATCGTCGAGGACCTGCGCGAGCAGTTCCTGACGGAGTTCGTCTTCCCGACGATGCAGGCGGGCGCGGTCTACGAGCACAAGTACCTGCTCGGCACGTCGTTCGCCCGCCCGCTGATCGCCAAGCGGCAGGTCGAGATCGCCGAGCAGGAGGGCGCGGACGCCATCGCCCACGGCTGCACCGGCAAGGGCAACGACCAGGTGCGCTTTGAGGTCACGGCAATGGCGCTCAACCCGACGCTCAAGGTCATCGCACCCTGGCGCGAGTGGGACATCCGCAGCCGGGAGGACGCCATCGCCTACGCCCGCAAACACAACGTGCCCATCGCCCAGACGGAGAAGTCGATCTACAGTCGGGACGCGAACATCTGGCATATGAGCCACGAGGGCGGCCTGCTCGAAGACCCGTGGCAGTCACCCGAGGAGGAGATGTACCAGCTTTCCGTCAGCCCGGAGGACGCCCCCGACGAACCGGAGATCATCACGCTGGAGTTCGAAAGCGGCACCCCCGTCGGGCTGAACGGCAAGCGCATGGGCCCGGTCGAGTTGATGCTGGCGCTCAACGAGATCGGCGGGTGCAACGCGATTGGCCGGGCGGACATCGTCGAGAACCGGCTCGTCGGCATGAAGTCGCACGGCGTGTATGAGACACCCGGCGGCACCATCCTCTACACCGCGCACCGCGAACTGGAGAGCATCTGCCTGGACAAAGACACCCTGCACTGGAAGCAGCTCAACGCCCTGCGCTATGCTGAACTCGTATACGACGGCAAGTGGTTCTCGACGCTGCGCGAGGCGCTCGACGGCTTTGTGATGGTCACGCAGCGGCACGTCACCGGCGAGGTCCGGCTGAAGCTGTACAAGGGCAACCTGATCGTGCTGCGGCGGCGGTCGCCTTACAGCCTGTACCGCGAGGACTACGCCTCGTTCGGCATGTCGGATGTGTACAACCAGCAGGACGCTGCCGGATTCATCCAGCTATGGGGCCTGCCGCTCAAGGTGGACGCGATGCTGAGCATCGCCGGGACGGGTAAAAGCCGCTTCCGCGCACCGGACTACTCGATCTTCAAGCGGGATTAAGGGGCTTCCCCCTCAACCCCGCGCCGTCCGCATGTGTGAGGGCTGTGGCGCCCACCACCCAACCTCGCCGCGACTGTGTCGCCGCTCGGCGTGCAGTTGGCACAGCCATAAGCTGCCGGTCCGGAGGGGGTTCGGCGGGATGAGTAGGCGCAACTACGCGGATCAAAAAAACTGTCTTATCCAAATCGCTCCCCAGGGGAGGATGGCGCAGGTCGCAAGCAACCATTGCCAGAGGGGTTCGAGTCAGGAAACACACAGCCATGCCCATCACGCGTGTCGTGCTCGATACCAACATCTTCGTCGCCGCCGGGTTCAACCCGTCGAGCAGCGCCGCGGCGATCATCCGCGCCGTGCGCGAGGGGCGGCTGGCTCTCGTGTGGAACGAGGCGACCCGCGACGAGACGCGCAAGATCATCGAGCAGATCCCCCCGCTTGACTGGGCGCTGTTCGAGGACCTTTTCACGCCGGGGTCGGAGTACGGGGGCGAGACATACCCCAACACCTTCGACGCGATAGAAGACCCGGACGATCGCAAGTTTGCCGCGCTCGCCGACTTCGCGGGGGCCGTGCTGATCTCGAACGACGACCATCTGCTCGCCATCCGCGATGCGCTTGACATCCCGGTCATGACCCCGGGCGAGTTCGTACAGAAGGAGATGTAAGCCCATGCGCCTGTGGGGTGGCCGCTTCGAGGGCGGCACTGACGATCTGATGCGCCAGTTCAACGACAGTTTTGGCTTTGACCGGCGGCTGTATGCGGCGGACATCCGCGGCAGTGTGGCCTATGCTGGGGCGCTGCACCGCGCCGGGCTGCTCACGGAGGAGGAGCACGCGCAGATCGTGGCGGGGCTGGAGCAGGTCCGACAGGAGTTCGAGGCGGGCACGTTCGAGCCACAGCCGAGTGACGAGGACATCCACACAGCGGTTGAGCGGCGCTTAACCGAGATCGTCGGGCCGGTGGCGGGCAAGCTGCACACCGGGCGCAGCCGCAACGATCAGGTCGCGCTGGACCTGCGCCTGTGGCTGCTCGACGCCATCGAGCAGGTGCAGGCCGATCTGCGGCAGGTGCAGCGCGCCATCGTGGAGAAGGCCAGCGCGCACCGCGACCTGATCATGCCCGGCTACACGCACCTCCAGCCCGCGCAGCCCGTCCTCTTCGCACACTGGCTGATGCAGTACTTCTGGATGCTGGAGCGCGACCGGGAGCGGCTGGCCGATGGAGCGCGGCGTGCGGCAGTGTCGCCGCTCGGCGCGGGCGCGCTGGCGGGCAACCCGTTCGCCATCGACCGCGAGGCGCTCGCCGTCGAGCTGGGGCTGAGCAGCGTCACACCGAACAGTCTCGACGCGGTGAGCGACCGGGACTTCGCCGCCGAGTTCCTGTTCAACGCGGCGATGATCGGCGTGCATCTCAGCCGCCTCGCCGAAGACCTGATCCTGTACAGCAGCCCCGGCTTCCGCTTCCTGACCATCGGCGAGGGCTACGCGACCGGCTCCAGCCTGATGCCGCAGAAGCGCAACCCCGACTCGCTGGAGCTGGCACGCGGCAAGTCCGGGCGGCTCATCGGCAACCTGAACACGCTGCTCGTCGTGCTGAAGGGTCTGCCCAGCGCCTACAACAAGGACCTGCAGGAGGACAAAGAGCCGCTCTTCGACACGGTGGACACGCTGGGCGTGACGCTGCCGGTCGTCGCGGGGGTGATCGCCTCGCTGGAGCCAGATGGCGAGGCGATGCGCGCCGCGCTCGACACGGCGATGCTCGCCACCGACCTGGCCGACTATCTGGTCGATAAGGGCATGCCGTTCCGCGAGGCGCACAGCGTCGTCGGGCGGGTGGTGCGGCGAGCGGAGACGAACGGCCTGACGCTTGAGTCGCTACCCCTCACGGACTACCAGCTTGAGTCGCCGCTGTTCGGGGCGGATGTGAAGGCCGTGCTCGACTTCAAGCAGTCGGTGAGGCGGCGCGCGGTCACGGGCGGCACCGCGCCCGAAGCGGTGGAGCGGCAGCTCGCCGAGGCACGACGGCGGTTGGAGGTGGGGTCAGAGGCGTAATGCGGGGCGGGGTACGCCGCTGCCGCAACCCCTCCCCTGCGATGCCTGTTTTCGCCACCGGACAGAGACATGGCGATCAAACCCGCCGCGAATAAACTTCGCGGCTCCTTACACGTAATATGGGTAGGGGCGGGTCTGAGACCCGCCCCTACGCCTATTTATGCCTATAAACCAATGTTTATACGCGATATTGGGGTAGGGGCGCGTGTTGCCCGACGTGAGTCGCGCATCACGACCCGCCCCTACCCACGATTTTTATAACCCCACCGCGCTCTAATCCCCCGGCGTGCGGTTGATCTCCTCCAGCATCGAGCGGGCGTTCTCCACATAGCTGAGCGACTGGTGGCGGAAGTATGTGTTATACAGTTCCGCGTAGTGGCCGCCCTGCTGCATCAGCGACTCGTGGTTGCCCTCCTCGATGATGCGCCCCTCGCGCAGCACGATAATCCGGTCTGCGCTGCGCACGGTACTCAGCCGGTGCGCGATCAGGATCGATGTGGAGCGGGCCAGGATCATCTCGATGGCTTCCTGAATCTGCATCTCCGTAAACGGGTCGATGCTGGCGGTGGCCTCGTCGAGAATGAAGATCGCGGGCCGCTGCACGAGCACGCGCATCAGGCTGACAAGCTGACGCTGCCCCATGCTGAGCTTCGCGCCGCGCTCGCCTACGTCGGTTTGCAGGCCGTCGGGCAGCGTGTCGAGCCATTCGCCGCCCCCGATGCTGTAGGCAATCTCCTCGATCTCCTCGTCCGTCGCCTCCGGGCGGGCATAGCGCACGTTGTCCATGATCGTGCCGCTGAACAGGAACGGCGACTGCGGCACCAGCCCCAGCCGGCTGCGGTAGCTCTGCAGGTCAAAGCTGCGGATGTCTCGCCCGTCAATCAGGATCCGCCCGCCCTGAAACTCATAGAAGCGGGTGATCAGCTTGGCGATGGTGCTCTTGCCTGCGCCCGTGTGCCCCACGAACGCCACGCTCTCTCCGGGCCGGATGTGCAGGTTGAAGCCGGACAGGACGGGCTCGTCCGGCTTGTAGGAGAAGTCCACGTTGTCAAACACGATCTCACCGCGCAGGTCGGTGGCAGGCTCAGCCGCCACCTGCTGGACGGTGTTCTCGGTGTCGATCAGCGCGAAGATGCGCTCCAGCGAGCTTAACGCCTGCTGGAACTGGTTCCAGTAGCTTGAGATGTTGATGAACGGGAACCAGAAACGGTCTACCGCCTGGATGTACAGGTACCAGATGCTGATGCTGATCGTCCCGTTGACCGCCGCGACCGCGCCAACGTACATCACGGTTGCCGTCGCCACGCCGGAGAGCATGTTCAGCGCCGGGTAGACGGTCGAGAGCACAACGCCGCGCCGCATGTTGATGCGGTACGACTGCGTGTTGACATCCACGAACTCGTCGTAGATCGCCGCCTCCTGGCGGAAGTTCTTGGCGACGGTGATGCCCGTGACCGTCTCCTGAATCTTGTCGTTCACGCTGGCGAGCGCGCGCGAGCCCTGCCGCGTGATCTCCCGCGCGAAGCGGCGGAACAGCAGCGTCACGCCGAGGATGATCGGCAGGAAGGCCAGCATCACCAGCGTCAGATACACGCTGCGGCTGAACAGCACCCCGATCAGCAGGAACGCCTGCACGATCTGCGTCAGCACGTCGGAGGTGAAGATCATCACCTGGCCGAACTCCTCCGTATCGCTCGTGATGCGGCTGATGATCTTGCCCGACTTGTTCTCGTCGTAGAAGGCCATGTCGCGCTCAACCGCTGCCCCGAGCGCATCCTTGCGCAGCCGGGCAACAAGCGACGCCACGATCTTGTTGATCAGCAGGCGGCGCGTCCAGTTTGAGGCGTACTGCACCACGACCGTCACCAGCAGCGCGCCGATCAGCAGCGTAAGCTGCCGGGTGGTGTCCGCACCCTGCTCCAGATAGCCCACCCCGGTAGCGATCAGCACCGGGATGAGCGCCGCTGCGAGCGAGACAAGCAGGCCGCCGACCGTGACGATGATCAGGTCGCGGAGGTGATCCCGCATATAATGCCACAGACGCTTGAACAGGTAGCTGTCCGGGTACTGGCGGTCGTACTTATCGGCGTCAAGACCGGCGAAAAAGCCCATCGCCCTAGTCCTCCATCTGACGTGTCACGTGCGCTGTCTCGTCGAGGCTCCGCGTGGCGGGCGGCTCCGCCGGGGTGTCGTCATCCCGCGCGAAGATGCGCCGGTACGACTCCGACGTCTGCATAAGCTGCTCGTGCGTGCCCTGCGCCACGACGCGCCCCCGCTTCATAACGACGATGTGGTCCGCCCAGCGGATCTGTGAGAGGCGGTGCGTGATCAGGATCGTCGTGCGGCCCTTCGCCGCCTCCCAGATGGCCTTCTGGATGCGGTCCTCGGTGGCACTGTCGATGGCGCTTGTGCTGTCGTCGAGGATCAGGATCTGCGGGTTGGCGACGAACGCGCGGGCAATGGCCAGCCGCTGGCGCTGACCGCCGCTCAGCGTGACACCGCGCTGCCCGATGATGGTGTCGTAGCCGTCGGGGAAGCTCATGATGAAGTCGTGCGCCTGCGCCTTCTTCGCCGCCTCGATGACCTCCTCGCGCGAGGCGTCGGGGCGGCCAAAGCGGATGTTGTCGAGGATCGAGCGGCTGAACAGGAAGATCTCCTGCTCGATGATGCTGATCTGCGAGCGCAGCGCCTCAAGCTGCCAGTCGCGCACGTCGACGTCATCCACCAGCACGCGCCCCTCGTCTACGTCATACGTGCGGTTGATGAGCCGCGTGAGCGTCGTCTTGCCTGAACCCGTCTGCCCGACGATGGCGACCGTCTGACCCGGCTCGACCGAGAACGTAACGCCCTCCACGACGCAGTTATCCGGTGTGTAGCCGAAGCACACGTCCTCAAACCGGATCGCGCCGCGCATCGGCTGGTTGTAGCCCTCCTCGTTGCGGTCGAGGTCTGTCTCGGTGTTGATGATCGTCAGGATGCGCTCAGCCCCGGCAAAGCCCAGCGCCAGCCGCGAGAAGGCAAACAGCGACGAGAACACCGGGAAGCCAAACAGCGAAAGCTGCCCCATGAAGTTCACAATGTCGCCGGTGTTGATCTCGCCTGCCCGATACAGGATGATGCTGTGGATAAAGCCGCCTACCATCGCCAGCCCGAGCAGCAGCGCAGGGACATAGCGCGCTTCGATGCGCCCCTGCGTCACGAACCAGTGCTGTACGCGGTCCACGAGTGTGTTGAACTCGTCCGCTTCCTGCCGCTCCTGCGCTGTGCCCTTGACAACCTCGATGCCGTCGAGCGTCTCGGCAAGCTGCGTGTTCATCTCACCGAAGCTGCGGCGGACGTTCTGCGCGACTTTGTGCAGCGAGCGTACATAGAAGACCAGCGAGATGACATAGCTGATGAGAAACAGGCCCGGCACGAGGATCAGCGCCGGGTGGATGGTCGGCGACACCAGGATCGGCAGCAGCACGAACATGCTGGAACCGACGATCATGTTGATGCCGGGGCTCATCATCAGGTTCATCTCGCGCACGTCGTTAGTGACGCGGGCCATGATCTCGCCGACCGACTGGCTGGCGTGGAACGTCATGCTCTTGCCGAGCAGGCTGGCATACAGTTCGTCGCGCACGTCGCGCTCGGTCCGCTGCGCGAACGTCTCGGCGGAGACATTGCGCATGAACTGGAGCCCACCCCGGATCAACTGGCTGACCACCAGCACAACGGCTAGCCACTGCACGCGGGCCATGTCCGGCGTGGGCTGGTTGACGGCGTTGAACGCCTCACCGATGAGGTACGGCATCAGAGAGGCGAGCGCGGCGTTGCTGAACGCGCCGAAGATCAGCCCCCCGATGACGAGCGGGTAGCGCCGGATTTGCGACCAGACGAAGCGAAACGTACTGGAGGTGTCTGAGCGGGTATGCGACTGAGCGACAAATTCCGAGGACATGTCGTTCCTAACAATAATCTCCGGCATTATGGTTCGGTAACGCTTTTCGGCAGACTTATAGACTATACCAATTTGATCTTTCGATCCCAACATCTCAGGCGCTTCGTCTAATAGACCAACGTCTATCTATTCTGCCGCGCCATGTCCTGTCGATCCCCTACTCCAGAGGGGGTCGAAATACCCCCGTGGGGGCGTGTGGGCCGCGCGGCGCTCGCTTACTCTATGAGCGTAACAACGATGATCCCTGTTGACACACTCTGGAGAGCGAACGAGATGACTGTGGAAGCGACGGTAACGATCCGCGATCTGAAGAAGCACTTCGGCCCGGTCCGCGCGGTGGACGGCGTTTCGCTGGAGGTGCGCCCCGGCGAGGTGTTCGGCTTTCTCGGGCCGAACGGCGCGGGCAAGACGACGACCATCGGCATGGTGCTGGGCCTGATCCACCCGACGAGCGGCAGCATCGAGATTTTCGGCGAGCCGGTCACACCGGCGAGCGGCGCGCCGCTGCGCCGGGTCGGGGCGCTGGTGGGCGCGTCCGCCGCGCTGGTTCCGTACCTGACCGCCCGCGAAAACCTGCGTCTGGTGGCGCGGCTGCACCCGGAGGTTGACGAGGCGCGCATCGACGAGGTGCTGAGGCTCGTCAAGCTGGAGAGCGCCTCCGAGCGCAAGGCGGGCCAGTTCTCGACTGGCATGAAGCAGCGGCTCGGGCTGGCCATGGCACTGCTGCACCGGCCCCGGCTGCTCATCCTCGACGAGCCGACGAACGGCATGGACCCCACCGGCATGCGCGAGGTGCGCAATCTGCTGCGGTCGCTGGCCGCCGACGGGGTGACGGTGCTGCTGAGCAGCCACCTTCTGCACGAGGTCGAGCAGGTGTGTGACCGCGTGGCGGTACTCAACCAGGGGCGCGTCATCGCGCAGGGTGAGGTGGACGAGCTGCTCGGCGGGCAGGTCGCCGTGAAGGTCCGTGTGCCGGACACGCGGGCCGCGGCCCGCGCGCTCGATACACTGCCCGGCGTGCAGGAGGTCACCGCGAACGGGGCCTACATCACCGTCCGGGGCGTGGACAGCGAACGCGTGGTCGCGCATCTGGTGCAGGCCGGCATCGTCCCCGGTGAGGTGACCACCACCCAGCACGATCTGGAAGACATCTTTATCAGCCTGACACAGCAGTCCGAGTAGGCACAGAGAGGAAGCGTTGAGATGTTTGCCCGTATGGTTCAGATCGAAAACACAAAACTGTTCAAGAGCCGCCTGTTCTGGGTGGAGCTTGCCATCCTGGCCGGGCTTGTGGTGCTGCTCTTCGGCGGCATGTTCGCCCTCAGCCAGGTACTGCCTGACGAGGCGCTGGAGGCGCAGGTCGCCGCGGCGATGTACTGGCCGGCCTCACTGAACACGGCGATGGGTCTCGCCTCAAGCGGCGGGCTGGGCGGCCTGCTGATCATGGTGCTGGCGAGCGTGCTTGTCGCGCACGGCTACAGCCACCGCACCTTCTCGCTGTGGCTGGGCCGGGGGATGCCGCGCCCGGTGGTGCTGCTGGCACAGTTCGCCGTGCTGGCACTCGCCGCCGCGCTGCTCGTCGCCACGGCGACGGTCGTCGGCGGGCTGGTGTCAGTGCTGATCACACTCGGCGCCGAAGGCTCGCTGACCTTTGACGCCGTGAACTACGTCCAGCTTGGCCTGAGCATCCTGCGCACCACGTTCACGCTGCTGCCCTACGTCGCGATGACGATGCTGTTCGCCGTGCTGACCCGCTCGGCAGCGGGCACGCTCGGCCTGAGCGTGGGCTATGCGCTGCTCATCGAGAGCGTGCTGACGCAGGTGCTGCTGTTCGCCGGTGAAACAGGCCGGGCCGTGGTGAAGTTCGTGCCCGCTACGCTCGCGGCAAGTGTCAACAGCCTGAACAACAGCACGCTGGTCACGGTGACGGTCAACGGTCAGGCCCCGCAGATACCCATGCTCGACCCGGTGCCGGCGGCCATCGGCCTGGCGCTGTACACGCTGGTGTTTCTCGGGCTGGCCGTGTGGCAGTTCCGCCGCCAGGACCTGACAGCATAGGCCTTCCCCCCACTAAGCCCCGCCCCCTCCCTGCCAGCGGGGAGGGGGTTGGGGGTGGGGTGAACCCACCCGGTTTTCGCCGGGCAGATTCGCTGTCATAATAGTCAACGGGCCAGATGCAAAGAGACAGGCAAGCCATGAAGAAACTCCTCGCGCCGTTTCAACAGCTCCGCTGGAAGCTAACGCTCAGCTACACCGCCGTGACCGTTGGCGCGCTGCTCCTGGTCGAGGTGGTGCTGGCTGGCATCGCTCTGCTCGCTGCTGTATCCGTCCTGCGCAGCAACCTCCTGCCAGAGATCCTCGCCAGCAACCTGAGCGACGTATCTGCGGCGCAGTTTCGCCCGTATCTCGCCCAGGACCCACCCGACATCGATGGGCTCAACAACTGGCTGCGCCTGCTCGCTGAGGCGAGCGACGCCGGGCTGCAGGAGGCGTCGACCAGCGGCTTCAGCGTGAACCTCACCCGTGACGCCGAAACTCTTGTCGTCGTGGATGAGAACGGGGTGCTGGTAGCCATCTGGCCGCCCGACGCGCTCGGCGGCCCGGCCCTCGGCGAGCCGTTCGACAGCCGCACCCTGCCCGGTGCGGCTGAGCCGCTCAGCGCGGCGCTGGCGGGTGTAACCGATACCACACTGCTCACAGCCCAGCAGCAGGAGGAGCTTATCATTGCCGCGCCCGTGTTTGATGAGAGCGGCGAGCACGTGCTCGGAGCGGTGGTGCTATCATTGGTCTACCCCGCGAGCGTATCCGCGTTCATCGGGCCGCTCGCGTCGCTTATTGGCGCGAGCCTGCTCGCCTTCACGGTGATGGCGGGCGTCGTCGGGACGCTGTTCGGCTTTGTGACCGCCCGCACGCTGACCCGCCGCCTCGCCCGGCTGACGGCTGCCTCCGATGCCTGGAGCCAGGGCGACTTCTCGACCTTCGTGGACGACCCCTCCGGTGACGAACTGGGCCAGCTTGCCCGGCGGCTCAACCGCATGGCCGAGCAGCTTCAAAACCTGATGGCCGTGCGGGAGGATGTCGCTGCGCTGGAGGAGCGCAACCGCATCGCCCGCGATCTGCACGACAGCGCCAAGCAGCAGGCGTTCGCCGCCTCCGCGCAGATTGGGGCGGCGCGGGCGCTGCTGGAGGTCGATCCGCAGGCCGCCGAGAAGCACCTTGCCGAGGCGGAGGCTCTAACAGATGCGCTGCGCAGGGAGTTGACCAGCCTGATCCACGAACTGCGCCCCGTCGCGCTGGGCAGCCGGGGGCTCGCCGCCGCGCTGGAAGCGTACGCGGGCGAGTGGGCCCGCCGAAACGAGATCGAGGTTGAGGTGCGGGTGGTGGGCGAGCCGGTACTGCGGCCCCAGGTGGAGGAGGCGCTGTTCCGCATCGTGCAGGAGGCGCTGGCCAACGTTGCGCGGCACAGCGGCGCGCGCCATGCCGAGGTGCGCCTGCACGCAGACCCGGCGGGCGTGTCGCTCACCATCGCCGACGACGGGGCGGGCTTCGACCCGGCCACGGCCAGGCGCGGCTTCGGCCTGCGCTCGATGAGCGAGCGGGCGGCGGCGCTCGGCGGCACGCTCGACGTACAGAGCGGCAGCGACGGCACGCGTATCTCCGTCCGCTGCCCGCAGGGCTAAGTGAAGGGGAGTTCACAGATGAAACAGCTAGCACAGATGATAAAAGGGATACGGCCAGGCCTGCCCCGAAGAGCATGAATTGAAGACTATCAAATAACATTGGTGTCATTCGTGTCATTCGTGGACTCTTTATCCGTGTCATCTGTGTCATCTGTGGACTCTCATGACTCTCATGAAAAAGGAAGGGTACGATGAGCCAACCGATCCGGCTGCTGCTGGTAGACGATCACGAGATGGTGCGCAATGGTGTGCGCGCGTTCTTCGAGGCGCACCCCGACTTCGAGGTGGTGGGTGAGGCGGCTTCCGGTGCGGAGGCGGTTGAGCAGGCGGCGCGGCTCGTGCCCGACGTGGTGCTCATGGACCTGATCATGCCGGGGATGGACGGCGTGGAGGCGACGCGGCAGGTCAAAAAGGTCAGCCCGCGCTCACAGATCGTCGTGCTGACCTCCTACCACGAGGACGAGCACATCTTCCCGGCGCTCAAGGCCGGGGCGATCTCCTACATCCTGAAAGACGTGAAGATGGCCGAGCTTGCCGATGCGGCCCGCCGGGCCGCCGCCGGGGAAGCCACGCTGCACCCGCGCGTCGCTTCCCGCGTCGTGCAGGAGCTTCACGGGCTGCGCGGCGAGGAAGCCAACCCCTTCACCGAGCTGACCGACCGCGAGATGGACGTGCTCAAGCTCATCGCGCACGGGCGCAGCAACAGCGAGATCGCCGAGGAACTGGTGATCAGCGAGCACACCGTCAAGGGGCACGTGAGCAACATCCTGAGCAAGCTGCACCTCGCCGACCGCACGCAGGCGGCAGTTTACGCCTGGCAGCAGGGCATTGTGCGGCGGGGTCAGGAGTAAGCGCATCACATCGTTGTGTGGCGACTGCCAGTTTAACCCCGCCCCGCCGACCACCTGCGGTGGTCGCCACCCCCTTCCCGTGTCATCCCGGCGGGGGTGCGCTATACTTCCTTCCAGTACATTACATATCGACAGTATGAGCTTAAACTCATGTGGACTCGCCGCAAAATCGGCCTGGCGCTGCTGCTCGCCGGCGCAA
>Ga0134093_1001652_pt1 | contig 20467 bp, 19 predicted proteins | sample 4_1taG_FD_94452 | JGI IMG/M metagenome (GOLD analysis project Ga0134093, IMG submission 94452) | Switchgrass degrading microbial communities from high solid loading bioreactors in New Hampshire, USA - 4_13_20_68_A1 metaG | ecosystem: Engineered > Bioreactor > Semi-continuous > Anaerobic >...
AGCTGCGGGACGACCTTCTTTGGACTGGTGAGCTGCACCGACAAGATCAACGAGCTTCAGCGGGTTGCGCAGAACCGCGCCAAACGCGACCTGATCGCGATGGCGGACGAGCTAGGCATCATCGAGCAGGCATACGAAGCAGCAGAAGGGGCGATCGGCGGGCTGCTGACCGACCTGGGCTTCGAGTCGATTGAGTTTACGCGCAGCACGGCTGAAGCGCCGGTGGACCCCAGTTGCGAGCTTTAGAAGCGTCCGTTCCACTCGGCCGAGGCGTACTGCCCGGCGGTCAGTTCTTCGGCGCGCGCGGCTTCTTGCGGCGAGAGGGCGTCGGTCACCTCAAACGTGAGGTTGAACGTGTCCGCGAACGCGGCGGCGATCACCTCGGCGGCTTCGTCCCACGGCACAACCCGCCCCAGCGAGCTTTCGAGCGTTGTAGCGCGCTGGTAGACGCGGGCGCGTGCTTCGGCGCGCGCCTCGTCGCTGGGGAACACCAGCGCATCGCAGATGCGGGCGATGTCCCCGGTGAGAGGCAGCGTCCCATGCTGGAGCACCGCGCCGAACTTGCGCACCTGCGCGCTGCCGACCAGCTTCTTGCCGTCGAGCGTGATCTCGTAATGGCTGGGCACTTCAAAGCAGACCGGCCCTTTAGCGTTCGGATGACCGTCGGCGCGCTTGTCGGCTTCCGGCTCGGCGCCGAGCCGTCGCAGCCCTTCGACGAACGCGCTGCTAATCCGCCGGTAGCTGGAGATGATGTCGCCCGAGACGATCGGATCGCCCGCGCAGACCGCCACGCTGTACGTCAGCTCGTCGGTGTGCAGGATGGCGCGCCCGCCGGTCATGCGGCGTACCACGTTCCAGCCGTGCGCGGCAAGCCGCTCAAGATCGACGTCGGCCAGCGGCTGCGTATATCCCAGCGACAGACACGGCGGCTCCCAGGCGTAGAATCGCAGGGTCGGCGCGGCTCGCCCCTCAGCGACAGCTTCCATAATCGCCTGATCGATCGCCATGTTGGCGGCGCCGGTCGCCGTGCCGGTGATCAGCAGTCGCCAGTTCTGCGCGCTCATTCCGGGTCGTTCTCCTTCGTAGGGCATCCGGTGGGTAACAGCACGAGTTTAACACATTGAGGGCCAGCCGGTTAGCTGGCAAAATACAGTTTGCCAAAAAAGTGTGTGGAGTCAAGCATGCCGGAGCATCACCTTCCGACGGAACCGCATAACGAACCGGTTCACCAGCCAGATGGGGAGTCCGAGCGGGGAACTGCGTTCACGGCGGGCCATTGGTACACCTATCCCGGCCAGACCGTGCAGCGTCCGTCAGACATCCACGAGCCGCTGGAGAATGGACAAAGGCGCCCGCGCGGCCGATCGGCGCGAGAGCGCATCCAGCGGCGCAAGGTGCGGCGTCAACTTGGCGCGCCCGACGACTGGGCGTGGGTGGTGATCGCGGCGGCGCTGCTCGGCGTGACTGCGGTGATGAGCATTGCGATCTTTCTCGTGCTGCGGACGGCGAACCCCAGCAGCAACAGCGCCGTATCGACCAGCGCGCCGATCGAGCCGACGTCCGTGATATATGGGCCGGGTGGCATCTTGGAAGCCAGCTCTGGCGGCAACGTGGGCGGTTTGCTAGGCGACGGGCAGAGCATGGTGATCGAGCCGTGGAATGGCTCGGAGCGCTTCAACGTGCTGGTGATGGGGATGGACCGGCGTCCAGGCGAGACTGGCGCGAGCTATCGCACCGACACGATGATCCTCGTCAGCCTCGACCCGATCAACCGGCGCGTTGGCATGCTGAACATCCCACGCGACCTGTACGTCGATATTCCGGGCTATGGCCTGGACCGGATCAACACGGCGTATGCCAGCGGCGAGCTTGAGGAGCCGGGGGGCGGTCCGCGTCTGGCGATGCAGACCGTGCAGTACAACTTCGGTATTCCGGTCAATGACTACGTGATCATCGACTTCAACACGTTCATCGACATCATTGACCTGATCGGCGGGATCGACGTCTACGTGCGGGAGCCGATCAACGACCCGCTGTATCCCGACATGAATTACGGCTACGACCCGTTCTACCTCTCAGCGGGTTGGCAGCACCTGGACGGCGAGACGGCGCTGAAATATGCACGTACCCGCCACAACTCTGACGATATCGACCGGCAGCGCCGCCAGCAGGATGTGATTTACGCCATCCGCGACCGGGTGCTCGCGACCGATATGATCACGACCCTCGCGCCGCAGGCGTTTACGCTGTGGGCGGAGTTGAGGGACGGGATTCGCACCGGGCTGTCGCTCGAACAGATCGTGCAGCTTGCGTGGTATGTGAAGGACATCCCGGCCGAGAATTTCTCGCGCGGGATCGTGGACTGGGAGCACGTCATCCCGACGAACTGGCAGGGCATGGATATCCTGGTGCCGAACCGGGAGAAGCTCGGTCAGTTGATGGTGACGGTGTTCGGCCCGGATTATAATCGTTAGCTTTCTGCAATTTTGAGAATTGAGGCGAGGATGCCGCATGCGTGCATCCTCGGTTGATCGCTGCGGCGCGCTGTCTAGTCGCCGCAGCGATGTTGAGTCGAAGGAATTGTCCAAGTATGTCTGCTCTTGAAACTATCCTCGCGACGCTCGATAAACGCCGCCGGAAGCTCACTCAGCCATATTACGTGCCAGGGCTGTGGGTGGACGCACGCACCACTGCCGCACAGCGCGTCGATCCTTACCGGTTCTACGCCGACTGCGTGCGGAACATCCTCAATGCGGAGCCGGTGCCGTTGGTGCAGGGGCCGGGTGGCGGCGAGTGGTCGCGGCATGCGCGCGTCTACAACCTGTTTCCGCGTGTGACGGCGGCGTTCGATCATGCGCAGGATGGCCGCCTGACGATCGGCCCGTCGCCTGACGGCTGGCGCGAGACCGGCACGCTGCTAAAGTGCATCGCGCTGCTGTCCTACCTGCAAAGCATGGAGATCAACACGGTCCACCTGCTGCCCATTACGGCAGTGGGACGCGACGGGCGCAAAGGGACGCTTGGCTCGCCCTACGCGATTCGCGACCCGTACCGGCTCGATGAGAACCTCGACGAGCCTGCGCTGGGGCTGGACGTCGAGACATTGTTCGCGGGGTTTGTCGAGGCGGCGCACCGGCTTGGCATCCGTGTGGTGATGGAGTTCGTGCTGCGTACGGCGGCGAAAGATGCGGACTGGGTCGCGGAGCATCCGGACTGGGTTTACTGGATCCGCGAGGACATTCCCGACCGGCAGCCCGGCTCTCACGACCCGAACAGCTACGGCGCGCCGATCTTCCCGCCTGCCGATCTGCACCGCGCTAAAGAGCTGGTCGCCGTGCATGATTTCTCTGCGCTGCCCGCGCCGCCCAAGGTCTATCGCGCCATGTTCACAGAACCGCCGCGCCCCGAAAATGTGCACCGCGAAGATGGCCGTTGGGTTGGCGTGCTGGACGATGGCACCCGCGTGCGGATTCCGGGCGCGTTCTCCGACTATCCGCCGGACGACACACAGCCGCCATGGACTGACGTGACGTATCTGCGGCTATACGATCACCCTGACTTTAACTACATCGCGTACAACACGATTCGCATGTATGACCGGCGACTGGCGCGTCCGGAGAACGCCGTCACCGACCTGTGGGATGCGATCGTCGGCATCATCCCATCGTATCAGGAACGGTTCGGCATTGACGGCGTGATGATCGACATGGGGCACGCGTTGCCCACGCCGCTCAAGCAGCGGATCGTCGCGGCGGCGCGCGCGATCAACCCGGATTTCGCCTTCTGGGACGAGAACTTTTCGATCAGCGCGCTCAGCGTCGAGGAAGGGTACAACGCGGTCGTTGGCTATGTGATGTTCGACTTCCACCTGCCGGATCGCCTGCGCGAGTTTCTCCGCAAGGTCACGACCGAACGACTGCCGATCCCCTTCTTCTCGACCGCTGAGAATCACAACACGCCGCGCGCCTACACGCGGCCGTTCCCGCTGGAGTTCGTGCACTATGCCCTGGCGCTGAGCGTCGTGCTGCCGGGCATCCCGTACATCCACAGCGGGTTCGAGTTGATGGAAACCAAGCCCATCAACACCGGGCTGAACTTCAGCGAAGAAATGTTGCGCGCCAACCCGACCGAGACGCTGCCGCTGTTCAGCGAATGGGCGTATGATTGGACGCGCAAGGACAACCTGGTGCAATCGATCCGCTATGCGTTTGGCTTGCGGAAGAAGTACGACGCCTTGCTGAGCGATCCCGATCCGGCGACCGCAGCGCTTGGCTATGGCGACAATCCGAACCTGATCGTCTTCGTGCGTCGCAATCGCGAGCAACAGTTGGTGGTGGTAGCGAGCTCGAATATGGAGACGGTCGAGCGGGGCAGGGCGCACGTGCCGATTGAGGAACATCCGCTCGTGCCACTATGGGGCGCAGAGCAGGCGTTCCAGGGTCGGCAGATGCTGTCGTTTGACGTCGAGCTGTATAACGGGCGCGTGCTGATCCTCGAGGACGGCCGGGCGCTGCGACCGGTCACGGGCGACTAGATCAGCGCCAGTGCCAGGAGCGCAGCCGCGATCACGATCCCCAGGGCGATCCAAGCCCACTGGTGTTGCGCGGGCGCGGACTGCTGCGTCGCGGGGAGCGGTTCGGGGACTGGCGGCTCCGGGCGCGGCACACGGATCGCGTTGCCGCCGGAGTGGCGGCGCACCTCGCGCGCGAAGCGCTTGTCCATCTTGAGTGTCGCGTAGTCATCGTCGCTGGTTGCGCTCATCATCGCGAGCATATCCCGCACAGAGTTGAATCGCTGTGCGGGATTTTTGTTCAGCGCGACGAGGATTGCTCGCTCGATGCGCGGGTCCAGCCCGGCGCGGCGCTGGCCCGGCGGGACGGGCGTTTCGTAGAGATGCTGCGCGACGAGTGCATCGCGCGTGCGTGCTTTGAACGGCACATCCCCCACCGCCAGCTCATAGAGCAGAACGCCCAGCGCATAGATGTCGGTCGCGACGGTAGGTTGTATCTGCGCGGCTTTCTCCGGCGCCCAGTACGCTACCGCGCCGAGCGGCGCGGCGCGACCGGTTTCCTCGGCACCAGCGAGGCTTGCGAGGCCGAAATCGGTCAGCATGGGGCGGCGGTTCGGCGTGAGGAAGATGTGATCCGGGCGGATGTTGCCGTGCACGTGCCCGCGCTCGTGGGCGTAGGCGAGCGCATCGGCGACTGGCTCAAACAGGCGCCACATCTCGTCGCGCGGATAGCCGTTCGGGTGAGCGGTGATGTCGTCGCGCAGCGTCGCGCTTTCGAAATGCTCTTGTACCAGGTAGCACAGGCCGCGCGCCGGGTCCGCACCGTAGTCGACGATCCGCGCGATGTTCGGATGCGCCAACTTGGCGAGCGCGGCGACTTCGCCCAGGAAGCGCGCGGCGCGGTCTGATCCGCTAGGGATAGAGCTTGCAAGGAAGACCTTGAGCGCAACCGCACGGTCAGAACCGGCCTGCACGGCGCGATAGACCTCGCTGTGCCGGCCGCGCCCGATCAACCGCTCTACCGTATACGCACCGAGGCGCTGGCCGGGCTCCAATTGCGATAGCGGCTTGGTGACACTCATCTTACGTGCCCTTCGGCGGTGGAAGCTCCGGCCAGACGCCGTGGTTTATTACTCAAGGCAACTCCGAACGAGAGCCAGAACGTCCTGATAGATGTCCTCGACCGGGCGGTTGCCATCGACGGTCCGCACCAGGCCCGGCCGGGCGCGGTAATGGGGCATGACGCTGGCCTCGACCTTGGCATGGTCCGACAGGCGCCGCTCGATGACCTCAGGCTTATCGTCCGCGCGCCCTTCCTGACGGCCAAGCAGCCGCGCCCGCGCGACGTCCAGCGGAAGCTCAAAGTCAATCACCATGCACAGTTCTGCATCAAGCTCTTTGAGTAGGTTGTCCAGCGCCACGGCCTGATCGCCCGTGCGCGGGAAGCCATCGAAAATCGCCCCGTTCGCGCAATCGGGCTGCTTGAGACGCTCCCGCACCATATCGATCGTGATCTCATCCGGCACGAGCGCGCCGCGAGACATGTATTCCTGTGCCTTGATGCCGAGCGGGGTTTGCTGGTCGAGGTGCTTGCGGAACAGCTCGCCCGTCGAGATTTGCGCCAGCCCAACTTCTTCCACGACCCGTTTTGCTTGCGTCCCTTTGCCGGAGCCGGGCGGGCCGAAGAAGACGATAAACGCGCGTGTCATACGTTCACCTCGCAAAGTCTATGCGAATGCTGCAAAAACAAACAGGAGGATTGTACACGCTCTTGCGGCGCGGACAACTCTCAACTGCGCCCGGCTTCAGAGCAGGCGAGGCTGAAGCACCTTCGTCTCGTCCGCATCGAAGGTTTCGCTGCCGTCCAGACCGCGACGCATGCGATACTGCTCAAGCTCGTGCTCGGCCCAGGCGACAAGGTATTTCGCGCTGGAACGCCAGGCGGATTTTTGCTCGCCGAGTCCGAGATCGGCGTGCGCGTCATACAACAGGTCAAAGACGCGATCTTCTCCAAGCCGGGCAAAGAGCAGGGGGACGAAGAGCCGGAAGTTGCTGACCGCGGTTGAGATGAAGGATTCGGGGCAGCCCTGCTGTCGCAGGACCTCTTCGAGACGGGCCTGGTCGAAAATATCAGGTCGCCGGGTCATGGCTGTCTCCGATCTGCTCGTGCGCTTATGCTAAGTGTACGCCAGATCGGGGGCAGGGGGAAATTGCCTGTCGAAAAGAAAAAACCTCTCGCGGCTGCGAGAGGTCGGGAAGGTGGCGACGGTGTGATTTGAACACACGACCCAGGGCTTATGAGTCCCCTGCTCTACCGCTGAGCTACGTCGCCGTACAACGCTGGCTATTATACCAATACCGCCGGGCGCGTCAATGCTTATTTTCCCTGAAATGCCGATTTTGAGGGGAAATTTGGCGATCAGCGATTCAACTCCCAGGCGAGGTGCTGGATCTCTGGCAGAATCAGTCGCTCCCACGCCAGCCGGACCGCTGCCGGGGAGCCGGGCGTGGAGATGATCGCCGCACCGCGATACACGCCCGCCACCGCGCGGGACATCATCGCCGCCGAGCCGACCTGCTCGTAGCTGAGCATGCGGAATAGCTCCCCAAAGCCAGGCAGCGTCTTTTCCAGCTTGCGGCTCAGTGCGTCGTACGTGCGGTCGCGGGCGGAGATACCCGTTCCGCCGTTGAATAAGACGATCTGCGCGCCAGTGCCGACCATGTCATCCAGTACAGCGGCAACAAGCTCGGCTTCATCCGGGATCAGGCGATAGGCGGCGACGGTATGCCCGGCTGCCTCGATCGCGTCGCGCAGAAAGGCGTAGTTCGTGTCGGTTTCGGGTGTGCGCGAGTCGCTGACGGTGACGATGGCGATCGACACCGGTCCCTGGTTGGCGGCGACAGATTTGTGGCGCTGGCTGCTTTCCGATGACATCGGCGGCTCCTCAGTGCGTTTGGCGCCTAGCGTACCACGCCCACCAGCAGACGCAAAAACGCGAGGCAGATCGGGAGATCTGCCTCGTGCGTGTGTGCAGCAGTTCGCGGCGCAGTTGGGCACCTAGAGTGTGTAGAGGTAACGCTCCGTTTCCCAGGCAGTGACGTGGATGCGATACTCTTCCCACTCCTGCCGCCGGGCGCGGTCGTACACGGTGTAGATATGCTCGCCGAGCGCGCGACGAATCACGTCGTCCTTCGCCAGCTCGTCGAGCGCCTCTTCGAGCGTGCCGGGTAGCGTATCGACACCGCACGCCTCGCGCTGCTCCTTCGTCCAGTGGAACACGTCGTCCGTCACAGGCCCCGGCGGCTCAAGCTCCCGCTCGATCCCGTCAAGCCCGGCTTCGAGCATGACGGCAAACGCGAGATACGGGTTGCAGCTTGGATCCGGGAAGCGCAGCTCGACGCGGGTGCTCTGCTCGCGGCCGGGGGAGTAGCGCGGCACGCGGATCATGGCGGAGCGGTTGCGCTGCGCCCAGCAGACGTAGACCGGCGCCTCGTACCCTGGGGTCAGACGCTTGTAGCTGTTGACGGTCGGCGCGACGATGGCGGCCAAAGCGCGCGCATGGGCAAGCTGCCCGGCGACGAAATGGCGCGCGATCTTCGAGAGCTTGAACTCGCCATCCGGGTCAAAGAAGAGATTTTCTCCCGTTTTGACATCGGTCAGGCTCTGGTGGACGTGCATGCCGCTGCCGTTGATCCCGAAAATGGGCTTGGGCATGAAGGTCGCGAACAGCCCGTGCTTGGCGGCGATCCCCTTGACCGTGTACTTGAAGGTGATCGCGTTGTCCGCAGAGTGGACCGCTGGCTCGTACTTGAAGTCGATTTCGTGCTGGCCGACCGCAACCTCGTGGTGGCTCATCTCGACGTGGATACGGAGCGCCTGAAGCGCCTTCACGATGTCGCTGCGGACGCGCTGCGCTTCGTCTTCCGGCGAGAAGTCGAAATAGCCGCCGACATCGTGCGGGACGGCCTGTCCGACGCCGTTGGATTCGCGGAAGAGGAAGAATTCAAGCTCGGGGCCGGTGTTGTACACGAAGCCCAGGTCGGCGGCGTGCTGCACGGCTTTCTTGAGGACATAGCGGGGGTCCGCCTCGAACGGCTCACCGTCTGGGGCGTGCACATCGCACAAGATGCGTGCGCGCAGGTCCGACGAGCCGTTGTTGCGTGTCCACGGCAGGATGCGGAAAGTGACCGGATCCGGCAGCAAAAACATGTCGGACTCCTGGATGCGCGCGAAGCCCTGGATCGATGACCCGTCGAACCACACGCCACGGTCGAGTGCCTCTTCGAGGCGATTGGCCGGCAGAGTCACGCTTTTCGTTACGCCGAAAATGTCGGTGAACTGCAGGTCGATAAACTTGACCCCTTCCTTCTCGGTGATTTCGATGATTTCGCGCGCTTTGTCTTCCATGCTTATGCGTTCTCCTGCTCTGTTGAGCGGCCGCGATGACGATATCCTAGCAGCATTATACGACCGCTTGATGCTCATTCAAGCGCCCTTTTTGTGCGATTATGCCAAAACAAAAAGCGCCCGAGAGCAAATTTTGTGGACCTTGCTCGGGCGCTTCTATGGATTCTGTGCAACATGCATAATCAGCGTTGTGTGTCGAGGAAACTTTGCACAGCTTCGGCGCTGTTGAGGGTGATTCGCTCGGCGGCGCGATCGATGCGCTTGATCAGCCCGCTCAGCACGTCTTTCGGACCAATCTCGACAAACGTCTCGATCCCCGTCTGCCGCATGTACTGAACCGACTCGGTCCAGCGGACAGTCGAGGTGAGTTGCTCAGCCAGTTCCGTGCGGATCGCTTCAATCCCGGTCAGCGGCGCGGCGTGGACGTTTCCGATGACCGGGATCACCGGCTCGGAGAAGGTTGTCGCATCCAGGGCATCGCGAAACTCCCCGGTGATGGACGCCATCAGCGGCGAGTGCGACGCGACGCTGACCGCCAGCGGGATAGCGCGTTTGGCGCCGCGCTCGGTTGCGAGCGGTACGGCGGCTTCGACGGCTGCACGCCCGCCGGAGATGACAAGCTGGCCCTCGCAGTTGTCGTTCGCCAGGACGAGCGGCTCGCTTGTCTGCGCGCTGGCGTCGGCGCACAGGTCGCGCACGGCATCGGCATCCAGGCCGAGGATAGCGGCCATCGCGCCAGGGCTGCGGACTCCCGCTTCTTTCATCAGACGTCCGCGCTCTCGCACCAGGCGCAGCCCGTCCGCAAATTCGAGCGCGCCCGCAGCGTGCAGCGCGGTAAGCTCGCCCAGGCTGTGCCCGGCCACCATCGCTGGACGGACGCTGCCAAGCTCCGCTTCAAGGACGCGCAGGATCGCGGCGCCCATCACGTACAGCGCAGGCTGCGTGTTGAGGGTATCGTTGAGCTCTTCTTCGGGGCCTTCAAAACAGAGCGTGGAGAGCGAGAAGCCTAAGATCTCATCCGCCTGCTGGAAGACTTCGCGCGCGGCGGGGTAGGCGGCGGCCAGGTCAGCGCCCATTCCGGCGTGCTGCGATCCCTGGCCTGGAAACACAAATGCGGTCGTGGTCCAATCGAGCATCAGTCTGTCCTTTCGCGGCGTGCAACGGCGCTGCGAGATGAAACGCAAAGAGCCGTGCGGAAGGTGCACGGCCCTAATTCTAACGCCTCAACAGGAAATGGTTATTCTTCGTCCTGCTGAGCAATCACTTCACGGCCCCGATAGGTGCCGCAGTGTGGGCAGACGTGGTGAGCGCGCGTGTATCCGCCGCATTCCGGGCAGACAACCAGGTGGCTCAGCTCAATCTTGTCGTGCGAACGCCGCTTATTACGACGTGTACTTGATGTCTTTCGCTTGGGCAGCGGACCCATGAAACTTCTCCTTAGACAACCCGGCTTGGCGACGACGCCAGACGACCGCGCGATTATAAAGCAGCCGAGAACCCCCGTCAAGGCTGGGACAGCCGGGCTGCTGCAGGAGCGCTTACCGGGAAGCCGTCTGCGGCGTGTCTGTGCTGGCCTCGACCAGTTCCTCGGATGGCTGCTGGGCAACTGGCGCGGGCGCGGCTGTTGGTGTCTGTCGCGCGGCGGCCGCTTCGCGCTCTTCGAGCACGCGCGCGATGCCGTTCCGGGCGACGGTCAGGTTCTGGATCAGCTGCGCCTCAAGCTCTCTCAGCACGTCCAGCACATACTGGTCGGCGTCGGCGCGGATGGCTTCGGCTTCGCGGCGCGCCTGCTCAAGAATATTGTTTGCACGCGCCTGCGCCGCCTGGGTAATCGAATCGCGGCGGATCAGATCCTCGCTTTTCTCACGCGCCAGTTCCAGCATGCGGGTCGCTTCTTCGTTCGCCTGGGCCAACAGCCGATCGCGCTGATTGATCAGCCGCGACGCCTTCTCGATCTGGTCTGGCACAGAGATCCGCATCTGGTCGATGATCTCGAGCGCGCGCTCCTCATCAATCAGCGTGAACTTGCTGAACGGAACATGGCGACCCTCGTCGATCAGGTCTTCCAGCCGGTCTACCAGGTGCTGAATATCCATTACTGCCTCCCCTCTAGCCGTGCACTAGTCTTTGCCCAGGCTTGTCATATACGACGACGAAACGCCCTGCGCCTTCAGCTCCTCAAACCGGCGTCTGAGTGCGGCTACGACGTGGGGTGGGGTCATCCACGACACGTCGCCCCCCAGCGACGCAACTTCGCGCACGGTGCTTGAGCTGATGTGCAGGTGTTCTTCGGCAGCGATAAAGTTCACGATCTCGATCTCGGGCGCCAGACGGCGATTTGCCAGCGCCATGCGAAATTCGAGCTCGAAATCGGAAAATACCCGAAGCCCTCGCACGATCGCCGTCGCCTCGACTTCTCTAGCATAGTCTACAGTTAGTTTGTTATATGACGCAACTCGGATGCGAGGCTCATCCGCAACTGCCTCGCTGAGCAGCGCGATCCGCTCTTCTCCGGTGAACAGATCCACTTTCCCGGGATGGACGTACACGCCGATCACCAGCTCGTCGAAGAGGGTCAGGGCGCGACGAGCGATGTCGAGATGCCCGTAGTGGACCGGGTTAAAACTGCCAGGGTACAGCGCGCGACGCAGTGCGGTCATGAAAGGCTCCTTCGAGGCGATATGGTGCGGTGCTGCGCAGATTCAGCTTACATCAGCGCGCCGGTCGAGCAGCGCGCTTACGCGCCACGCCAGGAACTCATGCTCCGGCGCGGCGAGATCGGGATCTTCGGCATAGACAGTGCGTGCCTCGCGCTGGGCCAGCTCTACCAGGTGCGGATTGACCGCCTGAGCCAGCCGGAACTCTGTGCCGCCGCTCTGCCGCAGGCCCAGCAGATCGCCTGCGCCGCGCAGGCGCCAGTCGATCTCGGCCAGCTTGAAGCCATCGGTCGTTTCTTCAAGCGCGCGCAGGCGTTCCTCGGCTTCCGGCGTGGTCGCAGTCGAGACGAGGATGCAGAACGACTTGTGCTGCCCGCGCCCCACGCGTCCCCGGAACTGGTGAAGCTGCGCCAGGCCGAAGCGTTCCGCATTTTCGATCAGAATGACGCTGGCATTCGGCACGTCGATGCCGACCTCGACCACCGAGGTTGAGACGAGGATATCCAGCTCGCCCCGCGCGAAAGCGCTCATGACCGCCTCTTTTTCGGATGGCGCCATGCGTCCGTGAAGCAGCCCGACCCGCTGCTGGTGGAAGATTTCTTTGCTCAGCCGCTCGTATTCGTCGGTGGCCGCGCCGACCTCTTCGAGCTTCTCCGACGCCTCGACCAGCGGGTAGACAATGAACGCCTGCCGCCCTTTAGCGATCTGCGACTGGATGAAGCCGTAGGCGCGCTCGCGCTCCGCCAGGGTGATCACGCGCGTCTCGACCGGCGTGCGTCCCGGCGGGATCTCGTCGATGATCGTCAGGTCAAGATCAGCATAGAGCGTCAGAGCGAGAGTGCGCGGGATGGGCGTCGCCGTCATCACCAGCACGTGCGGGTTGGTGCCCTTGCCGCGCAGCATTCCGCGCTGCTCCACGCCGAAGCGGTGCTGTTCGTCGATGACTGCCACGGCGAGATCGTGGAACTCGACGCCTTCCTGAATCAGCGCATGCGTGCCGATCACCACGTCGATCGACCCATCTGCCAGCCCGGCGTAGATCTCCTGGCGTTCCGCTTCGCTGGTGTTGCCGGTCAGCAGGCGCACGTGGATGTTCTCACCATCTGGCGCGCGGCGAAGCATCTGCGTGATGCTGCGCGCGTGCTGCTCCGCAAGGATGCTGGTCGGCGCCATCAGCGCGGCTTGCTTCCCGGCGTGGACGGCGGCGCCCATCGCAATCGTCGCGACCGCCGTCTTGCCGGAGCCGACGTCGCCTTGCAGCAGGCGATTCATGGGCACGTCGCGCGCCATGTCCGCCAAAATCTCGCGGATGGCGCGGCGCTGGGCGGTCGTCAGATCGAACGGCAGATTGTCCTTGAACGGCTCAAGCCAGTCGTCTCCTACGATGATCGGCTGGCCGGGCTGAGACTGCCACGCGCGGCGCTGGCGCATCATGGCGGTCTGGAAGACGAACAGTTCGTCGAAGCTGAGGCGAGCGCGCGCCAGTTCGAGGGCCTCGTGGGACTCGGGGAAGTGGACCTGCCGGATCGCCCACGCCACATCGGGAAGCTCCGTGCGGCTGAGCACGCTCTCAGGCAGATGCTCGGGAAGCTGGTCGACCCATTCCTCGACGGCCTGATGCATTAGGCGGCGCATGGTCCGTGCGGCGAGGCCCTTGGTCAGCGAATAGACCGGCACAATCCGACCGGTGTGCAGGTGTTCCCGCTCGACCATCTCCCACTCGGGATTGGTCATCATCAACTCGCCCCGAAACAGCTCTACCTTGCCGCTCAGCACGACCTGGCTGCCGCGCCGGAACTGCCGCTCCAGCCACATTTGCCCGAAGAAGGCGACGCGCATCTTTGCGGTGTCGTCGTCCACTGTCATCAGTAGGTACGGACGGCCACCGGCCGCTTGCCGCCTGACGATCGACTGGACCGCGACGACGACTGTGGTCACCTCGCCGGGACGCAGCTTGTTGAGCGTGCGCATCCGCGTGTAGTCGTCGTAGCGCATGGGGAACGTGAACAACATGTCGAGGATCGACCGTATTCCCAGCCGCTCGAGCTTTTCCGCCATCTTGTCGCCGACCTTGTGCAGCACCGTGACCGGCGTGTCTTGCAGGCGGCGGAACTGCGCGATCGCCTCGTCGCCGGGCAGAGCGGGGCGCGGCTTCGGGCGCGAGAACGCGGAGCGCGGAGCAGACGGCGGTGGCGGCGGAGTGAACACTTCATCTGCGTCGTCGTCGTCGGTGGGCGCCGCGTCATCATAGGCATGAGAGGGCACGGCTTTCGGGCTGTCGTCCAGGTCATCGGGGCCGGGGCCAGCGGCTGACCCCTCGGCAATCTCCTGGTCGCTTGCCGGGGCGGCCGGGCTGCTTGGCGCACCGGTGAACTGCTCCGGCGAAGGGCCCGCAGGCTCAAGATCGGCGGGTGCGGGAATCCGCCCGGTTATGCGCCCCAGCATATAGCGGATCGCCTCGTGGCGCGCTTCCGTAGTGTCGAGCGAAGCGTACTCGCGCAGCCGGGCTGTCATTTCGTCAACCAGCAGGTGATGCTCCGGGCGGCGCGCCTGGCGGTGTGCTTCCCCCGACCAGTTGTCAGCGAACGACTGTAAACCGCCGATCACCGCGGTGTTGCGATAGCCGGTGTCTTGCTCAAGTTTCAGGATCTTGACCAGTGTTTCAAGCGCCGAAGGCATAAGGTTTATCCGCTTGGTTGCGTCTTGCGATCTGCGTCTGGTTAGTTGCGTCTTGATTCGGTTTCGCGTATCAGGCTCAGTCCAAGCCCCTTTGGCCCCACATGGACCCCGATCACCGGCGTCACTTCCACAATCGGAATGTCGGTGTCTGGCGGGTGGATGTCGGACAGAGCGTCGCGCAGTTCTTCCGCTTTTTCTTCATTGCGGGTGTGCAGAATCGCCAGTCTCGAGAGCGGCGCCGCCTGTCGCGCCAGCTCGACCAGCTTGTCGAACGCGCGCTGGCTGGTCCGCACGCGCGCTTCGGGTGTGACGTCGCTCATGTGTAGGCGGATCAGCGGCTTGACCTGCAAGAAGCTGCCGATCGCGGCGGTCGCCCAGCCGACGCGGCCGCTGCGACGAAGATATTCAAACGTGTCGAGCGCGGCGTAGACGTCGGTGCGCGGTTGCATTTCGATGATGCGCTGCTTGATTTCGTCTGGTGTGGCGCCGTTCTGCGCCATGGTCGCCGCTTCGACCGCCTGCCAGCCGAGGGCCATCGTAACCATGTTTCCGTCGATGAGCGTCACGCGCGATGGATCGGTCTGCTCGGCGGCAAGACGAAAGGTGTTGAAGATACCGCTGAGCTTGGCCGGAGCGCAAACCGCGATCACATGATCCGCGTCGCGAAGCGCGCCGGACAGGACCTCAAGCGTTTTGCCAAGCGAGGGCGCCGCTGTGGTGGGAAGCGTCGACTCCGTTGCCAGCCGCCGGTAGAAGTCCTCGCGCGTGAGTTGCACGCCGTCGTCAGCCAGGCTCTCCTGGTCGAACTGCACATAGGTTGGCACGATGCGAATGTCATGCTTCCGTACCGCTTCAGGAGGAAGGTCGCACGTGCTGTCCGTCATCACCAGGATCCGGCTCATCACCACTCGTCCTCATCGTCTTCAGGGAGTGCTTCACAGATCATCATGCCGATCGCGTTCGGGCCGATCAGCGCGCCAAGACTGGGCCCGTACAGCGTCGCCGGGAAGTGACGATCAGGAAACTCTAGCGAAAGCCGCTCGCGTAGCATGGTTGTGAGATCGTTGTCATGCGGCGTGTGCTGCAGAATCACCAGCTCGGCGAAGTCGGTGAACTCCAGCGCGAACTCTACCAGGCGGTCGATGCCCTGCGAATCGGTGCGGACCTTCTCGATCGGGATCAACTCTCCCTCTTCGATGCTGAGGACCGGCTTGATCTCCAGCATAGCGCCAAGCAGCGCTTGCGATTCGCTGAGCAGATTGTTGTGGCGCAGGTAGTCGAGTGAGTCGACGTAGAAAACGGAATAGATGCGCGAGATCATCGCGCGGACGGCGTGCACAACCTCTTCGAGGTTGGCGCCCTCGTCAGCGACGCGGGCGGCTTCTTCGACCAGCATCGCCAGCCCGACCGAGGTCGTCAGCGAATCGACCACCTCGATCTCGCAGCGGCCGAGCAGCGTGCGGGTCGCCTGGCGGGCGTTGTTCCACACGTCGGACAGGCCGGACGAGAGGTGGATCGACAGAATCTGATCGGTGTGCTGGTTCAGGCGTGCGTATAGCTTGGCGAACTCGTCTACGGGCGGCGCTTCAAGCTTCGCCCTGGCATGCTCGTGGCCAATGGCTTGCAGAAAGGCCGCGGCGTCGAGGTCGCGGCCCTCGCGAACCTTGCGCGAGGGCAGGGCGATCGTCAGGGGGACGATCTCAATCTGGTAGCGTTCGATGACAGTGGGATCCAGAAACTGAGCCGAGCTATCAGTTACAATCTGGACTTTACCCACAACAGCCTCCAATTGCGGCATCGCTCAGCGCGGGCAACGGGTCATTCGGCGCTGAGAATGAAATGATAGTGCGGTTGCCCCCCAAAGACGACCTCAAATTCCAACGAGTCGTACGTGTCGCTTAGTGCGTTGACCAGCGCCTCGGCTTCCTCGCGGTGCACGCCGTTGCCATAGTAGAAGGTGACCAATTCATGCTCAGTGGCGCGCATCTGCTCTAGCACGCCACGGATGACCTCGTCCAGATCATCCCCGGCGACGGCCAGCACGCCATCCACCAGCCCGATGATCTGCCCTTCGTGCACCTCAACGCCGTTCAATTCGACGCTGCGCGTGGCGGTGGTGATCTCGCCGGTCACTACATCGTCTTTCGCGGCGTCCATCGCCTGCGCAGTGGTCTGCAGATCGCCCTGCGGGTCGTATGGCAGCAATGCGCTGATTCCCTGCGGCATGGTGCGCGTCGGGACGATCACGACCTGCTGACCGGTCGCCAGCCGGGCCGCCTGTTCCGCCGCGAGAATAATGTTTTTGTTGTTCGGAAGCAGGATCACCTTCTTGGTGGGCACGCGCTGGATCGCGTCGAGAATCTCCTGCGTGCTGGGGTTATTCGTCTGCCCGCCCATGACCAGCTCGGTTGCGCCAAGCTGGCGGAAAACCCGCGCCAGCCCCTCGCCAGATGCCACCGCCACGACGCCAATATCGTCTTCGCCCAGCTCGAACGCGGCGATGGGGGGCTCTTCTTCGTCGGGCTCAACAGCAGTCGGGTCGCCGGTGCGCTCGCGCAGGTATTCCTGATATTGCTCCTGCATGTTCTCGACCACGATGTCGCTGAGCGAACCGAGGCTGATGCCGTAGCTCAGCGGGATGCCGGGGTCGTGCACGTGGACGTGAACCTTGACCGCTTCCTCATTGCCGACGACCAGCGTGGACCAGCCCATCGCGTCGATGGCCGAGCGGATCACGCCGACGTTGAGATCGCGGCCCTTGATGATGAACTGCACATCATAGCCGTAGCCCATCTCGTCTTCCGGCGCGAGCGCGGTGGCGAGGTCTTCGACTTCGACTGGTGCGGCGGTGCTCGGTTCAACACGCTCGCCTCGCAGGCTGCGCGCCATCCCTTCGAGGATGAAGACCAGCCCGCTGCCGCCCGAGTCCACGACGCCTGCTTTTTGCAGGATCGGCAGCATTTCGGGCGTGCGCGCCAGGGCATCCTTCGCACGCTCGACAACGCGATCCATCAGCCCGGGCAGATCGTGGTGCTGCGGATAGGCGGCTTCGGCAGCCTCGGCAGCCTCGCGCGCGACGGTCAGGATCGTGCCCTCGACCGGCTTGATCACGCCGCGATAGGCCGTGTCGGCAGCTTCGCGCAGCGCGCGGGCGAACAGTTCCGCGTCGAAGGTTTCGTGATCGCGCAGAGCGTGGGCGAAGCCTTGCCAGATCTGCGAGAGGATCGTGCCAGAGTTCCCGCGCGAGCCCATCATTGCGCCGTGCGCGATCTTGGCGGCGACCTGCCCGGCGTGGGAGCCGTTGTAGGTGCCTGCTTCCTTGATCGCGTTGCGCATAGTCATGAGCATATTGGTGCCGGTATCACCGTCGGGCACGGGGAAGACGTTAAGCTGGTTTACTAGCGCGTGGTGCTGGTCGAGCCAATCACACCCGGCCTGCACAAGCGCCCGGAGCATCTGTCCGTCAGCCGCTAGCGTTTCGCTGGGTTGCTTGGATAGATCAGTCATGAGCGGAAATGCACCTTATTTATCGCGGCTAACGCGCAGCCCTTGAACGTGAACATTGACCTGACTCACCGGCACGCCGGTACTCTGCTCGACGGTGTAGCGGACGGCATTGATCAGGCTGTTGGCAACTGACGCAATGCGCGTCCCGTACTCGATAATCACGTACACGTCGATAATTACCTGCTTTTCGTCTTGATGGACCTGGATGCCCCGGTTCGGGTCGCGCGTGATGCTGGCGGCGATGTCCGAAGCGAAGCTCGGCGACGCCATGCCGACCACGCCGTAGGTCTGCAGCGCAGCATGACTCGCCAGGGTGGCTATTGCGGTCGGGGAGATCTCGATGATCCCATGTGGCGTTTCGCTGATCGTCATCCTTCCGTCGCCTCGGTTGCAAAGCTGTACGGATCCACGAACCTTCGGGGCAACATGCCCGGTAGGTCGCCCCTATTCTATCCGCCATTACGACGAAGCACCAGGGTCGGACACAGAGCGGCGCGCACGCGTGGTTGCGGGCGAACGCACCCTTGCCGAACACCCCCGCTTATGGTAGCATGGCCCGGTCTAATTGAGCAGATGTCCCGAGGGTATCCCCATGGCTAAGTGTGAATCGTGCGGCAAGGAGCCGCAGTTTGGGCACAACGTAAGTCACTCGAACCGGCGCACGAATCGCCAGTTCCGGCCCAACATTCAGCGCGTCAAGGTGATGGAAAACGGGCGGATGGTCCGTAAGTACCTCTGCGCTCGCTGCATCCGCACCCTGGCGAAAGACGTTAAGCTGAGCTAACAGCAGCAATACAGCCGTTGTAAAGCAGCGATAGATAGCGATAAAGCAGCGGACAGGCGAAACCGGCCTGGTTGCCGCTGCTTTTTGCTGTCGAATCGCTGCTTTTTTGTTGGGCTTACGCCAGCCCGACGGACGCTCGCAAGCCCTTCAGCGCCGCGGCGATCCCTTCGGGCGCGCGGAAGACGGACGTGCCGGTGACCAGCACGTTCGCCCCGGCTTCGACCACCTGGGGCGCGGTGCGCTCGTCAATTCCCCCGTCGACTTCAAGATCAATCGTGCGGCCACTGCTCTCGATCATCTGGCGGATCTCGCGCAGCTTGGGCAGCGTTTCAGGGATGAACGACTGCCCGCCGAACCCCGGATTGACCGTCATCGCCAGGATCATATCAACAAACGGCAGCACTTCCTTGATCGCGACGGCGGGCGTGTGTGGGTTCAGCACGACGGATGGGCGCACGCCTGCCTGCCGGATCTGCTGAAGGACGCGGTGCAGGTGCGGGCACGCTTCGACGTGAACCGACAGCAGGCTCGCGCCTGCGTCGACAAATGCCTGAATGTGCTTCTCTGGCTCGACGATCATCAGGTGCACGTCGAGCGGCAGGCTCGTGGCGCGGCGGACCGCTTCCACGATGAACGGGCCCATTGTGATGTTCGGGACGAAGCGACCGTCCATGATGTCGATATGAATATAGGTGGCGCCTGCGGCCTCGGCTTCGGCAACCTGCTCGCCGAGGCGTGTGAAATCGGCCGCGAGAATCGAAGGAGCGAAGCGAATCTCTGATGTCACAACAGTCTCCTGAGAAGGTGTCCCGCCACGCTGGGGCGGGGGAGTGGCAAACCACACGCGGCGGGAAGGCCCCGGCGCACAATCAATCTTTATCTTCCAGCCGGCGCTCGATGATCTTCTTGAACGGATCGGCGCCGGGTTTGACCAGCACTTCGCGCGTGCGCCCGCCGCTGGTCGCCTCGCCGACGATACCAAGCTCATGCAGCAGGTCCATGATGCGCGCCGCACGCGGATAGCCCAGGCCGAGCCGCCGCTGAAGCAGCGAAGCGGACGCTTCTTGCTCCGCGATCACGACTTCGATCGCCTGCTCCAGCATCGGATCGGTTTCGGCCAGCACCTCACGGCGCGTCAGACCGCGCTCCCACGGCGCCATGCCGGGGCGTTGCGCACGCCCTGCAGCGATCTCATCTTCAAACCAGCGCGCCCAGTACTCCACCACAGCGTTGACTTCTTCGTCGGACACATAGCAGCCCTGCAAGCGGCGCGGCCCGGCGGCATCCGGCCCCAGGAACAGCATGTCGCCGCGCCCCATCAGGCTCTCGGCGCCGCTGTGGTCGAGGATTACGCGCGAGTCTATCGACGAGGCAACCGCGAACGACACACGCGCCGGGAAATTCGCCTTGATCAGCCCGGTGATCACGTCTACGCTGGGGCGCTGCGTGGCGACCATCAAATGCATGCCGACGGCACGCGCCATCTGCGCCAGACGCGTCAGCGCGCGCTCGGTTTCATCGGGGCGCTGCATCATCAGGTCCCCGATCTCGTCGATGATAATCACGATGTAGGGCAGGTGCTCATCCTGGCGGCGCTTGCCGAGCGCGCGATTGTAGGTTTCGATGTTACGCGCGCCTTCCTGCTCCAGCAGCTTGTAGCGGCGATCCATCTCGCGCGTCGCCCAGCGCAGCACCTCGATGATCCGGTCGAGCTCGGTTTCGACCGGGCCGAGCAGGTGCGGCAGGCCATTGAAGCGCGAGAGCTCCACCATCTTCGGGTCGAGCAGGACCAGCTTAAGGCGGTCGGGCGGGTTGTTGAGCACGAATGCGGTGGTCATCGCCGCCAGCATGATCGACTTGCCGGAGCCGGTCGTCCCGGCGATCAGCAGGTGGGGCATGGAGGCGAGGTCTGCGACGAACGG
>Ga0134093_1001671_pt1 | contig 20270 bp, 19 predicted proteins | sample 4_1taG_FD_94452 | JGI IMG/M metagenome (GOLD analysis project Ga0134093, IMG submission 94452) | Switchgrass degrading microbial communities from high solid loading bioreactors in New Hampshire, USA - 4_13_20_68_A1 metaG | ecosystem: Engineered > Bioreactor > Semi-continuous > Anaerobic >...
AATACTTCTCCTTGTCGCTTTGTTTTTTAGCAGCTCGGTTATCATTATTTTCAACGTTTTTTCCACAAGCATCTTGGGAGTTATTTTATTCTTTGCCGGGTTGGAACTGGCCGTTTCCGCCCGCGATGTGGACCGGAAAAAAGAAGATTTTTATATTCTCATAGTCACGGCCGGCTTCTCTCTCTGGAATATAGGAATAGGCTTTCTCGCCGGTTTGATCATGCAGGAAATGTTGAAGAGAAAGATATTTAAAGTTTAACGTCTTTTGGGCAGCATATGGATGGCGGTGCCAAAGTAATCCTCCGTGGCTTCCGTGATTCCCTCGACAAAGGTGGGGTGAGGGCGGATGACGGAGGCCATTTGTTCGGCGGTCATTTTCATGGCCACAGCCGTGGTCAACTCGCTAATAATATCCGTGGCCCGGGCGCACATGAGATGGGCTCCGATCAGCACATCGGTCTTGGCATCAAACACCAGCTTGATAAAGCCCCGATCCTCATTGGTGATCATGGATTTGCCGTTTCCGCCCATCAGATATTTGCTGACCTTAACCTCTATGCCCCTTTCTTTCGCCTGCTCGGCGGTAAGACCTACGGCGGCTATTTCCGGGCTGGTGTAAACACAATTGGGAATGGCATTGAGATTGACGGAACAAGAACCGCCCACAATATGGTCAATGGCGTTCAACCCTTGGGCCGAGGCGGCATGGGCCAGCTGGGTACTGTTGGCGGTGCAGTCCCCGATGGCATAGATATTGGGAATATTGGTCTGCATGTTTTCATTAATCAGGATAAAGCCGTTGTCGTCCAGGGCAATATCAACCCCCTCCAGGAAAAGTCCCTCCGTCACGGGAGCCCGGCCGATGCAAACCAGCACTCCGTCGCAGACCACTTCTTTAATCTCATCCTTGCGGGCTATCTTGCACACCAGTTCGCTGCCCGTCTTTTGGATATCCTGGATTTTGGCCGGGGTGATGATATTAATCCCCCGCTTTTTAAACAGGGCCATAATGTTTTTGGATATTTCCGTATCCATGCGGCGCAACAAGTTCTCCCTGGAGCCCACGATGGTAACTTCGCAGCCCAGGTTGTTATAAAGGGAGGCAAATTCCACCCCGATAACCCCGCCGCCGGAAATCAGGATGCGCTTGTAAAACTTGGCGTCGGCGGCCAGGGCGTCGTCCGTGGTGATGACGTTCTCCAGACTCTGCATCGCTTCCGGCAGCAGCTTGGGTTTGGAACCGGTAGCGATAATTATGTATCCGGTCTCCACTTCCCGCATACCTTCGGCGGTATCGATAACCACGGTATGAGGATTCTTGATCGCTCCTCTGCCGCGGATAATCTCCACTTTATTGGCTTTCAGCAGTTGTTCCACCCCGGAGCGCAATTTCAGCACCACATCGATTTTGCGCTTGTTGATGACATCGAAATCAAAGCCCACCTTTTCGGCAACCAGCCCGAAGATCCCGCCCTCCAGGGCTTCCTTGTAAAGATTGGCGCTATGGATCATGGATTTGGTGGGAATACAGCCTCGATTCAAGCAGGTGCCGCCAATATCCCAACTCTCGACGACAGCGGTTTTAAGTCCTTTTTGGGCTCCCCTGATGGCCGCCACATATCCTCCGGGGCCGGAACCGATCACAACCAAATCAAAGTTATTCATCTTTCCATCATTCTCCTACCAAATTTCTTTCTTCATCCAGTTACCGGATTTTCGCGTTTTTTCCTGCCGGACTTCCTACATTCTTCTTACCGGATTTCCCGGACTTTTCCTACCGGATTCCAGCGTTTTTTTCCAAAATTTCCTGCGCTTTCGCCTACCAGATTTCCTGGGTTTTTATTAAATCTATTATATCTGCCAGCGCTTCCTGTTCCAATTTTCCTTCCAGCCCTCTTAGGACATCCACTATTGACTCCAGCCGGAAACGGACACCGGTCAGGCAAGAGACCAGAAGCTCGGCAATGGTTTCATCCATGGCATCGGAAAATACCTGCACCTCGGCAATGCTGTCCCCTTGGATCTGAAGGTTTATGCTGATCTCTCCCCAGTCAAAGCGCCGGCTTAAGGACAGATCCGCCTTCATTCTTTTGCCGAAAAGCCATTTATGGGAGGCGTATTTTTCTTCAAGCTTCTTGATTTCCTCCCTGTCCAAATCCCTGTCCGGGATGCTTTCCGGCTCTGCCCCATAGATTTCGGCGAAAGCTTTTATTAATGCCCGCTTCAAATCGGGGATATTGATACTATTGTTAAGCTCCTTCAAATTTACTACCCGGCTTTTGACGGAGGACACGCCTTTGGAGCGCAGTTTGTCCCGGGAAACGTTCAGATACTTAGTCATATTCTCCAAATCCACGTCCACAATAATGGTGCCGTGATGGTAACAGCGTCCCAGATGCCTGTAAAAGGCGTTACCGGAAAACTTTCTCTGGTCAATGCAGAGATCGTTTCGCCCGGTCTTTTCCGCCTTTAGCCCAAAATCCTCCAGGGCACGGACAATCACGGACAATTGCCTGTCCACATCGTAATCCCGCTCCTTGACCAGAAAGGTAAAATTGAGATTGCCCAGGTCATGGTAGACGCTTCCCCCGCCGCTTAAACGCCGGGCCAGCTTTCCCCCGTCCGCTTCCAGTTTTTCCGTATTGCACTCTTTTAAGGCGTTTTGATTGCGGCCGATGACCACGGTATGCTTGTTTTGCCATAGATAAAGAATGCATTCCCCATCTTCCACCAGATGCAAGAGATGCTCTTCAATAGCCAGGTTATGGTAAGGGCAAGTTGAATCGGAAATATAGATCCTTGTCCTGGTAATCATATTCTCCCCCATGAATAATAAATAATGGGGCTGCTGCCAAACTGCCCGAGCTATCCCCGCAAGGAGATAACTCATTTAGCAACAGCCTCATTAATGGCAAAACCGTTAATCAAAGTTATAGCGCAAAATCGGATTTCTCGCTGCAGTCACTTCATCCAAACGGCGCACCGCCGTTTTGACCGGAGCCTGATGCAAAGCTTCCGGATCTGTGCAGGCCTTTTCATAGAGTTCCCGGTAGACCTTCACAGCCTCGTCAATGGACTGCTTGGATTCCGTATCGGTGGGCTCAACCATCAGGGCTTCATGCACAATAAGCGGGAAATAAACGGTGGGCGGATGCATGCCATTGTCCAGCAAGCCCTTGGCGATGTCCAGGGCGCTGACCCCCGTTTTCTTTTTCAGCGGCTCCGCCGTCAGCACAAACTCGTGCATGCACCTGCCGGGATAAGCCACCTGGTACAAATCTTCCAGCTTTTTCATCATGTAATTGGCATTGAGCACGGCACTCTTGGCCGCTTCCGGAATGCCCTCCCGGCCCAGGGTAAGGATATAGGCGAGAGCCTTGAGCACCACCAGGAAGTTGCCGTAAAAGGCTTTCATACTGCCAATAGTATTTTCATAATCGCCGGAGAAATAAAATTCTCCGTCCTTTTCTTCCACCCTCGGAACCGGCAAGAACTTCGCTAGGAAAGCTTTGCAGCCCACAGGGCCGGAACCCGGTCCGCCTCCCCCATGGGGAGTGGAAAAGGTCTTGTGCAGATTGAGGTGAACAATATCAAAGCCCGTATCGCCGGGACGAACAATGCCCATTACCGGGTTGAGATTGGCCCCGTCGTAATAGAGCAGTCCTCCCGCCTGATGAACTATTTCGGCGATTTCCACAATATTCTTTTCGAACAAACCCAAGGTATTGGGATTGGTAAGCATGAGACCGGCGGTATCCTCACCCACGGCCGCCTTCAGGGCCTCCAGATCCACCAGCCCGTCTTGGCCGGAGGAAATACTTACCGTGGTAAAGCCGGCCATGGTGGCGCTTGCCGGGTTGGTCCCGTGGGCGGTATCGGGAACGATAATCTTTGTTCTTTTCTTATCCCCGCGGGATTCATGATATTTCTTAATTAATACCAGCCCCGTAAACTCCCCGTGAGCTCCCGCCGCCGGCTGGAAAGTCATATAATCCATCCCGGTGATCTCGCAAAGGAGCTTCTCCGCCAGGCGCAAGGCTTCCAAGCAACCCTGGACGGTATGGGCGGGCTGCAAAGGATGAATATCCGCAAAGCCGGGCAGACCGGCTATCTCCTCATTGATTTTCGGGTTATACTTCATGGTGCAGGAGCCAAGTGGATAATAGCCGCTGTTCACGCCGAAAGTCTGCGATTCCAGCTCCGTATAGTGCCGGGAGATTTCCCCCTCGGTAACCTCCGGCAGTCTGAGTTCCTGCCCTCTTTGCTGTTCGGCTTTAAGCTCGTAAGCTTCCACGTCACAGGGAGGCAGGATCTCACAGGAAAGACCCGGGGTGCTTCTTTCAAAAATCAGCTTCATTCTTGGATCCCCTCTTTCAATATAGCCACAAGCCGGTCAATTTCTTCTTTGGTGTTCATCTCGGTAAAACACCAAAGAATACATCCTTCATACGGCCCCTCGAGAGGATATCCGCCAAGTATTCCTTCTTCCTCCAGCTTGGCCATCAATTTATTTACATCTACCGGACACCTGGTTACAAATTCATGGAAAAATTCAGCGTCAAACACCAGCTCATATCCGGGAAGCGAGGAAATATGCTTTGCCGCATAATGGGCCTTGGCAAGACACTGGTTGGCCACTTCTTTTAGTCCGGTAGGTCCCATGGTGCTCATATAGCAAGCTGCCGTAAGGGCGCAAAGCGCCTGATTGGAACAGATGTTGGAAGAGGCTTTTTCTCTTCTGATGTGCTGTTCTCTTGCCTGCAATGTTAAAACAAAAGCGCGCTTGCCCTCTATATCTTTAGTTTGGCCCACGATTCTTCCGGGAAGCCTCCTTGTGAGTTCCTGGACGCAGGCCATAAAGCCCAGATAGGGTCCGCCAAAACTAAGGCTGATGCCCAGGGGCTGCCCCTCTCCCACGGCAATATCCGCCCCGCACTCTCTCGGTGTTTTGCCGATAGCCGCAAAAATCGGATTGATACACATAACGGACTTGGCGCCCGCTTCCCGGGCTACCTTGAAACAGGCTTCGGCGTCTTCGATGATTCCGTAGAAATTGGGCTGCTGCATTAAAAAGACGGCACTTTTTTCATTAAGATTTTCCTTTAAAAAAGCCAGATCGGTAACGCCGTCTTTTTCCGGAACCACCACCAGCTTACGCCCTGCGGCATAGCAATAGGTTTTTACGGTCCGCAGGTAGTCGGGATGCAGGGTTGCCGAAACAAAGACCTCATCCCGTTTCCTGTCCACACACATGGTGATGGCTTCCGCGCAGGCCGTAGCCCCGTCGTAGACGGAAGCATTGGCCGTATCCATGCCCGTCAGCTCGCAAATCATGGTCTGGAATTCAAAGATAGACTGCAGCACACCCTGGCTGATTTCCGGCTGGTAAGGCGTATAAGCTGTGACAAATCTTTCCTTGGAGGCCACGGCCTTAACAATGGCGGGAATATAATGCCGGTAGGCGCCCGCACCCCTGAAAATGGTGCGAAACACCTTATTTTTGCCGGCAAGGGCCTCCATTTGGCGTCTAACCTCCAGCTCGCTTTTCCCTGCAGGGATATTAAGCCCGCCTTTGAGTTTCACCTTGTCCGGAATCTCGTTGTACAAATCGTCAAGAGAAGCAAGCCCGAGAAAGTCCAGCATTTTTTGCTGCTCGGCTTTGGAATTCGGGATATAGGACCCCATGTTATTCCTCCTCTTGACAGTATCTTTCGTAGGTCTCCGCATCCATCAAGTCGCTGACATCCGTGATGTTGCTTACTTTTATAATCCAGGAGCCGTAAGGATCTTCATTGATGCTTTGCGGGCTGTCGGCAACATCCTCGTTGACCTCGGCCACCACGCCCTCAACCGGGCTGTAAATATCGGAAACAGCTTTTACCGACTCGATGTCGCCAAAGGGGGTATCGCAGGCAACCTCATCCCCCACTGCGGGCATGTTGATAAAGACCAGATCTCCCAGATGTTCCTGGGCATAGTCGGTTATTCCTATCAAAGCGGTGGTGTCATCCAAAAACTTTACCCACTCATGAGTTTTTGAATACTTTAAATCCTTTTCTACTCTCATAACTATCTCCCATTCCGCCGCTGCCGCGGCTAAATTTATATAATTAAAATAATATATACATTTATTTATATAATTTTATATAACATACACCTTTAAAAATATATACATGTATAACATTTATTTTTTTGCTTTAAGTACTTATTTCCTGCTTCTTTTGTAAAAAGGAATTTCCGTGACTTCGGCTTCAACTTCCCTGCCGCGCACATTGAAAATAACCTTGGTCCCGATTGCACTGTACCGCTTGTCTATGTAGCCGAGAGCAATGGGGTATCCGAAATAGGGGGCATGGGTCCCCGAAGTGGAGAAACCGACCTTTTGGCCGTCGACGAACATCTCGTTCTGTTCCCGGACAATTCCCTTTCCGGTAACCTTAAATCCTGCCAGAACCCTTGGACTGTCCATTCTTTTTTCCAAAGCGGCCTTGCCGATGAAATCCTCTTTATGAAGTTTAACGCTGAAATTAAGCTTGGCTTCCAAAGGAGTAATATCATCCGTCAATTCATGCCCGTACAAAGGCATTGCCGCTTCCAAACGCAAGGTGTCCCGGGCACCCAACCCGCATGGGATCAGGCCGAAATCTTGGCCCGCCTCCATCAAGGCATCCCAGAGCTTGACAGCATTTTCAGGGACCGTATAAAGCTCGTATCCCATTTCCCCGGTGTAACCGGTTTGGCTGATAATACAATCCATTCCTGCTATTTTACCTTCCAAAAAGGTGTAGTACTTAGCAGGAATGTTGCTTTCGGCGGTTAGTTTTTTCAGGATTTCGGTAGAATTAGGTCCCTGCAGGGCCAGCTGGGCGTAATCCCTAGTCCGGTCGGTCAAAGTGCAGTTGCCGGACAGATGGGATTTGATCCAGTTATAATCCTTCTCATGGTTGGCCCCGTTTCCTACCACCATATATTTGGTATCGGAAAACTTATAAATAACCATATCGTCCACAATACCGCCATTCTCATTGAGCATGGTGGTGTATTTAACTTGACCGACTTTTGCTTCGGAAAAATCGTTGGGGAAAATCTTCTGGATGTTTTTCAACGCGTCTTCCCCTTCCAAAAAAAGCTCGGTCATATGCGAGACATCAAATAAGCCGCATTTTTGCCTCACGGCCAAATGCTCTTTGATGACGCCCTGCTCATACTGCACGGGCAGCAAATGTCCCGCAAACTCTACCATTTTTCCCTTATGTTTTAAATGGCACTCATAAAACGGAGTTTTAAGTTGCATAATCTTTCTCCTTAAATTAATGAATTAATGGCTTAAATTTTTACAATTTAGTTTTAGTAAAATTGAGTTTTAATAATTAAAAATAATAATTAATTATTAGCTAATTAACTTTAATAATCAGTTAATTAGCTGCCTCAATTTTGTCAAAATACTTTTTTATTCCACTAAAACAAACATTTTTATTATAAAATAACCGCTCGCTTGATGTCAATTTTGTTGATTCTCCAACCATATCCATGCCGGTACAGATTATATCCTTGTCGGTTCAAATCATATCCAGGATCGAAGCGGTCGGCAACACGGTAATTCCTTGCTCGGCTAGATTCCGATTCCATTTATCAATTACTTCTTGGGCCTTTTGCTCATAATTGCTGTGCCCGTCCTCCGCCAGTACAACCTCATACCCCAGTTTTTGGGCATCCTGGCAAGCGGCTTTCACGCAGCCCTGGGTTAAAAGCCCGGTTATGATCAGTTTCTTTACCCCCAGGTTTTCAATCTGTTCAACTATATTCTTCTCCTTAAACAGGCTGAAATATCTTTTGGTCCAACATAAGTCAGTGTCCTTGACTGCCACTCCCGGATGGATTCGCCAATCCGGCGATTCTTCCGGTAATAAGCCCCTGTTGCTGTGTTGAATAAAAATGACCGGTATGTTCTTTTCCCTACATTTATTAATTAGACGAGTAATATTCTCAATCAATTTATCTTCGTTATAAATCCTATGCTCCCTGAATAAGCCCCGTTGCAAATCAATAACCAGCAAGGCGGTGTCGGCCATACTTATCTTCTCCTTTTAAAACACGAAAAACGCCAGCTTCAAGCTGACTGTCGATGCACTTAAATTTAATTATATTTCTTCATCCTCCAGCAAAGCGTCGAATAGGATTCGTGTATGAAACTTATACATCCTCAATCCCCAGTTCTGCTTCCACTTCTTCTATTGTCATCCATCATTTCCGTATCACAACGCAAACATTTTCTCATACCGGCTTCCTCCTGCTAAATTTAAGGCAATAAAACCATAAAAAACCGCTTCTGCCAGCATAATGCTGCAATACTTCCGGAAAGCGTTTTGCCCCAAATTGATTAATTCATAGCTCCTCGTCGCTAAAACTAATTGTTACTGCCTGAACCAAATCCATGCCCTGGAATTTTGAGGGCTCAAAGTAATCCTGCAAGGAATAGCTGCGCATGGTTGAACCGCTGTCATATACCATAAGGGCAACCGGGATTTCTTTGTTTATTTCTATTTTCTGAAACTCTGTCAAAAACACTTTGGCGGAGGCCATAAATTCACTGTTCAGATCTATTGGATTAGTTTTAAATGAAGACCTGCCATCGCAATTTACATGCAAATCAAGAGCATAATTATCCTTGAGCAACATAGTAATATTTCCTGTTAATTTTTCAGAAGGAACCCTTTCCTTTCCAATGGATACAGCCCCGCCGCCGATACTTTCCCAAGCGCCATCTTTCAATCTATAAACATTAAATTCCATACTGATGGCTTCTTTGGGAGCATTAAAAGCAATGATCTGCGCATTATTATCTATGCCAAAGGATTGCAATAAGTACGATTCCCTTGCTGTCAATTCATAGGGGGCCAGGCCTTCTTTTTGGAGCAATTTGGGGGTATCCTGATCGCCTGAGCAGGCCGTCAATGCCGGTACCATGGCAACAAACAGGATTATGAGAAAAGATTTTTTCATAATCAAAAAATACTTTTTCATAAAATATAATTCCTCCGTTTAATTCATCCGTTATATTACCACTAAATAATTCCTCCGATATATTACTCGTATAAAATTTCTCCGTAATATTCTCTTATATAATTCTCCGGCATCGCCCGAAATCCCTTATTTTTCAAGCAGCTTTTTTAAAGAATTTTCATTGAGCAACTGGTGGGTTTCAAATCTGCCTTTATAAAAAACAGCCCAGTTATTAAACACACAAGGAACATCCTTTGCTTTTTCCAAAGTATCGACTTTTATCAAGTTAACGGGAATATTTTTCGCTTGGCAATAGCTTTCGATTTCTTTTATGCAGTTTGGAATAAAAGGACACTGCAAACCATAATAAATTGTCAGTTCCTCACTGTCTATACGCTGTTCTTTGGCCTTAGGGCTAAACCGCGGCAGGGAACCGTCGAAAGATAAGGCCAGCAGTTCATATTCCTTTCCGATCGTATCCACCGTCTCAAAGCCGAATTTTTGCATGAACTTTTTGTCTGAGAGATAGGGCTTTTTCTTTTGGGAACTGATGACGCAAACACCGGATTTGCCTTGTTTCCTGGCATCCGAGATGCAATATTCCAGCAGTTCCCGGCCATAGCCTTGGCCCTTATAGCTGCCGGAAACCCACAGGCAGTAAATATATAAATAGTTATCTCCCACCACCGGCACCCATGCCTTTTCCAGCAAGGCATATTCAATAAAAACCTTGCCCTTGACATTCAACTTCCTGAAAACATGGCCTTCGTCCATTCTCTCAGCCAGCCAAGCTTTTTTGATATCGACGCCATGTTGGTGTTTTTTATCGCCAAGCGCACAACATAAATGCTCAGCAGCGAGATTATCCTTAGTTAAATTTATAAATTCACCGCTCATTGTTTTTACTCCTAAAAATAAAATCAAATTATTATATTCCGAATGATATTCCGAACCCTGCTCCGGTTTTTTGAAACCGGGCCAAGGACTGTTAAGGCAAGCCGCACTCACAAGGAACCGCAGTTTGGCATTTCCCGCAACCGTATCTGGGAGAAAACCTCGGCATAATCTCCTTATCCAAGTAGTCGGAGCATATGGAACAGTCTTTCCCTTGCTGGGTGATGGCATTGGAAGGGCAGCGCATAATACACTCGCCGCACATAGTGCAGTAATCATAAATCCCGTTATATTCCCGGGGAGTAGGAGGCAATTGTAAATCCATGACCACACTGCCGAAGCGACCGGCACAACCCTTTTTGGTAATAAGGGATTTGCTGAGCCCAAATGTACCGAGCCCGGCTATATAAGCAATATGCCTTTCCGACCAATTGCTCCGTCTATCCACGACTGCAAAGCGGGAATCAAGGGCAGGAGCGATGGCCTTACCGCCGTTCCGGGCGACAAGATCAACTATGTAGTTTCGTAGTGCATTGTTAAATATTTCTCCTTCTATCCTGGCATAAACCCATTCAATTGCCGGCAATCCCTGTCCTGAGTTCGCTTCCCGAACCTCCTTGGAAAAAGGCAAGAAATATGAAAGCACTGACTTGGCATTCTTAAGCCAGTCACCGGGCAACAGGTGGTGGGGCCCTACAACATCGGGGTTTTGAAGTTGGACAAACATGGGGTCTTGGGCCTCGGCAACCCCTATAATCGGGCAGTCAAAGATCCTTTTAAGTCCGATTTCATCTGCTGCGTTTAGCCGGCTGTTATCAACGAAGCCGGCAATTTCATCTGTTAGGGTTTTTAATTCCATTCTTTTTTCCTCCTCATAGTCTTAAGCACATCCGTGCAGTTGTACCGGGCCGGCAAATTCGCAAACGTTTGCGAATTTGGGACAAGCTCCACCCTCATCATCCTCCGCTTGCGCAAGCCCTCAGTTCTATGACGGAGGGCCCCCGCAAAACCGCCCGGGACATTTTGGAAACAACTTATTCGTTGACAATCAAATCATTATGCCACAAGGATAATACCACATGCATTTGCCCATTATGCGCTTTGTGCTCTCCGCCCATGATTTTCTCCCAAAGCAGGTTGGGATCCCTGGCAAGATATGAATCCTTCTCAATCAATTCCAAGGCTTTAAGAGCATAGCTTTTGTTTTTTTCAGACTTTGTATATGTACCGGCTTTAATACCTTTTACTCTCCCCGTTCCGCAGAGGGCAAGAAAGGTAATTTTGGGACAACCTTTTTCTTGACTAGGTGTACCTCGGCCAAAGATCTCAATTGTTGCCTTCTCCCACGCATCTACGGGTGAAGTTGTTTTCCCGTAGTGGAGTAATTCAATCGCCCTAAGTGTAGCCAGCCAGTACTTATTCATCATATCACATTTTAGCCCGTACATCGTCAAACACCTTCTTTCAAAAAATAATCGATACATTTAATAATTTTTTTAAACTGTAACCAGGTTCATCTTTTCTCTCAATTTACAAATAATTTGCAGTCAAACTTTAACTAAAAATTAAAAAATTGGCAGTATATTCTGAAAATATATCAAACAAAGCAAATTTTAATCTTTTTTTAATAAAACTTTGTAATATATCCAATAGTGTAATTTTTACTTTTTTATTAAGGATTTAAAATTTGGTAAAATTGGAGGAAAATAACATGAAGTTCGGGCCAAAAAATAAACCAAATATTAAACCTGAGATGAAATCAAAAACCAGATCAAAGATCAGAATTAACACAGATATTGCCAAATGTATTTTTTGCATGTTTTTACTGATTTGCGTATTCTGCTATATTGAAATTAGTGCCATTTATAAGGATGCCGGGAAAAATATTGAAAACTACAGGCAAACTTTATTTAACAGCTATGACCAATCCATAAAAAAGGAAGTTCAGACCGTTATCAATCAGATCAACGCTTATTATGAAAGAGCGCAAAGAGGCGAAATGACGGAAGAAGAAGCAAAGCATTATGCTGCCAACGTTATCCGTGACGCCCGTTACGGTGATGATAAAAGCGGGATTTTCTGGGCAGATACATATGAAGGAAACTTTATTGCCTCGGGAACCCAATCCGGTACCCAACCCGGTACAAACCGCTTAAACATGCAGGATGTCAAGGGCAATTACTTTGTCAGAACCTTCATTGAGAACGCCAAAAAGCCTGAGGGCGGTTATTCCGAATACTGGTATCCAAGACCGGTGGATGTGGACCCGGAACAGACCCCTTTACCCAAAAGATCCTACAGTGCGGGGTTTGATCCTTGGGGATGGTCAATCGGGACCGGCAATTACATCGATGATATCGAAGCGGATATTGCCCAATATACTGAAGCCATGCAATCTTCCACAAGACATGAGATCGCAATCACCCTTCTAACTTACCTTCTAATGCTTATCGCCACTTATTTTGTAGGGGTATATATCAACTACAAAATCAACAAACGGGTTGATAAAATTGCCGCCGTTGCCGGCGAAGTGGCCAACGGCAATTTGCAGGTAGAAAAACTGATTGAAAAACGCCATGACGGTATTGGCCAACTTGCCCAGTCCTTCAACCAGATGGTGGATAATCTCAAGCATATCGTCGCCAGGGTTGAAGAATCATCCGACCATGTAGCTGCCACTTCCCAAGAGATTAGCCAAGGCTTGGATCAGTCAGCCAAAACCTCAGAGCAAGTGGTTTACTCCATTAACGAAGTGGTAGAAGGAGTAAACAGACAGGATGCTTTGATAATTGAAACCACAAACGCTGTAAATGAAGTTTCCCAAGCCATCTCTCTTATGACGGAAAATGCCAATACTATGACCCAAAAATCCCTGGAAGTGGCCAACTCCGCTCAAAACGGAGAAATCGGAATTAAGCGTACCATTGAGCAAATGAATACCATTGAAAATGTTGTCACCCAAACTGCCGAAAAGGTCAAAGCTTTAGGAGAAAACTCCAAACAAATTTCCGGCATTGTGGACACCATCGGCAATATTGCCTCCCAGACCAACCTTTTGGCTTTAAATGCCGCCATTGAAGCCGCCAGAGCAGGAGACGCCGGCCATGGTTTTGCCGTGGTGGCCGAAGAGGTCAGGAAACTGGCTGAGCAATGCAGTGAAGCCTCCAAACAGATCGAAGAGCTTATAAACCTGATCCTGGCGGATACTCAAGAAGCAGTAGAGGCTATGGACAAAGGCTTACAAGAAACCATGATCGGCAACACCGTTGTTCGGGAAGCAGGGCAAGCCTTTAGAGAGATCGCTGATTCGATTAAGGAAATGTCCGCCGAGATCGATAAGACCGTAAATCAAATTAAAAACACCTCGGTGGCCAACCATAAAGTTGAAGAGGCTATAGCAGAAGTTAACACCATAGCAAAACGGGTTTATGATGAGATCAGCGCGATTTCCGCCGCTACGGAAGAACAATCCGCCTCCACGGAAGAAATCGCCGCATCCAGTGAATCGTTAGCCCAAATGGCCGATCATCTCAAAGATCTGGTGGATATGTTTAAAGTCTGATTTCCCGGTGTTTTAATAAGGTATTTTTAATAAGGTATTTTAGATAAATTAAAAGACACTTGCTTCATAGAAAAAATATGATATTTTACGTCGCTATTATGTAAAGCAAGGCGTAAGCCCGAAGGGGCTTGCGCGTTTTTTTAGCTTAGGAAGGTTGTTCATGTTAATTGAAAAATCTCTAACTTTTGAAGGGTTCGTTGCGTGTTAGCGGCTTGTATCATCCTTTAGACCAGTTATTCTTTCTTTTAATTGGTTTACTCCAATATTATTACGCATCCCTTCACAAGCAATTAAAAGAATATTCCGTAGTTTCCTGGAGTTTAGTTATTACCTTGCATATTAACACCCAAGGTTCAAAATAAAATGAACATGTTTTTTTGATTTTAACTCATCTATCGAAGCAAGACAGACTCGTGGATCTGGGAATTCGCATTCTACAATATGAAAATGATAACTATTCGACTTTTTTAAAACTTTCATATAAACAGGAACAATTTGAATACTTTGGGGAACATTTTGTGCAACAGCTAAAAGTGGATATACAAGTTTATGTTTGGACAAAGATCTATGGGTATCACTGCTCTTTGCTTCGATTATAAAAAGAGTATCTTTTCCATCCCTTTTCTCAACGAATAACGCATCTATTTCAACTTGCCCCTGTCTATGCTCAAAAGTTTTAGAAAATGCACTATGCGGTTTAATAAGAAAAGTAAAGTTCGAACGCCCTGTCGCAGGTGCTGTAGGAATTACATTATTATCTAACCCCAAAGCTTTACCTATCAACCCAGAAGACAATGCAAGATTTATTAGCGATGTTTCAGAAAGCTCAGGAAGAATACAGAAGCCTTTCAACTGCTCAGGATCAACCGGTTCGAAAATACTTCCTTTATCTTTACTAAATACTTCACTATCGAATAAAAAGAAATCCCGCAGCCTACCTTTTACTTTAACAAGTAAAAATTGAGTTCCTATTCCCTTGGAAGATGATCCCAATCTTAACACCATTGTATCGTTTAGTTTTAAGGTCAACGGAAGTCGCTCAAATGAATCAATAGAAATTTGTGCAGCAGTATTCTGATTTTGTAAACCTTGCTCTCTTACATAATCCTGAAAAGAAGTTGGGCCAAATATGCATAGATCACTGGACATATTCTGTAATGCCATTTCCCACATGCATATTCTTCCTTCCTAGTTGATGCTGCCTACCGCTTATACATCTCATCTAGACCTTTGTTATATTGCATAATGATATCCAATCGTTCACGAGCCTCTACAGCTAAATTAAATTCTTGTTGCAAAAAATTTTGAATTTCTTTAGCTTTTTTGAGTACTATTTTCCGGCCTTTTATTCTTTCCTCATTATCTGTTGGATTCTTAGTTGGTTTTTAAGGTGCTCCGAAATTACTCATAAAAGCAAATGCCTGCAATCCTTTTTCAGCTATTAACCTCTTTTCCGAAGTAACATTCTCTATTCCCAGTTTCTTAGTCAAAACAGTTCTGGCAACATAATCAAATGCGGTACCAATTAGACCTCTTTCAAACGATTCCCCAATACTAGGAACCAAAATTGGTTTTTTCCAATCTTCCGCTTCAAGTTTACAACCATTTATATCTCTTAAATATGGCTTAAGCATTGGAAAACTCTTCTTTATTGATGGGTTTGATTCAATTAGACTGCTTAAGGACATTAATATGTTCCTCCAAATACTGTCTTACAGATAAATGAATTTAACCTAATATTCGCGAAATCTCGTTACTATCCTGCCAGAATTTCCAAAATATTAGAAATTTATTCCATTATATAACATAAAAAGCCTTTCCTGCTAAGGTGACCTCAAAAAGTTAGACCCAGAAATCTAACGATTGGAGGTCAGTACAAGCGGAAGGCTTTTCAATTTAGATGATCTAATATCCCCGCTTAAAGTAACGTCTCGACAATACCGCTATTAGCCAGGTTATTAACAGCGGTATTCCCGCCAAGCAAGCCAAATAATAACCTTCTACCGATATGGCACTTAAGAATTCCATTTCTCTCGGCGGGAATTCACGCATCGCTAACAAATTAGATAACTCGTTCTAAAAAAGGTTAATACGATAGAGACAGTAAATAAACCTAAAATGATTACCGATCCCCACCAGGCCCAAATTCGTAAAGTTAATTATTCCCCAAATCAGGTAAATCAAAAAAAGTTGCCCATTTATGCAACCAATTCGATTATCTTCTTTACAGTTTCTTCGTCAAGAAATAAAGATTTCACAGCGCCCTACTATTATTTCATCCTAACAGTTCCTTACATATTTTGGATATCATCCCTCTAAATAATAGTTTAAGAAAAACTACAAATAATAAGGATAAGCATACTATCAAAAAATTAGGAGGTTACAATTATGAAGGATATAACTTTAAGGGCAATTATTGCCGGTTTGATTTCGGTTCTGGTAAAAGATATTTTCGATATAATATATATTCATTACGGATTTGCCAATATTTCGATGATAAAAGTTGCCGCAGGTACTTTTATTTCCTTAAACAATTACTCCACTATCGGGGTTATAATTGGTTTGTGCGCTCATTATACAGTCGGTGTCGTAATCGGATTGGCATTTCTCCATTTTTTAAAATTCACAAGCGACGACTATCCCATTATTAAAGGGATTTTTGCCGGACTTGTCGCTTGGCTTTTTTTAGCCGGAGCATTTTTGAAATTGGGTATTTCAGAAATTAACCCCAATGATGAAGCCAGTAATTTAATGCTGTTGATTGGCCATATGATATTCGGTCTTTCCCTGGGAGTCCTAACCAAGATATTTGTCTTGAAAAAGCGTAAGAGATGAGGCTGCCACCCCTGCCGGATCCTAATTGTTGTGTTTAGCGCAGTGCATTCTCTTGTCCGAAGCCGGTTATTCTAAGAAGCCGGTTATTCTAAAGCGAAGTCCACTGCCCCTAAGGCATGAAGCAAAGTCGTATCAAACAGCGGAACAGTCGCATCCTCAGATTTAACCAAGAGACCGATTTCCGTACACCCTAGAATGATTCCCTCTGCACCCTGTGCGATTAAATCCTCTATGATTCTTTTATATTCGGCTCTTGATTCCTCAACAATCTTTCCTAGACACAGCTCATTGTAAATTACTTTGTTCACTATTAGCCTATCCCTTTCCTTGGGAATCAAAACTTTGATACCCTTAGCCTCCAAACGGGATTTATAGAAATCCTGTTCCATAGTATATATGGTCCCCAGGAGCCCAACCCTTTCAATTCCGCAAGATAAAACCTTTTGGGCTGTAATATCCGCAATATGCAGTATGGGAATTTTGATGCCTGCCTGAATCTCATCGGCCACTTTGTGCATAGTATTAGTGCAAATAATGATAAAATCCGCACCCGCCAGCTGAAGGCGAGAAGCGGCATCCGTTAAAATCCGGGCAGCTTTTTCCCATTCCCCTTTTCTTTGGTAGATCTCAATTTCCTCGAAATCCACGCTGTAGAGAACACATTTAGCCGAATGCAGACCTCCCAGCCTTTGCTTAACTTCTTCATTGATAAGACGATAATATTCAGCTGACGATTCCCAGCTCATTCCTCCGATTAAACCGATGGTCTTCATCTATTTCCTCCTGAAAACAATCATTCAATCTCATATATCTCGGTAATATCCCCCGAGTTCAAATCAATAACATACTGTTTCAGAGAGCTGCCAAATACACCAAAATACATCTTTCCATCCCTAATGCGATTTACCGCGAGACCGTCATATGAATAGTTGGGATAAAAATTCAAGGAGCCTATTGTTTTCGTGCTTGACGTTTTCAGATCAACTTCCATCAATGTATCATTGGCAAATAAGTATCCTCTTTCTCCGTCGATGGTTGCTCTAACAACATTACCATCAATCAATTTCCTGTATTCTTTTGTTTCCATATCAAGAACCCCGAAATAACCCGGCCGGCCTTCGCTCATAGGCTCCCAAGTATCGGACAGAAGATATAACAACTTGTTATACCGGCAAAACAGTTTATAACTGTAGTTTCTATCGCCTTGATATAAGGTCTCCACTTTTCCCGTTTGTCTGTTGACACGCTTGATTATCCCCATGTATTCTTTGATATCCGCATATAACGGATCATTGCTTCTCGGCGGGAGAAATTTTTTATCTCCATAGTAGGACCATTGCTCATCCTCATAGATCACGTTCTGGTTTTCAGTCGGCATATATTTTGTCTTGGGAGTCTCGATAGGGATATAATTTGAACTGAAATATTTATATGTCAGGCCAGTCGATAACCATGTTTCTTCTGCTCCGTAAATTGTAAACTCAATTTGCCTGTTTCTGACCCAGCCGTCACTTTCAACTTCTCCCCACCAATAAGCTCCTTCACACGGCTTGGCGTCAAAGGTCATCACTGCGTCTATCCGTCCTTGACCATGGGTTTCTTTTATTTGAACGCCTTTAAGATCATAGGCCGATATGGCATATCCCGGATAGCTACTGTACAAAAAATTATCCAGCAGCAATGAGGCGTAAGCTGCGGGAGCTCCCTCATAGGAAGCTTTCACCAATTGCACATAACTCATGGAATATCCGGGATCAATATCCAACGAAGTTTCACCGGTTTCGTTTATCGTTACTTTCCCTCTGCCGGTACACCCCGGTTGAATTGACGGGTCAACTTGCAAAACATTAATCCGATGGATATTACCCCGTTCATCGACTATATTCCATACGTCGTCCGTTTTTTTGACAAATACCAAAGTGGTTTCATACTGTTCTTGTAAACTTAGCATTTCGTCTTGATTATATGCCTCTTGGGTGCATCCGATTAAGCTAAACAAGAGCACTGCAATCATAAGATTTCGAAACACTTTCATTTATTTTTCCTCCAGGCCAATCCATTCAATTATTGAGAGAATATTGCTATTGTGCCAAACATAACCACCAGGGTAACAGCATGTTCTCAACCTCCCAAAAGTCTTAAAAAAGAGATAGCTACATCTTTCACTTTTGAGCAAACTCTTTATTAGTATTGACCTTTGGCAATTTAATGTGATATAAAACGTTATTATAAATGATTAGGAGATTCACATGAACCAGTTCGAGTCTAAATTAAAAGATTATATTAATCGCAATAATCTGGAGGCAGAACACTTAGTCTTTGAAGAATCCTGCCATTCCGTAGAAGAAGCTGCCAAAGCGGCCAATGCTTCGCCGGATGATTTTGTTAAAAACGTCTGTCTGCTTGATGAGAAGGGCAATCTTATTGTAGCTATAGTAAAAGGCACGGATCGGGCGAGTACCAAGAAAATAGGCAAGGCACTTAATATCGCTCCGCCCAGGACTGCCACTCCTGAAGAAATTCTGGAGAAAACCGGATATCCCTGCGGGGGAGTCCCTTCATTCGGTTATCCGGCGCAATTTCTTATAGATCCGAAGGTAATGGAAATGGATCTTGTATTTACCGGCGGGGGTTCTCCTAATTCCCTGGTCAAGATTTCACCGGCGACACTGCAAAAAGCAAATAACGGCCTGGTTACGAGAATCAGAAAATAACATTTAACACTTAACCACACTGTGTGCATTTTTTTTTTTTGCCTATCGGCCAGCCTCCGGAGTTAAAGAATAAACATAGCGTAATTCGGTAAGTTGTTTCCCCATGATTTCGCGTCAAGGGTTGCGGTTCTGATTTCCGTTGGACTCTCCCCTCTTATCACTATCTCGCATTGATGCAAAGGCCGACAGGACGTCGGCCTCTCAAGCACTCTTTTAATTTGATTGCCGCCATTACCGAAATCGGGTTAGCCTGAATGAACTGCTCAAGCCCACTTGTTTGGCCCATTGCGATTTGCATTCTGACTGTGCTAATTTGCACAAAATAATTAATACTAACCAAAATCAGGAAACCGATTCCGAACATCCCTGCCAATTTTGCAAAATACTTTTTCTCATGCCTAACTGCCTTTCTGGAAAATCTATTCCAATTAGATTTTACCATAAATATCCTTGGCAACACGATACGGTTACAATCCGGAGCAAGATTTTTTATATAAGGTGTCGAGGAGTCCCGCGGTGCCCCTACGACCTTCATTTAGTTACGGGAATCTTTTTTTATATAACGCTTAAATAAAAGTTTACCGGGCTCTGAGCTGCCAGAAAGCAACCGCGCTTGCAGCGGCAACATTCAGCGAGTCCACATTGTTGGACATGGGGATACGAGCTGTATAATCACATTGGGCAACCGTGTTTGGCGCCAGCCCATCACCTTCTGTGCCCAGTATGATGGCGAGCTTTTTCTCAGCCATGAGCTGCGGATCGTCTATGCTGACAGCGGTATCGCTTAAAGCCATAGCAACGGTCCTAAAGCCCAGTTTGCGCAGATTCTCCATGCCAGGCTGCGGCCACTGTGAGGGCTCGCTGCCAATACGGGTCCATGGTACTTGGAAAACAGTTCCCATGCTCACTCTCACCGCGCGCCGGCACAGCGGGTCACAACATGAGGGGGTAAGCAGCACGGCATCGATGCCCAGGGCCGCTGCCGAGCGGAAAACGGCGCCGACGTTGGTGGAATCCGCAATATCTTCAAGCACAGCCACCCGGCTTGCACCGGCACATACCTCCTCAAGGCTGGGCAGCTGAGGACGCCGCATGGCACACAACACACAACGGGTCAGCCGAAAGCCGGTCAGCTCTGCCAACAGGTCCCTATCGCCAGTATAGACGGGAATATCTCCGCAACGGGCGATGATATCACGTGCCTGCCCTTCAATGTATTTGCGCTCCATCAAAAGGGAAATAGGCTCACAGCCGGCGTCGAG